>Ga0181591_10001267_pt1 | contig 21388 bp, 16 predicted proteins | sample 071ome_33_FD_133757 | JGI IMG/M metagenome (GOLD analysis project Ga0181591, IMG submission 133757) | Coastal salt marsh microbial communities from the Groves Creek Marsh, Skidaway Island, Georgia - 071412AT metaG (megahit assembly) | ecosystem: Environmental > Aquatic > Marine > Intertidal...
GAGCAGCGTCTCCCGCTGGGGAAAGAGCAACGCCGGCACCTCCGTCTTCGCGAACTCCTTCGCCATCGCCGCGCCGTAATCGATGTACCCACCCGGAGACGACCCCGCGTCACCGGCTGCGGCTGCACCACCACCACCAACGCCGCCGCCCTCACCCGCTCCGTCTTCGTCCGCCCCGCTCGCCGCCGCGACGACGACGACCTCACCCCGACCATGACCCCGACCACCACCGAAGCGCCGGCGCCTGGCGCACCGAAGCGTCGCCGTTCCGCGCGCGCCTCTCCTCCGTCGTCCGCGCGCGCCCACGACGTCCCTGGTCGCCGTCGTCGTCGTCGCCGCCGCCGTCGTCCCACCGCACCGCATCGCCGATCGTCGCCCGACGTCGCCCGACGTCCGTCTATCCGTCTATCCGTCCGTCCGTCCGTCTTCTGACGTCGACGCGCACGGGGCCGCTCCCTTCCCGTTCTTCCGGTTCTTCCCGTTCTTCCCGTTCCCGACTCGAAATCGAAATCGAAATCGAACTCGAACTCGAACTCGACCGACCGACCGACCGACCGGGACCCGTTCGAGTCGGGTGAGGTCGGGGTCGGGTGAGGTTGAGTCGGTGAACGGGGCGGTTTTTTTTTTCTTCATCTCCTCGCACTGCACACTGTGCTCGTAGAGGGTGGAAATTTCGAACGTTGGCGAGTCGTCCACGTCGTCGTCGTGCTCGTCGTCGTCGTCCACGTCGTCGAGGGAGGGAGGGCACCGGCGACGCGGGTCGTGACGGGAGAACGCGACGCGTGGTCGTTGGAGCGACGACGGTGCGACGACGACGCGACGACGACGCGTAGGACGACGGGTCTCGACGGGCGGTACCGGACGGGATACGCGGAGCGAGCGCGAGCGCGTGCGCACACACGGAGACACCGCGTCGGTTCGGCGAACGTCTCTTCGCTTCTCGACGCGCGAGACGGGCGCGAGACGGGCGGAGGAGATTTGAATTGATTTTGATTTGATTTTCAAACGAACGAACGAACGAACGAACGAACGCGTGGGTGAGCGGTGACGACGACGAGGGCGGGTTGATAAAAAGAACGAGAGGAACATGAGCGCGATCAACGTGACTTCGGTGCAAGTGCTGGTGCGTGCGATGCTTGGATTTTGAACCGCCCGGATGACTGTTTTTTTTTGAAATCGCGAGCGCGGGGCGCCCGACCCGACCAGACGCGTTCGAGAGAGAGGTTTTAGCCGTGGAGCGCGTTCTGACGACGCGTTTTCTTCTTCGGCGACGCAGGATAACCCCCAGTTCTTTGTGAACCCGTTACAGTTTGAGATTCAGTACGAGTGCTTGCACGACCTGCAACACGGTGCGTTTCCGCTTTGCCCCGCGCGCGACAGCTGAAAATTTGAAATTTGAGCGAGACGCGACGATCAGCCTCGGAGGTTGGAGGAAGGACGCGAACGACGATGGGAAACGATCCGGGAGGACGATGACTGACGATGAATGTCGATTAACGCCGCAGATCTCGAGTGGAAATTAACCTACGTCGGAAGCGCGGAGGATGATAAGTGCGATCAGATTCTGGACACGGTGCTCGTGGGACCGGTGGTTCGAGGCGCGTACAAGTTTGTTTTCCAAGCCAATCCGCCGGATGTGAGCAAGATCCCCCAGGAAGACATCCTAGGGGTCACCGTATTGCTCGTGACTTGCTCTTACAATAACCAAGAGTTTATCCGCGTCGGTTACTACGTGAACAATGAATACGCCGACGAAGAGTTGAAGGAAGACCCGCCGGCGCAACCGCGCATAGACAGAATCGTCCGCAACATCTTGGCTGAGAAACCGCGAGTGACGCGCTTCCCGTGCGACTTTGATTCTCAATCCATCCCGGGTATCGAAAACGCCGGGGCTGAGGATGAGATGATGGCGGATGAAAACGCCCCGGCGCAAGCCATGCCGGGGGTTGACTTCTCCAAGGAGCAAGGCTTCTTCTCGCAACAACAAGTTCCGGGACAAATGCAACAAGGTTTATGGTGATGATGAGAAGAAGGGTGAGATGACGCACTACGTGTAGGTATAATACTAGCGCAAATTGAATTAAAAACATCAGTCTGTTTACTGTATTGTACATCTAATTGACTTCTTCGTCTGCTCTCACAAAGATTGGAAGCGTACCAAGAGGCGCGGCAAAATCTTCAAGCCAACGTGGCCCGACGTGAATCTTGCCGTTTGACATGTCTCGCCACTGGCCTTCGGTTAAATAAATGGCTCGCTGGTTCGCACCTCTGCAAACGACGGGCGCGACAATGACGTCTTCGCCAATGGCAAATTGATCCGCGATGCGAAACGTCTCGCTATCCTCTGGGTCCAACCACCACAGCGGCCGGCAGATTGGCTCGAGAGATTCGACCGCCTTCTCGCTGTGATGCACGAGCGTTTCGATAAAATGATCGCGCATCTCCAGAGCGGACGCACACAGCTCTTTAGCAGCGCTACCCGCGGCCCAGGGCTCGAGGGAGAATTGCATAGCCGGCATGAGGGCGTTCGCCTGCGCCCACCTCACGAGAAGCTCGCTGTCTGGGTGGCGCCCAAAGTACGCGTTCCCGCCGATAATGTCGGGCAAACAGAACGGGTATCCAAGTACACCGGAAGTGAGCAAGGTTGGGATGATTGACCCAAGCCCATTTTCAATTCCCCATTCGGAGAACCTGTCGCCCATGCGCACGAGAGACGCGTTACCCGTGCTATTGTGTCCACTTCTCACCTCGGCGAGCTCAAACTGCGAGGCGACGTTGTTCACCCAAGCGCGAGTATACTCGGACGGATGCGACAGTGGCGTGTGTGTGATGAATCGTCTCGGCAAGAAGCACGGTTCACCCGCATCAAACTTGAAACCATCGATGCCGTGCATCTCTTGCAGTCTCTTCAGACGAGAGACAAACCAATCCACAGCTTCTGGGTTCGTGACATCGAGAGCCACCACGGGGGGCGACTGCCACCACTTGAAGAATCCGTTCTTAATACTAGACTCGACGAAATAACCCTTGTCTTTGCCTTCACGGTAAGCCATGGTGTCCTCGGCGATGAAGGGCATCACCCACACCGTCACCTTGAATCCCATCGCGTGAAGCTCTTCAACCATGGCGCTCGGGTTGGGAAACTTCTTCGAGTCAAACTCCAAGTCACCGTACCCACACTGCCACTTGTCATCAATCTCAATCACGCTCGCGCGCATGCCGTTGTCCAAAATCTCTCGCGCAAAGCTCAACACTTTCTCTTGCGAGACGTTCGTCTTCATCTTTGCCCACGTCGTCCAAATCGGAGCGCGAATCACCTCGGCCGGAGGCGCCGCTTTCGGTTTCGGGAGCGTTCCGAGCACGTTCATGGTGGCCAATTTCACGTTTTTATTGGCGCATAACGCGACTCGCATGTGACGACGCGTTGCGTCCACGTGCATAGGTGACTCCCATCCGACGAGCGGGTGGTTCATGCTAAAGGGGCCGTAGCCTTTGCGGAAAGAATCTCGAGCTTGGAGCCGTAGCAGCCCATCACCTTCTCGCTGCTTCTTATGAAACGGCAATATCGTTCGCGTCGCGTTTTGAATGCCGACACCAAACTTTCTCTTGCTCATGATGGAATCGATCCACGTTGCCGAGGGTGCATTCAGGCCGACGTGAAAGTAAGGCGTGTCCGGATCGGCGACAACGGCAATCCCCTTGCTCGTCACCCAGTGCGAAGACACCAGTGTGTTGAGTCCATTTGGCCCGTTATCAAACGGGTAATGAGGGCCAATCTCGATGCAACCTTCATTCAATGGCCAATGCTGCGCCATGAGGTGCGAGCCTCCGTACACGTCGCCCATGCAGTCGAGGTCCACGGTGATTTCGGCATTCGTGTGAAAGAAATCCCCGTCGACGACGGAAAAATCCAACACGAACCCATCCGTGAGACCATCACACCACCGCTCACCGCTCACCGTCGAGCTTGGCCGAGCCTCGAGCATCGCTCGCCCTCCCCAGTCTATCCTCGCCGTTCCGTCGCTCGACGTAACCGCCGCCTGCTCGGCCGTCACGCCCAACGGAAGCGTACACCTCGCCGAACACACCAGCTCCCCACCTCTTCGCAGCTCAATCACCCCACTCACCTTCACGACGAGCATCGCGTCTCCGCAACGCATCGTCACCGCGACAGACTCATCCTGTCTTCTCTTCACTCGAGCCGGCGCGACTCGCCCGCGGGCACCCGCGCGACTCGCCCGCCCTGTCGGGTCCCCGACCGTCGTCGGCGGAGGAGGCGCCACCGGTCCCACCGTGAGCGCCCGCGTCGACGTCCCCTCTCGCAGTCGCACCTTGCGCGCGATCGATCGATCGCCCGCGTCCGATCCCGGGACTACACCGCTCGAACCGCCAGTCTCGGTGGTGCCGACTAGCCGAGCCGCTCTCGGGGTCGACGCGCCCCTCGGACGCGGCGCTCTCAAAGGTTTCGACATTCGCGTCTCGGTACCGCTCGCGCGCCACCCCGTGTCGACGAAGTGCGCCGATGAATGCGACAAAACTCCTCGCATCGAAATTGCGCGTGAGTTGTGCCCGGGACGCGTCGCCCGCGGCGTTCGCGGCGTCGCGCGAGACGTCGTAGGTCCAAAGCTGCGCATTCCCACGGTTGACCGTCGTCCGCGGCGCGCGCGTTCGTTTCAAAGGTGACGACGCGATGACGGTGCGAATGCGACGAACGCAGCCGCGGAAGAGTAAAAATGTACCCCCAGAGTTCTTCGCGCGCGTCGGTCGCGGGTGACGTCGGCGTCGTTCTGTGACGGGTACACTTTTGTCGTCGCAAGATGCACATTTGCCGCGTCAGCAAAGCGTGTTCGCGAGTATCTTTCGTGGAATGGTATGCATACTCTATTTTTTTTAGATGTATCAATATGTGATCTGACCGTTATCTGTTTGTTTTTGGAAACGTTCGGCTACAATTTGCTTGAATATACATCCGATTGGATAGATGTCGTGGGAGGTGCACTTTTTCCCATGGAAGCGCTAGAGCGTGTCTCGATCACTTCCAGGTGGCCATGACGGCTTTCTTTTTGGCGTCGTAATCGCGCATATGCGTGGAGTATTCCTCAAAGTTCCAAGCGCTGGGCACGCGACCGCCCATGTCGTCATCCGTCTTGTGCGCGTGGAAGACGGAGGACATGACAGCTTTCGCCTTGGCCTTGAGTTCGGGACCCTTTCCTCGGCTGACGAACATGATTTTCGTGTACGTCTTCGGGTCGATAAAAGGAGAAATCATGGTCCAGAAGACGCGGAAGATGGTGGGCGGGTTGAAGCACACTGCAAGACCAAGGCGTTCGGGATAATGGTTCTGCAAAATGCTGAGCGTCTCTCTCGCCGTGCTCATGGAGACGGCATTCTTGCGAGACCAATGCGTAAAGTTGATGAGGATCACGATTTGCTCCGGGGCGAGATCGGCGTTGCGACCTCGCGGTTGTCGTTCTCGCATGGGCTTCCAGAGAATGTTCTCTAGCATGTACACCAAGAATTTGATGTTGGTTTCATGATTGAAGGTATTCTCGCGATCCGGACGCATGACGAGTACCCTACGCTCGCGCCTGTCTCTTCCGCTTCTATACTGCTTACCGGTCGCAGCTTCACTTTCAACTTCGTCCCATGTGATCTCGTCCGGCTTCATTGTTGCCCGCCAATGCAAGGTACCGACGAGCATCTTCAACGCCTTGTCAACCTTCCATTTACGTGCGCGCAAGTATCGGCACAAGCACGAGTCATCCACAAACGCGCGTAGCGCCGCGGTTCCGAGCAACTCCGGATCCTTCTTCGCCGCCTCGTTCAGCGCGTCTCTAAGTTGACGCAGCTTTGCGTCATCTTCCGTCGTCATCGTGATCTCCTTGCCGCTCTTGGTGCGCTCGATGCGCTCCGGTCCGGCATTCGGTATCTCCACCTTAACCTTCGCTGCTGCGGCCCGTCGCTTCGCCTTACCGAAGACCGCATCCCGCGCATCTTTAGCATCCAAACCAGCGACCCAACGCCAAAAGGCGCTGAATAAATACAACATGAACAGCAAGACGAACGGACTCGCCAGCACAAACTTTGTCAAGGCGTCGTCGTCCATCGCCCACGCCTTGTACCTCGCGTTCCTCGCGATCCACTTCGGAAGGCTCTTCCTGAACGCCCGCACCTCTGGTCGTTTCACCAGAATCTTTTTATACGTCTTAAACCCCGCCGCGATCTCTCCCTCGATCGCCGCGACGCGTTTCGAGCCGATGATCTTATTCGCGTGTCGTTTAAGCGTCTCGAGCGTCTTCACGATGACGCCACCGCGGACGGACGTCGATCTCTTATCGCCGCGCGCCATGATTCACGTTTCGTTTAAATACTCCGATTCGACGCGTCGATCGAGACGACCCAACGAAGCGACGAAGCGACGACGTGTGATGCTCTCGTTCATCTTGTTTTGAAAACGAACAACGACAACAACCTCCAGTCGGCCTCTTTCCACGGCTCGCGCGCACAAAGTCGACTACCGACTCTCGTAGGGTGGAAGTTGCGATGGAGATACCGTCACCGACGATCGCTGCGCTCGATGCCGCGCGGTTTGCGTCGTGGTACGCGAGTTTCGGCGCGCACACGTTCGAGACGAGACTCGTGCGAGTACCGGCGGCGTTCGTTCGGTATGCGCTCTCTGACGGTGTCGTCGCGGGCGAGATGAACGCGGCGCTTCCGTTGCGGGTAGAGCGGGACGCGTTCGATGCGGCGGAGAGCGCGGAGAGGTTCGCGGATGCGAACGAGGAGGAGGCGACGGACGAAGAGGCGAGGCAGGCGTTTGCTGAGTTTGAGCGAGACGTGGCCAGCGCGATTGAAGAGTTGAAAGGGGAAGTGGCGCCGAAGTTTGCGTGGAGTGCACCGAAGGATGCAGTGTGGGTGAGCGCGGGAAACACGATGAAATGTCGTAACGTGGATGAGGTGGTGATGTTGTTGAAATCGAGCGATTCGGTGGCGCATGACTTGACAGAGGCTTACCGGGCGTGCCAAGACTACTCGAATCATGGCGAAGAAGGTGAGAGCGAGGAAGAACGAGCGGTTCGGCAGCACGAGACGACGGTGTTAGCACTTCGCGAATGGTACGATCTCAATCCGAGCATGGAGTTTCGGTGCTTTGTGAAGAACAAGAATTTGATTGGGATTTCGCAACGGCACGTGAATGATTTTTACGACTTTTTATTTAGGGACAAGGATAGTATTGAGGACGCCATCGCCATCTTCTGGGAGGCAAACATTTCTGGGTCATCTTGGCACGACGAACAGGTGGATTACGTCTTCGACGTGTACGTCACTCCGAAGACGAAAAAGGTGAAAATTGTCGATTTCAATGTATGGGGAGGGACGACACTACCGTTGCTCTTTGAATGGCACGAACTCGAAGCGATGGAGGCTGGTTCAGCCGTCGCCGAGGGAGACGACGCTTGCGGGTACGCTGATAACATTGAATTCCGCATCATCGAGTCTCAAGGACACATCCGACCGGGCTTACAACTCGGCGTGCCGTTTGACTTGTACGACACGACGCAAGGCAGCGCCATCGCTGAGTTTTTGCAGGAACAGAGACGTCAACAGGAGGGACAATAGATGTTTGAAGACATTTTAGCCGTTAGCACGCGCGCTCTGCGCAGAATATCAACAGTAATAATACACGTTATTGGTTAGACGAATCTCACGGCGTAGCCTCGACGACGACGAGCAAACCGAGCAACGCTCTTTGAGACTTGACGACGCGTAAACCGGATTGATCGATCAACGACTCGACGTCTTGGTTCCAAACGCAGCCTTTCGCCATCGTCTTTACTGGCTGCGACGTCAAATCTTGGTACGCACCGAGAGGACCAATGTCGCTCTTGCTATGTTCTATGAGCACGGCGCGGCCGCTCTTCCTAAGCACGCGCCTCACCTCCTTCAGCGCCGCGACTGGATCCTCTATCACACACAAACTAAACGTATCGAACACGAAATCAAACGATTCATCCTCAAACGGCAGCGCCGTCGCGTCAGCCTCGACGAAACGCGCGTTTTCGCTAAAATTCAGCTCGGCCGCTCTCGACTTTGCTTGCGCCAACATCCCCGGCGACAAATCAATCGCCGTGAACGTCTCCACGTTGGACAAATCGTACGCCGGAAGGTTCAAACCAGTCCCAACCGCGAGCTCCAACACGTCACCAGACGCACTCCTCAACGCTATTGCTCGCATTTCATCCAATCCCAAAGCCTTGGCAGCGGCGCCTCCGTCCAAGTCGTCGTACGTGCTCGCGTACCCATCGTACGCCTCCCGCACCTCCGTCGTCCCGCGTCCGCCCTCCCTGGCGCTCACCGCGCGCGTCATTGACGCCACCGTGCACGCGATACCAAAATTCACGACGTCTCGTCGGTTGACGACGAATGAGGCGGCGTTCAACCGAAAAGCGTCTTCGTCAGCCGCATCGACGTCCCTCGTCGCGCACACCCGTCGCGTCGAACGTCGACGTCGAACCACCGCGCTCCCGCACCCTAAATCTCGTCGAGGCCATTCTTTACACGTCAACCGATCGCCCGATGCGAGACGCGCGTCGACGCGCACCGCGGTCGTTCGCGTCGTCGTTGCCATCGTTCGCGTGTAGCACCTTTTTGTGGCGTGTGCCACCTCACTTGACGTCGCCCGTTCGTTCGACGACCCGACGCGACCCGACGCGAACACTCGCGAAAGGTGGTCGCCATGTCTAGTGTGCGACGCGACCGACCCGCCACTGGGGCGTTCGCGCGCCGTCGCGTGGCCGTCGCGTTCGCCTGCGTGATGACGGCGGCGTCTCTCTGCTGCGCGCCCGCGCGCGCGTACCCGTACTACAACGCCCACGCGTGCGGCGACACCGCGCACCCGACGCGGTCCGAGGGCGATCACGGATACAACGGCCAAACGGACGACATCACACTTGCGTTGTATTGGTCAGCGTGGGACGGGTCGGAGACGCCACAGGCTTGGGAGAGTAATAACCAGAGGCGTATGCCCGAGACGTGGAAAACCAACTCGGCGGGTGATGAATATAAGCCCGGAACGCGGTTGACGCTCGTCGTGGATTTGAGTGGCTTGGATGCGGATGACGCAGTGGCGATGGTGCTCGTCACGGCGTCGGCAGGGGAGTTCGAGGATGTCGGGATGCACGAGGACCACGACGCCGAGGCGGGCGGAACGGCGTTGAAATGCAACGGCTTGAGGCTCAATCCGTCGCACATGGCGAATAGACATATGTTGCTGTGGAAAGCACCGACGACGGCGGTGCCGGTGACGTTTCGGGTCACGTCAGCGGCGGGTCATCGGAAGAACTTCAATAAGAATCATATGTTTGCGTCAGCGAATGGCGCGTTGTTGGAGCCGAATCACGCAAACAGAACGGATGCGCCTTCGACAGAGCCGACGCACGATGATTCAACAGTCATTGGTGACTCTAGCAAGAGGATTTCACAGTCGTCGAGCAATAGGGCTTTTGCAGCGCACGGTGCGCTCATGTTTTTAGGTATTTGGATGTTTATGCCCGGCGCGGTGGTTTGGTCTCGATTCGGCCGACCGGGTCCAGGTGATAAGCCATCAGCGCTGTGGCTCTCGTGGCATAAAAACCTCATGATTGCGGCGACGATTCTTGTGATTGTCGCCGCCATCGTCGCCTACGCAGATGTCGCGAAACTTGGCGCCGAGCACTACGACGGAGCACACGGCAAGCTCGGTTTGGCGGTGATCATCATCATTCTTATTCAACCCGTGAACGGATTCCTCCGTCCGGGTAACCCAGCCGAGGGCTTGCCCAAGTCAACCAAACGTGTCAACTGGGAACGATTCCACAAATCGACCGGCTATCTCGTCCTATTTCTTGGTTTCATCGCCGTCGTCACCGGAATCGACGCGCTCGCCGAGAAGGACGCCGGCTTTCCGGGCGGCTACGCTCTCGTGCTCTTCATCCTCTACGTCCTCCTCTTCGTCGCCGTTCTGGGCATTCATCTCCTCAGAACCCGACGACAAGACACCACCGCAGCCTTTACCAACCGCGCTCGGTTCATAGAACTCCCGACCACTGCGACGCCGCAGTCCACGGGCTCCGTTCCTCTGAGTTCCGTCCCGTGAGTTCAAAAGCCACCATTCCCCATCCCCACGCGTAGCTCTTCAAGTCACGTTCGTCGTCTTAAATTTGTAGTATTTAAAATCGAAGGACGCGCGCAGTGGATTTGATTACTCGACGACACTTTCGTCCATCTTCTGTCTCTTCTCGCGACCATGAAAAAGCGCCCGCCACATCAGAAAATATCATGTACTGTTTACCCATATATAATTCGTTTCGAGATTCGACCTCTCTCACACACACGCATAAGCGACGAGTCAAAACTCAAAAACAACTACCACCTCGGGGGACCAACTGCTGACTAGGTCAGCTCTCCTGTCCTCGTAACGACCGCGCCCGCGCACGCGCGCGCCCGACGTCGTCACTCACCACCCGCCGGACGCACGCGTCACATTCGCGCGCGAGCGATTGATTGACGACTTGAACGACTCGAACCGACGGAGAGAGCAATGGCGACGCACGTGTGCGCGACGCACGCGCGAACAATCGGGAATGCGCGATCGGTGACCCGCAATTCCGCGCAAACGCAACGAACGACGACGACCAAACGGGCGGCGTTTGACGCAAAGCGCGGGGATGAGATGAAAGCGTCTTCGTTCGATGCGACGCGGGTTGAATCTCTGGCGACGTGCGCGAGACTTGCGGTCGAGGCGTCTGGTAAGGCGAAGCGAGGTGAGCTCGCGATCACTCGAGCGGGCGGCGACGCGCCGGTGGTGCGATCGGCGGCGAGTGACGTGTTGGCCAACTGGAAGGGGGCCAAGTTGAAGCCGTTGGGGTATTCTGTCCTCTCCGGTTTGTTACTTTGGTTGATTCCGGCTCCGGCTGGCGTGACGACGCAGGCGTGGCATTTGCTAGCCGTCTTCGTCGCGACGATCGTGGGCATCATTACCAACCCGCTTCCACTCGGTGCGGTGGCGATGATCGGCCTCGGCGTGTCCATGACGACGGGTCTTCTGCCGTTCAGCGCCGCGTTCAGCGCCTTCTCGAGCGAGATTCCGTGGTTGATTGCGCTCGCCTTCTTCCTCGCACGCGGTTTCATCAAGACTGGTCTCGGTAACCGCATCGCATACAAGATTGTGAGCCTCTTCGGCAAGTCCACGCTCGGATTGACCTATTCTCTCGTCTTCTCCGAAGCGCTCCTCGCGCCGGCCATTCCGTCCCTCGCGGCTCGCGCGGGTGGTATCTTCTTGCCGCTTGCCAAGGCACTCTGCGTTGCGTGTGGCTCTGATCCGGCCAATGGAACCGAAAAGAAGATGGGTGCGTACGTCATGACCACCGTCTTCCAAACTTCCACCATTTCCTCCGGTATGTTCATCACCGCCATGGCGGCGAACCCGTTGAGCGTCAACTTGGCGGCTTCCATCACCGGTATCACTATCACCTGGGCGCAGTGGGCCATTGGCGCCGCGCTTCCAGGCTTGGTGTGCTTGCTCGCCACCCCGCTCATCTTGTACGTCTTGTACCCGCCGGAAGTCAAGGACTCTCCGGAAGCTCCGGCCAAGGCTCGCGAAGAACTCGAAAAACTCGGGCCGATGTCTCTCGATGAAAAGATTATGGCTGCCGCTCTCTCTTTGACCGTCGGCTTGTGGATCTTCGGATCCAAGTTTGGCGTTGGATCCGTTGCCGCCGCGCTCAACGGCTTGGCCATCCTCCTTGTCTCTGGTGTCATCACTTGGAAGGAATGCCTCGCTGAGGGTCCGGCCTGGGATACCCTCGTATGGTTCGCCGCTCTCATCGCCATGGCTGGCTACCTGAACAAATACGGCTTGATTCCGGCCTTCTCCGCTGGCGTAGTCAACGTTGTCTCTGGCCTCGGCTTGGCTTGGCAACCGGCGTTTGTCATCGTGACGCTCGTCTACTTCTACTCCCACTACCTCTTCGCGTCTGGTGCGGCGCACATTGGTGCCATGTACAGCGCCTTCTTGTCCGTGCTCATCGCCTGCGGCGCTCCGCCGCTCGTGTCCGCGCTCACTCTCGGTATCCTTTCCAACGTTATGGGTTGCACCACGCACTACGGTATCGGTTCCGCCCCGCCGTTCTTCGGCGCCAACTACGTTCCGCTCGGGACCTGGTGGCGTATCGGCTTTGGCATGTCCATCTTCTACATTTTGACCTTCCTCGGCGTCGGTTTCCCGTGGTGGAAGATTCTCGGCTACTGGTAAACGCGCTGACGCGTCAGTGCACAACTCTTTTGACCGCGACACCACACGTTCGGTAAACGCATGAGTTGCTGATAAGTACTTCGAATCGTTTTCTCTTGTTTGCACTCGTATTTAATAACAAAATCCTACTCATGTGATGATGACGAAGTTGGCGTGTTCCGTGGCTACGTCTTTCAAACTCAACTTCTGCGATAAAACTCCAAATCAGCAGCTTCCGTGCTCGCGTCTCGAGTGATGGTTGCAAAACTGTTACGACTGCGAAGACCCGCCGCCACGTCCGCATCGCTCGCACCGTCCGGGACGACAGAGAAGACTGCGTACAACCGCCCCGCGTACACGGTGATGGAGGCGAAAATGTGTCCAAAAAAGCCAACCAAATCGTAATCGACGTACAGTTGCCCGTCGACGTCTCTGTCGTTCACGACGAAAGAATCCGCAGCGATAATGGCGTCTTGCAGATTGTAATCGCTCAACGCGAGATCACTGATGATTGCCTCTCTATCATCCTTGAGCTTGGCGTACCCCGGAAGCGTGACGCAGTACACATTCGCCCCCTTGACCGACTTGGACTTCCACCTATTATCCGTCCCATTCGTCGACTTTTCCACCTTATTCACGGTATCCTGCTCCCATCCCGAAGGGATTTCGTAGAAGTACTTAAACTTGTCAAAGTTGTTCTCGTTCCCGCCGTACCCGCCGTACGAGCTCGAAGACGTCGCCTCTCCGTAAAACCGCATCCATCCGTTGTCGATGGGCTGTGGGTTTACGATCCCTTCCGCCCGCGCTATCTCGCCCTTTGTCATCAACATCGCCGCCATCGCGCTCATCGCTAACATCGCTTCACGGCGGTCAATCGTCGGTCGGTTCTCTTCAAAGTTTGACGAGGAGGACGATCTCGCCGTGACGATACCCACGCGCGCACTGCGCCCGCGTCGTCGTCGCGCGTTTTCATCGCGATGTACCGCCCTGGGGCGCGTCATTGCGTTCGTCACCGCGCGCATCGTCGTCGCGCGCATCATTCTTCCGTCTTCGTCGTCCTTCTTCCCGCGTTCGAGTGTGAGGATTCTCGCGTCAACAAACGTTGCGCCCAGTCAGTGAGGTCGGTCGGGGGCCGCGGGTTTGGTTTGAGGGAAGGGTTGCGTTGGTGAGACAATGAGAAAATGTTATAACTCGGTATTGTACGAGAGTGATTTTTGTATCGCTACGCAGGCGCTAGAACATGAAAACATTTAGTTGAGCGACTTGTCCGTGTTGGAGGAACCGTCGGAACCAGCCAAGACGGCGCCGTCCAAGTAGGCGTCGGCCAATTGAACGCGCTTGATGTTTTCTTGCTCGTTTTCGATAGCCTTACCGTACGCCAAGAGCACTTCGAGGGACATGGGCGGCGGTTCGAAGACGACTTCTTCACCCTTGCGCGGGTTGACGAGGCGCTTGCCGAGGGCTTCGTAGCCGACGTCGAGGATGAAGTCGCGAACCTTGTCGTCGTAGACGCGGGCTCGGAGGGCACCGAAGAAATCGATGGATTGACCGTCGAAGGTGGCGACGAGGGTTTCAACGTCTTCCCTGGAGACACCGTCCGCCATGAAGATACCGTGGGCAATGCCGACACGGTCTTCAAAGGTCGGGGACCAGTAGAACTTTTCCATACGGCCGTCACGGACGAGCGGGGCGTACAAGGTGGAGAAATCGTTACCGGTGGCGACTATCGGCACACGCGGGATTTCGATAACTTCGTATTGGCCCGGAAGCTGAACGTTCGTGGGGTTATCCGCGATGTTCATGAGCGTGGCGTTAACCATTTGGTTGTTAACGGTGTATTGGGTGGTACCACCCATACGACCGGCGCCGGCGTCGAGATCGTTGATGAACAAGCAGGACATCTTACCCTTCTTGACAATGTCGGACGCCTCACGGTAACGTTGACGCACGAGCTTGGCCGGCTCACCGGCGTTACCGGATTCGAGCTCACCAGCAGACATGACAATCGGGGCAATACCGAGCTTCTTGAAGATCAAGTCAGACTGGAAAGTCTTACCTTGACCCTTACCACCCCACACGCCGAGAATGAGCGGCACCTTGATCTTCGGCAATTCCATGTAGTTCTTGGCAATGTGCACAACCATCTTATCCATGAAGGACGGGGAGATGTAGAAGTTCTCCGTGGTGATGTTGTCGTGTTGGGAGTACGTCTTCATACCCGCGGACAAGTAATCAGTGGAGGACATGGTGGCGTTGTGGGTACCGCCGAGGCCGGCCGCGCCTTGAAACTTCGAGTCAACCATGCCGCGGCCGCGGGTGATGTCTTGCTGGTCGTCAGAGATGTCTTCATCCATTCCCTTCCAGCGGGACATTTCAACCTTGGAGCCGTTGGAGACGGAGGAAACGCGGGCACCGAGGAAGGTCTTCGGCGCGATGGCGCGCTTCGTCGTAACGTTGGCCTGCTCAAAGACAAAACAAAGGGTCGGATCATCGGGTCAGTCGATCCGTTTTTTCGTCATCGTAAGACGTCATCACCTCATCCACGTCGGATGAGGCGATCGACACCCGAAAAATCCAAAGAAAAAAAACACGCGTTATAAAAAACAAACGGGTACGAATGGCAATATAATAACCAAATCGTAACCGTATACAGAAGAAAAATATTGTTTCCCCAGGGGTGGGTGGGTGGGTCTCCATCCAGCCACGGGCGACCGCGAAACAACCGACGGACGTGGAGCGGACCCCCGACGACCTGTGGACGGGGATCCCAACGACGACGACGGACGACGGACGACGGACGACGGAACGGACGATCGGGAACGGAACAAAAAACAAGTCTTTATTCTTCATCCGTCGTCGTCGTTCGGTACGTGCGCGCGCGTCGCGAAGGGGATGGCTCGTCGGCTTCGTCGCGCGACCCCCTTCTTCCGCGCGCGTCCCCGCGCTTCCATTTCCATCCACACCGCGGGTCGACGCGCGCGCGCGCGCCACCGCTCGACCGCCCGCGAGCGAATGGAAGAATGAAAGATTTCTTTCGCGTCGTCCGTCGTCGAGTTTCGCTCCGTATCACCCTCCCGGTGGCGACGACGCGGAGGAGGTTCGCACGCACCTTGACGCCGCATCGCGGCTGCACGATCGTGGACATTGGTGCGAGTTTTCGTATAGGTGTCGCAGTGTGTCGCCCGCCCCGGGGCGCCGCGACGGGTCGGGTCGGGTCCAGAGCTCCACGTCGGACGCGCGCGTTTTTCGTTTGGGCACGTGTCCTCGTAAATTTACTCGTCGATTCTTGAGTGAATACCCACATGTCCGTCCAATCGAACCCATCATCGATCGGGCCACCGGATCGATGCGAGTTTTGTTTCGAAACAAACCGTGAGAAAGAGATGGAGAGACAAGGGGGGGTGTGGTGGTGGTGTACCCCTCCCTTTGCGTTTCATTTCCACACCCGGGTGTTGTTCGTTCGTTTCGTTCGTTTCGTTCGTTCGTCTCGTCGTCCGAGGGGGTGGTCGGTTGAACGGGAAACGTGCGACGTGGCGAGTTTTTTTTTGTACGACGTGAATTCAATCGATCGCGCGTCGTCGCTCGGAACGGATTTTGGGCGTGCCGACGGCAGTGAGTGTCGACGACGAACCCGGATCGGATCGGATCGGATCGGGTCTGGGAATTCAATCGCGCGCGACACTTTCGATTTGACCATGAAACGCTTGTTCGGGGCGCCGAAACGGACGGCGAACGCGGCGACGGCTGGGAAAACGCTCACAGATGCCGCGGCTTCGCTGGAGACGCGAACGAACGCGATCGATGAGAAGATCCGGGCGTTGGATCGAGATCTGGCGAAACACAGGGAGGCGATCAAACGGGCGAGATCTGGACCGGCGCAGGAGGCGGCGAAACGGCGGGCGCTGGTGGTTTTGAAACAGAGGAAAATGTACGAGTCGCAACGAGAGCAACTGTACGGGCAGCGTTTCAACGTGGAGCAAGTGGCGTTCGCGAGCGAGCAAGCCAAGGATACGGTGGAGACGGTGCGGGCGATGCAGAGCGCGTCGAAGGAGTTGAAGACGGCGTTCAAGGCGAAGGAGTTTGATCTGAACGCGATCGATGCGTTGAATGATGATATGGCGGACCTTTTGGATCTCGGCGACGAGATTCAAGAGACGCTCGGACGGTCGTACAACGTTCCGGATGGTTTGGACGAGGATGACTTGTTGGAGGAGCTCGACGCGTTGGAGCTGGACATGTTGGAAGAAGAGTCGGAGCTCGCGGGTGGAGTGCCGAGTTATCTGCAGGATGAACCGCTTCCAGAGGCTCCCGAAGAGGAACCCGTCGTGCTCCCAGAGGCGGGCGCGGCGACGCGACCAGTCGAGAGCGCGGAAGCGGCGCCAGCCGTTCGAGACACGGCTTAGAATGTAGAAAACAATCGTGTGTTCATTCGTTGTAATTTCCTAATCAGTACTTCTACTTGCTACTTGCTACTTGCGTTCGCGACTGCTGACCGAGCGCTCTAAAGCCATTTTACGTTCCGAATGCGGCTCAACCGTGGTGTCATTTCCCGACGCTAAAAGTGTGTTCATTAGCGCGTTTCCAGAGAAGGATCGAACACTCGAGCCATTGCGGGCTCACGATGCGAATGTTGCCGCGTTTGATCGCTTCTTTGACCTTGTCCGTCGTGCGCGCCGCGGCGACGACGTGCGTCGTTTCTTCAGTCAACGTGGGAGAACACTTTGCGCCAAAGTCCTCCGCCAGCGTCCACAACGGATGGTTCGTCGGATCTGTGTGTATCGGAAACACGCGACTAAAGACGATGTTCACACCCGCGAGTACGTCTTTTCGGTGTTCTTGTAGAATGTCTGCTACGCTCGGCGGACGATTCAACGCGTCGTATCGATCAAAATAATCCTTGTGCACAGATGTGAGCACCTTCATCGCCGTCGCCAACATGCCCTCTTCCGCGCACTCATCTTGACCCACATCCAGCAGGGATAATCCGGGTAAACCAAATTGCTTTCTCGCGTTCGGAAAGAATAAGTATCTCTCGCACGTGATGAGGTTTCTTCTGTGCGACGCCCAGACGCTCACCGTGTCGTCGAAAATCAGGCACGCGTCCGCGATACCTTCCAATGTGCCGTTGAGGCTCTTCTCGCTCGGAGCTATCAAAATCCCATCCTCCATCTCACCGAGTCCTCTAATTTCGCCGTTGATCCAGCGCCTCTTCGGGTCGAGGAGAGCGGCCATCTGATCGGCGTACAGTTGCGAGCCCATTGTGTTGATGTGAAGCTCAAACAATTCAGACGCCTTTTCGAGAAACAATCTCACGCCGGGTCGCAACTTTGTGAGGAGGTCCATGTGTTCCAGATGGAACACACTTCGCGCGAGAGGATTGTTCGTTTTAGCCGCGCGAGCGACGTCGGCATCGAGTAAACGCATGGCGTTGATGAGTGTACTCGCGTTTTGGCGCAAATCTCGCACCAAAACTGTGTTGAGTAACGTGTGGTCGAGATCGAGCACCAGCGGAAGCTTTCGGACCTCGAGGAGACGTTTTAGTTTGGCGTCGAGGCATTTAGAATCATTGGCGAGTTTTTGTGGCGGCGATATCGGCGTTCGCTTCCTGAACTGAGGCGAGTTGATGTTGTTCAGCACCTCAGCCGAGACGTCTTGAACGCGAGTGAGGGACTCGAGGGTGTCAAACTCGCCACCACCCATGAGGTCGTGACTCGTCGCGTCGGGTTTCGCTTTCTTGAACGTTGGCGACGCCAGTCCATCCTCGTCATTCTCTTTCGCGGTAAAGTCATCCTGCGGCAATAACTCCACCAGTCGCGGCGCGATTTCACCCTCCTCTGGTTCCGACTCGGATTCCTCCTCCTCTTCTTCATCCGACGAAGACGGTTTTTCCGTCGGCGTCGGCACCACAATCGGATCCGCCTCCCGCAACGATATTCTCATCTTCTTCGCACGAGACACCATGGCCTCTGGCGGGGGCGCCCCCGCGGGCGGTTTCGGCGGTTTCGGCGGCGGCGGTTTCGGCGGTTTCGGCGGCGGTGGTTGCGGCGGTTTCGGCGGCGGTGGTTTCGGCGGCGGTATCTTCACCTCCCCCGCCTCCATCTCCTCTCGTTCGGCCTCCACCGCCGCTTCCAGGCTCGCAATCACCCCCGCGAGCTCCGACGACGTCGGTAGTTTCGGTTTCGGCGGCGGCGGCGGCGCCGTCCTATTCGCCCCGCGTCCGAGACTCAGCGCCGAAGCGCTCGCCGGCGCTCTCGCCGGGGGCGGCGGCGGCACCACCCGTCCAGACGCCGTCGTCGGCGAGATCACCCCCATCGGTGCAAAGATTCTCGACGACGGCACCGTCGCCGTCGGCACCAGCGGCGGCGGCGGCGGCGGTCCACCGCGATCTCTCCCACGTCCACGTCCACGTCCATCCCGTTCGCTGTTCGTCAACGACGACGCGTCCCCTTCGCCTTCACCACCGACCCTCGCCGGCATATTCACACGTGCGTGCGCGCGCGCGCTTCACCCTTCCTTCTCCACCATCGCTCGCTCGCTCGCCGTCGTCGTCGTCGACGGCTCTCTCTCTCTCGGTACGCGCGCGAGCGTGTTTGAGGAGCGCGGATGGATGGATGGATGGATGGTTCGTCATACCTGCACACGCGTCATACCGGTACGCGATCGTTGAGTGCGTGCGTGCGTGAGCGAGACGACGATCGCGGAAACTGCGGGCGTACGTGCCATGAGCGAGCGCGTCGTGGGAACGGATGCGGCGACGATCGCGAACGCGCGAGTGTTGATGGTTGGTGCCGGCGGCATCGGGTGTGAACTGCTCAAGACGCTCGTCTTGTCTGGGTTTGAGCGAATCACCGCGATCGATTTGGACACGATTGACGTGTCAAATTTGAACAGACAGTTTTTGTTTCGAAAGCGACACGTGGGGATGTCGAAGAGCGAGGTGGCGAAGGAGTCGGTGTTGAAGTTTAAACCAGGAGCTCGAGTGGAGGCGTTGCGAGCGAACGTCAAGGAGACGCGGTTTTCGGTGGATTATTTTAAAGGGTTTGATGTGGTGTTGAACGGGTTGGATAACCTCGAGGCGAGGAGGCACGTGAATAGGTTGTGTCTCGCGGCGGAGGTTCCGCTGGTGGAGAGCGGGACGACTGGATATTTGGGACAGGTGACGGTGCACGCGAGAGGAAAGTGCGCGTGTTTCGAGTGCACAGAGAAACCGACGCCGAAGAGCTATCCGATTTGTACGCTGAGAGATACCCCGGATAAACCGATTCACTGCATTGTGTACGCAAAGGAGTTGCTGTTTTCCAAGCTCTTTGGCGATGCGAGCGTGCAGAGTGATCTCGATGAGGAGGACGCAGTGGAAGCGGGGGCGTTCCGGCGCCGAGAGGGCGAGAACAGCGGAGACTTTGCCAAGCGCGTCTTTGCGTACGTCTTCGGGGCAAAGATTGAGGCTCTGTTACAAAAGGAAGATATGTGGACGACGCGGGCGAAACCGAAATCCATCTCCATGGAAGATGTTGGTTTGGATCAAGAGTTCACCGTGAATGACGCTGCGTCGAAGAGCGCGCGAAGGGTGCATGGTTTGACAAATGTTCAAGCCGTTTGGACGGAGAGCGAGTGCGCCAAGGTGTTCGTCAGCGCCACCGCGCGACTTTTAGACAGAGGCTCTCCGCAAGATTTCGATAAGGATGACGACGACGCGATGGATTTCGTCACCGCCGTGAGTAACTTGCGATCCGCCAATTACGGCATTGCGCCGCAAAGTTTATTCGACGCCAAGGGCATGGCTGGGAACATCATCCACGCTGTCGCGACGACGAACGCCATCGTATCGGGATTGATCGTCCTCGAGGCTATTAAGATTTTACACAATCGAATGGACAAGACGCGGTACACGTACGTCTTGCAGCACCCGGCGAATGGTCGCTTGCTCCAACCGGTGGGCGTGGAGGAACCAAATCCAAAGTGCGTCGTTTGCGGCAACGCACGCGTAAACTTGACGTGCGATACGAGCAAGTTTACGCAAGGTGATCTCATCGCCAAGGTGTTAAAGAAACGGCTTTGCGTCAACCTTCCGTCGGTGCAGATGGGAGAAGTAATACTTCACGAAGAAGGGGATGATTTAGACGAGGATGAGGTGGAGGAGTACGAGGCGCTCGGAAGACGCGTTTTAAACGCGCTTCCCGGCGGCGGCGTGAAACACGGCTCCATCCTCATGGTTGAGGACTTCTCTCAAGATATGAAGTTTGAACTCATGATTAGCCATAGAGAAGACTGGGACGAGGAGAAGCAGCCCGAAGGTTTCGTCGTTTCGGGAGAAGACGTCAAGCCGAAGGAATCAAAGCCTAAGGAATTGGCACCCGCCGCCGCCGTAGTCGCCACCGATGACGACGACATGCTCATCGTCGATGAAGGCATCGACGTCATCGCTGATAACGGCAAACGCAAACGCGCCGATGACGAGGCATCCGGCGCCGACGATGATTCTGCGAAGGAGGCGAGGGTCGACTAAATGACGATGAATGACGAAATTGTAAAATACACGCACTCCCACGCTAATTCATAAAGTAAACCTATCGCTCTACCGTGCATGAACAATGGAAAATAATAAAGGATAGTAATAAAATCACGGATAACTCGCGTTGGCCTCATCCGCCTCGCGCCTATACTCATCCTCGCACAGCGACTCGTATTCGCTCCCCGACAACAATTCGCCCGCCGCGTCCGCCGCTGCCTCCATCTCAAACAACCACGCCTCGGGCCCTCTGATGTACCGGTACGGATCCTTCAAAGCCTCAATGTTATACCTCACGACAGTTCCACTAAACGGCGCCGATACCTCTCGCGTCCCGCTCGAATTCGCCCACTTTGCGTGATACAACTCGTCCCCGGCGGTGCGCTCGAATCCTGTCCAGCGAATGTGCGCCACCGTTTCCCCTCTCTTCACCTCCACCCCCGTCGCCGCCACCGGTTCCATCCGTTCCGCGTCACCGATGAGATCAAACGCGCGATCGCTCAGCGCCACCGCATACGTCGCCCGCGCTCTCGATCCATCCGCGCCGTGCGCGTGTGTCTTGGTCACAACCTCGTGACTCTTCGTATACCGCTTCGGCGCGTCGCCGC
>Ga0181591_10001272_pt1 | contig 21325 bp, 3 predicted proteins | sample 071ome_33_FD_133757 | JGI IMG/M metagenome (GOLD analysis project Ga0181591, IMG submission 133757) | Coastal salt marsh microbial communities from the Groves Creek Marsh, Skidaway Island, Georgia - 071412AT metaG (megahit assembly) | ecosystem: Environmental > Aquatic > Marine > Intertidal zone...
ACCAAACCATATCATTTTGTACAGTCGTATCAAACAAGGCAGTTAGGTTCCAATGTAAAATACCAGCATCTGTTAAAAAGTTTGTAGAATAATCACTGCCGGCACCTCTTGCTACTCTTTGTATAGTCGGTAAGCCTTCGTGATAAGTTCCTGCATCACCACTCAGTGTTTTAATTAAGTTTCTTTGATATTCTTCATTAATGCCTGAGCCATTTGGATCTGTAAATAGTTCAAACATACGTGCAACTTTTTCTGTAAACGCATCTGGAACTGCTGTTTGTCCGCCCACAGTGCCAGCCGCCATAATTCTTACACCGTTAACAGTAACTTCACGTTTGAAGAAGTCACTACCATTACCAGTGACATTACTAATTGCACCGTTGTTGTATTCTGAATCTGCTACGCCTCCGCCAACTGCTGAGCTAACAACCTGGTCTACATCTGGAGCACCGTCACCAGTTAAGTCTCTATTACCAATACGTAGTTTAGTATGATAAGTTTCCCATGTTTCTAGTGTCCAGTTTGTAATCTTCTCACCGTTAACTAAAACTTCTAAGTTTTTAATTTGTTCATGATCAATTGGCAATACAATATCTGCTGTACCTTCGGTTGTTAAATGATTGCCTGCTGTGTAATCTTCAACTAATAGTTGATTACCGCCACCAACACCGTGTGCTGTTACACCAATAATATCACCTGTTGAGAATCTTCCATCTGTTAGTGTAATTGTTTTAGCATTCCAATCAATTGTGTAGTCAACTACGCCAGCTGGAGTATCACCATATTCAAACACTAGTTGTTTACCTGAGTCAACTTCATAGGCAAGTACTGTAAACGGTACGTCAACTAATCCATCAAAACTAATTGTTCTATCAGTTCCGTTAAATTCAACAAACTTAGTTTGGCTCTGTCCTGACCAGCCTTCGCCTGTATAATCTTCACCAGGTCTTGTAGTAACTTGAATATTAAGTGTGTCAAAGATAGCACCTGGAATTAGTTCTTGTGGTGCATGGCTGTTATATGAATCAACAAATGCTCCACCGTCTACGTCAATGTCTGTTGGTATTCCGGTGTCACTAGTAATAATTTCACCAGCAATTTTGATTGTGTCGTCCATGCCATACTGACTATGTTGAATAGTTACTGAGTCATATGGATAATCTAAAGGAACTGTCCAGGTAACCACTGCTGGTGTTGGGTCATTCACATCTGAACGTTTAGCACCATTATTAATAACTCCGTCGTCTGCACCTAGTTTGTATAAGTCTATTGTGCCTTGTACGTATTCTGATTCACTCAATGGTTGTGATTTCAACCATAAATTGTGACCATATGTAAAGTTTCTAAACTTGTAAGTTGAACCACGTTGTAGAGTAATGTTAGGATCCAGTACGTTTGTGCCACCAGTTGGTCTATAGAAGTCAGAATCCCATGACCATAACCATGGATCGTCTTGTACAAAATTATCGCTTATATGATCTGCGTTTGGCATTGAAACTGTTAGATCAAACACTTTAGTTTCAGTTTGTATATCATACTGTGTGGTACTTGTTCCTGAATAGTCTCCACCTTGATACTTAGCATCTAGGATAGTTTCTGAATAACTTGGCTTACCATTTTCGTCAAAGTCAATGTTGTCCCATGGGTTAACATCGAAGTTACCTACATCATACCCTGTGTTAGCACTAAAGTCTGGGCCAAACATGTTAACGCCTGGATATTCTGTACCGTAGACTAATAGTGATAAATCTAAGCCAGGATAGTTAACACCTGGTTGATACAGACCCATTGTACGATCTACACCTGATAAGTCTTCTACATTAACTAGTTCATAGTCTAATGGATCAAAAGTTGCTTTTGTCAACGTTGAGCCATCACCCCAATACACTTTATAGACTTTATTGTTGTAGCGTACTAGTTGATCTTGATCATAAGCAGTTTCTGCTGTCCAATCTACAACATTAGTAGAATGTTCATATCTATCAAACTTAATTGTTGTTTTATATGATCTTACGTCACCAGGCGCGGTAACAGCAACTAATTTGGCTCCTTCACCGTTACCACCTTTGAGTGTAATAACCGGAGTTGACGTGTATCCTACACCCGGATAATCAACAACTACAGCAATTACTTCACCTGCTGTGGAAACTTTTGCTGTCATTTCAGCAGGTATATCGCACTCGCCTGTGATGATTAATTCCGGAGGTTCTGTATAACCACTACCACCTTCAATCACTGTTACACTTTCAATTGATAATGCAAAGTTTTGTCTCCAACTTGTATATTTGCCAGTAGACCAAATTACATTGTCTAGCTGATAAACACCTTCGCCTGTAATGTCTTCTTGATCAAGTACGTGCCTTGGTGAAATGTATTTGTTTAAATCAGTGTCAAATTGTGCTGGTAAGTCAAAGTCAGTTGCGTCGCCTGAGTATACATCATCACCTTTGTACACTAGATTAAATTCTTTAACCTGTGTTCTATATGGTTTAACTTCTTCAATATATTGTTCAAGGAAATCCTGGTTATCGCGTCTTAGTATATCAAACTGTTTAAGCTCACGTAGGTTATGTTGTATATCAATCAAACTTGTTTTTACTAACCAATCAGTTGACTTTTGTTCACTTAAAACATAGTTAAACATTAATGTAATTAACTCAATTCTATGTTTTGCTAGATCATCAACAAATATTTCTTCATTTAATGATTTAATAATTTGTCTTAGTTCAATAACTGCTTCTTGGTCAAAGTATTGAGCATCAAACACTTCGTTGTCAAATCCGTTGCGTTCTTGATCGTAATCATACACACTCTTTTTAATCTGTATTGTACCTTTTTCTAAACCAACACGCTCCCATCCTGCATTAGTTAATCTGTAAATTTCAAATTTACCCTGTGCATTTGATCGAACTTTAACAACATTGCCAACTGTAGCCGTTGTTAGTGTACCTAAATCAGCATATTGATTAACTTCTTTAGTTGGTTTATCTAATACATTGTAATCTTCTGCGTACCAATCAGCTAAATCCCAATAACGTGTTGTTTTGAAATTTTGTACTCTTGTTAACAATAATGTTCTATTACTTTGTAAAGTGTATATTGTCCATAAGCCACTATTATTGGCATCTGATTTAACAAGATATCTATAGCCAATTGGGTCAATATTAATAGTTTGATAACTTAATTCAGCAATATCATTTAACATAACGTCCCAAGCGCCGGTTGGCTTACCTGGCATCTCTTCTTGACTTTCCAATAAAGGATAACTTCTAAGTTCAGTAATAGGTAACGTTTTTAATATTCTATTTGTTGCTGTAACATAGTTCTTTAAGGCATTAAATCTATCAACAAACATTGTTTGTCTTGGACGGAATTCTACACCACGTCTATCTGTTATTGATAGATTAGAGTCAGGAACTTTGTTACCTGCTGTGTCTGTGCCACAGAAACTATCTAAAAACTTACGATATAAATTATCACTTAAAAATTGAGCCGGGTCATCTTCTCTTATGAGTTCAAACTCAACGTGTACATTGTTGTCTGTTTTAATCTTATCAAACTCGATATGTAACACAGAGTCTTCATTTAAAATATATCCTTGACTATTAAACAATGCGAACAAGTTTTTGTCTACCATAGCAACATAAGGAATGCCACTTGACTTAGGTGTTTCAATATACTGTGCTATTGTTACAGGACTTAGAGTTTTGCCTGAATTCTTATCAACTGCTGTTAAGCCTTTAACCCAGAAATAATATTTTGTAACTACTTCTCCGCCTTCTCTAATATCACTTAATGTTGAGAATGACTCTGTTGAGTAAACTGTTCCTTCGCCTTCATAAGCTGATGGTGGTACATCACTGGATATCCATTGATAAATGTCAATAGTTGAACCAGGGAATAAGTTACCTATACGTTTAGCACGATAGTCTGCTGTTGATTGATTGTAGTTAATAAACTTAGCAGTAGAAACGTCCCACCATATTGTACCAACGTGCTCTACACCCCAGGTCATTCCAAAATTATTTGATGTTCCATTATTGTACTGTGCTGGATCATCAGGTATGGTTATGTCAATATTTTGTTGTGCCGCACCTAATACTTTTCCTTGTAGTGGATCAATATAATCTAAGTATGTTAAAACTTTATCATTTGTTCTATCATAGATAAATGCCGAATTAATTAACTCTGAATCAACTACTTTCTGCTCTTTTTCAATTTCCTGCCAAACTGGTGTAAATGTTTCGTTATTAAACCTAACAATTCTACCGTTAGCGTTGCCATTGGTTAAGTGATTAGGTGATCCAATTAACAGTTTAGCATTACAGTAATCAACACTAGTACCAAACTCACTTAGTGGATGCACTAGGCTGTCGTTAATTTGCTGACCAAATACAAACTTACCTGGATTAGCATAAGTGTCTACATCACTTTCTAAATAGTCATATGTGTAAACAGCACCACTCTGTGTTTGTACATCTTTGATTTTAGTTGCGCCTGCATCAATTTTGGTTGTACTTGCGTCTAATGTAACTTCTAAATTAGTAGCACCATTAGGAGCACCAATAATAATACTGTGAGCATCACTTGAAATATCTAACGCATGGCCAAATCTTGCGTTAACAATTGGATACGGATTTGGTATTGTCTGCATTCTAGGGAATATTTCTATACCAAGATCTTCGTGTATTGTTCCAATACCTGGATAGATAAACAACTTATTAGCCGCTGGTGCCGCGTTAACATTTATTAATTCAATTTTAATTTTACCATCAACAGCACTTGCTGTTACGTTTGGAATACCTGCATCTAAAATATCCTGAACGTAACTTTCCACAGTTGTTCCTGTTGCTGTAATATAGTAGTTGTTAATTCTTAGTGCGTGACCTGCTGTAATAGTTGGGTTTGCTGTTGAACCCATTGTTGATCCATACAGTCTTGATCTATTAACAAAACGTGTTACTGAACCTGCGTTTTCTGCTTGGTTTGAATCTTTAGGAGCACCTACATACATTGAACAGTTTGTTGGGCATACTCTTGTTGAGAAACCAAATTCTGATGCTACCATAGTATCTTCTTGATGTAACTCACCTGCTAATACAAAGTTATTAGTTTCAACTTCAACAATGTCACCTAGATCAACTGCGGCATCATCTATTGTTACTGTGTTACCTGCAACCGTGTAAGTTCCTGCATATAAGTAATCATCTTTATCAATCTGTGGACCATTATTTAATAATACTGTTGGGCGTCCAACAATCGATTTTGTAGTTGTAAATGTTAATGTTGTATTGTCTTTGACTTGGAAACGTTCTGCGTCTCTGTCAAACACAAATACTTTACCTACATTACCACTTGAATCTGACCCTTCGCCTTGAGGGGCACCAATTATAATTTGTCTACCGTCTCTGGTTGTGGATATGCTTGAGCCAAAGCCATTGTTAATAACACCCGGATTATTAATTGATCCAACATATTCATAGTAGTCTTCAGCAAATACCTGTATTAATATCCCTGTAGGTGGAGCAATACTTGCGCCTGATTTATTTGTTAGTGTAAATGTAATTTCCTGAGTTGCTGGATTAAATGTATAGTCATAATTAGGTCTTAACAATTCTTCATCAACAGCAACTCTAAACTTCTCAATTGATGTTGCATGATAAATTGAACTAATATCATAAACAGTGGTAGAACCGTCTCCTTCGCCCTGCCAGGAATAATTTCTTACTATTTCAACTCTAGCACTATCTTTAGGAGCATCAGTAAACACTAGTATACCACTTGATAGTGTATAGTCAGTTACTGGAACTTGTGGAATATTATCAATGTTAATTGATACCTGTGTTTCGTCATCGACAGTAATATAATCACTAATGTCCCACTGCATTGTTGACCCATCGCCTAGGAATTCGTGTTCTTGCTGTTCATAATCAACACGTTGGTATGTATAAACTTTTTCATCACCCGGCGCACCTATATAAATCCAACTTGAATTTGGACTAATAGCAACTGCTTGGCCAAAGCTACTTGCTGTAGAATCTCCTGGACCGTTACCAGGAACAGTTAGCAGTTGAGTTTCTCTGATAACACCACTAGCTGTTTGATTAATTACAACAGCAACACCTTCACCACTCTTAGATTCGTGGGCTCCAACAATATTCCAGCCGTTGTCTGCTGAGTCAATAGCACTGCCATACCCAAGTATTTCTTTATCAAGTGTACTTGTTAGTTTACCTAGATGTAATTGTGTACCTTCTTGTATATCACCTGTACCAATTTGTCCAAACACATAAACACTACCCCTACCATTTTCCCAATCTGGTGCTCCAATTAAACTTGTTAGACCATCTGGTGATTGTGATACAACAGTACCAAATCCTGAATCTTCTTGTGGTGCTTTAAGTGTTTTACTCCAGGTATTGTTTTCATCATTAAACGGATTAAATTTTTCTAATACTTTCCAACTTGTTCCATCAATCCAAATCTTTTCACCTGTTTCAACAGTATGTATGTAAGGTAAATCTGCTATGTCACTGCCCTGGAATACCTTACTTGATTGTAGTACAAACGCTACACCTAGATCCTCTATCACTGTAACTTCATCTGGTAAACTGAGATCAATAACAATTTTATCTAACTGTGGAACTGATTTTACTCTAAATGCTCCTACTAGTCCTTCAAAAAATCTAAATACTACAATGTCGTTTTTAGAAAGAGTATGATGTCCGTTGAATATAACCGTAGATGTTTCGTCTAAGTTATCAACAATTTTAGTAGGCTCATTTCTTAATAGTGTAGATCTATATACATTCCAGGCATAGTTATTTTCTTTAGCTACCCAAATTTTAGTGCCTTCGGTAATCTTATCAATGTTATTAGCAATTTCAGATAAATTATCAAGTTCAAATATTTTAATGTCAACATCGTCAACATTTACAAAACCTGCTGATGGGAGTGATTTTTCAACATTTTGATAATCAACAGTTGGTAATATATTTTCGTCTGTAACTTTATAACTTGATTTATAAAGCTGATCTGGTCTAACTATCTGGTTAACCGTGGTACCGTTAGTGCTATTAGTGATTTTCAATGTTGCTGGATTACCTGTTAGTTTGTCGCTGATTAACTGTGCTTCAACATAACTTCTATTTGATGTAGCACCGTATAAACCTGAACGCACTGCCCAGTTTTCAAATATGTTATAGTCTGTTAGTTCTTTATCAAGTTTAGCAGATTTAAATAAATCCATTGCTTGTTTACTACCTTTATTACCAATAAAGTTTTTGTAAACATTTGTTTGGCTCACATCATCAAGTGTCAGACCCTGCATATAATTTCTTGGGCGGAATCCAATTAGACCAAAGCCTAATAGGTCAGCGTCTGATTCTAGGTTTGCTTCACTTAAATCATAGAAGTGTTCACTCTGCTGTGCTTTTAATGCTATGTTAGGTATTAATCCTGTTTTAACTAACTCATACTCTGTTTCTGTCCAATTAGCAAAATCAAATAGTTCAGCAGGATTTAGACGTTTAAGTGCCGCATAGTATTTGTTTTTATATTTGACAATATCACCTTTTGAGTACTCTCTATTTTCTGTCCACTCAGCAACATTAGGCTGATTCATAATAAAGCCTGGAGCATTAACTGTGCCGTCCCAGTTATCTGACACTGTGCCAACTAGTCTTAATCGTTGTTGTCTAGCACCTGTTGCTGGATCATACATCAAGTCGTTAAAAATTGATTTATTATCAAATACTAAGGCATGTTCATAACTTGTAAATTTAATCTTAATATAGTTTATTGAATCATCATCAAATGTTTTGATAGTTAGATCATTATCGATCCTGTCCCATACTAAATTATCTTTGTGTATAGGTTGTAAATTTTGATTTAGTACAAATTCATCAGCACGTCTGCCTAAGATTGGAGTTGCTACTGCACCCGGTCTTGAAATTTTAAGTTGATTAGCCGCTGGGTTTAAATTAACAATAGCACCTACTTGCCAGCCTTGTTGGTTCCAGTATAAGAACTCATTGACCATTTGTCCCCAATTTAGTAGGTATTCATTTTCTTTATCTTCAAATACAAAGCCTTTTGATTCTAACCATTGTCCGTAACTTACAAGGAAGTCAACTAATGCACCTTTGTTAGTAAACGTATAACCATATGGTACTAGTACTTCTTTGTTAGAAAAATCTAAACTCATTCTAACATTGTCGTTGCCTACTTGGACATTTTTATAGTTGCCGTTTGGTATTGACTGGAATACTTTAAAGTATAAGTGTTCTTTTGAGTTACCATATACAGCATAGCCGTTAGCAACTTTTTGTACAATAACTGAACTATAAGTTACTTCGTCAAATGGTTCATTATTGTATAAAAGTATTTCATAACTTTCGTCAGGTAACAGTAAGTTTGCATTCAGTGAGTTAGGTGAAGTTTTTTCAGTAAACACTTTTAAGTATTGTTTGTCTGTAAAGCCACCTGCTCTATAAACTAGTTGGATTTGAGTATTACGCAATACATCAACTATTGCCTGTTTATTAGCAATACCTTGTCTACGTGCAAAGTCAACACACCAGTTAATGTATGAGTGCTTAACTGTTCCTTCACCGTATATGTCAATGTTGTCAGATGTTAGCCTAAATCTTGAATCGTAAACATATTGATTTAAGTCTGTTGAATATTTGTATCTATCTCTGTCAGCCATTAAGCTAAAGAACTTAGCAGGTTTAGTTTTTGCTAGTAGTTTCATAACAGCAAACGGCCAAGCACTTGATCGTCTCCATGCTGTTTCAACAGGACCCATGTCACCTAGTTGCCATGATTTTTCTGTACTCTTCAGATCATAGTTCTGAACCAATACATCAAAACTTGCTTCTAGATCTCCTTCATCACCGGTAGGAATAATTGATTGTAGTCCAGGACGTTTAAATTCTTCAATGACATAGTCACCATCTGGATGTGCTACTACACCATTGGCCATGTCGTCCCATAGAACCATGTTGTCTCCGGTGTATGGTGCTGGACCATATTGACGTTGCCACCATTCAGGTTCTACACTGAAACCAAACATTTCCCAAGGACGCAAGTGAGGAACATCTGTATCATAGAATTTATATAAGTTCCCTCTCCAGCCACCTTTGAGCAAACTGCCATCTATTCTGTCAGTAGCTCTTGAATAGTTCCAAGTTTTCTTGTTGTCTTTGTCGTATTCTTGTGTTTTATAATCTAACTTGTTCCATGCTACCCATTGTAAGAAACTTTCACCAAACAGCTCAGTAATTTCCGCGTCTGTATAATCTGTTGTTCTGAATGCTCCAGGAACCACATCATACCAACGTAACGGTATCTTATTTGTTAACGGTATTTTAATGTTATTATAGATTCTGCGTTCAAATTCTAATAACACGTCATCACGATTATCACCAAATGCTATTGTTCTAGAACCATCGTGACCTTGTAAAATTGTTTGTGGTGTTGTATAAGAATCGTCTGTAAAGAACTCAGGTTTAAATCTATCAAACATACCCAACTTAGTTGGAGTGCTTGGTACAAAGCTACCTACTGTTGATTCGTATTCTCTGATTTTAACAACATCGCCCTGTCTAAGTGTTTTATTAATTGTAACTCTAGGGCCATCTGTTGCCACTGTATAATCTGTATTGTTCAATAATATTGAATCATTTAAGTAAACTAGTAAGCCTTGATAATTTGCTTTAGTAAAGTCATATGTGTATAACAAGTCAAACACATTGTCATCAATTGGTGTAATTGTGTGTACTGTTTCTTCGTAGACTTCGCCACATGGAATTGTATCTGTCCAATAAAATGGCATGTCTGGGTTACGACCTTTGTTGAGATCTGCTAGAGCTTGATCTAACCTTTCAGCGGCTGTACCTTGGTAATCATTTTTTGTTAAAGTATCGACTAATCTGTTTTTATATTTTTCATATTCGTTTGAAGCATATTCGATAGCATCAAAGAAATTAATGTTTGAGTCTTTACTAAATGTTGATGTGAACTGCATCGGTGATGATTGCTCAACAATTTGTTTACCGTAGCCAATAATGTTACCCAGATCACGTAGATTATTTTCACCTAACAATGTACCTTTTAATTCAGGATGACTTTGTGTAAGTGTAACAAAATGATTTCTAATAGTACCAAGTGTTACAGTGTCAAAAGAGTTATTAACTGAGTTATCACTTAGGTTAGCTGGCATTTCATAATAAGCAACACCACTCTTCTGATCACTGATTATATGAATGTGTACTATTTCTTTTGTTTCATTAAATGTAACTGTGGTTGATGTTGCTGTTCTTGTTACAGTATATTCACTTGGTAGTACAAACTTATTATCAACATAAACAACAACAGCATTGTCACCGTCGTTGTGTCTTATGTCACAGATACATGTTGCTGTATTTGTGAATGTAAAGATCTGTGCTTGGCGTGTTGTGTCTACTGCCTTTTCCCAACCTGTTTTTAAATCAAAGGTTGTTCTATTTGAGTATTTTCTAGCAAAACCAGTTCCAACGTCTGTAGTTGTTGACACATTATTAATCGTGTAAACAAACGTGTCACTGTATAAGTTATTTTCAAATACAATATCACCAACATTGTTAATACTCAGATAACTTAATCTCAGATCAAGTTCTGTGTCGATTGGACCAGTTCCTTCTTTGTATGAAAATAATTTAGTTCCTCTAAAGTTTGTAGACGGATAAACGTTAGTGTCGCCAATCGAATTGCCGTCGGTATCAAATATATCAAACAATGGAGGTTGATTAATTTTTGTTTTTTGCTGTGTTTCTACCCACTTAGTACCTGTGTATCTGTAACTTTTACCGTTAATTGTTGTACCACTTTGTAAATATACAACTTGATTTTCTAAAACAACAGCATCGTCTGCTTCAACTAATTGAATAATTTTTTCACTTATTTGATTAGGGTCTTCTGTTATGCCTACAGGATCAACTAAGCGTACTTCATAAATTTTATTACGTACCACTGGATCCTCATCTGCGGCAAAAATTACTCTTGCGCCATCATATAATCCAAATTGATCAATATTATATCCAATTTTACCTGCTACATTTGACAATGCATCTTTTTGTTTAAGATCAATAATGTCAATTACTTTCTTTCCTTCTGTTCCAAAGTTAAACAATCGTAATCCACTATGGAATTCTAAAATAGGACGTTTAGCACGTGCTGTTTGATCTAAGTTAGCAACAGTTTTATTATATTCTGCCGATGCTTTAATTACAGAAACATGGAACCATCGATTTGACCGTGACCATGGATTCTTATCATCCGATGCTCTATTAATAGTCATATAATCTTTATTAACAGGAGCATTTAAACTTGAATCGAATGGTTCTTCGTCATAACCTTTAACATCAAATGGCTGTGTTTCGCTGATTGTATATGACTCTGGTGTTTTAAAATCTTCTACTGCTAGTAATTTAATTGCAGTGCCAACACCTTCAACATAGTATTCTTTATCTTGATAACTTTCAGGTAGTGTTCCGCCACGGAATTGTACTTTCATTCCGTTAGTAAACTTAACACCTGTTGGCGATGTATATTCTTTAGCACCTATAATATCATCTTGTATGTTTAAAGTTAATTGATCAACAGCATCAACTACTCGAATAATACCAAATCTATTTTCGTCATTGGCATCTTGATAGTAAAGTGTATCTTTAATTGATGTAATATGCGGTTGCTCTTCAAAGAAGCCTTCAGCTGTTTTCCACATATATTGGTTGTTATATTTTGTACCATATTGTACATGTACTTTAGATAAGTTAGGAATTTCTCTAACTTTGTTAAGTACCATAATTGGATTAGCACCAGACGCATCAAACGTTGGAGAATTTTCATCTTCCTCGTATCTAAATTCAATACGATAAACAGAATAACGATCTGTTTTAGTTGCTATGTCTTGTGATTCAGCAAAAGGTGTATCATTATCATCATATGGTGCAGTGTCAAATAAGTCATCTCTTTTCCAACCTGAGTCTTCACCGTCACCTGGGTTTCTATTAGTAAAGATAATTGTTCTGTTACGTAGATCAGTAACTTCATCAATACCATCATACTTGTCTAAGAATGGTCTTACCTGTTGATTGTTAACTTCATCAAATCTTAGTTCTGTAACTAAATCAACTTTAGCCACAGTGTCCATGTTTAGGAAAAAGTTTTGTTCTGTGTCTAGTGGAACATTAAATTCAATAACGCCATTGTCGTCACCGTTGTTGGTAACTCCCAGTACTTCTCTGCTTGATTGATTAGGTTGCCCTGGAACTAAACCGTTAGCACCTGGGTTTGATTGAATCCAAAACGGGTTACCTGTTTGTTGAACATTAAACTTATAATTGCCGCCTCGGACAACAGTGATAGTTGGATTAGAACCTTCTACTCCACTAAGATTATAGTCAAATTCGTTCCTAGTAACATCGTACTCGTCACTGGTAGATATTTCAGTAGCACCCACATCAACTGAGTTAGGTCCTTGAGGTAACCAATAATACTGACTAAAGTTTACAAACTTATCGTAGTCTACAAACGGATCCCATGAATAGTATTCTGAATCAAATAATCTATCATGTCTATTAACATTAGCACCTGCTACCTGTAGAGCATCTACAATACCAGGATATGTTACAAAGTCACGAGTTTCTGTGCTATCTTTTTTCTTATAAGTGACTGTTGGCTCTAATTGATAGGCCGCACGTTCTTGATCTTGTTCTAATACATAACTGTCAAGACCTCTAACACCTAATCCAGTTCTGCGACCAATAAAACCTTCTACACGTCTTAACTGCGGACGTTGTACAAGTTGATCCAGTGTAGCATTGAGAAACTTTTGATTAGTTTCTGTTTGAAATATTTCAGGTAATAGATCTAATGTTCTTGTAAATCTTGCCATTCTTTATCCTAGTTCTTTTTAAGTTCGCCTGCTGTGAGTGCGTCAATAACGTCAATGTCGTTAACTAACGCCGCATTAACAAATATTTCGTTTGGCGCACAACGGATTTCATATAAATCACCAAATGTTTTTGTAGGGTCTGTTGGTACAATAACTACTGAACTAACAATGTCACCTAGTTCTTCGTGTAGGTATGCTGATAGTTCTGAAAAGTAGAATGTATCACCAAAGTCCCATTTATCAATTGTAAAGTATTGATTCAGTGCTTGTACAACACGTGACTTAATTTCACCAGTTGACACTACAACACCTGACTGTTTAATAACTTTAAGTTTGCCTTGTAATTCTAAACTTGCTTTTTCACCAAACAACGGTTTGAATGTTACTGAGTTAAGAATTAAATTGTCACTAGACATTTTATAATCTTCTAATGAATTATATGCTAGGGTTAATTCGTCGATCGTAGGTTGACTTGGTTTAGTAATTTTGCCTGTTGCGTCTTTAATCCAGTTTGTGTAGTTTGTATAGTACGTATTAGTTACTAGATACAAATCAATAATGTTTGTTAATGCTGGATCAATTCTACGTGTATTAGGTGAATTATGTTTATATTTAAAATAAAAGTCTTGTCTACCTACAGCTACACGATAGTCCTTGGTTTCAGTAATTGTAAACTCACTACCTGTAATTGATAATTGATAAAATTTCTTATCTGTATAAGCATAAAACACTTGACCCTGCAGATACTCTTTTTTCTTAAGCTCAACACCCTCTAAGTCAGCATACATTATGTTAATTTTACCACTGTTTAATGGTACCCATCTTTCTAAATTGTCAAAGTCTGTTTGACGTTCAAAGAATACATATTTTGTATTTGGACTCACTGTTGGATCTACTAGATCCTTAAAGATATCTGGATTATCAGCAATACCGTCTGCGTCTTTGTCAGCATAACTTACTAACACTTTAAAGTTATCAACAAAACCATCAGTTTCTGTTTCTTGACCAACTATATCTAATAAAATATCTGAGGTTAAGTTTTCGTTAGCATCAGGTTTAGTATTTGCTTTTAACACAGTCACTGAATCGTTAACTGTTTTGCCTGTTTTAGGATCATATACCTTTGAGTTTGAATCATAAATGAATCTATTTTCTAGCACTGATGCAAAATAGTAACTTAGATCTCTATATTTGATAGTATATATTTCGCCATCTGTGGTAAATTGAATTAACCATGAAGCATCACGATTTAAACCATCTTGGTTTTTGGCATAATTGTTATTGTAGTCAGCATTTTCATCTAAGTTGTCTGTTGAAATAATATACCATTCACTAGTTTCTTCGTCATAGCCGATACCAAAGTCTCTATATACTTCGATCTGATCAATCATGCTATTTTCAAATGCTACTTCTAAATCAGTTATAAATTTAGGAATAACTTCTGTTGGAATACAACCATTTGGAAGATATTCATTAAATGTTACAGGTCCAGTACCGTCACTTAGGTTACCTTGACCAAAGTTAGTACCATCTAGTACCAAGTTTGTCACTGTTGCCCATATTGCTAGTTTCTCATTGGCTTTAGTAGGCACGCCTGACTGTAATCTATTGTTAGCATCAAAATATTGATTATCTGGAGCAACAAATTTAACTAACGCACCTTCCTGAATATATTTTGTATTACTTGATGTTAACGCAATAGATATTGGTCCACCCGAGATACTATCTTTAAAATATCCTGTTGTTTGACTAACAATAGCTGTTGAATTATTCCAAGTTAAACCAGATAAACTAATACGCTGAAACTTATCATAGTAAAAGTGTGTTAATGCTCTTGACTTAAGAATTGGTTCTACAGTATTCTGAATAACATCAGCAATATCATTTGTGTCTACAAAACTAAATGTCTTTGTAGGATCTGTAAATGATCTATACAGCATACCATCGCTGGCAAATGCTGTTGTTGATGAATACTTACCTGTTGGGTCTAATAAGTCTAACTGTCTGTTAATACCAACGCCTGTTCTCGACAAGGCTTTTGATTTTAAAATACTTGTAAATCTTGTAAACGGAAAGTTATTGTAATCCTCACCGTTAACCATTCTATTCTGTGTATAAAATGCCGCTGGTGCTCTTTCTTTAATTTCATTAATAGTTTCACGCGATTTAGAATTTGATACCGGGCTTTGTAATGACACTGTCAATGTTAATGTTTCTACTCTACCATTACGGCTTACGTAGTTAATTGGTACTTCTACATTTTGTATTTCTTCAGGATTAATCACATATTCTAAACCATTTGAAGATCTAACATAAGCTCTGTAGTCACCTAATGGAATTTTTGAGAATGTGCCATCACCAAATTGTAATTGTATCTGATCATTAGTTCTTGAATTAACTTGATAAACTTCACGTTCGCCTGTGCCACCTGTTTTATCAATAGCAAAGATATTATCTACAGGTCTCCATTCAGTTAATCCATTACTGTTTTGAGTAAGCTCAAATAACCAAACGTCATTATCGTTAACCCCTTCAATATTAACATTAACTATTCTGTTTGAAATACGATCAACTAGAGTAAAGTCTTGATTGGTTAACGAACCTTGTTTGAACATAAAGAAAAAGCCAGTGTTTTCTGAACCATATCCTAGTTTGTCATTTTTATAAATTATATTAAATGCTCCGCCAGGTCTCGGTGACTGTTCGTAAACGTAGCTTCTGTCTACTGACGTTCCAGATACAATTTCAAAATCCATTGATATACCATCAACGTCACTTTGGAAACTAGCAATTGGAATTGTGTTTGGTGTTGTATTGATTTGATATTCGTCTGTAGTAATACCTAATATGTTCTGGCTGTTTCCTGGTCGGCCAAATCGTTGACTGTCTACCATTGCGGCATTTATAATAGCATTAAACTGTTCTAACCAGTCTGGATTAGTCACTGAATTCCAATTAACTGTAATGCCTGATAAATTAAATCTATTGTAATCTAAAACAGACTCTGTTGTTCTAATTGCTGTTACTTTTAAGAAACCATTAGCGTTTAAGTTTCTTTTAGGAGTGTAACCCACTAACTTGGCTAATTTAGTTACTGAGTCTCTACGCTCTGCTGTGTCTAAAAAGTTTTCTCTGGTGTTTAAGTCGTTACGGAAAGCAAGACCTTGTCCCATGAATGAGATTAGATCTAGCAGTGCAACGAACTCACTTGATTCTGTATAATCGTTAAACGTTTCTGGATAATATAAACGCAAGTAGTCAACCATTGACTTACGTAGAGTTTCAAAGTCGTAACTTTGGAAGTCAGCCTCTTTGTAAGTGCGGTATAACTTCTTCCAATCTTCCGCCCCAAAAATAGCGGTTTGTCTTGTAGTCTTAGCCATAGAATACCTATAATCCTTTTGTTATAAGTATTTATCACTTTAATTAAGTGGGTATATTATACGTAGTTGGCTGTGAGGTTTTCTGTATTGAGGAATATTTTTAGTAATTGGCTTTCTGATGATTGAACTGTTGAAACTGATACTTCACACAATAAACCATTGTTTTGTGTGTAAAACATTATTTCGTTAACTTTAACTCTTGGATCTCTTTGAATTGATTTACGCATTTCATTATCGATCTGATTTAGAGTTTTATCATCAACAGCTTCGTAAAGATAGTCCCACAGAGACGTGCCAATATTTGGCCTGCCTGGCATAGTACCTTGTCTAATTAAAAGATTGTTTAGTAAGTCTCTTTTAACTAATTCAAAGTCTTCTAAGCGAAACTTTTTGTTTCTGCCAATTGAACTGTATCCGTAGAATCTTGCCATAGTATATTATTTATCTTGTATGTTTTGGCGGTATTGCACGTGAGTCAGCAATAATTTGACTAACATTGTTGTCTAGTGTTTCTCTATCTGTAGTACCTGCATACGCACCTGGATTACTATAACTCTTGTTTAGGCTTGTTAATTTTGTATCAACCAAGTTAACTGAATACTTGCCGTTACGTGCTGTTTGTTCAATTCCCGAATTAATCATAGCATTACCGCCTGAGCCTTTTGCCCAGTTAGCAACATTGTCAGCACCATATGCTGAACTTGCATTTAATATTCCGCCTAAGTCTTCAGGTGATTCTGTGCCTGTTAATATACCTTTAGCTTTTAATGAACTTAAATTAGTTGATAAAATATCTTGCTGTGCCAGTGTTTGTGCATTTATATCATTTAAAAATCCAGTTAAGTTATTAGCACTGCCTTTACCGGTCCATACGTTTGGATTTTTAAGCACTGACTCTAACTGTGTTGTTACTGTACCAAACCCATCTGTAACTGTTGAACTTGGGTCTTTGATATATTTGCTAACTGTACCTGGTTTTAAGTATCCTGACGATTCTAATTGATCTGGAGAAATACCATACTTACCAATACCTTTATCTACAGATATATCTGTAAAGTCTTGCCCAACTTCTTTGGCTCTTTGTGCTATTACACCTGTAACTTGATCTTGATCTAAACTACCAATTGATTTAGTAGCAGGTATTTGTTTAGCAAAGTCGCTGGATGTAATTTCGTTAGTAGGTAACTTACCAGCAATATTTGATGCTTTACTTGCCAATGCAGGACTTAGTGTTGACGTTGCTGTTTTACCTAACTGTACAGAATTTTCAACACCTAGGTTATGGAATGGCCATGGCTCGTGACTTGGTACTCTAGTAGCAATAGTTTCCAGTTCTCCATACTGAACTTCCCATCCGTTAGCACCAAGTTTAGTATCACTAACTTTATTTTTCTTAAGCAATACATTAGGTGAAACAGGAACACCGCCACCATTATTAAGGTTAATAGTACCTGCTTTGATATCCATTCTATCGCCACCATTCATACTTGACAGTTTTCCGCCCTCAATAGCAACGGTATTATCACTGCGTATACCTGCGAACTGTTTACTATAAAGTTTTGCTTCAGCAATACCTGTTGCCGCAAATTGTGTTTTAGCTTCCATTCTAGTTGATAATTCAGAATATGTTGATATATGTCCACCTGCATACATGTTAATGTCTTTGTCTGCGTGTAAATTAATAGTACCCTGTGTTCTTACGTTAACTGAGTTTGTAGCAAATACATCTACAGTGCCTTCTTGACCAAACTCTAACCATGTCTGTCCGTTAGCATGAATAATGTGAAAACAGTTTCCATCATCGCTCATAATGATTTGATGACCTTTGGCTGTTCTAATTCTTACTAGTTGATCTTTACCTTGAATATCTCCATCATCAAGAACAATACTGTGTCCACCGTTACGTCCTACAACTTTAACGTCTTCAGGTTTGAGTTCACCATTCTGTAGTTTAGCTCTAATATCTGCTTGGTCAACTCCTTTAACACCTGAGTATATAGGTTTACCTGGAGTTGAAAATCCAAATACATTACTGGGTGATTCACGCTGTGCTGTTGAAGTGATAGGACCTCTTGTGTTGTCTTTTAACAGTCCTTGTCCAAACAGTGTACCTGCTACAACATTGTGTACAGGTTTAGGTTGATTATAAAATTCAGGGCTTTCGTTGATTGCTGGATCTTCATTATTAATTTCTGTAACAGGAACTTGACTAGCACCTGACACAAATGATTTACCTTCCGAGCCTACTTCGTATTTTGTAGAGGAACCAATAGCAGGTACCATGTGATTTAAACTGTCTTCTGGAATACATCCTACATAGTAACCATTATTTGGATCACCTGCTACAAAGAAACATAAAACTTTAGTACCAATGTCTGGTGGTGTAAACCACATGCCGTAACTGTGTTTATTACCTACAAAGTTTCCTGATCCTACTGCCGCACCTGAATGCTCTGTTGAACCAAAGAAAGGCGGAAGATAACTTACAGTTCTCCAATTTGATTCATCTTTTTCATCAGGTCCAGCAAACTGTTCAATGTAGACCTGTAGTCTGGCCGCACGTGTAGGATCAATATTGTTTTTAACAATACCTATATAAGGACCCGATTCCGCAGGTATCTGATTACCTGCACCAAATTTATATCCTTTAGGGGTTCCTCTTCCTCTTATGTGATTCTCTGCCATACTCTATTAGTTACCTTGTGTTTCACCCCTGACTGGTAAAAAGTCAGGTGCTGTTGGATTGTCTGGTGTTATTGCTCTTTGCCCAGGAACACTATTGCCATTGTCATTTACTTGTCCCATGTTTGGTCCTATAGGTCCAGCTGTGTCGTAATTACCTTGTCCGTTTTGTGCTGTACTAATAGGTGTAAAGTTAGGTGCTATGTCCGAGTCAGACGTTATTGCCGCATCGCCAGGAACTTTGTTTCCTTTAACACTTACCGGAGTAAAGTCTGGAGCATAATTGTTAGTGCCATAGGTAACTGCTTTGTACCCAGGCATGTTCATACCGCCTCTGGTAGGTCCTACAAATGGTTGTTCTTCTTGTTCTCTCTGAACAGGTTCTTGAGTTACTGTTTCAGGAAATTCTCTTAGTATTCCTCGTAGACTCTGTGTCATTACACCTTTTTTAAAATTACTAGTAACATGTGTAAGTTTGTAAATTAATCCTTTGGCTGTTTTAGTACCGTCAGTGAATAGTGGATCTTTGAGATCAGCACTGCCATCTTCTTTATAATCTTCCATGGTTCTAAATTTAACTTCAACTAAAACTTCTTGGCTGTCATAATTAATTGAGCCATCTGGCATAAACGGTTCAAATGTATCACCACTGGTGTATAGTACATCATTCTGTTGAACATAGTCTGGATCACCAATGATATCCATGTTAAACGTAGCAAAGTCTACAGTTGAATAAATCACATCAGCGGCCTGTTCTGCAGGACTAGCAGTGTCTCCTGGTTGTCCTAGTCCACTGGCTCCGGACTTATTAACGTATGCTTTAGATGTAATACGTTGACTGTCTTCTGTTGATTCTTGATCTTCTTGTGGTATTCTACCATCCATGGCAACAAAAAATGTTGTATTTAGATCTTGTTCGTAGTTAAGTACTTCTGTGTTTTCTCCAGTAAACCAATAGCTATAACTTTTGTGTACTCCTCTAAATGGGGCTTTAGGAAAAAATGGAGAGTAAGTATCTGCTATCTGTTTAGGTGATATAATATATTCTATTTCGTAGGCATAGTCACCACGCTTGTCGTCCCAGGCGATAGGAAGAACTCTAACACCAATGTGATACCATTGTAAGAACTTATTCTGCGATGGGTTAGGTTTTACTTTTTTTGTCTTTGGATCAATGATATGTGTTTGCTGTTTTGAAATATATTCACTAGACCTAATCATAATATCAAGAAACTGATGTATCTGTTGACCAGCTGGTACAGCATAAATCTGTCTTGACTTATCATAACTTGTACTATTTAAAATACTATTGGCCGCGGCCTGTGCCGACGCAGACATAGGTTTAGATTTTTTAACTGTTAACAGTGCTTCACTGGAAATAATTTTTTGTTTTCCTATGTCACCTTTAAATGTAACTTTATATTTGTCAGCATATTTGTAGCCTTGTTCTCTGGCTAATTTTTTCTGCTGTTCATTTAGCTCTTCTACAATACCTTTGCTTTGCTGAGTTGTACCAGACTGGCTTTTTAGTATGCCTGGAGTTACTGTTGTTTCTGTTGTACCCCATGGTGATGTTGCTGTAGTTTGACTAGTAGACGTTGCCGGCAGTTGTTCAACATTACTAGTAGCATTAAATAGATCACCTAGAGTTTGTCCTAGTAGTTCAACATTAAAAGGAATGGTAGCACGTTTTGAACTCAGTGCTACTTCGTGATTAATTGCCACAGCTTGGCATTCATAAGTGATAGCACCTGTAGCAACTCTTGTTCTAATATTTGAAAACACAAACGGAATAAATTTACTTAATCTATCATCATCTGCTTCGCTCAATTGTTTACCGTTTTCATCAAACCCTTTATATCTAATGACCAAGAGATAATGTTGTTTTGAAAACTCTTTCATCCCTGCTGACGCACATAGTTCTTTTAGTTTTTTAAAAAACGTGTAGCCCATTGGCTCGATGATCTTGAAGTTCATTCTTGTAACATTATGTGGACTAGAATTTGCTTCAGCAAATAGTCCTTGTACTTCTAGATCATCTATATATAGGTCCGGAAATATAACATCTTCATTAGCAGAATTACCGCCACTCTGTAATATCTTTTTAAGACCTTGTGTTGTTTTATTTTGTGTGACTAATAATTGTTTATACTGTTCTGGTGTTTGTAAGTACAACCCGATACTATAAGTTAATTGAGCGTACTTGTTTGTTGGATTTTCTGAAGCATTAAAATTCTCGTAGAATGCTGATGCTGTTTTTATTCCACCGTTAGCTGATGTTATAAAAGTGTTATCTTGTATATCTTGTGCGTCATCTGCA
>Ga0181591_10001278_pt1 | contig 21307 bp, 22 predicted proteins | sample 071ome_33_FD_133757 | JGI IMG/M metagenome (GOLD analysis project Ga0181591, IMG submission 133757) | Coastal salt marsh microbial communities from the Groves Creek Marsh, Skidaway Island, Georgia - 071412AT metaG (megahit assembly) | ecosystem: Environmental > Aquatic > Marine > Intertidal...
ATTCGGAGAGGCATGCTCTGGAAAGCGATCTTCGAGCAGCTCCAGATTACGGAACATCTCGTCGTAATCACGATCCGAGATTTCAGACTCACCCTCGACATAGTAGAGCCGATTGTGTCTCTCCAACTCGACAGAGAGACGGGACATTTCGACGGCTGCCTCTTCGGACGTCATCGGCGTGCAAGGGCGAAAGTTTTTTTAGTCTCCCTGCTTCGATATCTCATCCTCGAGGCGCTCACTTAGCCACTGCTTAATCATGCTCTGGTAGTTTAGATAGCGATGGCGCGCGAGGCGCTTGATGCGGCTCAGCATTTGCGGATCGAATCGCAGCGTGATCGTTGTAGATTCCCGAACATTTTGCCGATGCACCGAAGCATTCATGAGGCGTGGATCGAGAGCGTGAGACGACCAGAATTTGGCCTCCTCTTTCTCGTCTTCGAACTCAGGGATCGCATCCCAACTTTCAATCTTTTTCACAGAGTAAACAGGGTTAAGTGTATCGCCAAATACGGTTAGGTGCGGGAGCAAAGAGGATTGATTCGATCACACCCATTCCGCGTTCTTCCTTTCGTAAAAGTCGACCTCGTGCTCTTCCATCTCACGGCAGAAGTTAACTCGGTAGTTCTTCCCGTCGGTCCAGAACACAGAAAAGAGAAAGCGCGAGTTGATTGTTTTACCCAGCAAGAAGAAGCGCGTCTCTTTCTCGTAAAATCCAGACTCAGGCAAGAGCCGAATGGAAAAGGGATCTTCAAAAGCTTCCTCCACCTCACGTGGGGTGATCTTTTTTAAATCGAAGTGGCAGTCAATCCAATCAAACTCCATGGGCGGCAGTTGTGGGGAAGATTCGATGCGTCCGTCGCTTTGATCCCCCCTTTCATCCCGAGAGTAGGAGAGGCAAGCAAGGAAATCAACGCAGGAAAGCACGTATTTCGGTTGTTCGGCTATGATTCGGTCAAATTTTCATAAATTTCAGCTTTATAAACCATTAATTTGCGTTAATTGATGGCGTGCTCCGTAGAATCGTCATATGCCTTTGCACAGCCGCTCCCCTCGTTTCGTGCCAGATCGCGCGAAAGAATGAGCCCTACGCCCCGCCGGCCCGCCCCGCCACAGTCGAAAGCGTGGAGGTGATCACACGGGAGTTCCACGGTCGGCCGGAAGCTTACGCCAAAATCAGAGGCACCCTGTCCACCAGCATGGCCCAGCTCGTCGATCCGAAACAATCGCGCGACGGCAATGTGCTCTACCTCGAAGTGCTCGAGCAGACTCCCCGAGCTTCGGGACTGATCGCCGAATTCGTTGAGTTACCGGAATTTGAAAAGGTCATTCCGATCGAGTTGCTCGGTCTTTTGCCCGGAAAGTATATTGTGAATACCAACGGTATCGAATCGGAGTTGGAAATTCCAGCGATGCGAGCTAGGACTTTCAGCGATGAGGTCTCGGCTTCTCACCGCAAGCCGGGCTATGAGATCGTAGACGAATTCATTCCGATCGAGGATTCCGCCTTTGTAGATTCACGGTATGCAGACGATGCGGTTCCGGTCACGAGGCAAACGGAGACGATCCCTGTGGGGAACTGATCGCCCTACTTCCGGCTCAATCGCTTGAACATGACAATCCCGAGCGTGAGGAAAAGAATGTTCGGCACCCAGACGAGAAGATGTGGGTAAAGGCCTTCATTTTCCCGCACCATCTGCGCAATCGTCAGCATCACGTAGTAGGTCACCGCGATCACCATGCTCAATACGAACCCTGCTGTGCTCTCGCGACGCTGAGCGGTAATCCCTAACGGAACCCCAATGAGGGCAAAAGTGATGCAGGAAACCGAGAAGGCCATGCGCATGCTGAGTTCCGTCCGATAGGTAGCTCGGTCCTCTGGCTCCAGCGTTTCATCGGAAACCTTTCCGAATAGGCGACGCAAAGATATGTTCTCGGGCTGATCGTGAATACCATCGACGTTTTCTTTGAACCTCTCGATGGAGAAACCTGCCGGAGCCGCCCCCATGAAAACGGGCTGAGCCGACTCCATAAAGCTCCCCTCCTCTCCCCTCAGCATCAGATTCACTTCAAACATTTCCAAGAGCAGTTCAGGATCGTCACCTTCCAGATCAACGGAGACTTCCGCTTCGCGGGCAATCGCGATAGCTTCAGGAACATTGTCCTTCATTTTCACCATCTGAAAGTGCTTCAGCTTTCCGTCTTCTTTCTTCGCGTAGACAAGGTGATCCGGAATCCTCGTCATCACTTTCTGATTACTGAAAATCAGCATGGGATCCTTTGAGATCATGTTGAAGAATGAGCCTTTCATCCCTTCCATCTTCGTCTTCGCCCACGGCGTCACCGAGAGATTCACGGTCGCACAGATCGAAGTGAAAAAGATCGCAAGAACAGCAACGGGAAGACAGATCCGGGACATGCTCAGTCCAGCCATTCTCATTGATACGAACTCACTGTCAGCAGAAAGGCGTCCGAAAGTCAGCAGAATCGAAGTGAGAAAGGAGAACGGGATTGCGAGACTGAGAGAAATGGGAATCACGAGAGCCACGAACTGAAAAAAGAAGATCAAATCAAGATCTGGACGCGCCGCAATCTCTCGGAGAATTTCCTTGAAGACATTTCCGAGCACGAGAATGATCAAGATTACCGCAATAGCAAAAAGCGATGAAACCAGCACCTGGCGTGCGATATAGCGATCGAGCAAATTCATTCCGAAAGCACCTCCCGGCTGTAGAGCGTGTCACACCGGAAAACTGTAGTGACCAGTTTCCACGCATCCGGAAAATCAGCAAGGATGAAGGATGGCGAAATTTCACACTTACAAAAAACACTTGCGATACCTGAACAAAACCTCCACATTCCTTTTGTCCCTGACGCCTCTCTTGGCCGGGAATCCGCGCAACCTACCGAACACTGCTTCCGGCGCGGAGGTATTCCTCCCCGAAAATTAAGGGACACCCAACACTGATCTGGTATTTCCTACTCCGTGAAATCTTTGCGGCGATTTGAGATCTCGGATTTATCAAACCGACAAGAATCTCGATTCCCCTGTTTTGGAAAAACGCAGGCGATCGAATTCCCGATTTTTTTCACCGCCTGTGACGGTATGGCATTTTTCTTCCATGTAGATTCCGCAGCAAGCGCGTTCACCCAGAACGTTGCACTTTGCTGCCGCTGATAGTTCTTCTGCTATACCCATCGCTTTTCTCCTTTCCTGATTGCCCACGCATTTTTCAATGAGTCAGCCCGAACCTCCAGAGGACGCTCAAATTTCTCAACCCGACGAACTCCCGTTGGAAGTGAATGACGCCCCCCCAAAGGCAGAAGCACATCCAGCTTCCGATCCTGAGCCAACGTCAGAGCCTGCAACTGAATCAAAGTCAGATAGCAGCGAGCCCGCCAAAGAATCTCAATTGGCAGAACCCGCGAAGGACGAGAAGCCTGAAACTTCCAAGAAGGACACCAAGGAAGTGAACAGAGAAAAAGAGGAAGCTCCCCGGGACAAGCCTAAGCCTGCTGAAGATTCTAATTCGGACGAATCTGGAAACAAGCCAAAGTCGAAAGACAGCGAATCTGGTGACCAGGAAGACGGTGGCGAAAAAAGAGAACGCCGCCGGCGGCGCTCCCGTTCTCGCAACCGCAGAAGAAGACGCGACGACAACAAGGACGATTCTGATAACGATTCCGAAAACAAAGATGGCGATGCCGACGGGGAGAATGGCGAGGGCGAAGACGGCAAGCCCCGCAAAACCCGCAAGCAACGCTACCTTGAACGCAAGGAAAAGGAGCGCGCCAAAGAGGCGGCAGCGCTTGAGGCTGCTGAGCCAGTCGACACCGAGGGGATCGTAGAAATTTCACCGAAGGGATTCGGGTTTCTCCGCGAGAGAAAGAATGGATTCCAGCAGACGCCTAGCGACGTTTTCATCACTCCTGAAGTGGTTCGCGTGTATGGTTTGCGTGATGGACTTCTCGTGAAGTGCATTTCCAAGCAAGGTCTCCGAGGTCCGCAACTCGTCGAACTCCAGCAGATCAACGGCAAGGACCCTGAGGAATACAAGAACCTCCCTTACTTTGAAGAACTGACTGCGATCAATCCTGACAAAAAGCTCACTCTCGAAACTTCGGCAACTCGCACGACGACTCGGGTTATCGACCTGATGGCACCGATCGGGCGTGGACAGCGCGGTCTGATTGTTGCGCCTCCAAGAACAGGAAAAACCACTCTCCTCCATCACATCGCAGAGGGACTCCAGGAAAACTACGACGAGGAAATGCACCTCATGGTTCTTCTCGTCGACGAACGCCCCGAGGAGGTCACTGACTTCAAGCGATCTTTCCCCGAGGTCGAAGTGTTCTCCAGCTCGAACGACAGTGATGGCAAAGAACACACTCGCATTTCCCTCCTCGCAATTGAGCGCGCCAAGCGGCTCGTCGAAGCTGGTGAGCACGTTTTCATCCTCATGGATTCAATCACGCGTCTCGCTCGCGCATTCAACTCGCAGATGCGGGGAGGAAAACGCGGAACTGCCAGCGGCGGTCTTATCGTGGGAGCCCTCGAAACTCCTCGTCGAATTTTTGCGGCCGCGCGTAATACACGCGAGGCCGGATCGCTCACGATCATCGCCACGGCTCTGATTCAGACGAACAGCAAAGCGGATGAAGCCATTTTCCAGGAGTTCAAAGGAACCGGCAATATGGAATTGGTTCTCGATCGTCAGATCGCACAGAACTACGTCTACCCCGCCGTCGACATTCACAAGTCTGGCACCCGGCGGGAAGAGCTTCTTTTGCCTCCTCACAACCTGGAGAAAATCCATGTGATCAGACGCGGACTGAGCGGCTACAAACCGATCGACGCGATGGAATGGCTTCTGAAATGTCTTGAGCGCTATCCCTCCAATGCGCAGATGCTGATGGACATTAAAACCGGCGTGCTATCGTAATCTTCGTGCCGCTGTGGTTGCCCTGCTGGTCGCGGTCTGGTAAAACTACCGCATGAGTGAGTTCACCACGGTAACGCGCAAGGGTTGGGGCACCCGGAGCAAAAATTCAATTGGCAGAGCCATTTTCGGCTTCATTCTCGCAGCCCTTGCGATCGTCCTTCTTTTCTGGAACGAGGGACGTGCGGTGAAACGATACAAAGATCTGAAAGAAGGTGCCGGCATCGTAGTTTCCACCGACTCCTCCGCTGTCGACGCAACGAAGGAAGGGAAGCTTGTTCATTCAACCGGCGAAGCGAAGACCTCCGCTCCCCTGAAGGACGAGGAATTCGGCATCAGCGAGCAAGCGATCAAGCTGATCCGAAACGTGGAAATGTATCAGTGGGTTGAAAGAGAAAGCACTGAAACCAAAACAAACACGGGCGGAAGTGAAACGACTCGTAAAACCTACAGCTACTCCAAATCGTGGAAGCCGAGTCTCGTCAGCTCAGCCAATTTCAAAGTCAAGAATGGGCACGAAAACCCAACGGAAATGAAATACAAGTCTGCGACACAAGTCGCCGATGGCGTGACGATGGGTGCCTTTCAGCTTCCGCAATTTCTCGTCAACAAAATCGGCGGAGCAACCCCACTTTCTGTTGATTCGATTAATGCAGCATCGGAGAAAATCAAGGCTACGGCTCGCTCCTACAATGGCGGCTTCTATTTCGGCGCTGATTCGTCAAACCCACAGGTCGGAGATCTCCGCGTGAATTTCTCCATCGTTCACCCCGGCCCGATCAGCCTCGTGGCGCAGCAAGAGGGAGATACTTTTGCGCCCTACGTTGCCAAAACAGGCGGCACAATCGAACTCCTCGAACGCGGAACACTTCAGGCTGAGCAAATGTTCGAACTCGCCCATGATCGAAATAAAATGCTGACCTGGGCAATCCGAATTGGCGGCTTTTTTATGATGGGATTCGGTTTCTCCATGATCCTCGGACCCCTCTCCGTATTTGCGAGCGTGCTCCCCTTTCTCGGCCGCATTGTCGAAACCGGGACTACCATCATCGCTTTTCTCCTTGCGGGCATTATCTGGACTCTCGTTGTCGCGATCGCATGGATTTTTTACCGTCCTTTTCTCGGCATAGCGATACTCGTTGTCACGGTTGCACTGGGTATTCTGATTGTGCGCAAACTCCGCGCTGGCAAGTCTGATTCAGCTGTCGAAACGACACCGCCACCGCTCGACACTCCTCCGCCCCTGACCTGATACAGTCTATGTCTGACGAGCCGGAATCCTCCCCCTCTGAACCATCCGAAGAAGAATCTTTCGACCTCGCCGAACTGCGAACCTCGCGCCGCGTTTCCAGGCTGCTCGATGAGTGCATTCGCATTCCCGGAACCAACATTCGCTTTGGTCTCGATCCCATTCTCGGCCTTTTTCCATACGGTGGCGAATCGGTCGCAACCGTGATCGGCGCTTCAATTCTCGGCGAAGCCGGGAAGAAGGGAGTCCCCTTCAAATCCCTTATTCGGATGGGCGGGAACATGCTCATCAATGCAGGTGTCGGAACGATTCCGGTGATAGGCGACCTTTTTTCCGTTTGGTTCAAGTCGAACTCGCGGAACTACAAGATGCTCAACACGTGGATGGAAAGCGAGCGCGGCGACGAAGAGCCTGGTGGCTGGGGCCCAGTTATCGTTGTTTTCTTCACCATCGCAATCGTTCTGGCTCTGAACATTGTGTCCTGGATTGTGATGAGCACAGTGATCCTCTGGATTTACCGCGAAATCACTGGACTCACCGTTGGAATGATTTAAGAGGCTTGGCCCGATCCTATGGATACAATTTACGTAGAGGACTCTATTCGCGATCATCCCCGGGTGAACTCGATCCGGGGTCGCTATCCGAAGGCCGTTGAAATTCCCTGCTCCCGTTACGGTGAAGTGTTTAATCCTGCTTCCCAGAATTTTCGCCTGCAGAAAAAGCGACCCGCCCTGATTCTGGCGAAAAAGCATGGCCGAGCTGTTCTACCTACTCCCCCGGAATACACGATCGGGCGCAGCGAGAACTTTTACTTCAGCCACATGCTGAATTGTCTCTACGACTGTCGATACTGCTTTCTCCAGGGCATGTATCGATCTGCGAATTACGTTTACTTCATCAATTTCGACGAGTTCGAGACCGCGATTGATGAAGTCAGAAACGAAGTTGAAGCCCCCTGCTTTTTCTCGGGCTATGACTGCGATTCGCTGGTGATGGAACCCCTGACCGGCTTCGCCGAGCATTTCCTCCCCTTCTTTGCTGATCGGCCCGACTCCTGGCTGGAGTTGCGAACCAAGAGTTTACAGACCCGAATTCTCGAAAATACCGATCCATTGCCCAATGTGATCGCAGCCTTCACTCTCAGCCCAGATACAATCGCACGCGAAGTTGAGCACGGAGCACCACCCTTTGAGCGCAGGCTCGGCCGGTTGAAGACTCTTGCAGATCAGGGGTGGCCAATCGGCCTGCGACTCGATCCGCTCCTTCCGTGGCCAGGATTTATCGAGCTATACCGGGAAATGATTGACGACATTTTCCGAGCAGTTGCCCCCGAGGCTGTCCACTCCGTAACCCTCGGCACCATGCGATTTCCCAAGGCGATGTATGAGCGCATCGTCAGGCTCTATCCTGGCGACCCGCTTTTTGCCCTCCGCGAAACTGAATTGCGCAACGGCCAGATGACATACCCGGTATCGGTGGAAAAAGAGTTACTCGCTTTGGTGATAGGGAAATTGAATGAACATCTACCTGAATCCGTCATTTTTCCGCAAACCGGCTAACCCGCATCCCGTAAAAGCGGATTGTTTTCTATAATTTCAAATGGCATCGTTCGTCTTACCTTACATGAAAGTTATTTCCCTGACTCTACTCGCCCTTTTTCTAGCTGCCCCATCTCTCCGGGCCGATACCGCGATGGAAATCGCTGCCAAATTCGAGAAAGAGAAGATCGACGCCATCAATAGCTACCTCGAAGTAAACCCCGAGGCGAGTGACAAAGACGCAGCTCTTTCCATTCTCGTCGGCGCGAATATGGCGATGGAGAATTTCGAGCCTCTTCCTGATTTGCTTGCCCAACGCTACGACATGCAAACCAAAGGACCCGGAGCGAACCTGCAAGTCATCCTGCAGGAAATTGCACGCCCTTTTATCGAGTCCAGCATCGTCTCGAATCAGCGCGACAAAGCGAAAGCATTCATCTCCCGGGTGAAAACCGACTTCGGCAGCAACAAGCAAGTGGCCGGAATTCTTGACCAATGGGGCGCGAAGCTTTACCTCCCCAATGTCGGGGACACAATGGAAATCGCATTTACCGATACGGATGGAAAGGAATTCGATCTTGCAGAAATGAAGAACAAAGTCGTCCTCGTCGACTTCTGGGCGACTTGGTGCGGTCCCTGTGTTGCGGAGCTTCCGCATGTCATTGAGACATATAACAAATACAAGGACAAGGGATTCGGGGTGGTCGGAATTTCTCTCGACGACAACATTGACACGCTGAAAACCTTTACCCAACAAAATAAAATGACCTGGCCGCAATACTTCGACGGAAAAGTCTGGGAAAACGATATTGCGCGACGATTCGGCATCAAAGGCATCCCGGCAACGTTCCTCGTTGGCAAAGATGGAAAAATCGTCGCGTCAAATCTGCGCGGCAATGCACTGGAGGAGGCCGTAGTAAAAGCACTCGCTGGGGAGTAGCCAAGTTTCGCAATTTCCCCGCGATTTCCGGTTTCCCCTCTTCGAATCGCGGCGATACTAAGCCGTTTCATGAGTCAGGAAAATCGAATTGATCGGCGCTTTGCCGAACTGAAAGAGCAGGGGAAGACAGCCTTTGTCGCCTACGTTTGCGCAGGCGATCCAGACATGGGTCGCTCGTTGGAGATCCTCTTTGCGCTTGAACGGGCTGGAACCGACATTCTCGAACTTGGTATCCCATTTTCCGACCCTATGGCTGACGGAATCGTCAACCAGATGGCGGCCCATCGTGCCCTCGAGGCCGGAGCTACGACGAAAAAGGTCCTCGACATGATCCGCGAATTTCGGAAGACGTCGGAAACGCCCATCGTGGTCTACACCTACATGAATCCCGCTTACGCATACGGGTATTCAGAGTTTCACAAAGATGCTGCCGAGGCCGGCGTCGACGGAGTACTTCTACTCGACTTGCCGCCTGATGAGGAAGGTCGCAATCCGGAGCTGACTGAAGAAAGCGAACTCAAGCACATCCGCCTCATCGCCCCGACGACTCCCCATGAACGCGTCCCCTCTCTCGCATCGAGTGGACAGGGTTTTATTTACTACGTATCCCGTGAAGGAGTCACTGGAGCACAGCAGAGTCTCGCCGAAGGAATTACGGAAAATGTCGCAGAGATCAAGGAACACGCTTCCGTTCCTGTGGTCGTCGGATTCGGTATATCCACTCCCGAGCAAGCTGCAGAAGTCGCCCGCTCTGCTGACGGCGTAGTCGTGGGCAGCGCGATCGTTCGTCAGGTCGAGGAACATGGCTCGTCTAATGATGTAGCCGACCGTGTTGAAGCCTTCGTCAAACCGCTTGTCGACGGGACCAAGTCGGTCTAATTTTCGAAAGCTCACGCATCTGTAGAAAATGCTGAAATTCTCCAAAATGAACGGAGCCGGGAACGATTTTGTCGTCATCGACAATCGGGACGGTAATTACGACCTGACACGCGAGCAGATAGCCCGGATCTGCAATCGCCAGCGCGGCGTCGGTGGTGATGGATTTCTCGCGGTTGAGCCGGCACAAAACGAAGCTGACTACCGCATGCGTTACTACAACGCCGATGGCGGCGAGGCGGAAATGTGCGGCAATGGTGCCCGCTGCTTCGCCAGCTACGTAAATCGTCTCGAGAACTGCTCGCTTACCTCGACTTCATTCGAGACCATTGCCGGCGTCATTGAAGCCGAGTTTGTCGGAGAAAACGTCCGCATCGAACTGAGCAAACCTTTCGATCTCCAGCTCGCTACCGAACTCAAACTGGAAGGGGAAACCCGCACGGTTCACTCCGTGAACACCGGAGTTCCTCACGCAATTATTTTCGAAGACGATCTCGCGGCAGTCGACATTCGCCGATTCGGATCCGCAACTCGCTTCCACGATCATTTTGCTCCTGCCGGGACGAACGTAAATTTCGTGGGGATCAAGGAAGAAAGCCACATCGCAATTCGAACCTACGAGCGCGGCGTTGAAGACGAAACCCTTGCCTGTGGCACCGGAATGGTAGCCTGCGCGATCATCTATCACGAGCTCACTGGAGCACCTTCGCCCATTCACGTCGACGTCGCAGGCGGCGAAACACTTACAGTCGCTTTCGAAAAAGCCGAGGACGGCAGCTACGAAGCTGTCACCCTGCTCGGACCAGCCGAGTTCACTTTCGAAGGCACCCTATCTGCACTCTAGTTCACCTGTTAAAACGTTCCCCGACTCATGTTCGCCGGCACACATACCGCACTCGTTACTCCACTCTCCGACAACGGAATTGTCGATACAGACGCCTTTCGCAATCTGATTGACAAACAGTTTGATAATGGAATCAAAGGAGTGGTTCCGATGGGAACAACTGGCGAATCCGCCACCCTTTCCACCGAAGAACACCGCACCGTAATTGAACTCACGGCCAAGCAGGCCGGCGGGCGTGGCCTTGTCATTGCCGGAACCGGATCCAACTGCACGCGGGAAGCAATCGACCTCACTCAGGGCGCAGAACTGGCCGGAGCCGATGCTGCCCTGCTTGTCACCCCATACTACAACAAGCCATCTCAGGAAGGTCTCTTTCAGCACTATCGCGCGATTTCCGAATCTACGAAACTTCCGCTTATCCTGTATTCTATCCCCGGTCGCTGTCACATCGAGATCGAAATCGAGACCATGGTGCGCCTTCGCAACGAATGCCCTAACATTCGCGCAATCAAGGAAGCCGGAGGCGTCACCGAGCGCGTCCGCCAGCTCCGCGCAGCACTCGGCGACGACTTCGAGATTCTCAGCGGGGACGACGCTCTTACCGTTGATTTCATGAAAGAAGGGGCCGTCGGCGTGATTTCCGTGGCCTCCAATCTGATTCCGAAAGTCATGGCTGACCTGACTGGCGCCATGCTCGAAGATCGTGTCGGCGATGCCGAGCGGCTTCATAACCAGTATGGATCGCTCTTCGAAGCCTTTCTCAAGCTCGACACCAACCCTGTCCCGATCAAGGCAGCACTGGGTCTGACCGGCGAATGCAATTCCCGTCTCCGCCTTCCCATGGTCGAGATGACAGACGACAAAGTTGCCGAACTAAAGGCGACCCTCGAGTCTCTCAACATTCTCTAACCCCTCCCACTTTTTCCATGTTGAACATTCTTGTAACCGGATGCCGCGGCCGCATGGGCCAGGCTGTTACCGCAGCTACCAGCGAAGATGAAGAAACCCGCGTCTCCGGAAGTGTCGACCTCGGTGATGTTCTGGAAGAAGCAATCGTCAGATGCGACGCCGTGATTGACTTCACTCTCCCCACCTTTACCGACGAACTCATCGAGGCCTGCCTCGCCAACAACACCGCTCTGGTGATGGGAACGACCGGGCATGATGACAGGCAACTCGCCATGATCGAGGAAGCCTCCAAGCAAATTCCCATCGTCCACGCACCCAACTTTTCTGTCGGGGTAAACACCCTCTTTTACCTCACCCGCAAAACAACGGAAATCCTTGGAGACGGATTCGATCTCGAGGTCATCGAGATGCACCACCGCCACAAAAAAGATGCACCCAGCGGAACGGCGCGGCGTCTTGCTGAAATTCTGGCTGACGTTAAAAACCTCTCCTACGACGACGATTGCCTTCACGGAAGGCATGGGGACGTCGGAGCGCGCACCAATGCCGAGATCGGCGTTCATTCCATGCGTGGCGGCGACGTGGTCGGTGACCATACAGTCGTTTACGCAACTGACGGAGAGCGTATTGAACTGACTCACAAAGCCTCCAGCCGAATGACCTTTGCGAATGGTTCCGTTCGCGCTGCAAAATGGATCGCGGAACAGAAAAAGACCCAAGGCCTCTTCGACATGCAGGACGTCCTCGGCCTAAAATAGGAAAGCTACTATGACGCGAGTCGGGATCAGCCTCGGAACCAACCTGGGCGAACGCCTCGCCAATCTTCGGGAGGCTGCCGAGCGTCTCCGTAAACTCGCAGCAAGCGCCCACTGGCTCGCCTCCAGCGTCTTTGAAACCGAACCGGTCGCATGCGCAGAGAAAGATCCCGCTTTCCTCAACTGCGTCATCGAATTCGAGTGTGATCTCGCCCCGGAGGAGTTGCTGGAGCATACCCAACAGATCGAATCTGATCTCGGCCGCCCTGAAAAGCGAGCCATCAACGCCCCCCGCCCGATCGACGTCGACATTCTTTATATCGACGGAGTCGAAATCGTCACCAAATCCCTTACGTTACCCCACCCACGAATGATGGAGCGCGCCTTTGTCCTCGTGCCCCTGCAGGAAATTCGCCCGGATTTGGTGGAAGGCACAAAGTTAATCAACGGCGAGGGCGTGATAAAATGGGACGACTTGGAAGTTCGGTAGAGCTCCAGAACACGCCTGCTACCGATAGACGCCCATCCTGCACAAGATATCAACTTCGGCGGTGCCGCAGCCCCGATGCCGCGTGGGATTGGGGCCTACGTTGCGCTGAATCCGCGAACGTCAACTATCAAAGCTTTGAACGGCCCTTGCAGGTAAGGCCTCAAACCGCGGGAAATTTCACCCACTTCTCCTCCGCATTGGAGCTCTCGACGCAGGCCTTGATGAAGGCTACACCGGCAACGCCGTCGTCGACCGTTGGGAAATCGTACCCACCTTCGGGAGCAGAGTTTCCATCGATTTGATCACTGATCGCCTCTGCGGCCGCAAGATAGACATTCGCGAAAGCCTCGATGAATCCCTCGGGGTGAGCAAAAGGAGTGCGCGTGTAACCATGACCGGCCGCGGCTTCGCTGATGTAGTCGTTTCCGCGACGATAAATCTTTCGCGGAGCATTCGCGTATTTCACGATCAGCTCATTCGGATCTTCCTGGTGCCATTCGAGAGAAGCCTTAGTACCGTAGACACGAATGTTGAGCGCGTTCTCGTCACCATTGGAAATCTGGGACGCGTGAATGATGCCTTTTGCGCCTCCCGTGAAGCGAACGAGATTGTTTCCATCATCATCGAGTTCACGGCCGGGAATAAACGCGGTTAGGTCTGAGCAGATTTCGTCGATTTCCAGCCCCGTTATATAGCGGATCAAGTTATGAGCGTGTGTTCCGATGTCGCCCATGCAGTTGGAAATTCCAGCAATCTTAGGGTCGGAGCGCCAGTTGTTGATTTTGCCCTGTCCATCGCCTTCGACATCGCCGACGGCGTAGCCCTGTGGGTATTCCGCAACAATCTTGAGAATGCGGCCCAGATCCCCATCTGCGACCATGCGCTTGGCTTCCTTCACCATCGGGTAGCCCGTATAGTTGTGGGTCAGAGCAAAGATGCGATTCCCCCCTCTCACGATGTCGCGAAGTTCGACCGCCTGCTCGTAGGTCTGCGTCATCGGCTTGTCGCAGACGACATTGAAACCAGCCTCGAGAAAGCACTTGGCGACATCAAAGTGGAGGTGGTTCTGCACGACGATGGAGACAAAGTCGATCTTGTCCGCGCGCGCAGCCTCTTTCTCCGCCATTTCCTGGTAGCTGGCATAAGCGCGATCCGGATCAATGAAGAAGTCTTCTCCCGAGAGTTTGGACTTTTCCGGATCAGAGGAAAAACACCCTGCGACCAGTTCGATTTTTCCGTCGAGATTGGCGGCCATTCGGTGGACCTGTCCAATAAAAGCTCCGCGGCCACCGCCGACCATTCCCATGCGCAATTTTCGATTCATACAAACAAGAGGGTTACAGTTATTTGGTTGGCTTTGAGCCTAGCAAAGCCGCGATGAAACGCAAGGACTGGGAGCGGGATATCGAGTTTAGCCCCGAGAATCAAACTACTTCACGAAACTTTCCCAATGCAGGGGACGCAAGGCATAGACTCCACGCTCTCGCCGACCCGAGGCGGGATCAAAGATTTCCCAGCCGAATTCAGAATCGTGTTTCCCGTAATCGAGTCGATAAATCCAGTTTCCGTATTCATCTTTTCTCCAGAGATCTGAGTCGTTACCCGGCATTGCTTCCGCGAATTCCCAGACGCGGCAAACGATTTCACGATCGTATTCGCTTCCGGCCTCATAAACCGGACCCTCCTCGTCTTTGACATTCTCTTCATCTTTTTTAGAAAAGCGCGGCGCCAAATCCTCCTCCTCATCATCCTCGTCCGTGATATAGCGAATCGCAGGCGAATCAGCAGCTTCAGAATCCCCGGTCCGCTCGTCGGAATCGACCGTATAGGCGTGAGTCTCAGCCTCCACCCCTGCCTCTTCCGCGTCCTCCTGCACGGACTCGCTTGATTCGGAAGCCGCTTCTCCCTCGTCAATCACTTCCCACCAATTGGGGAAACCTGGGTCACTCTTGTCGTAAAACATAAACTATTCGTTTGAACAGCTTTTAGTGTATTCACTTTTGCGCCGCCGCCAAGTAGTTTTTCCTCGTGGGTGGGAGAAAAATGGCCTTCGACCTGGCAAATGGGAGCGATTCTGAAACCAGCTAAAGCCTCTGCGACTCTGAGAGTCTCCTCTTGCAAGCTCTGGCACTTAATCGTACAGACGAAAGATCAGGACGCGGCGGTCCTAGCGAAGTAGACACTTCCTGCATAGCGAAAACGTATTTCTCTTGATTCGCCTCTCAGCCCGTGAATCTTCACACTACCATGCCCGCCTCCCTCAATCTCCCTCGTTGGTATGATCTCCATACCCACTTTCGCCAAGGTGCCAATGTCGCCTCTTATATCTCGGATCATCTCGCGATGGGTTGTGCCGGAGCCTTGGCGATGCCCAATACGCAGCCGCCCGTCGCGCTCGTGAACGGACCTGAAACCGACACGGCGTGGTCGATTGAGTCCTATCGGAACATTCTTCTCAACGCAGGAGCCGACGCTTTCGACCAGTTGATCGTCCCGCTCTATCTGACGAAGGACACGACCCCCGAGATGATTGATCTGGGCGCCAAATCCGGGCTTCTCAAAGCGTGTAAATACTACCCACCCCACGGGACAACCAACTCGGACCACGGTGTCCCCATAGATCAATGGATAGGCGGAGATGTCTTTCGAGCGCTGGAGGCGAACCAGATCGTGCTTTGTATCCACGGAGAAGAACACGGACTTTCTGGATCAGATTATTTCGATGAAAATCAATCAGCTGAATCAGTTTTTTACTCTGATCGCTTACCCAGAATTCTCGACGAACACGCCAATCTTCGCATTGTTTGCGAGCATATCACGACCCGATCGGCTGCAGAATTCGTCTCCACCGCTACCGAGCGCGTCGCGGCGACGATCACACCGCAGCACTTGCTCTACACGGTAGGGCACCTTATTCAAGGCCTCCGCTATCACCTTTACTGCCTGCCTGTGGTCAAATTTAAGCAGGACCTTGCCGCCTTGCGAAAAGCTGTCACAACTCCGGGACAGACCCAATTCTTTGCAGGAACCGACAGCGCCCCACACACGACCAAAGCCACCGAGTGCGGATGCGCTGCCGGCTGTTACACCGGAGGCTGTGCGCCCCAGCTCTATGCAATGGCGTTTGAAGAAGCCGGAGTCGATCTGGAGAGAGAAGACGGGAAGGCATTGTTCGAAAGCTTTCTCTGCACCAACGGGCCTGCGTTTTATGGCTTCTCCCCCAGCGAGAAACGGTTTAAGTTGAGGCGAGAGTCATCTCAGGTCGAACCCCTTCAAAGAGACGAAGGTCCAGTTGTGCCTTTGCCAGTCGGAATGGATCGAGAGCTCACCTGGATGCTCATTCAGGATTGAAGCGCTATTTCCCACCGCTCCGAAATCGGGCTGATTTTGTATCGAGATAGTTCAAATCTCTGTGCTATTTTCGATCCGTGAACCGAATCGCCCTCTCTCTATTTTTCGCCACAATCCTCATTTTTCCCAGCTTTGCCCGTGCAGAGCAGGCCAGAAGCGCCACCGAAATCCGAACTGTCGTTGAGGAATGGGACGGCCAACAGAAGCTCTGGGTGTTTGGGAATATCCGCGTTGCGCAGGACCAGCTGACGGCGCTGGAATCGTGGCTCGATGTGAATGCACCGAACTGGACCATTGTCCTGATGCAGAATGCCAGGGGGCAGAGCTACAACGGGAAACGCGGCATGGACGCCGTCGAATTCGCTCTCGGTGAAGGACTCTCCAACGAAACCGGCTTCGCCAACCTGACCGACGAACGAACCGGGGATAAAAACGGAGCGGTCTTTGTGCTCTTTCTCGAGGAAAGAAAATTCTCCTACTTTGCGTCTGAAGCGTTCGACAAGCGTGGGCTCGGTGAACGCTACTGGGTCGGTCGGCTCGACGCCCCAGCGATTCGCGCCATGAGAAATGGCGGACGCATAATCGATGCTGCGAAGTTCACAGTGAACAGTATTCAATCGCAGCTGACTAAGAAACTGGATGAAGAAGAAAAACGGGCCCGGCTTGCGGAGATTGAGAAACAAAGGGCGATTGATGAGGCGAAGCAATATCCTGCAGAACTCGACAAACGGATTCGCGAAGCGGTAAAGAAAGGTCAGACGATGCTGCGATCGGCGGCGCAAGCAGGAGACGGTCCCGTTTTCACTCCCGATCTTGCCAAGTGGGAGGCAAACAAGGAATCGGTCCGCAAACTGGTCGCAGTCGGATCGATCCAGAACGCCCAAAGCCGATTTGCAGAAACCGAAGCCCTCATCAGCGTTTACGAAGCAGGGCTCGACACCTGGGCGGATACACCTCTTCGCATGGAACGCATTGCAACACAGATCGCTCGACAGCCAGTCACCGAAGATGACCCAGCCGTCGCGGGATTCCTGGCGAAAGCAAATCAGGCCCTCGCATCCGCGAAGGAGAACCACGCCAGCGGCGAACCACTCTATCTCGAACAACTTGCTGAAGCAGAGCGCAGCATTGACGCTGCAGCAGCACGCTTCTCCGCCTGGGTCGAAGCAGAGAAGCGCAAGCGAACCCTGACGATCACACTCGCTTCGATCGCGGCTCTGGCCCTTCTTCTTTTCCTTGTCGTCGCCAATCGCCTCCGAGTTCCAGCGCGTAATGAAGCGAAAAAACTCTTCCAGAAATGGCACGCGCAACTGGATGGGAAATTCGACGAACTCTTTCAACTCATGGACCGTACCGGCGTCGTAGTTGGTTCCAGCGCTGAACTCAAAGATCGCGGATTCACTGGCACAACGGAAGCGCTCGCCAAGAAAACGATCCGAGATGTCGACGAGCTGTTCATCATGTCCAGCGCAACAGACCAGGTTATGGAACGAGCCGAGAAGCTCGTCGATCCCCGATCTTTTCCAGGGAAGCTGGTGAATGCGTTTTCCTCCCGCTGGCACAAGAAAGCAATCTCCCTGCTTTCCTCTGAGCCGATTGGCTTTGACCGAAAGGATCATCTCAAGGCGATCCTCGAGCCGAAAGCGGCCGCTGAATCGGAGACAAACCGCTCCCTTCTCGGAGAGGCTGATGACTACGAGCCCTTCCGCATTTCCTTTGAGAAACTGGTTGAAGAATACGACAACCGCCAAGCCATCGCCCGCGAGGAAATCACTCGCCTTGAGACGGGAATCGATGGACTTCCCCTCACCCAGCAGGATTTGCTGGAGACCCTGGGAGAAACCGCTCAGCTCGCTGACGCACTCGCTGCCCGCGGCGCCGAAGACGCCCTGTTCCCGCTGATCTCACTTCGTCAGAATTTGATTCCCAGCGCTTCGACAAGCCTCGAAAAAGCAGGTCAGGTCGGCGAGTCCGATCCTGTTGAGGCCTACGAATCCATTCTTCCGGAGTCTTCGCGGCTCGTCACGGAATCACAAATGATCGCTCGCACGGTCGAGTCGTTTCGAGCCACCGATCTGCCAGCCATGCAGCGAGCGGTCAAACGCCTCGGAGAGCGGGAACGTGAAACGGCTTGGGTTGATGATGATCTCGAAAAAGCGACAGCTCGATGCGAGCAGCTCGCCGAATTGGCCTGCGCAGATTCCATCACAGAGGACTGGTCCGTTTTTGATGACGACCTCACTCGATTGAAGGGCCGCACGACGCGTTGCGAAGATCTCGCTTCTCAAATCGAGGACAAATGGTACCCCGCGATCCAGACAGGACGTACCGAGGTCAAATCCACGCGCGAAGAACTGGCGAATGCACTGAACCTCCCGTCCGAAAAGATCCTCAACGAAACCGGCCTATCCCCCGATGCGAGGATCGACAAAGCCATCCTCGGCCTCGAAGCTGCGCTGACGGCAATCGATCGAGGCGAGGCGATCACCGCCGAGCACGGCCTGGCCGAGGTAGATTCCCAGCTCGAAGAAGCCACCGCGATGCTCGCACTGAGCCGCGAGTGTGCTGAACATCACAAGAATATCCATTCCAATTTGACCACGGATCGCAACAGCCTCATCGAAGTCAAACCTTCCATCGCCACCCTGTTGGCAGAGATGGAATCGGACTACGCACCAAGCGTGCTGACCTTTCAGTCCCGTTTCGGTGAACCAATCGAAGAAGGGCAACTCACCATCGTAAACAGTATCGATCGCGCTGACCGCCGCCTCGAAAAGTCGGGTCAAGAATTGGAAGAGAGCCGGGCTGCTTTTGCCTCCGGTAAATTGATTCAAGCGTACAGCCTCCTCGAAGCAGTCGGAAATGAACTCGGTTTCGCCCGCCATCAACTCGCCTTGGTCCGCGATCAGTACGAAGCCCTTCGCGAAGCGGAAAAAGAGAACGCTACCCGCGCAGAATCCCTGCAGGAATTTCTCGACGAATTGCTCCAACTCGCGGAAGACCCGCGCACGATTCAGGCGACAATTGATTCGCTGAAGCTGTCAGGGCAAAAGGTTCTCGCCTTTGTAGACGCACTCGAATCGCCGCAGCCAGATCCTTTTCTTCTTTTTCGTGACGGAAAACTCGTCGAACGGGAATTGCGTTCGTTCAGGGATCGAATCAGCGGGGACTGGGAAGCCCACAAAGTGGCGACCAAGGCGGAGACCTCAGCGGAGGCAGCCCTCACCTTCTGCTATCAGTTCATCAGGGAAGCACAGGCTGACAAGATCCCCAACAGCCGCGCACTCGATAGGGCAATCCAACGTCACGCCGAACTCAGCAACGAGCTGAAAACGATCGAACTCACACTCAAGTCGGACCATCCCGACTGGCACGACATTTTCACTCAGGTCGCCAGGATCGAAGGTGAAACCGCCAAGGTGCAGGGCACGATGAAAGACCAGCTTGCAGCCGCGCGCAACGCAGCAGAGCGGATTCACCAAGCGTCCCGCTCGATTTCGGCTCTGCAGAAATGGAGCAGCTCCTACTCGATCCGCGCGAATCAGAAGGCAGGAAGCAAGGAATTCTATGGTGCCGAAGCAGCCCTCGCCAACGGTGACTACGCCGAAGCGAGACGACTCGCGGTTAGTTCCGAAGGAGCATCCAAACGCGAACTCCAGCGGGCAAAGACCAAGGAGTCACGTGAAGCGGCCAAGACAGCCCTCTCCTTTTCAAGCTCCTCCTCTCGAAGCAGTTGGGGTAGCGGATCAAGCTTCTCTTCCTCGAGCAGTTCGTCCGGTTTTTCCGGATCCAGCTTCTCCTCCGGCTCCGGATTTTCCCGGTCGGGCTGGTGATCGCCTTTTGCCAGAACGGGTAAAATTCAGGTTGCCCATTTCCCCAACTCAAATTATGATCCCGCCCGGTCGCCACACGGCGATTTATACGAAAACGGGGCATTAGCTCAGTTGGTAGAGCACCTGCATGGCATGCAGGGGGTCAGCGGTTCAAATCCGCTATGCTCCATTCCCGTTTCGGAAGATTTACAGGATGGCATCAGAACCCCTTTTGGACCCCACTACCGTCTCTACGGATGAAGTCGCAGTTTCAAAAGAAGAGATCCTCGCGCTGAATGCCCAGCGAGATGAATTCGAGCAAGTAGACAAGATTGTTTCGATTGATCTGGAGAAGGGCCAGGGTGTCGGAATCAAGACTCAACGACCCGATGAATTCTGGACCCGTGGCCATATCCCAGGTCGCCCCATTATGCCGGGCGTCCTCATGATCGAAATGGCCGCGCAGATCAGCTCCGTGGTATATCACCTCAAATTTGAAACGAACGGACAGAAGTTCTTTGGCTTCGGTGGAGTGAATAAGGTGAAGTTTCGCGGAAGCGTCGAACCCGGTGACGACCTCCTCATGGTTGTCCAGGCGACAAAACTGCGTTCACGAATGGCTGTGTTTGAAACTCAGGGCTTCGTAGACGGGAAAATGGTTTTTGAAGGTGAAGTCACTGGGCTTATTCTGTAGCCAAGCGTGAAGCCTCAAATACCAACGCGATAATTCTTCCAGTTCGAATTCCAGGTTTGCCAGCAAGGCGCTGTATTTCACTCTGCCATTCTCAACCTGCAAGGTCCGCTTGAACTTCTCCGTAAACTCGAGGGCAGCGGGTCATCACTGAATCGACATTTCGATAACTCCTTTCTTACCTCAGGCCAACTTTGTAGGTGCTACCGAGGCTAGATTGAGAACGAGGAAGAAACCGCACACATCCGTGCAGGTCGCCAGGATAGGGCCGGATGCCAGAGCGGGATCAATTTTGAAGTGCTTCAGGACCAGCGGAACCCTCCCTCCGAGAAGCACTGAGAGAATCGTATTCAGGAAAAGCGCACCACCAATCACCAGCCTCAGATAGACATTTCCTTTCCACAGACCCGCAGCACTACCATGCAGGCAACCAAGAACGAAACCATTCGCGATTCCGAGAATACCCTCCTTCCAGACAATTCGGATGAATTCCATAGGTCGAATCAGACCGAGGGTCAATTCCCGGATACTCACGGCAACAGCCCGGTTCCCGGAGCAACCACTCATGTCCGAAACGATTGGCAAAAACACAGCTAGTGCGATCACCGCCTGCAGCGTATCTTCATACATCGCGGCTACGCTCGCGGCGATGAGATTGAGTACAATGTTGGGCACGAGCCAGGCAAGACGCCGGCACAGCGAACCAGCATAGGCATGGAGCGGAGCTCTTCTCCTCCCAGAACACCGGATGATCGCAGGTAGTCCTCGGTCTGGTGATCTGCTGCTGCTTCCCAAACTTCCTGACGAGTCACGACACCGGTAAGCACGTCCGCCTCATCCACCACCAGCAGGCCAATGTATACCCTCTCTTCGAAGGCCGACCGCAGACTCTCAAAATCGTCTTTGACCCCCACC
>Ga0181591_10001280_pt1 | contig 21288 bp, 18 predicted proteins | sample 071ome_33_FD_133757 | JGI IMG/M metagenome (GOLD analysis project Ga0181591, IMG submission 133757) | Coastal salt marsh microbial communities from the Groves Creek Marsh, Skidaway Island, Georgia - 071412AT metaG (megahit assembly) | ecosystem: Environmental > Aquatic > Marine > Intertidal...
GATGCCTTTTGGAAGGTCTTTGATCTGTGTCTCGATGCCTTGCCGGGAGAGCAGGCGCGGGTGTTTATGATGCGCGAGCACATCGGGCTGGATAGCCACGAAATCTGCGAAGCGCTCGAACTCAGTGCCAGTAATCTGCACGTTTTGTTGTATCGGGCCCGCTCGCGGTTGCGGGCATGCCTGAGTGAACGTTGGTTTGAATCTGCCTGATAGGAGGCCCCATGCTGAATTGTGAAGAAGCCACGCGCTTGTTGTCGGAACGTCAGGATCGTGCGCTTTCCATGACGGAGCGCACGCAACTTACATTGCACACCATGATGTGCAGCGGCTGTCGTGAGTTTGGCCGACAGATGACGACGCTGCGTGATCTGGTGCGTGGTCATGCCCATGCCCCAGATTCATCCACCGGGACGCCGGACGATAAAAAATAATTTCCCGACGGTGTAAGAACCGCGCCGACGTCGGCGACTCTGTTATCAGAGGCTCACAACAAGGGTGTTGTGGCTCATTATTAATAACCAGAGAGAGACTTCTGATGAACAAGACCCTGACCACACTATCCGCTGCTATGTTGGTATCTGCTGCTGCGACGGCAACCGCAGGCGACAATCCTTTTGCTTCTCAGGCACTGAATCAAGGCTACCAGCTCGCCGGTCACCACATGGAAGGTAAATGTGGTGAAGGCAAATGCGGGGCTAAGTCAGAGACTGAAGGCAAATGCGGTGAAGGTAAATGTGGCGGCCACTCCGAGAGCAAAGGTAAGTCCGACAGCGAAGGTAAGTGCGGCGAAGGCAAATGCGGCGAAGGCAAATGCGGCGAAGGCAAATGTGGCGGCGCTAAGTAAGGAATCCTGATGCAGACCCTGATCCCCCTATGGCAAGACATCATCCGGCGCTTACAACAGGCCGATGGCATTGCGCCTTTGCTGATCCGCCTGTATCTGGCGCCCATCATGATGCAGGCGGGCTGGACCAAATTTCAGGCGTTTGACAGCACGGTCGCCTGGTTTGGTAATGCTGAATGGGGATTAGGGCTGCCTTTTCCCGAAGTGATGGTAGTTCTGGCAGCTGGCACTGAGTTGGTTGGCGGCGCCTTGTTGATCGCCGGTCTGGCGGTGCGTCTGATCAGTATCCCGCTGATGATTACTATGCTGGTGGCGGCGTTTGCGGTGCACTGGGACAATGGCTGGCTGGCTATTGCGGATAGCAGTTCCTGGCTGGCTAACGAGCGCGTGCTGGAATCGGCGGAGCGCCTTGAACGCGCCAAAGACATTCTGCGTGAGCACGGAAATTACGCCTGGCTCACCGGGCGAGGTTCGCTGGTGGTGCTGAACAACGGCATTGAATTTGCGGCGACGTATTTCGTCATGCTGTTGGCGTTGTTGTTCACTGGCGGTGGTCGTTACACCAGCCTCGACTACTGGATTGCAGCCCGGCTACAGCGTTGACGAGTTTTGTAAGACCATAAAGCGCAGAGACCAGAAAGCGCAGAGATCAGAAGCAGGCGTCCTACGGGACGCCTGCTTCTTTATATGGGTTCATGCCACCGTCAGGGCGGCGTTTAAAACGCTTATAGGTCCATTGATACTGGGCCGGGCATTGGGCCACACCGCGAGCAATCGTGGTGTTCATGGCAGTGGCAGCAACGACGGGGTCGGCACTGTACTGATCCGGCTCGGCATCGAGGAAGTGAATGTCGAAGCCCGCCGCATTTTCTAAGCGCTCAGCAAAGGCAAAGACCACCCGACAGCCACTCTCCTGAATCATCTGATGGGGCAGATTGGGCGTCAGCGTCTCAACGTCCATAAAAGGAGCAAACACACCGCGCTCTGGCTTAGGCTCCTGATCTGGCAGAAAACCCGCGACGCCACCTTCTCGCAGAATCTGAAACAGCGCCTCGACACCGCCTTTGGTGGTCGGCACCATGTTGGCGCCGACGGCTTCGCGCCGACCGACCATCCAGTCATTAAAACTCTTCATTTTCGCCGGGCGATACATGGCGGTCACGCGTGCGCGACTGGCGGCATAGGTGCTGATGATTTCCCAGTTACCCAGATGCGGCACCATGAGTAGCACGCCTTCATTGGCGGCGATGGCGTCGTCGAACAGCTCACCGTTGTGGACGCTACGAATCATGCCCATCAGGCGTTCGTGCGAATAGCCCCACATGGGACCCATTTCTGCACCGGTCATGCCGCTGTGCAGCAATGACTGTTCAACCAGCGAGTTCTGCTCAGCCGCCGACAGCTCGGGATAGCACAAACCAATGTTCACGCGGGCGACTTCTCTGGCGCGGGTACGCTTTTTCATCATGCGTCGCCCCAGCCATTGCCCGGTTGCCTGAGCCCGTGCCAACGACACCCGACTCAACAGTTTAATGACTCCAATCAGTACGTAGCCCAGCAGATTTTTCACAGTGTACCTTTGCGTTGCACCCTCAATTGCGTGCGGCAGTGTACGCCAAAAAGATCCGCAAGGTGAATGCAGAGGTCGCCTTGTTAACGGCTTGGTCACCTCTGCCCGAGTGACCTCAAGCGCGCTGGCAGGCCTCTGCTACACTCAAAATGAAGCAATCAATAGGCCGGGTATGAGTAGCGATACGGTAAATTTAAAGGGGCAGAAGATCCTCATTGTTGATGATCATGTGGAAGCCCGCAGCGCGCTGAAAAGCATGCTGGACATGCTGCACGCCGACGACGTGGACTCTGCCACCGACGGCCGTGAAGCCATGGATCTGATCATGGAAAATGATTACGACCTGGTGCTCTCCGATTACAACCTTGGCAAAGGCAAAGACGGTCAGCAGGTGCTTGAGGAAGCGCGCTACACCAACCGCCTGCGAGCGGTGTCGTCGTTTGTGATGATTACCGGCGAGAACGCCATCGACCGGGTTATGGGCGCGCTGGAATACGATCCGGACGCCTACATCACCAAGCCTTATACCCTCAGTACGTTGCGCGATAAGTTGTATCGCCTGAGTTTAGTGAAAGCCACACTGCACCCGGTGAATACCGCCATCGACAAAGGTGAAATCGACTGGGCCATTGAGCTGTCCGAGCAAGTCATGACAGAGCATCCGCGCCTGTTGCTGCCTGTGTCGCGCATCATGGGTAAGTTGTGCTTACGCAAGAAACGCTATCAGGACGCCTTAGCCGTGTTTGATCGTGTACTTGAGAACCGTCCGGCGTCGTGGGCACGCCTTGGACAAGCGGTGAGCCTGCATTATTTAGGCGAGTCTGAGCAGGCGTTTGAGTTGTTGCGAGCGACTCTGGATGACCACCCGCTGTATGTTCAGTGTCATGACTGGTTGGCGCGCTTGCTGCAATTGCGTAATGAGCCCGACGAGGCCCAGAAAGAACTCGAAGCGGCGGTAGAGATTTCGCCGCGCGCGGTGTTACGGCAACTGGAGTTGGGTCAGTTAGCGTTGGCTAATGAAGATTACCCGGTAGCGCAGGCGGCTTTTGAACAAGCCATGCGGCTCGGGCGTTTTTCCTGTTACAAAAGCTCAGATACCTATCGGCAGTTTGTCGAGGTTGCGCAAAAGAATCTGTCATCGGCCGCCACCAAAGAAAACCGCCTGCTGTGCAGTAAAGCAGTGCGTGCTCTGGATGAAATGCGACAGGAATTTTCAGGGCAGCTCAGCGTTATTTTTGATGCCAATGTGGCGGAGAGTAAAACCTTCACCATTGTGGCTGACGATGATAAGGCGCGCTCCAGTGCCAACAAAGCAGAGCAGGTACTGGCGCGGATGCCTGAACCCTCTGGATCGCAGAAGCTACAGATGACCGAGGTCTATCTGGATACGGGGCAGGCACGTAAGGCCGCGGATACTCTGGATAAAATGCGCGATGAGGGCATCGAAGATGACCTACAGCAGCGCTTTGCCGCGCTCGAAGAGCAGCTCAATGACATCAACATGCGCGAAGTGTCCGCTGACCTCAATGAAGAAGGGGTGAAACACTACGAGGCAGGGCGCTACCCCGAAGCCATTGCCGCCTTTGATCGCGCGGTGCGTTACAAAGAGGCGGGCATCAGCGTCATGCTCAATGCGGTACAGGCAAAGGTGAGCTTTATTGAGCAGGAAACGCTGGATGTCGCCCAGCTTAAAGACTGCTACCGCCTGTTACGCCGCATAGGCTCGGTCGGGCGTCAGGACGACCGACATGATCGCTTTGAACGCTTGAAAAAACGCTGTGAGCGCTTGCGCCGCAGTGCGGGGATCTGATGCTGATGGCGTCGCCACGATATTCGTCTGAGTTGGAGGTCTCGGGGTGAAATCATCACCTGAAACTCCCCTATCAAATGCACTGATGTCGTCGGCGTTGGCTCACGACATCAAGAACCAGCTGCAAGCCTGGATCGGGCAGAGTGAGCAGGTATTGGCTGAGGTCTCGGCGGCAGACCGCCCCAAAGTTCAGGCCTTGATCACGCAAACCCAACGTATTCATCAGACCACATTACAGTGGATGGCACTGAGTCAGCTCGATCAGGTTGGGCGTTATCCCAGCGACGATGCCTGGCCCATCGCTACGATCAATGCCGTGAGGGAAGCCAGCACGACGGCCTACCCCGACGTGGAATGGCAGCTTGAAGTGGATGAGTTATCGCAGGGCTACTATCACGAAGGACTGGTGCAGATGGCGCTGAGTAATCTTTGTAATAATGCCATGCAGCTCGGGGCTAGCCGGTTGACGATACAGGTAGAAGAGACCGCCGACGGAGCCCTGCTATGGCAGTGTCTGGATAACGGACCGGGATTCCCGCAGACGATTCTGGCGGCGTATTCCTGTGAGAGCACATCGCTCGCAGGCGCGTCCGATGAGGGGGCGGCTATCCGGGCGCTTAGTGAACGAGAGGGCGGTTCCGGATTTGGCTTAGTCTTTGTGCGCGCGGTGTTGGCGCATCATGGGTGTGCCGACAGCTTACAATTGTCCAATCACGACGACGGTGCCCGGGTCGTGTGGCGCTTGCCGGGCTGAGTTGCACATTGCTCTGACTTTATGCCCGGACTCGCTGGGCACGTTAGTTGGCGGCTTAGTTAGTGGCCTGGTTGGCGGCTTAACTGGCGGTTTCGGCCTGCACTTCAAACAGGCGGAAACAGAACTCTTTCGTCGACTTGCTTTTCAGCTCGTCCCAATGGCTCGGAAACACCGGAGACAAGCGCGCTTCGTGCTCAACGTACACCAGTGCGCCCGGCAGCAGCGTCAGTTTTTCCATGGCCGGTGCCAGTAGGTTCTGACCGAAAGGCGGGTCAAGAAATACCAGATCATAAGGTTCTGGATTCTGCTCCAGCCAGGTGAGTGCATCGGCGGCCCAGACCTGCGCATTGTCAGCCTTGAGCTGCTTCAGATTGTCTTTGAGCGCCAGCGCCGCTTTGGCGTGCTTCTCGACGAAAATCACCTCTTTGGCACCGCGTGACAGTGCCTCAAACCCTAACGCACCGCTGCCGGCGAAGGCATCTAAGACGCGTGCGCCTTCAATATCGTATTGCAGCCAGTTGAACAGCGTTTCACGCACCCGGTCCATGGTCGGACGCAGGCCATCCAATGCCGGAAAGCGCAGACGGCGTGAGCGCCATTGCCCACCAATGATGCGAAGTTGTTGGCTGGTTTGTCGTGACACAGGCGTTACTCAACAGCAGATAAATGAAGACAGCGGATATACTCGGCAGGGGCAGTGCGTTGCGCTTGTGCCAGATCCAGATAGCGCTGCCGGATAAAGTCCGTTGGCAACCGATGGTAGGCAAGTCGCGCCGCGATGTCGATGGCAGCCATATCGTTGAGCCAGAGAGCGCGCAGGCTTTTGGTCTGTTGTTGGCGGAAGGTTTGCCACGTCTGTCGGCTGGGAGCGGGCATAAGTTCAGAGGCCTGATCAAGGCCAAGGTCAGATGTAGAGCCAAGGTTGAGGTCAGAGGTTGGCGTCTGTCCGGGGGCGAGATACCACCAGGCCCCTGCGGGGTGCTGTTGTTCACAGGCAAGTGATTGAGGTGTACGAATATCGTGGCTCTGCGCTTCTGACGCGTGTTGCACATTTGCATCAGGCGCAACCAGCGCCAGACGATCAATCAGGTACGCACTGACCTGCCGCATTTCTGGCTGACTGAGTGGGCCGGATAAGGCAATGGCCGATGGGCTTAATGATGAAGGGCTTGGCGATGTCGAGGCGCCACTCGCCTGCATGTGATCCAACGCGGCTTTTAAGGGCAGGGCCCAGGACGTACTCGTGGCCCCTGGGCTTTGCGAATCAACGGCCGCGTCGCTCGACAGTGGCACGCTTAAGGTAATCAGGTCCGTTGGTGCCTGTTGGTGTACGCGGATTTCTAATGTTGGCCCGGCACGGCTCTGCATGGCCACCGGGATGCCTTCGCGGCTGTCGTAGCGACTCCAGCCGGTATCACTAAGGGGCGCGACCTTGAGTGGTTCGAGCGGGGTGTCCTCGTCGGAATTCTGGGGGGTGTTCAGTAAAACAATCGTCAGCAGGCAGCCAAGAATGATGGCGATCAGGCTGGTGCGGCTGAATCCGTGGAACATCGACGGAGAACTCCCTGTAAACAACGGTTAATGTTAGGATAGCACCCCATCTGCGCCGACGCGCCCAATCCCGTGACGATAAACTTCTGAGACGCCGGATGTTCGACTTTTTTAAACGCAAGAAGAAAACCCAAGAGCCGACTCAGCCGGCGCAAGACACCCAGACCCGTGACGATGAGGTTGCGTCGGCTCATACCGACAGTGCCGTTGACAGCTCTGTTGCGACGGGCACGACGAGCGACGCGCTGGAGCAGGTCACACAAGCAGCGGTAGCTGAGCCATCTTCTGTTGAGGCTTTGTCAGCTGAGTCAGCGGCTGCGGAAGCGACATCAGACGCTGCACCAGATACTTCTCCGGTCGACGATGCGCAGGCCGCTGTCTCTCAGACCGAAGCGCCTCAGGCAGAAGCCCTTAAAGCAGAAACTTCTGCAACGGAAAACCAGGACGACAACGATCAGATCGTGCCGTCGTTTGTTGACGATGCGCCGGTTAGCGATAGTGCCTCAGAAGCAGCTTCTGGCAACGAGGCCGCCGACCCACTGGATGAGTTTTCGCTCGATCATTTTGATCAGCAGGACGAAGGCGAGTCTGACTTCGACCCGACCGTGCACGCCATGCTCGACCCATCGAACGTTATGGTCGATGTGGATGATCGCCCGGTAGAAAAGAAAAAAGGTTTCTTTGGCCGCATGGCTGCGGGTCTGAGCAAAACCCGTTCGAACCTGACTGGCGGCCTGTCGAGCTTGCTGTCGGGCAAAAAAGATATCGACGACGACCTGATGGAAGATCTCGAAACTCAGCTGATCATGGCCGACATGGGCATGGAGGCGACCCAGGAGATCATGACGCGCCTGCACAAGCGGGTCGATCGTAACGAATTAAAACACTCAGATGAGCTCTACGAAGCCTTAGTAGAAGAACTACAGGACATTCTGGCGGTATCGCAGAAGCCACTGATCATCGACAGCAGCAAAAAGCCGTACGTGATTCTGATGGTCGGCATCAATGGCGTGGGCAAAACCACCACCATTGGTAAGCTGGCGAAACAATTCCAGAACCGCGGCCGCAGCGTCATGCTGGCCGCCGGTGATACTTTCCGTGCGGCGGCGGTGGAGCAGCTGCAGGTGTGGGGTGAACGCAATAATGTGCCGGTGGTGGCTCAGCATACCGGTGCCGATTCCGCGTCTGTATTGTTCGATGCCCTGCAAGCCGCCAGCGCCAAAGAGGTGGATATCCTTATTGCCGATACGGCGGGTCGTCTGCACAACAAAGACAACCTGATGCAGGAACTGGAAAAAGTCGTGCGGGTGATGAAAAAGATCGACCCGACGGCGCCCCATGAAGTCATGTTGGTACTGGACGCTGGCACAGGTCAGAATGCCATTAACCAGACCAAGCAGTTCCTGCAGTCGGTGGGCGTGACCGGCCTGACCCTGACCAAGCTCGATGGTACCGCCAAGGGGGGTATCATCTTCGCGCTGGCCAAACAGTTTGAGTTGCCGGTGCGTTATATCGGTGTCGGCGAAGGCATTGATGACCTGCGTCCGTTTAACGCCGATGACTTTACGCGCGCGCTGTTTCATATCAAAGACGAGTAATCTCAGTCATGGACATGATCCGGTTTGAAGGCGTCAGTAAACAGTATCCCGGCCATCGCGAAGCACTGTCTAATGTCAGCTTCTCGGTGGCCCGGGGCGAGTTCGCCTTTCTGACCGGGCACAGTGGTGCCGGCAAAAGTACTTTGCTCAAACTGATGATGCAGATGGAGCGCCCCAGCGATGGGCACGTTTACATCGATGGGCAATGCGTCGACACCATGAAGTCCTCGCAGGTGCCACTGTTACGACGCAAAATCGGCGTCGTGTTCCAGAATCACCAGTTGTTGTTTGACCGTTCGGTGTTCGACAACGTTGCCTTGCCACTGCAGATTGCCGGCGTGCCTGCGATAGACGCCGCTCGTCGGGTGCGCGCTGCCTTAAACGCCGTTGGCCTGGAAGGCTACGAACAGAATAATCCTATTGAGCTGTCTGGCGGTGAGCAGCAACGTGTGGGCATTGCCCGGGCGGTGGTGAATAAGCCTAAGCTGCTGTTAGCCGATGAACCGACCGGTAACCTCGACCCCGAACTCTCCGAAGAAATCATGCGTGTGTTCCTGCGCTTTCAGCAGGTGGGCACCACGGTATTGATTGCGACCCACGATATCGCCCTGATTGAACGCATGGGGCACCGTCGCCTGATGTTGGATCACGGGGTCTTCAGCGAGCGGGAGGCGTATGGCAAAGCCTGAGGTCGGGCGCGCAGGCGCGTCCAGTAACGCCGTCACCTGGCGCAACCGTCTTGATGCCTGGTTACAGCAACATCAGTTGGTGGCCATTGAGACTTTATTACGTCTCCTTGCTAAGCCCATCGGCAGCATGATGACCTGGCTGGTCATTGCGATCTCGCTGACGTTACCCGGCACTTTGTGGATGGCACTGGATAACATGACCCAGCTCAGTGATCGTTTTCAGGCGTCTGGCAGTATGAGCGTGTACCTTCAGCCGGGCTTAGCCGAAAACGACGCTCTCACCTTACAGCGCAGTGTCGGCGGACAAACCGGTGTGGCCAGTGTGGTGTACATCAGTGCCAGCCAGGCGCTGGACGAATTCCGTACCAGTTCTGGCTTAGGCGATGCGCTGGATCTGCTGCCGGATAACCCTTTGCCGGGCGTCCTGATTGTTGAGCCGGAACTGTCGTTGGCGAAAGAGGCGGTACTGGCAATGGCGCAGACGCTTGAGAGCGACTCCCGGGTGGATGCGGTTGAGTTAGATACTGCCTGGCTGGAACGCCTGCATGCGCTGCTGGCACTGGGCGAGCGTGTCGTCTGGGTCATGGCGGCGCTGTTGGCGCTGGGGATCGTCCTGGTGGTCGGCAACACGATTCGTTTGTCCATTGCCAATCGTGTGGATGAAATACGCGTGACTAAGTTGGTGGGTGCCACTAATGCCTGGGTACGTCGTCCCTTCCTTTATACCGGCCTCTGGTACGGCATGGTGGGTGGGCTGATGTCCTGGATTCTGCTGGTGGTCGGTTGGCTGCTGGTGCGTGGCCCGGTGGCCGAGCTGGCGGCCCTGTACGGTTCGGATTACACCTTGCAGCCACTGTCCGCCGGGGCGGCCCTGCTGTTATTGTTGGGGGCCATGTTATTAGGCTGGGTGGGGGCCTGGTGGTCGGTGTTCCGACACCTGCATCACATTGAGCCCTAACGCAGAGTCTTAACTAAAAACCTTAATCAAGAACTTTAGTTAAGAACCTTGACGATTTTCGACACAATGGCTGATTTAAAGTCGTTATTATGTCAGCTGGTCGAACGATTGCTGTGGCTGGATGGATCTTTTCGGGTCAGTTGCGGTCTGACGATCTGGTGCTAGAATGAATGGCCGGACGAGACAGGAGATGCCTGTCGCGCCGGTAATATCCTTCAGGAGTGAGAAATGACCAACGGTTTGCAAGCAGTGTATGCCATGTCTCCGGGTGCCAACCTGGACGCCTACATGACGACTGTCAATGCGATTCCTGTACTTACGCCAGAAGAAGAAAAAAGTCTGGCGGAGCGCCTGCACTATGAGGGTGACCTCGAGGCTGCGCGTCAGTTGGTAATGTCCCACATGCGTTTTGTGGTGCACATTGCCCGCAGTTACTCCGGCTATGGCCTTAATCAGGGTGACCTGATTCAGGAAGGCAATGTCGGCCTGATGAAAGCGGTAAAACGCTTTAACCCCGAAGTCGGTGTGCGTCTGGTGTCCTTTGCGGTGCACTGGATCAAAGCCGAGATTCACGAATTTATTCTGCGTAACTGGCGGATCGTCAAAGTTGCGACCACCAAAGCGCAGCGCAAGCTCTTCTTCAATCTGCGTAGTCAGAAGAAGAAGCTGGGCTGGTTGTCTCAGGACGAAGCCTCGGCCATCGCTGACGATCTGGGCGTAGAGACCAAAACCGTTTTTGAAATGGAAGGTCGACTGAACGCACACGATGCTGCCTTCGACGCTGGCGTGGATGACGACGATGAGTCGGCCTACAAAGCACCGGCCTACTACCTTGAAGATCACAGCCACGATCCTGCGGCACTGGTTGAAGCGGATAATCACGAACAGGACGCCAACAACCGTCTGGCGCAAGCCATGTCGGAGCTGGACGATCGCAGCCGTGCCATTCTGCAACAGCGCTGGTTGGTGGAAGAAAAAGCCACGTTGCACGAACTGGCCGCTGTCTATGAAGTGTCGGCAGAGCGTATTCGTCAGCTTGAAAAAAACGCCATGAAGAAACTCAAGGCGGCGATTGGTACCGATCTGTTACTGGCGTAAGCATCGTGCTACTCAGGCTCATTAAAAAACCGCGGCTCATCAGTCGCGGTTTTTTTATGGCGGCTTTTTCGGTGCTTGTCATATTTCCGCAATAACCCTGTCATAGAGTGCGCCATCCAACCAATCCTTGCGGAATCGTGCTGGCAGGCAAGGTACAATCATCGACAGATATTGCACTCGGCCGGATCAGGAGACCCTCATGGCTTTCAATGATGCACAACGATTTTTCCCGGAAACGCGGTTGCGCCGCATGCGTCGCGATGATTTTTCCCGTCGCCTGATGCGCGAAACCCAGTTGACCGTGGACAGTCTGATTTACCCCATGTTTGTGCTGGAAGGTCATCAGGAGCGCGAAGCCATCCCATCGATGCCGGGCATTGAACGCTTGTCTGTGGATCTGTTGGTGGCTGAGGCAAAGCATCTATACTCATTAGGTATTCCGGCGATTGCGTTATTTCCCGTGACGCCACTGGATGCCAAAACGGAGCTGGCGGAAGAAGCCTTTAATCCGAATGGTCTGGCCCAGCGTGCTGTGCGTGCGGTGAAAGATGCTGTGCCAGAGATGGGCGTGATCACGGACGTCGCGCTGGACCCGTTCACGACCCATGGTCAGGACGGCATCATCGATCAGAACGGCTATGTGCTGAATGATCGTACGGTAGACACGCTGGTGAAGCAGGCGCTGTCGCATGCGGAAGCCGGTGCCGATGTCGTCGCGCCTTCGGACATGATGGACGGACGCATTGGTGAAGTCCGTGCCGCACTGGAAGAAGAAGGCTTTGTGAACACGCGCATCATGGCGTACTCGGCCAAATATGCCTCGGCGTATTACGGTCCCTTCCGTGACGCCGTCGGATCGGCCGCGAATCTGGGTAAGGCAGATAAGAAAACCTACCAGATGGACCCAGCCAATACTGACGAAGCGCTGCACGAAGTGGCACTCGATTTATCGGAAGGTGCCGACATGGTCATGGTGAAGCCGGGCATGCCGTATCTGGATATCGTGCGCCGGGTCAAAGATGAATTCAAAGCCCCGACCTTTGTGTATCAGGTCAGTGGCGAGTACGCGATGCATAAAGCGGCGGCGCAGCAAGGTTGGTTGGACGACCAGGCCGTCATGATGGAATCACTGATGTGTATCAAGCGCGCGGGGGCAGACGGAATTCTGACCTACTTCGCAAAACAATTTGCCGAAATGAATGACCATAGCTGAGCAGACCAATCACCTTATATCCCATCTGGCGGAGATGCCCATGGAAGACGTGCAGCAACCTGACCTCAACAGCAGCGAGTACTACCTCAACCGCGAACTGAGTCACCTGCAGTTTAATATCCGTGTGCTGGAGCAGGCTCTGGATGAATCGCATCCGCTGCTCGACCGCCTGTTTTTTCTCTGTATTTTCAGTAAAAACCTGGACGAATTTTTTGAAGTCCGGGTGGCCGATCTGGTGCATCAGCTTACCTATGCACGTGAGTTGAGCGGTATTGATGGCCTGCATCCTGCTCAGGTGCTCGATGGCATTTATGCTTTGTGCAGCGATACCGTGGCGCGACAGTATGAGATTCTCAACGACACCTTATTGCCGGCCCTGAAACAGGAAAACATTCATTTCTTACGCCGTGCCGAATGGACCGAAGCGCAGCGCGAGTGGATTCGTGATTACTTCGATGACAGCATTCAGCCACTGATCAGCCCGATTGGACTGGACCCGTCTCACCCGTTTCCGCGATTGGTCAATAAAAGCCTGAACTTCATCGTCGCCCTTGAGGGCAAAGACGCCTTTGGCCGTGAAACCGGCTTAGCCATTATTCCGGCGCCGCGATCGCTACCGCGCACTTTGCGCCTGCCTGATGAATTGACTGACGGCGGCGATCATTTCGTGTTTCTGTCGTCCATTATTCACGACTATGCCGATGAATTATTTCCGGGCATGAAAGTGAAGGGCTGTTACCAGTTTCGGGTGACCCGTAACGCCGACCTCGATATTGATCATGAAGAAACCTCCGATCTCGCATCCGCCCTTGAAGATGAACTGCACTCGCGTAATTTCGGCGAAGAAATGCGATTGGAAGTGGCTGATAACTGTCCGGACGAACTGATCGAGTTTCTGCTGCATCAATTTAATCTCGATGACACAGACTTATTTAAGGTGAATGGTCCGGTCAATCTGGGTCGCTTAATTGAAGTGATTGATCAGATTAACCGCCCCGACCTGTGTTATCCGCCGTTTACCCCGGGTCTGCCCAAAAATGTGAATTTTAAAAAGAGCATCATTGAAAGTATTCGCTCCAAAGATACCTTACTGATGCATCCGTTTGAGTCGTTCACGCCGGTCGTCGACTTGTTGCGTGAAGCGGCCAAAGATCCCAACGTCAAATCGATTAAACAGACGCTGTACCGGACCGGGGCAAAATCGGAAATCGTCAACGCGCTGGTGGATGCTGCCCGTAACGGCAAAGAAGTCACGGTCGTGATTGAGTTGCGCGCGCGTTTCGACGAGGAAGAAAACCTTTATCTGGCCAACCGTTTACAGGAAGCCGGGGCGGTCGTGGTGTACGGCGTGGTGGGCTATAAAACCCACGCGAAAATGATGCTGATTGTTCGCAAAGAAGGTGACCAGTATCGCCGCTATGTTCATCTGGGTACAGGCAACTACCATGCGGGCAATGCCCGGGCCTACACCGATTATTCGTTTATGACCTGCGATGACTCTATCGGTGAAGACATCCACAAGGTATTCCAGCAACTGACGGGCATGGGCGAAGTCTTGCGGGTGAAAAAGATATTTCACGCGCCTTTCACGCTGCACAAGCGCCTGATTCAGATGATTGATCGCGAGCGCGAATTTGCCGAGCAAGGGCAACCGGCGCTGATTCGTATGAAAGCCAACGGCCTGACCGAACCCAAAGTGATCCGCGCTTTGTATAAAGCCTCGCAGGCCGGAGTGAAGGTCGAATTAATCATTCGCGGCATGTGCAGTCTGCGCCCAGGCATTGCCGGGGTGTCGGAGAATATTGAAGTACGCTCCATCATCGGACGTTTTCTCGAACACACGCGCGTGTATTACTTCTTAAACGGCGGCAAAGACGAAATCTACGCGGGCAGCGCCGATCTAATGGAGCGTAATCTATTGCGCCGGGTAGAAACCGCGTTTCCGGTTGAGGCGAATAAGCTCAAGGAGCGTATGAAGGCCGAGCTGGAAATCTATATGAAGGACAATACTCAGGCCTGGATTTTACAGCCCGACGGCAGTTACGTGCGGGCTCAGCCGGGACCCGATGATGAATCGGTGACGGCCCAGAGCTGGTTGCTGGAGCGTTTGGCGGCGAGCAGTGGCACCGCCAATGGCGGCGCCGTAAGCGGTGCTTAATCCGGTATGCCATTGATGGTTAACGTCAGTCCCGCTTGCGCTTGCAGCTCCACTTCATTAAATAAATCCCCCAACGTCAGCGGGTGATCCGCCAGCCAGCCGTCTTCAAACGACAGGGTCAGATGGTCGTCGTCCACACTGAGTGTGGGCACAGGGACCGGGTAGGCCTCGCGCGAATGATTTAATACGACGGCCAGCCGCAGTAGCCGCACCAGCCATACCGCCGCCGGTTGCTGTCGGGCGGGCAGTTGTTGCAGGTCCTGTAGGCGAATTTTACGACGATGTTGACGTACCAGCGTGGCCAATAGTAGCTGGCCGGGGCGGGTAAAGCCGGGCATGTCGGCGTATTGCAGCAAATAGGCACCGTGTTTATGGAACCCGCTGTGGGCGATGCTTAAGCCGATTTCATGCACACAGGCGGCCCAGCCCAGCCATTGGCCCAGCTCGGGGCGTGTCCCGAGGGTGGGGTAAATTTGCTGATACATGGCGCGAGCCATCTGCTCGACGCGCTGTGCTTGCTCGGTATCCACATGAAAACGCGCCTGCATTGAGGACAAGGTGCGCGTGCGCACGTCCTGATGTTGCTCGCGGCCAATCAGGTCCCACAGCGCGCCTTCACGCAATGCGCCGTCGGAATAGCGCATGTGGCGAATACGCAGGGTACGGAACACGGCGGTCAGAATCGCCAGACCACCGATAAACACCTGACGGCGATCCGGTTTCACGCCCTCGAGGTCCACCTCATCCAGCGTGTCGTAATTGAGGCAATGCGCCACCAGAGTGTCGAGTGCCTCGGCGGTGATGCCTTCCTGCCCCCAGCCGTTGGCAACAATCGCTCCCTCGACCGCGCGTATGGTGCCCGATGAACCGATTTCAGCCTGCCAGCCCAGCGTCAGATACTGGGTTTTAATGTTCATTAATTCCTGTGTTGCTGCCGCAACAGCGCGCTGGAATTGAGTGCGGGTGATGCGGCCATCGGCGAAAAAGCGCTTAGTAAAAGAGACGCACCCCATGTGCAGTGATTCCAGTGCTTTGGCATCAAAGCCTTCACCGATAATAAATTCGGTGCTACCGCCGCCGATATCCACGACTAAGCGCTGGCCCGTATCAGCCTGGGTGTGGGCGACACCCAGATAGATCAGGCGCGCTTCTTCGCGCCCGGCAATGACTTCGATCGGGTAGCCAAGCACGGCCTCGGCCTTATCAATGAAAACCTGACGATTGCGGGCGGCGCGCAGGGCGTTGGTAGCGAAGACAACCACTCGGCTGGGGTCCATGCCTTGCAGACGTTGCCCGAATTGGGCGAGACAGGCGACGCCGCGTTCAATGGCGTCATCACTGAGGTGGCCAGCGGCATTTAAGCCTGCGGCCAGCTGAACTTTTTCGCCGCGACGTTCCAACGTGCGTATTTCACCCTGAAGCTCTTCTGCAATCATCATATGAAAACTGTTGGAGCCGAGGTCGACGGCAGCGATGCGACGGGACATTACGTCCGCGACAGAGGCGTCAGTCATAGAAAAGGTTCCTGAAACTCATTGTTTGAATATGCACGCCGACATAGCGGACGTCCAGTCGAATAATCCGATTGATTCCGGCCTGATGCGGCGTACAATAACGTTTCTTATCACATGCCTATCGCAGGGGACCCTCATGAGCGATCACATTCTTACCGTAACCGACGATTCTTTTGACACTGACGTACTGGGCTCAGACGTGCCTGTGCTGGTGGATTTCTGGGCAGAATGGTGTGGCCCATGCAAGATGATCGCTCCGGTTCTGGAAGAAATCGCTGAAGATTACGCGGGCAAGCTGAAAATCGCTAAGCTGAACATCGACCAGAACGAAGGCACCGCGCCTAAGTTTGGTATCCGCAGCATTCCAACCCTGATTCTGTTCAAAAACGGCAACGCCGAAGCCACCAAAATTGGTGCAATGAGCAAATCAGAGCTGTCTGCCTTCATCGAACAGGCGCTGTAAGCCTGACGCTGAACAGCACCGATCAGGACAAATCGCCGATCGGTGCTGGACAACCCCCCACTATCTGTCTATATTGACTTTGCAACATTGAACATGGGCCATCGCCCAGCACTTCTCTGATGCCCTCCTTGGCCATTCCGCCGAGCTTCTCCGATCTAGCATCGACGTCAATTCAAACAACACAATCAACAACTCCGCATCTATGAATCTTTCAGACCTGAAACTCAAATCCGTACCCGAGTTGCTCAAAATCGCCGGTGATATGGGTATTGAACATGTTAGCCGTACCCGTAAGCAGGACATTATCTTTGCGATCCTGAAAACCCACGCAAAAAGCGGTGAAGACATTTACGGCGACGGCGTTCTGGAAATCCTTCAGGACGGTTTCGGGTTCTTGCGTAGTGCCAACAGTTCCTACCTGGCCGGGCCAGACGACATTTACGTCTCACCTAGCCAGATCCGTCGCTTTAACCTACGTAAGGGCGACAAAATCTCTGGAAAAATTCGTCCGCCAAAAGACAACGAGCGTTACTTCGCGCTGTTAAAAGTCAGCGAGATTAATGACGACAAACCAGAGAACGCAAAAAACAAAGTTCTGTTTGAAAACCTGACGCCGCTGTTCCCGAATGAGCGCCTGTCTCTGGAAGCTGGTAACGGTTCTACCGAAGACCTGTCATCCCGTGTTCTGGATCTGGTTGCGCCTATCGGTAAAGGTCAGCGTGGTCTGATCGTTGCACCACCGAAAGCCGGTAAAACCATGCTGCTGCAGACCATTGCGCAGTCAATTACCCGCAACAATCCAGAGTGTGAGCTGATCGTACTGCTGATCGACGAACGCCCGGAAGAAGTGACAGAAATGAAGCGCTCTGTGCGCGGTGAAGTTGTGGCGTCGACCTTCGATGAGCCGCCAGCGCGCCACGTTCAGGTGGCTGAAATGGTCATCGAAAAAGCCAAGCGTCTGGTTGAGCACAAGCGTGACGTCGTCATCCTGCTCGACTCCATTACGCGTCTGGCCCGTGCTTACAACACTGTGATTCCTTCTTCCGGTAAGGTACTGACCGGTGGTGTCGATGCTAACGCGCTGGAAAAACCAAAGCGTTTCTTTGGTGCTGCTCGTAACATCGAAGAAGGTGGCTCTCTGACCATCATCGCGACGGCGCTGGTGGATACTGGCTCGAAGATGGACGAAGTGATCTTCGAAGAATTTAAAGGTACCGGTAACCAGGAACTGCACCTCGACCGTAAAATCGCCGAGAAGCGCATTTACCCCGCGATCAACATCCGTCGCTCAGGTACCCGCCGCGAAGACATGCTGTTTAACGAAGCGGATCTGCAGCGTTTGTGGATTCTGCGTCGCCTGTTGGCCGAAATGGAAGACGTGCAGGGCATCGAGTTCCTGCTCGATAAACTGCGTCAGACCAAGACCAACGATGAGTTCTTCGACTCGATGCGCAAAGGAAAATAATTCCGGCCCGCATCTAATAAAAACGCCCGCTCAGGTTCGCCTCAGCGGGCGTTTTTATTTGGGCATGTTTGTGTCGACGCTGTTATTCAGACAAGTTGAATTGGGTGAGTGTTCTCAGTGCGAATCAGCGATATTTGCTTTCGACGTTTTCAATCACATCATTAGCGACTCGCAGGCTTTCCAACAGATCGAGCAGGTTGTAATCGAGGTTCACGTTCAGGTGGGTCGTTTGTCCGTCAAAGAAATCCGGGTTATTGCCTTCAAATTGCAGCGCCAGATTTAACTGCCCATCCGGTTGATAACGCACACCGGTGCGCAGCTGGTCGTAATGAAAATTCTGTAGCAGTTGCATCGCCATGCCGACGCTCTGGTCGGCACTGGCCAGGGCTTCGGCGCTGGCGTCCTGATATTTCACTGTGCCGCCGGGGTCGCGGGCAAATAAATTGCCACCGGGCACCATCGGGCCGTCGGCGGTCAGGACAATGGGCAGCATGCCATCGAGAAGTCCGGTCGCTTTAATCCCTGCGCTTTCTTCAATGGCCGCGATCTGGCTCAGTTGCAGGTGATCCAGACGAATACCAAAGGCGTTCACCTCTTTGCGACTGTCGTAAGTAATGCCTGGCGCATATATGCGCCCCCCGAGAAGGTCGGTATGTATCTCATGCACCTGCAATACAAAGTGGCTGAGGTCGCCCGGTACACGGGTTTGGGTGCGTGCTAAGAGGTTGGTCAGTGCAATACCGCTGTCGAGGGAGTCACCGGACACCTGAGCGTCTATCAGATACTCGCCCTGCTGTTGTCGCAGCGCCAGCATGGCGTGCCAGCCATCGAAGGTCAGGCTGTTGTCGTAGATGGCGCCAACGTCGTCTGCGCGCAGCATCAGATCGGGGGTGACCTGCCAGTGTTCGTCGGTCAGTTGCCAGTCGATCCAGCCCTGGCCCGACAGTTGCCCGTTTAAGAGCTGCAGGCTGGTCAGGCTTTCCATTTTCATCAGCCCCAGTGCCATCCAATCGAGGTCGGCATCTGCCAGGTGCCACTGGGCCTGACCTTTCTGTGTCAGCAGGTGGTGTTGTACCTGACCTCGAATCGGGATTTCACCATTGGCGATCTGAATGGAGACTTGTGCGCGCAGCTGTTCGAATTGCAGTGACTCACTGGCGTCCTGGCTTGGCTGAGCATCCAGAGCGACATGCGCCTGCACACTGGCGTCCGGAATGGGCCAGATGTCCCAGTCTGAATCGTTTAGCCGCAGTGATACATCGCAGCCGCGAGCCAGCGTGGCATGCAAGGCGTCCAGTTTCCACACACCACTGGGGCAGGTCACCGATGACGCTCCGACACGCAAGGTCGCCATGGGATCGTTCTGGCGCACGGTGATGGGCGCTAATTTCAGTTTCAAGGCCGCCGCCTGAATTTCATCCGGACGATCCACGTTTCCTTGTAAGCGCAGGTCACGCAACAGCGTCGCGCGATACTGCGCTGCCTGCCAGCCCTGATAATCACCGACCCGGCTCAGCAGCTGAAAGCCATCGTCGCTCTGAGCGAGCCAGTCGCCATTGCTCATTAGCTGCAGGTTCAGTGCGCCACTCAGATCACTATGAAGATCCGGTAATTCAGATGACGCTGCTGAGGCAGGCTGAGCTGACTGATCGTAATCGAGGCGTAATGGCAGAGAGACTGCCAAGGCGGTTTGATCCAGCTCGGTTTGATTCTGTTCGTTTTGAACAGTGCCAGACGGAAGCTCCTGTTCATGGTCAGGGCTGAACAGTGCCATCAGACGTTGGGGCCACAGCTCGAGGTTTGGCGTGAGTGCCAGTTGCGAGCGACTGATACCATCCAGTGTACTAGTTGTCTTACCAGTAAGCGTGCACTTACTGACGTCGTTGTCGCAGTGTGCGTTGATATGACTGGCGGCATTATTGAAGTGCCATGGACTGCCATCGATGCGCAGGGTGCCCGTTAATTCCTGATAAGACAGCTGAGCCTGCCAGTCGTCTCCTGCCGCATGGCGCAGTTCAAGGTTAGCCGCAGTGGCGTTGAGACGAAGATCGGGACTGATATCGATCGCACCGAGACGCAGCTCACCGCGACCGTCGAGGGACAATTGCTGCGGCCACTGTGCCTGATTGGGGCTGTCGGCCGTCAGGCTTAATATCAGGTGCTCGCCATTCAGCGGCAGGTCGCGAAGAGCAGGCATCTTGGATTGCAGTTGCTGCAAATCGCTCTCCAGTCGCAATCGTAGGCGCATGGTGTCGCTGCTTTGCTGCCATTCAGTCCACAGTTGTGCAAGCAGGTGTTCGTTCTGGCTGAGCATCAGCGTCAGCGCTTGCCCCGGCGGCATGGATGAATGGCCTTCAACCTCATGATTCAGTTGTGCCAGTACAGTGACGGCACCGGGAATACCATCCAGCGTGGCGTTACCCTGAACCATCCAGACGTGGTCGTCGCCGCTGCCGTGCAGGTCGAGGGAGACTTGCTCGTGATGCAGTTCGAAGCGGTCAATCTGCAAGGTCTGCACGGGTAATGACAGTATGTCTGTCAACATCGGCAGTTCAATGCGTTGGCTCAACTCAAGGGTGCTTGTGCTCGAAGATCGATGCTGGGCTGGCGAAGCAGGATCTTGTTCTGCCTCACTGAAGAGGGTTTGCAGGTGACCGATATGAAGGTGCTGGGCCCGACCGCGAATAAGATCTGACCAGCGATATTCGAGCTTGGCGTCGTCAATGATGACCACCGTGCCTTCTGCCGGTATCAGGGTCAGGTGTTCCAGATGCAAGGAGCCACGTTTGATCTGCCCCAGGCGCACGACACTGCCGGGGCCAACCAGAGTGTCTAACATGGGTGGCAGGGCGTGGTTCAGGACTGGCGTGATGGCGGCGTACAGGGCACCAAATAGACCGAGGATCAGTGCCAGAGTGATGAGCAGAACGAGCAGCAGGCGTCGTCCCCAACGCCGGAAAGACGAGTGACTTACCTGTGCGCTCGACTCTGTCATCAGAAAATCTAACTGGGCTTAGCGGCGCTGAGTTTCAACACCGTTCTGCGTGCCCAGTAACAGCACATCGGCGCCGCGCAGAGCGAACAGACCGTTGGTGATGACGCCGGTGATCTGGTTGATTTTGCTTTCCAGCTCCATCGGCGAGGCGATACGCAGGTTGTGTACGTCGAGAATGTGGCCGCCATTGTCGGTCACCACGCCTTCGCGCCAGATAGGATCGCCGCCGAGTTTTACCAGCTCACGGGCCACGTGGGAGCGCGCCATTGGGATCACTTCGACCGGCAGTGGGAATTCTCCCAGCAAAGGCACCACTTTGCTTTCGTCTGCCACGCAGATAAAGGTACGGGCAACGGCCGCGACGATCTTTTCACGGGTCAGTGCCGCACCGCCGCCTTTGATCATTTCCAGACGCTCGTTAATTTCATCGGCACCATCGATGTAGAAATCCATGCCCGGTACTGAGTTCAGGTCGTATACCGGAATACCGTGATTGCGCAGGCGCTCAGCGGAGGCCTCAGAGCTGGCCACGGCGCCGTCAAACAGGTGCTTGATCTTCGCCAGTGCATCAATAAAGCAATTGGCGGTGGAGCCAGTGCCGACACCAA
>Ga0181591_10001296_pt1 | contig 21190 bp, 4 predicted proteins | sample 071ome_33_FD_133757 | JGI IMG/M metagenome (GOLD analysis project Ga0181591, IMG submission 133757) | Coastal salt marsh microbial communities from the Groves Creek Marsh, Skidaway Island, Georgia - 071412AT metaG (megahit assembly) | ecosystem: Environmental > Aquatic > Marine > Intertidal zone...
AAGAGAGGATAAAATGATACAAACGGGCTTTGAGAAGAGGGTAAAAGTTCAGCAAATAATCGAGAGTCAACTACCAGAATTCATACTTTCAGAAAGTCCAAAAACAGTAGATTTTCTAAAACAGTACTACATCTCTCAGGAATATCAGAGTGGTCCAACAGATCTTTCTGATAATCTTGATCAGTATTTGAAGTTAGATAATCTAACTCCTGAAGTAATTACTGGAGAAACCACTCTTTCTGTCGGTATTTCATCGACTTCCGAAACTATTGAAGTCGCATCTACAAAGGGATTCCCTCAGGAGTACGGTCTTTTTAAGATCGATGATGAAATTTTCACATATACTGGTATCACTACAAACTCTTTTACTGGTTGTATCAGAGGATTTAGTGGTATTAGCACATATAAGACTGATCTAAATCCAGAAGAACTTCTCTTTAGCACTTCATCAGCGGCATCACACGACTCTGGAAGTTCTGTAGAGAACCTCAGCACCCTCTTCCTCAAAGAATTTTACAACAAACTCAAGTATTCCTTCACTCCAGGTCTTGAGAATGTTGATTTTGTACCCAATCTTGACGTTAACAACTTCATAAAAGAGGCAAGAAGTCTCTATGAAGCAAAGGGAACAGAAGAATCATACAAGATTCTGTTCAAGGTTCTCTATGGAGTTGTCCCCCAGGTAATTGATTTAGAAGATTATCTCATAAAACCATCTTCTGCAGAGTTTATTAGAAGAGAAGTTGTTGTTGCAGAGAGAATATCTGGCGATCCAAACACTCTTGTTGGTCAAACAATCACAAAATCATCCGATTCAGAGACCAAAGCATCAGTATCTGAGGTAGAAATCTTCACCAGATCTGGAATTAACACATATTTCAAACTTGGTCTATTTGTTGGTTTTGATGATAGAGACCTTATTGAAGGTACTTTTACAATTCAACCTCAGACAAAGGTTATCAGTCCCGTATCTGTAGGTGCATCTGTAATTACTGTTGACTCTACAGTTGGATTTGCAGACACTGGAAATGTTATTTCTGGTGTTAATACCGTATCATATACCTCAAAAACCGTAAACCAGTTCCTTGGATGTACTGGTGTTGATGTTGCTATCCCAACAAAAGCAGATATCAGAACTGATGAGGTCTTCTTTGGATATGAGAATGGAGATACTACTAAGAGAGTAGAACTCCGCATCACAGGTGTATTGTCTGAATTTGAACCAATTGGTGATATTCTACTTACAACAGAGGGTCAGAAAATTTTCACCAAGAATGTTGGTGAAAAAATTCTAAATCCAGATACAAATAAGACAGATAAAGAAATATTTGCTAATAGTTGGATTTACAACACCAGCTCAAGATTTGAAGTTGATAGTATTAGTGGATCCACTTTCCAACTGAAGAGTGAATTAGACAAGTCAAGTCTTAAGGTTGGTGATACTGTAGATATTCTAAACGGTGTAACTGAGACTGTTCTTCACAGTAACGCAGTTGTTGCTACCGTTGATGCTGCTAGTAAGCAAATCACCCTTGATAACCTTAGCGGATTTACCGCTAGTTCTACTGTTATCTACACAATCAGAAGAAAAGTAAACACTGCATCTAGTAGTGGTTCGGATATTTTCTATGGAGATAACACCATAACTAGTGACGTTCAAAACGTCTATACAGATCGCAGTGGGTATGCCTACGTTGCATCAAACTCACTACCTTCATATGATATTGGTGAGGAAGTTTCAAGATCAATCATCACCTCAGCAAGTGGAAGTGCTCTACAAGGATATAACACTGAAACTGAAAAATATACAATTCTATCATTCTCAGGTAATGTCCCATTTATTACTGGTGATGAGGTTTACTACACATACTCAGAATCTGCCCTAAATGGTTTAACTGAAGGATATTACTACGTTAAGGTTCTTCCTTTAGCAAACCAAATTAAATTATATGCCTCAAGATCACTGATTATTAGTGATAATCCTATTGAGTTTACCTCAAGTAGTGCTAGTGGATCTCACACATTTACACTCTCATCACAAAAGAGTGGTTATATCTATCCACAAAAACTTCTGAAGAAGTTCCCATTAAACAGAAATATTCAGAATGGAACCGATTCACCAACATTACCAGAGTCTATTGGTATGCTGGTTAACGGTGTTGAGATTATCAACTACAAGTCAACCGATAATATCTACTCAGGTCCCGTAGACAAAGTACGTCTTTATAATGGAGGAACAAACTACGACGTAATTTCTCCACCAGAAATTACAATTTCTTCACCTGGTGCTGGATATACAACTGCTCTTGTTAGACCAGTTGTAGAAGGTAACGTAAAAGAAGTTAAAGTAGATCCACAAGATTTTGATATTAAGAACGTTCTATCCGCCACTATTGAAGGTGGTAATGGAACTGGCGCTATCCTTGAACCAATTGTTGGTACAAGATATCGTGAAATTGAATTTGATGCTCGTTTAACATCTGATGGTGGTGGAATCAATATCTCAGATGAGACGATTACGTTCAACAAACCACATAACCTAAGGGATGGCGACGCTATTGTTTATAACAGAAATGGAAACAACGCCATTGGTGTTGGTACATTTGGTGGAAGCAATACTCATCAAGACTTGGCTCTTAACAGCGGTTCCGTTTACTATGCTCAGTTAGTAAACAATACCTCTATCAAACTATATGAGTCATTTGAAAACTATGCTAGTGGTATATCCACCGTAGGATTTACCACAACTTCTCAGGGTATCCATAAGTTTAGAATGTATGAGGGTAAGAAGACTCTCAACTCCATCAAGGTTATTAACCCCGGAAGTGGATACCAAAATAGAAAACTGAAAGTTAAGTCTGAAAAAATCTCTACTGTTGAAGATACCATCACCTTCGAAAATCATGGTTTTGCTGATGGTGATGTCGTTGTCTACACATCTGATGGAACTGCAGTAACTGGTCTATCAACATCTCTAAGATATAAGGTTCTCAAGGTTTCGGATAGCACCTTTAAACTGGCAAATGCTGGTGTTGGTGGAACTATCACTACAAACTATACAAAGAGAATTCCAGTTAACATCACTGGTGTTGGTACTGGATTCCAAAATTTTGCCTATCCAGACATTACAATATCAGTAAACACCGAATTTGATGGTATAACTGGTGTTATTACTGCAACCCCAATTATCAGGGGAGAAATTGTTGATTTGTATCTGTATGAAGGTGGAACTGGATATGGAACAACTGTTCTGAACTTCCACAAGAGACCAGATATTAAGATCAAGACTGGTAAAGATGCAGAACTAAAACCATTAATCTCCGAAGGATCCATCGTATCTGTTCAGGTAACAAGTGGTGGTAGTGAATACACTTCTGCACCAGATCTGACTGTATCTGGTGAAGGTGTTGGTGCTAGATTGAGAGCAATGGTATCTGATGGAAAAATCACCAACGTAGTCGTTATCAATCCTGGTGTAGGATATTCCCAGAATACCACTTTAGTTATTGCAACCCCAGCAGGTAGAAATGCGAATGTAGAGGCTTCTGTAAGAGCATTAACTCTCAACAACCATTATCGTTTTGGTGATGAAATTCTTATTGAAACTAATGGTGAACTTGGATATGGAATGGTTGGATATACAACCAGCATCGGTAGTTCTCAGTTTGGTGATGATGGTGCATCACACTCACCAATCGTTGGTTGGGCGTATGATGGAAATCCAATTTATGGTGCATATGCCTATTCTGATGCTTCAGATATCAACTCTGGAATCAAAATTCTGAATAGTGGATATGAAGAATCAATTTCAGACATTGTTGATAGACCTGTCGGATTTGTTGCAGGATTCTTTGTTGAGGATTATAAGTTTAAGTCTTCTGGTGATCTTGATGAGCACAATGGAAGATACGCTAAGACACCCGAATTCCCCAATGGTGTTTATGCATATCACGTCGGTATTACTAGCGATGGTAAGAATACCAAGTTCCCATACTTCCTAGGACATACATATCGTTCTCTTCCAATTACACAAAATATTGACCAAGGATACGATTTCAATAACTCACAATTAACAAGAAATACTTTCCCATATAAGATTGGTGACAAGTACGCTAACAATGATTTCATTTCTGAGTCTTATGAGACTCTAATGCAGAGTGCAATTATTGATTCGATCACTAAAGGATCTGTTGATGGATTTACAGTCAATGAGGCGGGAAGCAACTATAGAGTAAACGACGTTGCTTCATTCGATAATACCGATACTAACGGTGGTGGTCTATCTGCATATGTTGGTTCTGTAACTGGTAAGTCGATTGTAGATGTAAACACAACGATTCAAACTTATCAGTCTAATGTTCTTACCTGGGACAACTCGAATCAGGTATCTGTACATGTTGATCCTTATCACACATTCCTTGAGAACGATCAGATTGTTATCTCTGGTTTATCCACGTTTGTTCCTGGATTAACAAAGACTCACAAAATTGGAGTTAGCTCAGAGACAACAAAAATTGTTGCTGAGGTAGCAGCAAACTCAACAGTAGGATTTGTTACTGATATCTTCGTTATCAACATCCCATCAACGGTCGCTGCAGGAACCACTGTGGCGATTGGAACAGAAAGGATGTCTGTCCTTAACGTTTACCCAGAGAACAAGGTTCTAAGGGTTCTCAGAGGGGTTACAGGGTCTGCTCACACAGCACATACTGATGTATTTGTATCCACAAATAGATTTACATTACCAGTTAAGACTTCATACTTTGAGTCTGCAGTAGACGATAAGGTATACTTCAACCCACTTCAGTCTGTTGGTATTGGTACAACAACAGGATCTGCTTCGGCAAACACTTATCTAGTTGGCGGTAGATCAAAATCACTATCAGTACCAATTCAAAGTGTATATCTACCAAATCACCCATTCAAGACTGGACAACAAGTTACATTTGAAAGAGTTGGTGGAACACAAGGATTTACAGTTTCAACTGCCGAAGCAAGTAACACTTTTGGAATTCCTCAAAGTGGAAACACAGAAACTCTATTCGTAATTAAGAAATCTGATGATCTTGTCGGTCTTTGTACGCAAGTTGGTCTAACAACAAATACAGAAGGACTGTATTTCAGAACTATTCTTGAAAATGGAGACAGCACTGACTACAGATATTCACTAACATCAAACAAAACTCAAGTAACTGCTAGAGCAGAAAAAATTAAGGCAAGAGTTTCTGTTTCTACAGATCATGGGTTAACCAATGGTGATACGATTAAGTTAAGTTTGAATTCCCAGCAGTCTGTTGGAGTTGGAACATCAGTATCTGTATACGTCAAGTATAATTCGACATACGACAGATTACTTATCAATCCAATCGGTTTTAACTCAACAGCAGTTAATACCTCAACTGGAGAACTTACTCTCACTAATCACGGTCTAAAAACTGGAGATAAAGTCTTTTACGATGCATCAGACCTAGTTGTATCTGGTCTATCTACTGGTTCATACTTTGTTTATAGAATTGATGATGATACAATCAATCTCACACCATCCCATTATGATGCCATCTCCACACCACCAACAGTTGTAAGCTTTGCTTCTACAGGTGGTTCTAGTCAGGAACTTTCCAGAATCAACCCACAACTGGAAGTTGTTAGAGACAACAACCTGGTATTCAACGTTTCCGATACGTCGTTGAGTGGATATACCCTCAAACTATTCTATGATAGAGAATTTGAAAACGAATTAGTTTCTATTGGATCATCTTCAACCTTCAGCACTTCAGGTGTTGGAACTGTTGGTGTAACAACGACGGCAACGTTCACATTAAATTATAATGAAGATCTACCATCAAAACTCTATTATCAATTAGAAAAGTCTGGATTTATAAGCACTGCTGATACTGACGTTAAAAACAATAACGAAATTTTATTCTCATCCAGCAAGTACAATGGATCATACACCATCTCTAGTATTGGTTCAACTACTTTTGATATTTCACTGAGAGGTGTTCCAGAAGACTTGGATTATAACCAGTCATCAACAAGTGTTCTCAAGTATTCTACAACTTCACCAAGAGCTCTTGGTGGTGTAGATTCTATGAAGATCACTTTTGGTGGAGCAAACTACAAGAAACTTCCTAAGTTTGTAAGTATTGCTTCCTCTATCGGTGAAAATGCTGATATTATTCCAACTTCGACAACTCTGGGTAGAATCAACCAGGTTACAATTCAAGATCCTGGATTTGACTTCTCCGCAGATAAGACTCTCAACCCAGAAGTTTACATCTCACCAAATATCACCGTTGTAAATAGAAACCACATTACCAACGTAGATGTTACGTCTGGTGGTTCTGGTTATACATCAAAACCAGATTTGGTCATTGTTAATCCAGCAACTGGAACTGCATATGATACTGGTCTTGTAGTAGCAAAAATGCAGGGTGCGGCAGTTTCCTCTGTAGAAATTGTTGAGTCACCAAGAGGAATTTCTGAGTTGAAGTCTCAGATATATTCTATCAACAACAGTAATGGTGTTGGTATTAATAGTTGCTTCTCTTCTCCAGCTGGTGTTGTAACCTGTGTACTTTCAACTCCAGTCAATGGATTTACTGCAGCGAATGTACCATTTGCCGTTGGTGACTTTGTATTTGCTGAAGGAGTATCTCTAGCATCAACAACTGGTACTGGATTTAACTCAGCAGACTATAGTTACAACTTCTTCAAGGTAACTGCATACAGAAATACCAACCCAGCAGAAGTTGAGTATGATATTTCACCATATGCTACAAATGCAGGTATAGCAAACACTGACCAAAACTCCTTTGCCTTCTTGGTAAATCGCAATAACTACCCAACATTTGATGTTACTCAAGAACCACTATCGTTTATTGTCGGAGAAACTATATTCACAAAATCTGGTAATACCTACATTGAAAGAGATTTGGTTATTACAGATAACTTGAACGATTCTATTAAAGTTTATGGAACATACACTCTGAGTGTTGGTGAAGTAATTTTTGGTAAGGATTCTGGTGCTATAGCAACTATTGACTCTGTTGAGGAGAACAAGGGTATATTTAAGGTCAACTATGGTCTCAATACCGACTATGGTTGGTCAAATGATATTGGTAAGATGGACGAAGATTATCAGGTTCTTCCTGATAATGACTATTACCAAAACCTATCATACAGCATTAAGAGTCCAATAGAATATGAAGAGTGGGTAGATCCAGTTAATAGACTTCTTCACTCACCTGGTCTCAAAAACTTTGCTGATACAGGTATTACAAGTGAAGGAAAAGTTTCTGCAGCAACCAGTGAGACATCAACTAGTACTGCATTAGTTGATATTATCAACCTCAATGCTGATGGATCAACAATGAGAGTTGATGCTATTAACTTCTTTGACTTTGGTATTGATATTGACGTATCATCCAATAAGTCTAAGTTTGTTAAACTTCAGAACAAGAAACTAAGTGACTACATTGAGTGTAGAACTAACAGAGTTCTGACAATTGATAACTTTAACAATCTCTTCTCCAATGCAGAAGATGCAAATACGACTCTCTATAAGGACATTGATAGTTTCATTGCTAACGATGGATATAGCAGATACTTTGTTCAGATAATCAATCCAAATACTTCTGATAGACAGGCTACTGAAATTGTCGTATTGAATACTGCTGATGATGACTTGATTACTGTTGAGAAATCATCTCTACACAACACTGACAGTCAACTAGCAGATCTTCAGGCGATTAAGGATTCGTTTGGTAATGTAAAACTAAGATTTACTCCAGTAGATCCTTATGAGTCTGATTTTGATATCAAATTCATCAAAACCAATTTCAACACAACACTTGCTGGTATTAGCACTCAGTCAATTGGTTTCGTAGACCTTATTGGTTCTAACGTAACTGTTGGTGTAGGATCAACCGCAACTGTTTATGAAAAGACAACTGAAACTGCAGAATCTCTCTTCGCAATTGTTGAACTCACCGATACTGTAACAAAGGATAAGACTGTTGTTGATATGTTCATCGATCACGATGGAACCGATACATATAAGTCTGATTTCTTCTTCGACAACTCCTCTGGTTCTGCTGTATCAAATAACTTTATCGGAACTTTCACTTCAAGTATAGATTCTGGTGTTCTTTCACTCAAATTTGAAAACACAGAGTCAAATGAAGTTCTTGTTAGATCTTCTGTTGTTGGTTTTGGTACTACTGCTGCTGGTATAGGAACACACATCTTCAAAGCATCTGGACAACCAGATGATTTGGTAAAAGAAGGTAGACTGGAAACTAATTACTCAGTTTTCTCTGGAACTGGAATCTCAACAGTATTAACATACTCTAGAGCAGATGTTACCACAGTCAAAACAACTGCTAAGGTTTCTTATGGAAGCACCTCAGCACTACATCAAGTTGTATTTGAGCACAACAACACCAATACATTCACAGTACAGTATCCTTACCTCTCTATTGAAAGCACAACTGGAATCGGTACGTTCGGATCCGAAATTTCTGGAGATGACTTTAACCTAGTCTTCTATCCAGATTCTAATATCTCCGACGACATTACAGTACAAACATACAATGAAATTATTCAAACTGAGAAAGATTTGAATAATATTCCTGCTGTACTTTCATATGGTACTGTAAACCAGAAGTTGATCACAGATCAGTTTGACTCAATTAATGGAGATAGAACAAACAAGTTTGACTTTGATCTAAGACACAATGGTGTTTCTATCTTTGAAAAGCAATTCAATCCTGGTATCTCCACTGTCGTCAATCTTGCAACTGGTACATTTACACTAAATGATCACTTCTTTAGTACTGGTGAGAAATTAACCTATACACCAAGATCATCATTTGTTGGTGGAGCATATACCGCCATGGTAATGTCCGATAGCAATATTCTTCCAATAGACGTATACGCTATCAAGATTAACAACAACCAATTCCAACTCGCTACAAGCAAGTCTGACGCAAATGCTGGAACAGCAGTAACCTTCAATTCTGCTGGAACTGGAAATGCTCACACTCTTGAGATGAGCAAGAAACTGGAGAAATCACTGATCACCATTGACGGTGTTGCTAGAGCTCCTCTCGCATTCACTCCGATCAGCCATACCCTCTTTGATAATGGTGGTTCTATTGCTGTTGGAGCAACATACTTTGGAGTTTCTGGTATTTCCTCAGTACTTCCAGGCGATGTTCTGAAGATTGATGACGAATTTGTTAAGGTTGATGCTGTTGGTCTTGGTACAACAACCACTGGACCTATCACTGGAACTGGTTCATTCAATGTTGTTAAGAGTGAAAGGGGATTTGTTGGAACTCTAGCAACAACCCACACTGATGGAACAACCGTCAGGGTCTATCAGGGTTCTTACAACATGACTAGAAGCCAAATTCACTTTACTGAGGCTCCTAGAGGTAACACCCAAGAGTTGGTTGATGAGAGCAACATTCCTTACACCAAGTCAACATTTACTGGAAGAGTTTATCTGAGACAGGATTATTCCACTAACCAAATTTATGATAACATCACAAGACAGTTTACTGGAATTGGTGCTACTTATAGACTAACAGTTGGTGGTGCAAATACCACAGGAATTGAAACTGGTAGTGGGATGGTGTTTATCAATAACATGTTCCAAACACCAACAACAACTAATAATGCAGGTGGAAACTATAGTTTCATCGAAAATGCTGGTATTTCTAGCATTGTATTTACTGGTGTTGATAATGCATCATTCATTTCTGAATATGATGTAAACCAGAATCTACTTCCTAGAGGTGGTTTGATTGTTTCCCTTGGTTCAACACAGGGTCTTGGATTTGCTCCTCTTGTTGGCGCTGCCGTAACAGCAGTCGTTTCTGGTGGCGTTATTCAATCTGTTGGTATTGGTTCTACCGATATCCTTGGATCTGGATACAGAGGAACAGTTTCTATCGGAGTAACTGATCCAAACCATAGTGGAGATGCGGCAACAATTACTGCCACCGTTGGTGTTGGCGGAACACTAGCATTTACAGTTTCTGATGGTGGAACTGGTTATAGTTCTAATCCAACTATTCAAATACCAGAACCAAATTATGAAAATCTATCTGTTGTTGGCGTTTCTCGTCTTGGTATTGGCGCTACTACCGATACTGGAAGTGGTCTTCTCCTCAACGTTGAAGTTGGTGCTGCTGTTACCAATGTTGGTATTGGTTCAACACTATTCGAAATTACAAACTTCAAGATCACTAGACCTGGTTGGGGATTCAGAAAAGGTGATAAGTTCAAACCAGTTGGTTTGGTAACTGCTAAGGATCTTTCCTCTCCAATTAATGATTTTGAATTAGAAGTTCTAGAAGTATTCAATGATAACTTTGCCGCATGGCAGTTTGGACAGTTTGATTATATTGATTCAATCAGTGAACTTCAAACTGGAACAAGAAAGAGATTCCCACTGTATTACAATGGTGATCTATTGAGTTTTGAAGTTGATTCAAATAACATTGATTCTGCTTCTATCGATTTGGAAGCACTTCTCCTGATTTATATTGATGGTGTTCTTCAAGAACCAAATGTAAACTACAACTTTGAAGGTGGTACTTCGATTGTATTCACAACTGCACCTAAAGAATCTGATAAGGTTGATATCTTCTTCTACATGGGAACAAGAGACACTGATTCTATCAGCGTCAACGTAAATGAAACAATCAAGGTTGGAGATCTTATTCAACTACAGAAGACTAAGACTAGTGATGTTCAAGATCCAAGAACGATCTACAATATCAATGCTTCCGATAAAGTAGAAACCAACATTTATGGTGGTCTTGGAATTGATGATGCAAACTATAAGAACTTTAGTTGGATTAAGCAAAAAGTTGATAAGAATCTTGGTGGAGAGTTGATTTATAAGTCCAGAGATTCCATCGAATCTCTAGTATATCCAACCGCAAAAATTATCGGTGATCTTTCAACATCAGCAACTGAAATATTTGTTGATGATGCACAATTCTTTAACTATGAAGAGAATGAGTCTGCTATTACAATTGCTACCGTAGATGGATTGATTGTTAATACAACTTCCGATCCAGTTGCTGCAGCGATAACCGCAGTTGTTTCTGCTGCTGGTACAATTAGTTCTTTGAGCATCACTAGTGGCGGTTCTGGATATGTTGGATCCTCAACTGATGTTAAGATTTCTGCTCCTAAGGCAGTTGGAGTTGGTGTTGGTACAACCGCAACAGCAACGGCAACCATTTCAAATGGTAGTATTACTTCTTTAACGATCACTAATTCTGGATTTGGTTACACTCATACCGCACCTCCACAGGTTATAACATCAACACCAGTAGTTTCTTTCGAAACTCTAACTGATATTAACGCTGTTGCTGGTTTTGCAGGAACTATTACTGGAATTGGAACGACCGTTGGTACTGGTAGCAATCCACTAGCACTTAAGTTTACTCTGAGAGCAACATCATTCACTGGTCTTCAGGCTGGATATCCAATTTATGTGTTCAACACAAGCATTGGATCTGGAGTAACTTCAATCAATGGTACTGATTCTTCAATAGTTGGTGTTGGTACAACATTCCTCGATAACGTATACATCATCAGTGATTTCCACTCTGAGGCTACAACAGGAATTGCTACCTGCAATATTCTATCAACAACATCTGTTACTGGTCTATCAACTTCTGGTAGCATCACAGATCCTAATGGTTACTTCTCTTGGGGTAAACTTTCTGGATTCTCAAGATCGTCTTCACCAGTTTCTGTTGCCGTAACTGGTCTAACAGTTGACGCTGGATTATCAACATTCCCAACAATTCAGAGACGTGGATATGGTTTGAGAGATGCTGGTGCTTTGAGGAAGGATCTAGGATAGTTATAAATATAGAAAAAAGCTATTACGATGGCGGCAATTGTAACAGATCAGTTTAGAATATTAAATGCGGGAAATTTTGTAGATTCCGTCACCAGCTCTTCTAATTCATATTATGTCTTTGTAGGTCTTTCCAATCCAGATGTAGTTGGATATGGTAGAACAACGGATTGGGACACTAGCACTCCCAATCCAACTGATAACTTTGATTATCAGAATTTTGTTGGTGATAACATGTCTTTTGGTAAGAAGGTAACTTCAGCCAATGTGAGAAGACTTGTTAGAAGAATTGACTGGACGAGAGGAACAAAATATGAAATGTATCGTCATGATTATAGTCTGACCAATCTTTCACCAACCACAAAGTCATCTAGACTTTATGACTCAAACTATTATGTAATGAATAGTGAGTATAAAGTTTATATTTGTGTTGATAATGGTTCTTCTGGAATCAACACATCGGGAAATGCATCTTTAGATGAACCAACATTCACGGATTTGGAACCATCTAAAGCAGGTGTAAGTGGTGATGGATATCTTTGGAAATACTTATATACAGTTTCACCTAGCGATATTATAAAATTCGACTCTACAGAGTATATTTCTCTACCTAGTGATTGGGCATCCTCAACTAATGCTCAAATTGTTGCTGTGAGAGATAATGGAGATTCGGATACAAATGAAAATCAGATAAAGAAGGTTTATATTGATGCCCAAGGTCTTGGGTATTCTCAAGGTTCTCATGAATTGAATATTTTAGGTGATGGTAGCGGAGCAAAGGTTATTGTAGATGTAGATGCTAATGGAAAAGTAACCAATACGGTTGTTTCCTCTGGTGGTAAGAACTACACCTACGGTATGGTTGACCTTGGTTCAATTAACTCAAGTTCTTCAACCAAGGCTAAATTGATTCCTATCATTCCACCTTCAAAGGGTCATGGATATGATATTTACAGAGAACTTGGTGCCGACAAAGTTCTAGTTTATGCTAGATTTGATGATTCGACAAAAGATTTCCCAACTGATGTAACATTTGCCCAGATTGGAATTGTAAAGAATCCAACTTCAATTGGATCCACTAATCTGTTTACTGAAAATCAATTCTCATCTCTTGGTGCACTCAAGTTCACATCTGTTACTGGAAGTATATCTGTTGGGGATAAGATTAGTCAGTCTGTAACTGGTGGTACTGCTAAAGGATATGCTGCTTCATACGATTCTGAAACTAAAGTCCTCAAGTATTTCCAAGATAGAAATTCATTCTTGAATCAAACATACTTTGATGCTACAGATTATGTTGGTGTTTCTACAAATGCTAAACTGTATGATTTTGCTTCAAACGCAAACGCTGTAACATCAACTGGTGGTTTTTCTGGTTCTATCGATACTGGATTTACTGGTATTAGCACCAATCCATCCGGAACGAAACTTATTTCTTTAGGAACTCAATTTACAAACGGAGTTGCCAGTCCTGAGATAAATAAAGGGTCAGGGGACATTGTATATCTTGATAACCGTCCCGCTATTACCAGAAATTCTAGACAAAAAGAAGACGTTAAAATTATCCTGGAATTCTAAAAAATGCCACAGAAAACGAATCTCAATATAAACCCTTACTATGATGATTTTGACAAGTATGATAATTTCTACAGGGTTTTATTTAAACCAGGGTATCCAATCCAGGCGAGAGAACTAACAACTCTCCAGTCTATCTTACAAAATCAGATAGAATCGTTTGGAAGTCATATCTTTAAAGAAGGTTCTATGGTTATCCCTGGAGGGGTAACCTTTGATGCTAATTATAACTCAGTAAAAATCAACTCAGATCACTTGGGTATAGATGTTAACATCTATGCAAGTAATCTTGTTGGTAAAAAACTTAGAGGTCAAACTTCTGGAGTCATTGCTACAGTTGATAAGTGGTTAGACGTATCCGAATCCGAGGGTATTACAAATCTCACGTTGTTTGTGAGGTATTTGAATGCCGACAACGCTGGTGAAGTAGTTCCATTCACCGATGGTGAAGTTCTAATTGTAGAATCTGGATTTACTTACGGAAACACAACAGTAAATGCTGGAGAAACTGTTGCATCTCTAATTGATGAAGACGCTACCGCAGTCGGAACCTCAGTTGGTATTGCGGATGGTGTTTATTTTATTAGAGGAACTTTTGTAGATGTAGCAAAAGATAAAATTGTTCTTGATGCTTACAGAGCAGATTCATCTTATAGAGTTGGTCTAACAATCCTAGAAGAGATTGTAACCGCTAAAGATGATAATTCATTATATGATAATGCTAAGGGATATTCCAACTATGCAGCACCTGGTGCTGATAGATTAAAGATTTCTTTAACCCTATCGAAGAAACTTCTAACAGACTTTGATGATAAGACATTCGTCGAACTGATTAGAATCGAAAACGGCGAAATCAAAAAGTTACAGAATAAGTCAAGTTATAACCTAATTAGAGATTACTTTGCTAAGAGAACATTTGAAGAGTCTGGCGACTATGCCGTAGACGAATTTGGTGTAGAAGTAAATGAATCTCTAAACAACGGTCTATCCAATGGAGGAGTTTACTCTGCTTCTCAGAGTACAGATCAAGGAAATACTCCATCTGAAGATTTGATGACCGTTAAAGTCTCTCCTGGAAGGGCTTACGTTAAGGGATATGATATTGAAACGATCTCTACTACAAACATCGACGTAGAGAAACCAAGAGATAAGAAGAGTGTTTCATCTGCACTTGTTCCATTTGAATTTGGAACTCTGATGAGACTGAATAACGTTCAGGGAACTCCTATTCTTGGCGTAAATAATAACTCAAACGTAGTAAAACTACAGAATCAGAGAAGAGGATCATCCTCTACTGCTGCTACTGGAACTGAAATTGGTCAGGCTAGAGTCTACTCATTCAGTTTGACTGATGCTGCATATTCAAATGATTCTTCAGAATGGGATTTGTATCTATTTGATATTCAAACTTATACACAACTTACCCTCAACCAACCAGTAGAGAATAACCAAGTACCTGCTAGTTCTTATGTTAAGGGTGTAAGTAGTGGAGCATCTGGATATGTTACAACAAATCCAGGTGGAAGTACAACAATTCAGATAACTCAAACATCCGGAACCTTTATAGAAGGTGAAGAACTGATAATCAATGGAACTAAAGAGATTCCAAGATCAATCAAGAGTGTAAAGAGTTGGGGAATTCAGGACATAAAATCAATCTATCAGGATTCTGATACGATTGATACGGATATGAGTCTTGACTTTATTGCAGACTCAGTTCTACAAAGAAAGTTACCAAAGAACTTTGGTATTGCCGATACTATTAGAATCACTAGTGCTGGAGCAGTAAGTTGCCCAGGAAAGAATTTTGTTGGTATTAAGAGTGATACTATTATCAGATACCAGATTCCTGGTGTTGCTGATGAGACATTCAATAGAGTTGTTAGTGTTAACTCAGACAACACAATGACTGTTGCTGCCGTTGAGAGCGTTAGCGGCGTCTGTAACGGATCTCTTCCAGGTTCTAATACTGATGTTACCTTCTCCATTGGCGTACCTCTAGTACAGGACAATGGTGGGTTATTTGCACCTCTAGAAGAAAAGAACATTGCTTCAGTAAATCTTGCTGGTTCAAATTTACTAGTATCGAGTCAACTCAAGCAACAAACAACCAGTGCTACTGGATCACTCACGATCAATGTTTCAACAACTGGTATCAGTAGTGCCTTCTTCGAAACGTTTGATACGGAAAGATATAGTGTCTTCTATTCTGATGGATCTGTTGAAGATCTAACCGCAGATCAAGTATCTCTCGGTTCAAATGGTCAGACAATTACGTTTACTGGTCTCACCGCTTCTCAATCTGGAAACGTTACAGTCAATACGACTGTTAAGAAGAATTCTATTTCCAGTAAGACCAAAAACTTCACCAGAAGTGAAAAGGTAAATATCACCAACACTATTTCTGGTGTATCAACTGCTATTAGTGGTCTTACCGAAAGTGCTTACTATGGAACTAGAGTTGAGGACAAGGAAATTTGCCTCAATCTACCCGATGTTGTAGAAGTATTAGCGATCTATGAGTCTTATGATACATCTGCACCTACTCTAGATTCTATTGAATTTCCATCTGGTCTAGGACTGAATACAAATTCAATTCTAGGAGAAAGAGTAGTTGGATCGACCAGTGGCGCTATTGCACAGGTTGTAACCAGATCATCTGCGACAAAGGTTGAAATTGTTTATCTAAACTCGAACAAGTTTGTTGTAGGTGAAGTAGCAACCTTCGGTGAATCTAATATTATCTCAACTGTTCAAGCAGTTAATGAAGGAAACTACCAAGACATTACTTCAAAGTATACCTTAGATAAAGGTGTTAGAGATCAATTCTACGACTACGCCAGAATTGTAAGAGGAAATGATAACTATATTCCATCACATAGATTGATGGTTATCTTTAATCATTATACAATTCCAACTAATGATGCTGGTAACCTTTATACAGTAAACTCATACGATGCTGATAGATTCAAGAGTGATATTCCATTGATGAGTGATGGAACAAGAGCAACTGATACTCTAGACTTTAGACCAAGAGTTGCCCAGTTCACATCAACAACACTATCACCATTTGATTTTGCTAGCAGAACTTTTGCTACTGTCGGAATTAACCCAACATTGGTAGTTGCACCAAATGAGAGTTCACTCATTGGTTATGACTTCTATCTACCAAGAATTGATAAGGTAGTTCTAAACAAAGAGGGTGCTTTCAGTGTAATTAAGGGAGCATCTGCAGAAAATCCAAAAGCACCATCAAATAGTGATGATGCTATGGAGATTGGAACAATTTCTCTACCAGCATATCTCTACGACACTAGTGACGCAGTGGTTACTGTTGTCGATAATAGAAGATATACAATGAGAGATATTGGAAAGATTGAAGATAGGGTCGAAAATCTTGAGACTGTAACTTCTCTTTCACTATTAGAACTCAGCACCAAGACTCTACAAATCAGAGACGTTGATGGTCTAGACAGATTCAAGTCTGGTTTCTTTGTTGATGACTTCAAAGATAATCAGAGATTAGATAGAGCACAAACAACTGCCGATATTGATACTGCAGATAATGAGCTAATCACACCTATTGATTTCCACTCATTAGCTCCACAACCAGCACTCGATCCATCCATTAACTTGGAGACTGCTAATTTTAGTGAAGATCTAACTCTACTTGACTCTAATGTTCAAAAGACTGGAGACTTAATTACTCTCAAGTACACTGAAAAGTCATGGATTGAACAACCTCTAGCAACTAGAGTTGAAAATGTAAACCCATTCAATGTTATCGAATTTAATGGTGCTATCGAACTAAGTCCAAAGACTGATAGTTGGACAAGAACGATTGTTAGAGACGGTGGAAGCAGAACAGTTGGCGGTTCTGGTGGTGCTACAAGAGTTGTTGGAACAAGAACTGTTCTTGCTTCTTCCACACCCGATCCACACATTCGTTCAAGAAACGTACTATTCAAGGCTATTGGTCTAAGACCTCTAGCAAGACACTACCACTTCTTCGACAGCACAAGTGGTCTGGATATCGTTCCAAAACTTGTAGAAATCACCATGACCTCTGGTGTATTCCAGGTCGGTGAAACTGTAAGAGGTTATGTTGGTGGGTCAAATCTATTCACATGTAGAGTTGTTCAACCCAACCACAAGACTGGACCAGGTGGAAGTCCAACAACTACCTTTAGTTTGAACCCATACAATAAGTCTATTACTCTTCCAACTTCATATTCCGCTTCTTCTACAGTTCTCAACGTTGATGTTGAAGCACTTCAGGAAGAAGTTCTTGGTAAGTATAATGGATATCTTACAACTGGAATGGTACTTCTTGGTGAAACAAGTGGCGCTCAAGCATCGGTAGCAAATATCAGACTCGTTGCCGATACTTTTGGTGATATCTATGGTTCTATGTTCTTTAGGAATCCTCTAGCATCACCACCCCCACCACTGAGATTTACTACTGGAACTAAGACCTTTAGACTAACCTCTAGTGCTACAAACGAGGCACAACTCCCTGGAAGCACACTTATCAGTAGTGCCGAAACAAATTATACAACAACTGGTAGAATCAACATCTTTGAGAGAATCACTGAAGTTGAAAGATATGACCCACTAGCACAGTCATTCACTGTCGATGAAAGTGGTGCATTCATAACTGGATTTGATGTATTTTTTGCTAATAAGGATGATAGTGAGAAACTATTTGTTGAACTCAGAACGGTTGAACTTGGTATTCCTACCAAGAACCTTGTAACAGAATACTCTAGAGTCACTCTTGATCCATCAGAGATTCAAACCTCAAGAGATGCTTCCGTAGCAACTAACATTAAGTTCCCATCGCCAGTTTATCTGGAAGCAGATACTGAGTACTCTATAGTTCTACTTTCACCATACTCTGATCTATATGAAGTTTGGATCGCCAGAATGGGTGAGAAGACCGTAAATACTTCAACTCTACCTGATGCAGAAAGCGTTATTGCCACCAAGCAGTATGTTGGAGGAAGTCTCTTCAAGTCTCAAAATGGTACTATTTGGACTGCTAATCAGTTCGAAGACCTCAAATTCAAACTTTATAAGGCAGAGTTCACCACAAATCCTGGTGTAGCATACTTCTACAACCCATCATTGGGAACCAGAGATACAAACGTTGGTCAACTCAATGAGAATTCTATCAAAACACTACCAAGAAAACTAAAAGTTGGTATTGGAACAACCACTGCTATGGATAGCATCCTCAGCATTGGTAAAAAAGTTAGTGATGGTACTACTACTTCTGCTATCAGTGGATACATTGAACAGGTTGGTGGTCAGATTGACAATACGCTAGTAAGTAGAGTTGGTACTGGGTATAGTAATGGTACTTTCAATGATGTATCATTCTACTCCATTACTGGTAATGGTAGTGGAGCAACTGGTATTGTTACCTTCTCCAATGGATCTGTTTTTGGCGATCCAGCAATTACAGTAGCTGGAAGCGGATATGTTGTTGGAGACATTCTTGGAATTACAACATCCGATGTTGTTAAAGGTAAGAATGCCCAAATTTCAGTCAACACATTGTCTGGAAAAGACACTTTATTCCTAACTAATGTTCAGGGAGAAGAGTTCACTGTTGGTCAAGATCTGGTAGTCTATAGTGATTCGAGCACTGCTGTTTCCTATGCTAACACCGACATTTTAAGTTCTGCTCTTATCAGCAATCTTTATGATGGAAGAGTAATTGAAGTTACTCAACCAAATCACGGAATGCACGCTGATAATAATTTAGTCATTCTTGCCGATCTTGCTCCAGACACTATTCCAACAACTCTGGATGCTAATCTTGCTATTAGCGATACTACAATCTCAGTTGCTAATACTTCTATATTCGCAACATTTGAAGGAATCACAACCTCACAAGGTTACCTAAAGGTAAATAATGAGATTATCTTCTACAATTCAATCACTGCTGGTTCTGCTGGTGCTGGAACACTGGGTATTGGAACCAGAGGTATTGATAATTCACTGACTAGACAACATAGCATTAGTGATAAGGTTTACCCTTATGAGTTAAATGGTATTTCTCTAACCAGAATCAATACCCAACATAATCTACCATCAGACAGTACAATTAAGTCTCTCAGAGATTTTGATACATATCATCTACAAATTGATCGTGGATCTAGAACTTCTGGAGACAGTTTACTGTGCTTCACTGATGAAAACATTGTTGGTGGTAGAAATGCATCTGCATCTAAGAATATTCAATTTAATAGAATTGATCCACAGTTCAGTGTTCTAACTCCTGGAGAATCTACTACACTTTCAGCACAGATCAGAACCGTTTCTGGTACAAGTGCTGGTGGTTCTGAGGTTTCATTCCTTGATCAGGGGTACGAAACTATTGAACTAAACAATGTAAATGAATTAACAACCACAAGACTTGTAGCATCTGAAATTAATGAGACTACAAGACTTTCATCTCTACCAAAGAACAAGTCATTCACACTTGGTCTAACAATGAATACGGCAGATCCAAATCTGTCTCCTGCTGTTAATGTTTCTACAGCATCTATCGTATTTGGTAGAAACAGATTGAATAATCCAGTAAGTGACTATGCCTTTGATGGTAGAGTCAATCTGGTTCAGGAAGATCCACATAGCGCTGTCTATGCTACAAGCATAGTCAGACTGAAGCAACCAGCAACTTCCCTCAAGGTTCTAGTTTCTTCATATCGCCATTCATCTGCAGACTTCAGAGTTCTATACCAACTCTTTAGAACAGATTCAAATGGAGTTGAACAAGCATATGAACTATTCCCAGGTTATGATAACCTGAAGGATACCGATGGTGATGGATATGGAGATTCTGTTGTTGATTCTACGTTAAATAATGGTAGAGCGGACGCATTTGTACGCTCAAGTAATGATGGAGAGTTCCTTGAGTATCAGTTTAGTGCTGATGAACTTGAACAATTCAATGCTTTCAGAGTTAAGATCGTAATGAGTGGAACAAATGAAGCAAGAGCTCCAAGATTCAAGGATCTGAGAACTATTGCCCTAGCATAAGATGAGAAGAGTTGAAGGTCATAAGCACCTGTTTCGTGAAGAATCAGGTGCTATTGTAAACACAGATACTGCAGAATACTTGCAGTATGTTAAATTAAGATCTGAAAGGAAGAGACAAAGAGAGGAAATCGATCAAATAAAAGACGATATTAGTGAAATCAAATCCCTACTTATGGAGATCATCAATGGACCCAGACAAAATCGAATTAGAGTCGATGAATAAAATGTTTGAGTACGAAAAGTACTCTCGACTCATTGATGAATTAAATGTTGATGAATTAAAAAACTTCGCTAAGTCTTACTTCAAACTTTATCTAAAACAACAAGAAGTTATTAAGAATTTTGCTATCTCTGGTTTAGCATAAATAGTTCTAAAGACCACTTACAAATGGCTGTCTACGTTAGTAATATCGTCATTAATGGTGGAACTGACTTCAGTCACGTATTCACCCTCGAAAATGCTGCCACAAATTCTGCTTTAGATTTGACTGGATATGGTATCAATGCCCAAATGAGAAAGCACGCCAGTGCTACTGGTGTTACGACATTTACAGCACAAATATCTAATGCTCCCTTGGGACAAGTTCAGATTGGTTTGTCAACAACACAAACAGCAAGTCTTAAAGAAGGTAGATACGTTTATGATGTTGTAATTACAGATACTACCTCAACAAT
>Ga0181591_10001303_pt1 | contig 21158 bp, 19 predicted proteins | sample 071ome_33_FD_133757 | JGI IMG/M metagenome (GOLD analysis project Ga0181591, IMG submission 133757) | Coastal salt marsh microbial communities from the Groves Creek Marsh, Skidaway Island, Georgia - 071412AT metaG (megahit assembly) | ecosystem: Environmental > Aquatic > Marine > Intertidal...
GAGTCATGTACGGCCCCCATGGCGCACCCGATTTTTTCACCGAGACTGACATCATTGATTTCTTCGAACAAACGTGGGAAGTGCACTACAACTCGTCTCGAACGGGCGTGCGTTTAATCGGACCTAAGCCTAAGTGGGCCAGAGAAAGCGGCGGCGAAGCCGGTATGCACCCCTCTAATATTCACGACAACGCTTACGCCTTTGGCACCGTGGATTTTACTGGGGACATGCCTGTGATTTTAGGGCCTGACGGTCCTTCACTGGGCGGGTTCGTCTGCCCCGCAACGGTCATAAATGCCGACCTATGGAAACTAGGCCAACTGAGTGCCGGACAAAAGATTCGCTTTATACCCGTCCATTTTGCACAGGCCGTCGAAGCAGAACGAACATTAAAACAGTCCGTTTTAAATCTCTGTGTGGGTGACGAGCATCTACCTTGTTTCTCACTGCCAGATTTAATCGATCCGATCGTATATCGAAGTGAGTTAGAAGGGGATGAACTGGTGATTCGCAGCGCGGGGGATCAGTTCCTATTATTAGAACTCGGGCCGCTGGAATTGGATATACCACGGCGTTTGAAAATCCACTCGCTCATGCTGTGGTTAGATGATCACAAACCCGAAGGCATGATGGAGCTGACGCCCGGCATTCGCTCTTTACAAATCCACTATGATAGCCAGGCCCTAGCGCCCGCCGACATATTCAACCTCGTGGATCAGGCCTGTCAGCACATCCGCGGCCAAGCGCGTTTAACGGTGCCTTCACGCATCATTCATTTACCGCTCAGCTGGGATGATGAAGCCTGTCAACTTGCCATCGAAAAGTACACTCAATCAGTGCGCGAAAACGCACCATGGTGTCCTAGCAATATCGAATTCATTCGGAGAATTAACGGCCTGAATTCAATCGAAGACGTTAAAAAAACCGTATTCGATGCCAACTACTTGGTCATGGGGCTCGGGGATGTTTATTTAGGTGCACCTGTCGCGACGCCCATGGATCCAAGGCACCGTCTCGTCACCACGAAGTACAACCCAGCTCGAACATGGACCGCCGAAAACTCCGTGGGCATTGGCGGTGCCTATATGTGCGTCTACGGTATGGAAGGCCCCGGAGGCTATCAATTCGTTGGGCGAACCTCACAAATATGGAACCGTTATAAACCCACCAAAAGCTTCACCCAGCCTTGGTTATTAAACGTGTTCGATCAAATCAAGTTTTTTGAAGTAAGCAGAGAGGAGCTTCATGAAATTCGTGAAAAGCTACCTAAAGGCCAGTATGACATTCAATGGGAAGAGACTGAACTGAATCTTGAAGATTATGAAACCAACCTGATTGAACAACAGGCCTCTATCGAAGCGTTTAAACAAAAACGAGAACAGGCCTTTGCAACCGAACTCAATACGTGGAAAGCAAACGGGCAATTCACCTACGAAGCAAAAGACACTGACAATGACACCGTCAACCTCGTTACCATTCCCGAACACTGCACTGCAATCGATAGCCCGGTATCCGGCAGTGTATGGAAAACACAATGTCAAACAGGGGATACGGTGAAAAAAGGTCAACTGCTGATGATCCTCGAATCCATGAAAATGGAAATTGAGGTCCACGCCCATACCGACGGTAAAGTGCACTCCCTTATGGCCCAAACAGGTAAACCCATTCAGGCCGGTCAAGCATTGGCCTTTATCGAAACCGAATAATCATTGAGTTTAGAGACAAGACATCATGTACAATTTAAACATCACCGCCTTACATCAAGCATACAAAAGCCACGATTTAGAGCCACGCTCTTTAATTAAAACACTACGTCAACAGGCGCTAGAGCAATCCGATTACAATGCATGGATCACTTTGCTTGACGAACACCAACTCGACACGTACTTGGACAAACTGGAAGGAGAGTCCCCCGACACCCTGCCCCTGTTTGGCGTCCCGTTTGCGATCAAAGACAACATTGATCTAGCCGGTGTCCCCACCACCTGTGCCTGTCCTGATTTCGCCTATACACCCGATCAAACTGCGTTCGTCGTTCAACAGCTCATTAACGCGGGCGCCATTCCATTGGGCAAAACAAACCTAGATCAGTTTGCCACCGGCCTGGTCGGTGTGCGTAGCCCCTATGGCGAGGGTAAGAATGCGTTTAATCCGGACTATATTTCCGGTGGCAGTAGCGCAGGCTCCGCTATCAGTACCGCACTTGGACAGGTCAGTTTCGCATTGGGAACCGACACCGCAGGCTCCGGACGCGTGCCAGCCGCACTCAACAACTTAATCGGTCACAAACCCACATTTGGCCTGTTTAGCGCCAGCGGCTTAGTACCCGCTTGTCGAACCTTGGATTGCATTACCGTGTTCGCACTCAATACTCAAGACACGGCATTGATTACCTCGGTTGCAGGGCAATACGATCAAGACGATGTTTATGCCAGACCCAACACCCATGACAATCAATTGAGATACTTTTCAACGTCAACGCCAGACACCTTTACCTTTGCGGTACCGGAACAATTAGAATTCTGTGACAACCCTGAAACCGAGGCCTTATTTTTAAAGTCGGTTAAACAACTCGAATTGCTAGGTGGCACAGCCATCAAAGTGGACTTTACCCCCTTCCTCGACGCGGCGAAGTTATTATACGAAGGCCCTTGGGTTGCGGAACGCTGGTTAGCTACCAAAGAGGTTCATCCGGAATCTAGGTTGCCTGTCATTAACACTATTCTTGCTGGTGCAGAACAGTTTAGCGCAGCAGATGCATTCTCTTATCAATATCGATTACAGGCCTATAAGAAAATCTGTGATGATATCGTCGATCAATTCGATATTCTCCTGACGCCCACCTGCCCGACGTTTTTTACTCGAGAGCAATTGGCACAAGAGCCCATTAAATATAATTCCATCATGGGCACCTACACCAATTTCATGAACTTGCTGGACTATACCGCCACCGCCATACCGGTCGGGTTTACATCAGCAGGGTTAAGCTGGGGCGTCACCCTGTTTTCAACCCGGTTCACCGACATGAAAGTTCTAAGCTACGCCGGTGCATTGCACGAAGCATTTGAATTACCGCAAGGCAGCAGTGACTATCCGTTACAGACATTTGAACAGCCTTCTACCGCTGCCATTGCATCAACCGTAGACGTGTTAGTGTGTGGCGCCCACCTTAGTGGTCAGCCACTAAATTGGCAACTTCAGGAGCGAGGCGCGCGCCTCAAAGCCAAGACCACCAGTGCGCCACATTACGAATTGTTCGCGCTACCGGATGGCAAACGTCCCGCCATGATTCGATCTCAGAGCGAGGTGGCTCAAGCCATTGACGTCGAAGTTTGGACCATGCCCATGAACCACTTCGGTTCCTTCGTCGCAGGAATACCCGCCCCATTAGGCATAGGAAAAGTCGAGCTTGCAGATGGCTCATGGGTATGTGGTTTTATGTGTGAAGGCAGTGCCATAGCAGACGCTAAAAACATCACATCCTACGGTGGTTGGATAAACTGGCTGAACCAAAGATAGACTCCAGTGCCGGTTATGTTTTCTTGAGGGTATCCTTCATATTTCGCCGAACGCATGTCACGCGGCTGGTATGAACGGATACCATTCAGTGCATTTTTGTACTCACCTGCATCGGTAAGTGAAAGCGCGTTAGACCGCCACGTCTAAGCTTTCTAACTCGAACCAACCTTGCTCGTTTTGGTTCTGTTGAAACCACTGTAAAAAGGCAAACGCTTCCCTTTGCGATAAACACAAGAGAAACTCTTGGTCGCCAATGGATGGCAACTCACCAAGCAATTGCTTAGCTAAGGTCAAATGCATATCCTCAATACGGGCAAGTGGGTATTGTTCCAGCAGTGCCTGACCTCGTGTACCAAACACGGAAAAGTGGTCACACTCGCCCCACGAAAACTCCATATTTGTTAAAGCATACACACCGTCTTTGTTGATGAGTGTTAGCAACAAGTGCCCCTTGTTCACTTGAAAATTGTGCTGCGCCAATTGAAACAACAAGGTTGTATAGGGGTTGGTAATAATCTTATTCATAATCACCTCTCTCGAACCACCATGCTAATTGATTAACGATTAAGCACACTGAGAGACCAGTCATACTCTGGCAAGACTAAAGTCATAGGTTACAAAATTTGAGAGTTAGGTCTCAGGTGCAGCGTTATGTCTATTCCACTTTACGCAGGGCACAAAAAAACCCAAGTAGGTAGGGGTGCCTGCTTGGGTGAGTGCTTGAGATGGACTTCGCCCCTTCCGTGGGGGAGTTATTAGAATAAGATCAGGCGTAGTTAGGTGCTTTTCTCGGCTTAGGCATGGCGGCCTTCATTTTCACAAGGCCTTTACGCGCGATGTATTTCGGAAAAGTCAGCAAGCTAACTTTGCCGATTTGCAATGCTTCGTCACCATTTTCAAAATCGAGGAGGTCCTGGTAAAACTCGGTCAATGCACGATCTCTGTGGTGAAAGCGAGCATCTTCGGCGTCTTTCTCAAAGACAGTACCGTCAACGCTTCCTTGAAAAACAAACGTGTCGGCATTGAACTGTGCATTTTCATTGATCGCAATGGATTCACGATAATGCGCATCAATGCTGCGAGCAATCTGCATGTGAGTTCTCGAAGGTTGCTCAACACCATATGGGCTTGGATACAAGTTCTCAAAGTACATGGCTACATTGCCAAGACTAGAAAGCACACAAGCACAATTGCTAATCCAAGTTTCTTTAAACAGGGATTCTTTCACTAAATACTTGAGAAGCAACTTGCTGGTTAAGTGATGGGTTAGATTCAAACCTCTTGCGTCTGGGTGAACGCAAGTTAACCCTAAGTGGAGAACATCACCGTGGCCTTCTACCGGTAAAGCTAAGGCAGAACAGAAACCTAACAGGCGCCCCTGCTCGTCTCGCCCCAGACAAATCACAGCACGCTCTAGTTCTTCTCTCTGACCAGACAATGCCTGGTAACTTGGCGTCTCGTAAAAACACTCTGCGGCCACTGCTCTCAATTCTTTTACTAAGTCAGCACAGGCTTGCTGACCAAGTTGGCGACCGGGATAAAATAAAACTTCATACGTCATTTTGCTCATGGCGTTCCCCTTTCTTTCAACGCTCATTCAACATAGGGGCAGACTAAATTTGCAAAATGACAGTGCAGTGACAGTTTTACTGCCAATTGACGACAATGAATCATTATTTAAACATTGGCCAAAGTAGTCTCGTTTAGAAACATTCTCCCATGACACAAACATGACAAACCCATTAAGGAAAGGTTAATTCAGTGCGATAGATATCACTGATATGACTTAAAATTTGGCAGGACAAAAAATCAAAAGGAATTATGAAGTGATTGAATGAGGCTCTATATGTCGCTGAATATAATGTTGAAAACTAAGGTCTTCGTGGGTCTCAAACTTAGCATCTAAACGTACACAAGATTGCAGGCGATCCAAACGAAACGTTCGATAGTCGCTACGTAACTCGCAATACGTTAGCAGCATCCAATTGCCAAATGTGCCCATTATGCCGAGCGGCCAAACGACACGCTCTGTATTCTGACCCTCACCATCTGTGTATTCGATGGTGACTTTGTTTTTTGAGAGCGCTGCCAGTCGCAAAAGCCAATGGTGCTGGCGAAGTGCCTTATCTTTTTTTAGCGTTGGTATGTAATAGGGGGAGTGTTCCGCTCTGTACTTTAAATCAGGCGAGAGTACAGTACGAATTTTCTGTTCTGCCGTGACGGCTGCCTGAGATAGTTCTGGATCCGTAAACGCCTTCACCATGTCGATACCCGACATGAGTGCTAATACTTCTTCAGCACTAAACATCAAGGGTGGCAAATGGCTTTTATCATTTAATAAATACCCCACGCCAGGCTCCCCTTCGATAGGAACGCCTGACACGGTTAACGCTTGAATATCACGATAAATCGTTCGCACCGACACCGACATGGAATCTGCCAATGCCTCGGCGGTCATCGCCGTGCGACGACCTCGCAAAAAATTGACTAGATTAAACAGTCGCTCCGCTTTACTCACGTGGGGTCTCGCTTAACTATCTGTGTGTCACAACGTCATGTGTATAGGGTGATGGGCCATAACAACGGTATCTGGGTCAATCAGTGCCATACATTCACTTTGCGACATGTCCCTCATAAACTGCTCCGCCGCCACCTTGGCGTCCGTGAGCGCGTCCCACTGTACCATATCCATCCACACACCGTTTTCCTGCTTCACCAAGGTTCGGTTGCGAAAGCCCGGTTGACGTTTAACCCAATCGTTTAGATGCTGATTCGCATCCAAAAATTGGGCGTCACTACTGCCGTTAACCAGTTTAAATGTCACCATTTCAATGACTGGGTTCATAGGTATCTCCTTGTCTTCACTGGGGTTAGGAGTTCCCAGTATGAGGCTTAGCCGTGTCAGGGAATGTCAGTAGAGTTTGTGAGTAAGCCCAGTATCACATCTACTATATCGATACTTTCCTTTTAAAAAATCGACAAATAGTTCGAAGTATTCAATGTATTATGACGCTATGTTCTTCAGATAAGCGAATTAAGGGAGGCGATATGGATTACATTCGAGCACATGACCAACGGGGTCAAGCCCATTTCGGCTGGCTAGACAGTCAGCACAGCTTTTCTTTCGGTCATTATTACGACCCTCAGCACATGGGGTTCTCCACATTGCGTGTCATTAATGACGACACAGTCCAGCCCGGCGCAGGGTTCGAGACCCATGGCCATCAAAACATGGAGATCGTATCGTTTATCCTAGATGGCACCATTGCTCATCGTGACAGCCTAGGGCATGTAAGCCAAATTCCTGCTGGAGAGATTCAGCGCATGAGTGCAGGCACAGGCATCCGCCATAGTGAATACAACGCAAACCAAGATGCGGCTCTCAAGTTTTTGCAGATTTGGATTTTGCCAAACGCCCTGAACGTAGACCCCAGTTACGAACAAAAGCCGCTGAGCCATTTAGTGGATTCAAATCGATCTGGGCTGTCCCTATTGGTTTCCGCCAACGGTGAAGGTGAAAGTTTGTCTATTCATGCAGACGCTCGCATATTCCAACTCAACGTCACACCAAACGACCGGTTTGAACTCAATACACTGGACTTAGAGCATCACAGTTATTACCTTCACGTTTATGCTGGCAGTGCCACCATAAATGGACGTAAATGCGAAGCCGGTGATGGCATTGGCATATACAAAACTCAAGAGCTAACGATAGAGGCACATGAAAATGGATTCAAAGCGCTTTGGTTTGAACTCCCTAAAGTGCAAGCAGCATAATCATGTTGCACTCGTTAGACATTGCCCAACACACGAAGGTCTAACATGATCAGCGACCCACTATTTTGGCTGGTCTCGATACTCGGCGTTTTTCTCACTGGCATTTCAAAGTCAGGGTTTGCCGGTGGTGCTGGCGTGGTCGCCGTTCCGCTCATGGCACTGGTCATGCCGTTAGAGCAAAGCGTTGCCATCATGTTGCCTTTGCTGATCATCATGGACATTAAAATGGTGAGGATTCATTGGCGTCATGTTCCTTGGCCGGTGGTTAAATCTCTGTTACCCGGAGCCATTCTGGGCATCAGTGCAGGAGGCCTCGCCATGCAATGGCTCAATGCCTCACTGCTCATGTTATTACTGGGCACCCTAAGTATCGTCTTTGCTGCCTGGGGAACCATTAGCCAGAAGATCAAGCATCATTACCAAAGCCTGAAGAACGAAGCCTCGTCCAAACGCTCATTCCTTTCCCCTTTATCATCACCTGCTTTATGGGGTGGTTTTTCAGGTTTAACCAGTACTTTACTGCATGCCGGCGGCCCACCTATTCACATGTACTTGCTACTAGCACAATTACAAAAACACCAATGGTTAGCCATCACCGCTGTGTTTTTTGCCGTCATGAATTGGATTAAGGTCGTACCCTACTCCTTAAACAATGCATGGGATGGGTCCGTTTTTTGGGTCACGCTACTGCTTGCGCCGGTGGCCTACATGGGTATTCTGACTGGCCACAGCATCGCTAAACGCCTTTCTGAAGAGATCTTTATGCGTGTATGCAGAGGGCTATTGTTTTTATCTGGAGTAGGGCTTTGGCTAAAAGTGCTCTTTAGCTAAGCGGTTCGTCATTTAATGGGCATTCGCGAACCCAAAGCCATTGGCATGGGCTCTCATGTTTTAAAGAAAATCGGTTGCCTTTAATTAAGGTGCCTCTTGGCGCGGGAAACGCTTGCTGGCGATCGTGACAGATCGCAGTCACATCCCCATCAAATACATAAATGAGCTGCTCCTGATCGCTATCGGTGGGTTGCCATGACCCTTTCTCAGTCATCATCACAATGCCAAGAAGTGTGTCACCTTCATGCATGATGGGGGTATAACCCGGAGTGATAGAAATGGTTTGATGCCGTGCGCTTGCTTTCGTTTCTTTGCAGGGCTGCATCCAAATCTGAACCATGCCGGATATATCATCCAAAGGGTTTATTTCATTATGGTGAAAACCCTCTGGCCCAGACCACTGCACCTGCACTTCATTTTCAGATACCGTTTCACCGTCACCCAATGTGCCCTTGTGAAAAATGCTGCCACGGGTCATCACAGATACGATATCAATGTTATCGTGAAAGTGCTTTCCCGTTTCGCCATGGGGGCGAAAAAACGCATGGGCTAAATAGACAAGTCTTCCGATGCCTTGCCAAGTACCCTCTATGGTTTTCATACCGAATTGTCGCGGATCCATGATTAATATCCGCTCTCGAATACCCGCAAACCCCGTGATATCGATATCGTCGTAATGAAGTGTTTTTATTGCCAAGCGACCGCCCTATTCTTCACCGAGATAAAGCCGCTTCATGTCGAGCCAATTACGATTGTGCCCAAGCTCTTGTACTAAACGATTCACGTACTCGTTTACCTTAGGCAAATTTCTTGTCATTAAAATCTTAACCTGATACTCACCTTGAGGCTTTTTGCTCAAATAGATATCGTCGGTCATGCCGTATAAGGTTGCGTAAAAATTCAAGGGGCCTGAGTTCACAATAGCCGCATCTACCATTTGATCCTGAACCAGCCGTTTTAAGTTTTGTACATCACTTTTCGCATTTATACGGGTAGCACGACCTTGCTGAACGAGACCATCTAAATCGGGATAGGTATAGCCTGAAATACCCAGGACCGTTTTTCCAACAAACGATTCACCACCATTGTACTCGAGAGGGGAGCGCCGTCGGCTAACCACCTCATCTCTCATGGTGAACACGGGCTTACTCCAAAAATATCGAGTCTCTTCTACATCGCCAAACCACAATGGATTTACAAATAACACCACCCCTGCTTGCTCAGATTCAAGTAGGCGAATCACTTCGGGTAATGTGCGAATACTGACATCAAATTTGAATTGGCCTTGACTGCGATCCGTCAGCAATCGTGCGAAACTGTAACTCAATCCCTGACGTTTTTCTTGGCTGACCACCATAGGAGGAAATGAGTGGTATTCGTAGATGGTAATCATCTGCGGCGCCGCCTGCCCCATGGGCATGTAGAAGCCCCCTAGAGCAGTTGCCAATAATACAGACCGAATACGGCGTAAAATCATGACTGTGAGCCCATTCATGATGAAATTAAACTTACTGTTTATTCAGTATAGCTGGCCAAGAGCATATGACACTGCAACCCTACTTCACAGTGCCATAGCAGTTGGCTAAGGCAGTTGCGCTGAGCCACGACCATCACTAAGCGCGTAAAAACTCACTACGAGTGTGAATATTGGCTTTAAACACGCCCCCAAGTGCGGTGGTAGTGGTGTAACTGTTTGTGTCCATCACCCCCCTCGCTTTGACGCAGTAGTGGGTCGCCTCGATGCTAACAGCCACATTGTCGGTCTCTAGCAAGGTTTGTAACGCCACCAGTACTTGCTGTGTCAAACGCTCTTGTACCTGAGGGCGCTGAGCAAAGAAACGCACCAAACGATTCATTTTTGATAGACCGATGATTTTGTTCTTAGGGATGTAAGCCACTTTAGCTGTGCCGTCGATGGTGATTAAGTGATGCTCGCAGGTACTCGACAGTTGAATGTCGGAGACCTTGACCATCTCATCCACCGCCATCTTGTTTTCGATCACACTCATTTTCGGAAAATGTTTGTAATCCAAGCCCGAAAAAATTTCTTTTACATACAGCTTAGCCATGCGTGCAGGGGTGTCTTGCAAGCTATCATCTGTGAGATCAAGACCCAATGTTCCCATCACCTCGGTGAACAGACCTTGGATACGATCCATCTTTTGCTCATCGCTCAGCTCGTTATCCACCATAGGTGTTTCCAAGCCTTTTTCCACAAGGGTATCGCGTACTAATGCTGCCTGTGCACTGATGTTATCGCTCATGCTTTGGACTCCACTCGGTGTTCTAACGTTAACGATACACTGTCAGCAAAACGCAACGCGTGGGGCTTATCGACGGTCACCGAGGCAAACGTCACCCAAGGATGGTCGCTACAGAGGGCTAAAATTTCTGCTACCAGTTTTTCCAATAGCAAAAAGCGACCATTTTCCACAAGCGATATCACCGCCTTACTGATGGTCTTGTAATTCAGGGCATCATCTACTTCATCGGTTTGTGTTGCATTTTCAGCGGGGTAATGAATCTCAATATTCACCACGACGTCTTGACGCTTTTCCTGCTCTTCTGGATTAAAGCCAATGTAAGTGCGCAAGCGCAAATTGGTGATTCGAATAATGGCGTTACTAACGTGAGAAAGGGGCACCGGTTTCTCCGAAGAATAAGATTTCATTTTAATTACGCAGATTAGCAGAAATCGGATTAAAAAACCGTGCTGGGCAGAGGCCGGAACCGCCAAACATTGATTTCACCGCTCGAAAACGTCACAAACCTCGTTTAGCATAAATGAACGACCCCGTTCCACGTACCGTCGCTTGTTACAAGGATATCTATGCCCACGGACGCTCACCTGTTTATCGGTCAACTCTTATTAATCATGATAGGGGCTCGAATCTGTGCTGAACTGGCGTTTCGCGTCGGCATTCCCGCCGTCATCGGTGAAATGGGCGCTGGCATCGTGCTGGGCCCCAGCCTGCTTGGCTGGGTAACCCCCTCTGAATTCGTCTCCCTACTGGCCGAAATTGGCGTCATTTTGCTGTTATTTGAAGTGGGGCTAGATACCGACGTTACACGGCTGGTTCGCGTTGGGAAACAGGCCACTATTGTGGCCGTTGGAGGGTTCTTGGGGCCTTTTTTGCTCGCTTATGGGCTTTGCCAATACGTCTTCGAACTGTCCACACTGGTTAGCCTCTTTATTGCGGGAACGCTGACGGCCACCAGTATTGGTGTCACCGTGCGCGCGCTCACCGATGTAGGCCGTCAAGATAGCCCAGAAGGCCAGATCACGCTTGGCGCTGCGGTACTCGATGACATTTTTGGGGTGGTGCTGCTAGCGCTGCTGTTCGAATTTGCCACCTCAGGGCACATTAACTGGAATCAGACCTTGGAGGTGTTTCTCTATGTCACTGCCTTCTTCTTTCTGGCCCCCGTATTTGCAAACTTACTGTCTGCGGCCTTGTGCTGGGTGGATCAGAGGCCCCATACGCCAGGATTAATTCCTTCTGGGGTAGTGGGGCTTGTATTGATGTTTGCTTGGTTAGCGAATCTGTTTGGCGCGCCCGAGTTACTGGGGGGCTTTGCCGCCGGCGTAGCACTGTCTCGCCGCTTTAACCTGCCCTTCGGCTCAGCGTTTCATGTCAACGAGCGCTTCAGCCAAGAGGTTCACAGCGAGATGCAACCCATTGTGCGGCTGCTGTCCCCCCTGTTCTTTGTCTCGGTAGGCCTTAGCCTAGACCTTTCTCTCGTAGACTGGTCATCTAGCGCGTTTTGGTGGCTGTCGCTTAGCTTGCTGGCCATTGCGATCTTGGGAAAATTCTTAGGCGCGATGCTGATTCGAGAAAACCTGCATACTCGCGTCGCAGTCGGCATGGCCATGGTACCACGGGGCGAAGTTGGTCTTATTTTTGCCGGAATTGGCTATACCACCGGTATTTTCGATCAAAAAACATACACTTCGTTGATTATGGTCATCGCTTATACCACTTTACTGTCGCCCTTTTGGATCAAGTTGTATTATGGTGTCTATGGTCACCGCGTGGAGACACGCCGACCCAACACTTAATAACGCGATAGGTATCTTCTTATGTTCTTCCAAGGCAAACCGCAAAAAAATCCAGCACAAAGTAAACCGGGTTTCGCAACGCACGCAAAAGTACGCCTTGGCACCAACAAAGCGCCAGCCATCGTCTCAGTACAATCAGAAGAGAAGAAGCAAGAACTGATTGCTCTGTGTACCGAAAACAACTGGGCCAGCAAGATTGAGGTCAATCCCGACCAACCAGAAAACCTAAGGGACATTGAGATTCTTCAGGAAAGCCTTAACGCCGAGCAAGCCACTACCAGCAAGCAGGCCGGACGCAACGACCCATGCCCTTGCGGCAGCGGTAAAAAGTACAAGAAGTGCTGCGCCTAATTCCCCCTCATAAGTGATCCATCCTGCGCCTCCTGCGTATTCATGCATAGGAGGCCAGTATGAACGACATTACCCATACCCTGATTAAAGCCCTAGCTTGGCTTGGCGCCGCGCCATTCGTTTTGGCCTTTTCGGCGGACCTACTCTATTTACCCTTGCCCCATGCCGCGGTAGATATCTTCGCTCTGTACTCACTGCTCATTCTGTGTTTTCTGTGCGGTTCCCTATGGGGACAGGTGATCGTAAAAGGCCTCGATCGCCATCGCACGTTCAAATTGGTGTTTAGCAATGTGATCGTGATTGCGGTGTTCTTGGTTTGGTTGGTTTCAGATTTGGCCCACTTACTGCCACTGTTGGCCGCAGGCTATGTTCTGCTGCTATATGTGGAAGTGAAGTTTCAACATCAGGGAGATAGCGATGTACTGGCTACTCAGCCCTATTGGATCTTACGCATGCAGGTCACCACGTTTGTGGTGGCCCTTCATGTCGCTTACATGGTGTTTCGAGCCATTGCTTAAGACCAACTTAATCGGTACGGAGCAGGGCATGAAGGCCGTTTTCTTCTAGAACATCCGTAAGATACGTTCGAATTTCTTCGACCGTTCGCATGGTTTGACAAGCCGCTAACGCGTGTTCGGCCACCGACAAGGGGATCGACCGGATCAACCATTTTATACCGGGCAACTTAGCCGCACTCATACTAATACGGCGCATGCCCATACCCATGAGCAGCACGACGGCCATGGGGTCAGCTGCCATTTCACCACACAAGCTCACCGAGAGCTTGGCTTCGTGACACAGGGAAACCACCCTTTGAACTTCACGCACCACCGCAGGGTGCAAGTGATCATAGCGATCTGCCACCTTGGCGTTATTACGATCAAGCGCCAACAGGTACTGGCTTAAGTCATTGGAACCAATAGAAACAAAGTCGAGGTGCTCAGCCCATAATGGAATTTGAGAGATGGCCGCGGGTACCTCGATCATGACGCCCACCTTAGGCGTCGCCACGGCATACCCTTCTTCTTGCAACTGTTCCATGGCATCCGCCAGCACCTGCTTAAAGGACAGTAGCTCCCCATAGCTGTTGATCATAGGCAACAATATATGCAGGTTTTGACTGTCTTGGCTCGCACGAATCATGGCGCGAACCTGGGTCATGAGCAGTTGAATATTATCTAGGCTGAATCGAATACCACGCCAACCCAAGGCTGGATTGTCTTCTTGAGTGATGGGGAAATAAGGCAGTTGTTTGTCGCCACCAATGTCCAGTGTGCGCATGTAAACCGGCTTACCCTCATAGGCGTTTAACACGCGGGCATACACCTCAATTTGTTCATCTTCGCTTGGAAAGCTGTCGCGGACCATGAATGGAATTTCCGTTCGGTATAGTCCAATTCCCTGGGCTCCGCTATTTAACCCGGGGGTAATGTCCGCCAGTAAACCCGTATTCGTGAACAACTCCAATAACTCGCCATCTGGGGTTTGAGCCGGCAGATCCTTCAGATGACTCAGCTCTTCTTTTAGAGCGTCTTGCTTTTGAATAAGTTTTTTAAACTCTTTTTGAATGGCTCCGGTAGGGTGCAGAATCACCTGGCCTTCATTGCCATCGACGATGATCGCTTCGTTATTGCTTAAATCTTTTAGCGTCCCCACCCCCATCACGGCAGGTACGCCCATGGCGTTTGCCAATACTGAGGTGTGCGACATGCTGGAGCCTTCAAAGCATACAATGCCTTTTAATAGCTCCACAGGAACCGCAGCAATATCCGATACACTGATTTGGGGGCCAACCAACACCACCGGGTGAGTGATGGTCATTTGCGAATCGTCTTCGCCTAACCACGCGCTGTACAGCTTGTTGCCCAAATGCAGAATATCTTCATGACGTGCCCTGAGATAAGGGTCATCCATGGACTTAAACATTTCAGCAAAAAATTGCACACTCAGTTTTAATGCGTACGGTAAGCAGTGGCCGAGTCGAATTTCATGCTCGACCTGACCTAAAAAGCTTGGGTCGCTGAGTAACATCAAGTGCGCATCAAAAATGTTTTTCACCGTGTCACTCAACTCAGCTGACAAGGAGTTCTTTTCTTCTGCTATGCGCTGTTTCACGTTTTCCAGCAAGGCTTGCCAGAGTAGGATTTCTTTATCTGAATCGTCACAACGCTGATCTTGCGCCCCCATGACACCTTCTTGAGCACACAAATGAGTTTGAGCAATGCCGATACCTGGCGCTGACTTGATACCCCTAATGCGCTGATTATTGTGCTCTTGATGCAAATGGGTCGGAATATTGGCAATGAGCAAAGCCAGCTGCGACGCGAGTGTCACCAAAAAGCCTTCGCTTTCAGGACTAAGGGCTTGTGGCTCAATACGCTGGACAACCAACACGCCAATCACAACCCCTGACTTAACCAATGGCACGCCACAGAAACTACGAAAGCGCTCTTCTTCTGTTTTGGGTACGTAGAAATAGTCTGGGTGATGTTGCGCGTCTGCCAGATTTTCTGAATGTCGATGCTTGGCTACTAACCCCACCAAGCCACGACCCTTAGGGATCACAATCGGCCCACGGTTTCGTAACCCGTGACTCGCCAGCAGTACCATATCGCCCTCATCATCGGCACGATACAAGCTGCATACGTCAACCGAAACTGTCTGGCAAATAGAATCTACGATGAGCTGAACCTGCTGAGTCGTGTCTTCGACCAGTGCCGCTTGCTGAACAATACGAGTCAATTCGAAAATGGGGTTTTGCATGATAATTTCCTTACGCGCGGCGCTATCATAACACAGCCTCTAAAATAGTAGGCGTGATCCAACGCAAGACAACCTCAAGGTAGGTCACTTTGGTGCTGAGTCGAACCTCACCGTGACTCGATATTCATCACCCTCTTCGACAAATGAACGCCAGCCCAAAACGTCTAGGGCTTTATCTACAATAAATAACCCCATACCCACCGATTCTTCAGCTGCCGCCTTCGCACATGACCCAGTAGGATTTACAATCACAAATCCTTTTGAGTCTAAGCTGATGTTGATTATGCCATCACCGTGTAACCAAGCGTTCTTCAAAAGATTAAAAATCACCAACTGAACCGCGAGTTCTGAGCCCATAACCATCACGGTTTCATGGCATTGAATACGTATCTGCTCTGCGCAATGATATTGCCGATCCAAGGACGCAATCGCCTGATCAAAATGCTGCATTAAAGACACCCGAACCTTGGGCGTCTCGGCGTCTGCTTGCCATACCGCTAACAATTGTTGAGCCAGTGTTTGCATCCTTTGATTGGCGTCTGAAATATTGACAAGTGTGCGTTTGGTTTTTTCCTCTAACGTTTGCTTACTCAGAACATCCAACGCCACTTGAATGATGGCCATAGGGGTACGCAGTTCATGGCTCAAACTTTGTATGAAAGCTCGCTCTTGTTGTGTTTTATCTTGCAGTTGCTTTAGCGCCACTTTCAAAGCATGGGACACTTCATACACCTCAGAGAACCAAGCAACCGCCTCTTCATGGGTGAATGAAGATCCTGTGGTCAAGTCCTTCATCCCATGCAAATGGGTACTGAATTCCAACGCTCTCATGGCAAATGAAATGCGCCGATACATGAACCAAGCCCCCATAACCATGATGCTCAATATACTTAAAACCATCAGCATGGCGATCGTCTCCAGCTGAAGCCCCTCGATGGGTTCATCTAGCGGAAATTCATGTATCACGAACACCGCTTTGCCCCGCCATTCGCCCACCAACCCATAGTGAATCGAATCGGCTGTTTGTAAAAACAAATACGGATCATCGGGTAACGTCTTGGCTACTGAGTGGTATAACGTGGGCAGTTGCTCTAGGCCGATGGCGAAACGCTTCCCCGTTTGCGCGGTCGGCAAAACACCGGTTTGCGAAAGGGATTCGATCGCCCAATCCATGTCCTGCTGCAAATACAGTTCAGTTGCATCATCTAGGCCCAATTCATACAAAGAAAACAGCAAATACAATACGGGTACGAGGAGCACCACACCTAGAATCAATAAGCGCGTTTTTAGATAGTCGCTTAGGGATGTCATTTAATCACCAGTTTTAATCCCACGCCGCGTATCGTTTGTACTTCAATCGCATTCTCAGAAAAATTTTGCTGCTTTAGCGCTGATCGTAATTGTTTGCGTAAACGAAACACCAACATTTTGAGCGCATCGTCTGTGCCCGAGTCATCGGGCCACATGTGGCTAAATAGCTTATCCTTTGTCACCGCTACGTTTTCTCTTGAGACCAGTAGCAATAACAAACGCCACTCATCTGGTGTTAGTGCCAACGGCTGTTCACCTAACCATGCTTCACGCTTTGACATGTATAGGGTGAGAGGCCCTAGATTAAATTGATCGCTGCGTTTTCCCCTTGCCGCCAATGCATGAAGCCGCATCACCAGTTCTTCCATGGCAAAAGGCTTCACTAAATAATCGTCCACACCGGCGGCAAAGCCCTTGCTTTTGTCTTCGAGCGTGCTTCTTGCCGTGAGCATAATCGTAGGCGTATTCAGCCCCGCTTGACGGTTATCAGCACACAGTGCAAAGCCGTTTCCATCAGGTAGATTCACATCCAATACCAGTACGTCAAATTCATGGGTTTGAATTAACGATTTTGCCTGCGCCACCGACGTAGCGTGATCGCATTCGATCCCTTCCCCTTCGAGGTATTCGATCATCAGCTTGGCTAACGCCACTTCGTCTTCCACTATCAGTATTAACATGATTGCAAGCTGGGCGTTTACGCCCAGCCCTCAAATAAAATTAACATTAGGGTTGTTCAAACACGACTTCACCTTCCAAGACGGTGGTCAGCACCTGTGTCTGCGCAATTTGATTCTGCGGAACATCAAATAAATTCTGATCAATCACCACAAAGTCAGCCGCCTTACCCACTTCCAACGAACCCGTAATGGCTTCCTGCTGCATCACATAAGCGCCATTCAAGGTGTAAGATTTAATTACAGAAGCCAAATCCGGTAAGCTTTGTTCACCTCTTGTCAGCGCATTTTGCATACCCACAAACGGGGATAAACTACTGACATCCCAGTCGCTGCTTAACGTCACTTTGGCACCCGTATTATAAATATCACGCACCGGTAATTGCCCATGGGCACGATCACCGATCAAGGGTTCCATTTCATGAAAATTCTGCGGGTGGGTAAAATCCCCTGCCAGTTGAAAGTCGGCCACGACGTTCAAGCCTTTAAATCGTGGTTTATCTTCGTCGCTGACCATTTCCACATGGGTTAAACGATGGCGCCCGATCACCCCTGTGGCCTTCTGTGCCGCTTCAATGGCATTCAGCGATTCGCGCACACCACGATCTCCAATGGCATGAATGTGAGCGTCGAAACCCAGCTTGGAAAGCTCAGTAATGTAATGAGCCAAGCGCGCTTCATCAAAATAATTGAGCCCTGTATCGCCCACCTCAGGAAAATAATCCTTATAAGGGGCAAGTAAAGCCGCGGTGGTATTGTGAGTAATGCCGTCCGAGTAGTATTTAATCTGATTCACCTTTAACAACGAATCCGGCGTATTGCTGTACATAGCCTTTAATTCCGCTAATTGCTTGGCATCGTCCATATCCGGATACGCCCACAGACTTAACACACTGCGCGCCGTTAACGTATTGTCTTTTTCGGCGCGTTTCCACGCCTTTAGATAGCCACGCTGCCAATAGATGCGCGCATCCACGATGGAGGTAATACCATGTCGATTCACCTCCTCTAACCCAGCAAGCAAGGCCTCGTAATTGCGCTCTAATCGCGCAGGGGTTTCTTTCATAGCCAAATCAAATACCAAGTCGCCCGCGCCATCCAGCAACACTCCATTGGCCTGTTGCTGATCGTTTAACAGCACCGCTCCACCTGTAATGGTTTGGGCTTCGATCTTCCCGTCTAGCCCCAACTCCTTGAGCGCAATTGAATTGACCCACACACTGTGACTGGTCTCTTCCATGATGGCCACAGGGCGGTTTTGGTTTAATCCGTCCAGCAGCGCCCTAGGTTCATTGGGGCCATCCAGCAAGGTTAAGATGGAATGCCCCCAACCCAGCAGCCATTCATCAGATGGGTTTTGGCTGGCACATTGCTTGAGGCTGGCCATCCATTGGCTGACGCTTTGCCCCGCATCCAGAATACACGGCACCTCATCGCTAGATGCCTCAAGCGGGTGCAAATGCACATCATGAAGTCCAGGCAATACCATATTGCCCTCTAGGTTGTGTACCTGCGTGTTGGCCGTCACATAGGTCTTCGCGTCGGCCTCTGTGCCGATGTAAATAATTTCACCATTTTCCACCACCATAGCTTCTGCCCAAGGCTGCTGTTCATTGACGGTGTAAATGTCACCGTTCAACCAAACCTGACGGCTCGCGTCACTGGCCGCCTGTTCAACGCAGCCTGACATCAATGCCGCACTAAGGGCGGCGCTCAAGATAGGAAGTCGCATATCGTTCTCCTTGTTAGTAAGTAAAGCAAACCTAACAGGGAGCAGGTAACGAAACGGTAACAGACAAGGCCGAGGACATTAGCCATCGGCCTGCATCCAGACCATATGAATGGGAGCTATTGTGCTTGAGCCGTAATGGCCTGTAAGACACGCATAAAGTCCAACACGGATTGTATGGACGCGGTCTCTTGCATGGTGTGATAGCCAGATGTCGGTATTTGCAATGTGGTGCCGTCCACCAAACCTTTACTGGCTTGAATAATGCGGCCCATTTCGGTGGAGCCTAAAGAGGACTCAGGCAGGCCTTGGGCTCGTAAGGATTCGTTCTGACGCTCTACGTATTCATCTTTGAACTGCACAGAAATACCCAACTCATCACAGATGTTTTTCATCCTATGAGTCAGGGCCTGATTGAATTGACCATTGGCGTCTTTGTTGCGCAGGACCAATTGCTGTTGTGTCGCGGTTTCATAGTCGGGGTATGGACTGGTGTCCACCACCAACAACTGATTCGTGCGACCACCAAAGCGCAAGAACCATTCTAATAAATAGCGCCAGCTCTTACCCGTTTCTTCTTGTGCGGTGAAAAATGCGGTGCCCTGAAAACCTAACTGAAACATATACACCAACACGGCAGCGCACAGCACGTTATCCAATTGCCCGCTGATGGCATGCTTGGTCACCGCCAACTGATCGAAAAACGCGACGGGTGTGCCAGCCACCAGATGCTCCATTTCACTCAGTTCAAATATGAGGTTGTTACGGTTAGGGCAGATATAGGTTTGCTCGATACGACCACGACCACGATAAGTGCCGGACCAAGGCTCATAAGCGTAGACCGGCACGTCGACAAAGCGGCCCTGTATTTTCTTCATTAACTCTTCGCTAACACTGTTCCCTAACAGGTCTGAGCGAGCACCGGCCACAAAGGCTGCGTACTGAAATTCGTTTGGCCCGGTACACATTAAACCGTGACGGTCGATGTGAGCGCTGAGCATCATGCTATGGGGGTTAGCCCCCTGTGCCACTAGAACACCCTCATACCAGGTAACACGGGCGCCACGCTCTTCAAGCTCTCGTTGCAACACACGAAAGAAACTGTGCTCTGCCCCTACGACGCTTGGGCTGCGCAATAAAGCCGTTAACAGGTTTTGGAAATCAGCGGGGAGTTTTGCAGAAGCCATGATCATTCCTAAGTCGATGTGTCGATGGAGACACTCGCCCATGGTTATCATGGGCCATTGGGCTTATACGCCCTCACCTAACTGTAGGCAATCAATAAATATTTATGGTGAGGATTAGAAGATAGGCGAAGCGGGTACCGTGCTACTCTCGATGAGAAACGCCACCTATATGAGTCATTCGAGCCAAATAAAAAACCCCAGCCACGGCCGGGGTTTTTCGTTATCGGTTGTGCCGAAAGACGGCAGCGCGATTACAACAAGGGTTGTAACTTAGGCCAGATTAAATCGGCTAACACGCGAGAGCCTTCCGTTGTTGGGTGAATGTTATCACTCAACACATAACTGGCTGGGATTTTCCCACGCGGATCAACAAACTGACAGCTTGCCGTGGTGTTTGAACACGCCTCACCGAGTTTTTGGTCACCATAGTTTACTGCCTTGGTTAGATTGGCATTCCCACGGGGTAGTTCGTAGTAGCCTAGGTACACGATGTCTTGCACGCCATCGCTGTCCATTTGGTTGAGCAAGTTCACCAAGTTGATGTATTGCTCGTTAATCAAATTACGACAGCTGCTGCTGATGTTCCAACGCCACCAATGGGTACGGCAACCGTAAGGGTCTAGGATCATGGCCGGAATTAGGATGTCGTTACCGCCACCGTCCATCACGATGGTATTGATGTTGCCGTCGGTTCTTTTAGCGTCGTTGTATTGGGTGTACACCGAATTAGCGACGATGCCGCCTTTCAGTTCTGCACCGCTTAGGGTGTAGTCACGAAATGTCTCGCCCGCTTCTTGTTCTAAGAAACGCTGCAAGTCACCAGACAAATCGAAGATGGAATCCCCTAGGGTCACCACATCATTACGATCTGCTTGTTCCACATAATTCCCACCACCACAGGCGATGAGCGAAAGGGTCATAAAAATTCCGGTAAGGGCCTTACCGATCTGCAC
>Ga0181591_10001306_pt1 | contig 21127 bp, 20 predicted proteins | sample 071ome_33_FD_133757 | JGI IMG/M metagenome (GOLD analysis project Ga0181591, IMG submission 133757) | Coastal salt marsh microbial communities from the Groves Creek Marsh, Skidaway Island, Georgia - 071412AT metaG (megahit assembly) | ecosystem: Environmental > Aquatic > Marine > Intertidal...
AGTCCCACCACCGCGCCGATCTTCATCTTTTTCTGGATCGGCAGAATCCAGGGCTGGATCAGTTCGCCCGCGTGCGGTCCGACGATGGACGCGCCGACGATCACGCCTTTCGCCGTGGTGACGATCTTTGCCAGGCCCTCGGTATCGCGTTCGGCCTGGGCGCGGTCGTTTTCCGCGAAAGGATGCCGGAGGATGCGGATATCGCCGTGTTTTTCCCGCGCCTGTTTCTCCGTCATGCCGACATGGGCCAGCTCGGGGTCGGTATAGGTGACCCAGGGCAACGCCGAGTAATCGACCTTGGCCGGCAGACGGAACAGCACGTTCCGGATCACGATGCCGGCGTGGTAGCCGGCGACATGAGTGAACTGGAGACTGCCGGCGGCATCGCCGATGGCAAAGACCTTTTTGTTTGTCGTCCGCATACGCGCATCGACCTTGATGCCGCGTCTGTCGTACTCGATCCCGGCGGCTTCCAGATCCAGCCCGTCGAGATTGGGGACCCGGCCGGCGGCGACCAGAAGATCGGAGCCGGTGACGCGTTCCTCTTTGCCGTTATCCCGGATATTGACCGCAACGCCCGCGCCGTCTTTCTCGACGCTGAGGATTTCGATCTCTTCGCGTATGACGATACCTTCCTTCAGCATCCGGGTGCGGACGACTTCGGTCAGCTCGGGATCGTCGTTGTTCAGGGTTTTGGCGATATCGAGGATCGTAACGTCGCAGCCAAGCCGCCGGTGTGCCTGGGACAGTTCGCTGCCGATCGGCCCGCCGCCGATCACCAGCAAATGCGCCGGCGCCTCGGTGCGGTCGAACACGGTTTCGTTGGTCAGGTAAGGCACGGAGTCCAGCCCCGGGATTGGGGGCGCTCCGGCATGGGAACCGGTCGACACGACAATACGCTTGGCCGTGATGACGGTATCGCCCGCCTGGACCCGATTGGGGCCGACGAATTTTCCTTTCTCCTGGATCACCCGCACACCGAGACCTTCGAAGCGCTCGACGGAATCGTGCGGCGCGATGGCGCCGATCACGCCGTGCACGTGGTCATGCACTTTCCGGAAATCGACATTGGGTTCCGCGGCATCGATACCGAACCGGTCCGCCGACCGGATGGCGTGCGCCGCATTCGCGGCCGCGATCATCGACTTGGACGGCACGCAGCCGTAGTTCAGGCAGTCGCCGCCCATCTTCGCGCCTTCGACGAGGACGACCTCGGCCCCCATCTGGGACGCGCCGGCGGCGACGGACAAACCGCCGGACCCGCCGCCGATAACGCATATATCAGCGGTAATCTCGTTCGTCATGTTTGACACCTTCTGTTGATCGAATGCCCGTTCAGCCGGACGGGACGTCTTTGCGTCCCCTGATTTTCTTGTAAACGATGGGAATGCAGGCGAGAACCGCCAGACCGATGATCGGCGCCAGGAACCGCGGCTCGAAGATAATGCCGAGGTTCAGATCGCCGCCGGCGTCCAGAACCGCGCCGGCGCCATCACCGACCAGCGCGTAGACGAACGCACCCGGAATAATGCCGAGCAGGGTGCCGATCGTATAGGTGCGGAGGCTGACGCCGAGAAACGCCGGCACCAGATTGACCAGCCAGAACGGAAACAACGGCACCAGACGCAGGATGAGCAGGTAACTCATCTCGTTTTCTCTGAAACCTGCTTCCATGCGCTTGATGGCGGGACCCGCCCTGGCCCGCAGAACGTCGCCAAGGGCGTATTTGGCGGCGAGAAACACACCGACCGCTCCGATCGTTGCGCCGACAACCACATAGACGGTACCGAGATACGGGCCGAACATAAAACCGCCGGCGATGGTGATAAAAACGGCACCCGGCACGGAAAAGGCAACCGCCAGCGCATAGACCAGCATGAAAATCGCGGCCGTCAGCACGCCGTAATTTACGACCCACGACTGCAACGTTTCCCGGTGCGTCTTCAGGGCATCAAGCGACACATATTGGTTCAGATCGAAGACAAAGAACGCCGCGAGGCCGACAGCGAGCAGGACCATCGGCACCACCCGACCGGCCGAAAAGCCCGATTTCTTCTCCGGTTTATCCGCCTCGGAGGCGCTGTTCTCTGCCATTTTCTCACCCCTTGACGGGTTTCCTGTCTGTATAGCCCCGTCGGATGACGGCGTGGAAGCGTGGAGGGTCATCATACTGCCTGTCCGGTTTCGACACACGGACGACGGATGCCGCCCGCACACGGATATCTGGATTTTCGCGGAGAACAACCCTAATCAACACGCCCTCAACAAAGCGTGAAGGGTGAAAATTCGTTCTTTCGGGCGAATGTTGCAGTTTCGTTGACTTGGCTTGGCCAAAACACTATACAGCGGGCCAGTTTTTCGACCAGATTGAAGCCGGAGAAAGCCTTGAAACGTACATTCCAGCCCAGCGTCCTCGTACGCAAACGTCGGCACGGCTTTCGCGCGCGCAAGCAAACCGTAGGCGGTCGCCGGGTCCTGTCCCGCCGTCGCGCCAGGGGTCGTAAGCGTCTGTCCGCCTGATTGCGCAGGCGCGATGATCCAGCGCCTGAAAACCCGGCGGCAGTTCCTTCGAGTTGCCGCGGAAAACCGCAAATGGGCCGCGCCCGGAATCGTTCTCCAGGCCGCGCCCCAACCGTCCGACGACCGGACGGGAGACAACGGACCTCGCTACGGACTTACGGTCAGCAAGCGCGTGGGAAACGCCGTGACGCGCAACCGCGCCCGCAGGCGACTGCGCGCGGTTGCGGAAGAAATACTGCCGACAATCGCGTCGACGGAATACGATTATGTCCTGATCGGACGTAAAGGGACGCCGTCGCGTGACTTTTCGGCGCTTAGGAAAGATCTGAAAACAGGTCTTGAAAAGCTCGGCGCGTTGCGCGAGTTGAATAACGACAACGACGCCCCCGACCGGGCGCATTAGAAAACGGGACGGCATGGACCGATTGAAAAGACTACCCGGCATGTTGCTGATCTGCGTCGCACGCGGCTACCAGCTTTTCGTGTCGCCTGTCCTGCCGCAAACCTGCCGCTTTCATCCGACCTGTTCCGGCTACGCGATCGAGGCGATCCGCGAACACGGCGCGGCCCGCGGAGGCTGGCTGGCGCTGAAGCGGATCGGCAAGTGTCATCCGTGGGGCAGCGGCGGATACGACCCCGTGCCCGAAGCAGACAGGCGCTAAGTCATGGAACAACGCAATCTCATCATGGCGATCGTGCTCAGCGTCTCCATCCTGCTGGGTTTCCAGATTTTCATCGAAGCGCCGCGTATGGAGCAGGAACGCGCCGCGCGTGAGGCGCAGAAGGCCAAGGAAGCGAGCCAGACCGTTCAGCCCGCGCAACCGGGCGTGCCGGCGGGAGCGACCCCGCCCGCCGCAACCGCACCTGGCGTTCCGGGAACGGCACCGACCGCCGGCGCAACCGCCCCGGTCGCGGGACAGCCCGCCGTTGCACCGAAAGTGGCGCGGGAAGCGGTCCTGAACGCCTTTCCCCGGATCAAGATCGCCACCGACCGCGTTATCGGATCGATCCGCCTGAAAGGCGCGCTGATCGACGATCTGACGCTGCTCAACTACCGCCAGACCATCAAAAAAGACAGTCCCAACATCGTCATCCTCTCGCCGCTGAATACGGAGAACCCATACTACGCGCAGTTCGGCTGGGTGTCTCAGACTGCCGGGATCACCGTGCCGGACGCCGACACCGTCTGGACCGCCGACCGGGATACGCTGTCGGTCGGATCGCCGGTCACATTGCGCTGGACCAACCCGGAAGGCATCGAATTCAGCCAGGTGGTGTCGCTCGACCAGAACTTCATGTTTTCTATCCGCCAGCAGGTCAAAAACAGCAGCGACAAATCGGTCACGCTGAATCCCTATGGCCTGATATCACTAACCGGCACGCCGGAAACATCGGGCTTCTGGATCCTGCACGAAGGCATGACGGGCGCCTTTGACGGCACCCTGCAGGAAGAAAGCTATAGTTCGCTGCAGGATGAAGACGACGGCGTGATCGCACCGGACGGCCAGAGCAACTGGATCGGGATCACGGCGAAGTACTTTGCCACCGCCCTAGTACCGGATCAGAAAACGGAGAACAAGGGTCGCTGGGTCCACAACGCACCGCGCGGCGCGAAGGAGAAATACCAGGCGGATTATCTGGCATCGGCCAGCGTGCTGGCCCCGGGTCAGACGGGCGAGTACGCAACAAAGCTTTTTGCCGGCGCGAAAGAGGTCAGGCTTCTGGATTCCTACCGCGACAATCTCGGCCTGCCGGTGTTCGACAAGCTGGTCGATTTCGGCTGGTTCTACTATCTGACCAAGCCGATCTTCTACGCGATCGAATATTTCAACCGCATCCTCGGCAATTTCGGGCTCGCCATTCTGCTGCTGACGGTGCTGATCAAGATCGCGTTCTTCCCGCTGGCCAACAAGTCCTATCGTTCGATGAGCCGGCTGAAGAAGCTGCAGCCGAAGATGGTCGAAATCCGCGACCGGTATAAGGACGATCGACAGCGCCAGAACCAGGCGATGATGGAGCTGTACAAGAAGGAAGGGGCAAACCCGATGTCGGGCTGTTTCCCCATCCTGATCCAGATTCCGGTCTTCTTCGCCCTCTACAAGGTGCTGTTCGTCACCATCGAAATGCGGCACGCGCCGTTTTTCGGCTGGATCCAGGATCTGTCGGCGCCGGATCCGCTCGGCATTCTGATCCTTTTCGGACTTGTTCCCTGGGATGTGCCGCAGGCTCTGGCCATCGTGAATATCGGCATCTGGCCGATCATCATGGGCCTGACGATGTTTCTGCAGCAGAAGCTGAATCCGCAGCCCGCCGACCCGATGCAGGCCAAGATATTCATGGTGCTGCCGATCGTTTTCACCTTCCTGCTCGGCGGCTTCCCGGCCGGGCTGGTGATCTACTGGGCCTGGAACAATACACTCTCGATCGGTCAGCAGTGGCTGATCATGCGCCAGATGGGGATCACCGCATCGGGCGAGGCGATAAACGAAGAGCCGCCGAAAGCACCGCCGCGCGGGAACAGAAAAAAGAAAGCCGACAAAGACGGCGACGGCGAGGGTCGGGGCGACGGTGACAGCGGCGACGGCGGTGACAACGGCGACAAAACCGCCCCGCCGCCTAAGCCCAATGGGAAAGCCAAGTCGAAGGGCAAGACCCGCCGCCAGCGCAAGCGCCGCTGACTTCAACCAACGGAGCCCCGGTCATGACGGATGCACCGGACGGACAGGAACTCGACCCGGAACTGCAGGAACGCGGCCGCTGGCTTTTCGCGCAGGAATGCGTGTTCGTTTCCGGCGCCGCGAACTATGACGGCGTACCGGACGCCGACCTGCCTGAAATCGCCTTCGTCGGCCGGTCGAATGTCGGCAAATCCAGCCTGATAAACGCCCTGACCGGCCGCAAGACCCTGGCGCGGACATCGAACACGCCGGGGCGGACCCAGCAGATCAATTTCTTCCGGCTGCAGGATGCGTTGATGCTGGCGGACCTGCCGGGCTACGGCTATGCCAAGGCCTCGAAAACCGAAATCCGACGCTGGACCGGACTGATATTCGACTATCTGCGCGGCCGGCCTTCGCTGCGCCGGGTCTGTCTGCTGATCGACGCGCGCCACGGCCTGAAAGACAAGGACATCGACGTGATGAAGGACCTGGACGACGCCGCGGTGTCCTATCAGATCGTCTTGACAAAATGCGACAAGGTAAAACCCGGCGCCCTGGCGCGCCTGACCGACGCGACGGCGAACCGGATTGCCAGACATGTCGCCGCCCACCCGACGATCATTCAAACCAGTTCGGTCAAAAACGACGGTATCGAAACCCTGCGCGCCGAACTGGCAATGCTCGCCGATATCCGCTAAACGCGAACCCTTCCATTGCGTCTTCGGACGCGTTTGCCCGAGAAACTCCGATGGCATCGACAAAAAAATCCGACCCCAAGAACATCTTCGAAATCAAATCTCTGCTGCGCACCGCGGAAACCCTGACCGAAGCCCTGCCCTATCTGCAGGAATTCAGCGGCAAGACCTTCGTTATCAAATACGGCGGCCACGCGATGGGCGACGAGAAGCTGGCGGAACAGTTCGCCAGCGACATCGTGCTGCTGAAACAGGTCGGCATAAATCCGGTCATCGTGCATGGCGGCGGGCCACAGATCGGCGCCATGCTGAAACAGATGAAGATCGAAAGCGAATTCGTCGACGGCCTGCGCGTCACCGACAAACGGACGGTCGACATCGTCGAAATGGTTCTGGCGGGATCGATCAACAAGGAAGTCGTCACCGCGATCAACGACGCCGGCGGCACCGCGGTGGGCATCTCAGGCAAGGACGGCAACCTGATCCAGGCCCGCAAGCTGAAGCACAAACGCAAAACGGATTCGAACATCGAGAAGGCCGTCGATCTGGGATTCGTCGGCGAGCCCTATGCCATCAATACCAAGGTGCTGGATACGCTGGCCGGTTCGCACATGATCCCGGTGATCGCACCGCTCGGCATAGGCGCCAAGGGAACGACTTACAATATCAACGCCGATACGGCTGCGGGCGCGATCGCCGGCGCGATCGGCGTGACGCGTCTGCTGATGCTGACGGACGTGGTCGGCGTGCTCGACAAGAAGGGCGAGCTGATCACCGATATCACGGCACGTCAGGCCCGGACACTGATCAAGAACGGAACGATTTCAGGCGGCATGATTCCGAAGATCGAAACCTGCCTGGACGCGGTGAAAGACGGCGTCGAGGCAGCGGTCATCATGGACGGCCGCGTGCCGCACGCATTGCTGCTCGAAATTTTCACGGAACACGGCGCCGGGACGATGATCCGGGCGAAGAAAAGCTAAAGCGTTATCATTCCAGGCGGCACCCCCCCTGTGGAGAACCTGCGGGTCCTGCATCAACCGCCGAAAAACTCTATCTGCCAGTCGAGATCGTCGTCGGACATCGCATAGCCGCCGCCGACCGGTTTGATCGCCTCGTCCGGCGGCACCTTGGCAAGGCGAAGCTGCATCTGGTGCGCCAGTTCCGCGGAAAGGCCCGCTTTCCAGGCCATCGCCGAAACGCCCTTGGCGCTGGCAAGGGAAAAAGCCTTCTGCACAACTGTCGTATCCAACCGGCCAAGCGACGCTATCGCTTCGACCACGAACACGCGTTCGCCGCGCATAACCGCCGATTTCACGGCTTCTTCGTCAAGCTCGCCGTCGAGATGCAGACGCTTAACCTTTTCACGATCCGTTTCGGCGCCTTCCGCTTTCGGCGTATCTTCGCGTCGCAGCATGCTTTCGCCGACCGCTTTCGCCACGGACGGGTCCAGATCGTCACGGTCGCGCAGCTTTTCCAGCAACGCTTCCGTCACGTAGCGCGACAGGCTCGTGGCCGCTTTCGCCGACAGGGCCGGCCGGCCGACCAGCGGTGCATGCCAGTCGTCAAACTCGGCCGCGCCATCCGCCAAACGATCAAGCGTCTCTTCGCGGATCTGGGCGCTTTCGTTGGATAGCAGAGATGTGATCGCGAACCTATCTTCCGTGCCGACGATGGCGTCCGCGACGTCGGCACCAAGGCCGTGTCGGCCCGAAATCGCCTTCAGCGCCGACTGAACCGGACCGCTCTGGATGATCTCGACAAGGAACTCGTCGGACAGCAGGGGCGATTCCCGCAGCACCGGAACGCAAACGGTTTCGTCGTCGTCGCGGGCGAGTTGTTCGATCACGGATGGGGACACGCCCTGCGCCAGTTTCAGTTCGTTGGCGAGAACACGCCGGCACGATCGCGGTCGCTGTCAGAAAGACCGGGCGCGAGGCGGGCGATTTTCTCCGCGACGCAGCACCGGACGTCTTCGTCCGCATCGGTCGCCAGTATCCGGTCAGCCTGTACCGGGGTCGACGGGTTGACGGCGATTTCGCGGCGTACGGACGGGTCGGCATCGCTGGCCAGGAAGTACAGGATTTCCGGCTGAACGTTCGCCCGTTTTGCCAGCTTGCGGCGCGTCCCGCTGCTGTCGCTGGCGGCGCGCTTCTTGGCGTCGTCGTAATCCATCATGGGCTGGTCGCTGCGGCGTCCCAGCGACATCAGTCCGGAAAGCAAACCGCTCATGCCAGCGCCCGCGCCTCGCCGGCCAGCGGATCATCCGGCCTGTCGTCTTTCCGGTAAGCGTCCGCCACCACGTAACCCGATTTTCCGCCGTGTTTGATTTCGTACATCGCGCTGTCGGCGCGGGCGGTCAGTTCTCCGACCTGCTCGTCGCTGCCGCCTTCGAACACAGCAACCCCGACGGAAATACCGAGCAGCTTGTCCGGAGATCCGGAGAAGATGCGCAGGCCCTGAGACGCGTCGAGCAGGTCCTTCGCGCGTTTGACGGCCGCTTTCTCGTCGGTGCGATCCAACCACATGGCAAACTCGTCGCCGCCAAGCCGGGCGACGAGATCCCCCGGACGGGATTTCAGTACCAGGAGATCCGACAGAGCAATCAGGGCTTCATCGCCGCGCTGATGGCCGTGAACGTCGTTGACCGCCTTGAAATTGTCCAGATCCACGTAAAATAGCGCACCGCCCGACCCGCCTCCGGCGGCCCGCGCCGTGCGGTCGGCCAGGTCGGCGAGAAACGCGCGCCGGTTCAGACGGCCCGTCATTTCGTCGGTGCGCGCCATCTGTTCCAGCCGGCGGTGCGCATCGCTCTGCGCCAGCAGCAGGGCGAACTGCGCCGCCAGTTCCTCGCAGAAGCGCCGTTCGTCCTCGGCAAACGCCCCATCGTTCAGCGTCCGCGAAACGAGCAGGGTGCCGGTCACGTTGCCGCGATACACGATGGGCGCGCAGATGTGGTAACGATCGCCATCGGCGGCCGTCACCAGCGACCGGCTTTCGATCATCCGGTTGAACACAGTCTTCAGGACCGGCGCATCCGCGGCATCGCCGGCTGCGACCTCGACGATGAAATCGCGGTTCTCTCCGGGACGACGAATATCGGCGTAATCGGCGGCAAAATTAAGCCGCGTTTCCTCCAGGGCGGACGCCAGCATGTCTTCGGGATCGGTCTCCCGGCTGGCGGCTTGCACGATCCGGGCCATCGACACTTCACGGCGCTGCAGGGCGGCAAAAGCGCTGTTCTGGCGGCGTTCTTCGGTGACATCTCGACAGATGCCGCGGGCGCCCGACCAATCGCCGTCGTCACCGACGATGGGGACGGCGGAGGTCGTGAGACATACCGTGCGCCCGTCGCGCGCGCTCAGCCATATATCAGTATCGCGCGCGGCTTCGCGGGCTTTAAAGGGCGTCGCCGCCCCGTCGGCTGCGCCGTCGGCAATAAAGCGGGATGCAGGCACGCCGACCATCTCGTCGGGCGGGTAGCCGAGCGACATGCCGGGCGAGACGTAGACGAACACTCCGTCGGAGTCCGTTTCCCAGGCGAAATCGCCGGATACTTCGACGATGTCCTTGAAGCGTCGGCGCGATTCCGACAACGCGTCCACCAGCGCCTGGTCCGGCTGGAGCGCCGGTCTCGGGGTCGGGACCTCCGGCGCAGTCGCCTCGGACGGGGTTGTCTGGACAGCGGCCTCTTCCGAGCGTTTGAAAAATCTGGCGAACATTTCCGGGACGCCGGGTCAGTCGCCGCTCAGGCGGCTGCAGCCGCCCTTGCGTTTGCCGGTGGCCGCGCCCTTTTTCGGCGCGAAGCTGAAGATGTCGGGAGAGGGTTTCCCGTAGAGGTATCCCTGCGCGTTGGTCACGCCGCAGTCGCGCAGCAACGCGACCGTTTCCTCCTCTTCCACCATCTCGGCGATGGTATCGATGTCGAGCTCGCGGCACAGGCCGGTGATCGCTTTCAGAAAGGCTTTCAGCTTGCGGTCGGTATGGGACTGCTGAATGTAGCTGCCGTCGATCTTGACGATATCCACGTCAAGCGCGTGGAGATAGCGCAGCGCAGCGGCGCCGGCGCCGAAATCGTCGAGACAGACTTCGTGGCCTGCGTTGCGGAGCGACTGGATGATATCGTTCACGTTCGCAAGATCGGTAATCCGCGCCGATTCCGTGATCTCGATACAGATCTGGTTGCGCAGTTCCTTGTTCTTTTCGAGGAGTTTCAGCAGCGCCTTGATGAAGGCCGGGTTTTCAATGGACCGGCCGGACAGATTGACGGCCAGCTTGAAGATCTTCTTCTTGCGCTTCCACGCATGAAGCATGCCGATGACCTTCTTGAACATCGCGTAGTCAAAGTCGCAGATGAGGCCCATGTCCTCGGCGAAGGTGATCAGCTCATAGGGCGACCGGTCGAGCCCGCCGGCAAACCGCGCGAGAACTTCGTAGTGATGAATGGCGCGCGTCGGCAGCTCCACGATGGGCTGAAAAACCGCATCGAAATTGTCGGCCGAGACCATTTCGCGGAACTCGACCATTTTGGAAGACGCATCAGCCAGCAATTCGTCGAGATTTTCGCTGAGGGACTTGATCGCCGGTTCGCTGCTGGGATCGTCGCAATACTGGTTGATGGTATAAAGCAGCGCCTTGATCGCGTCCTGCGGATTGGCATCCGGCATGTCGGCGGGCGCCGTGCTGCTTGCGACTGTCAGACCTACGCCGTTGGGATCGGCCGAGCGGAGATGACCCTCGATCCGGGATTGCAGGCCGGCCAGATCGAAATTGCCGTCGTGCAGGACGCCGAAATTTTCGTCGTCGAACTTGGCCGCCGCGTCACTGGCGCCGGTATCCTGTGCGAAGGCACATCCCAGCGTGCGCTGCAGGTCTCTGTCCGCTTCTTCGTCCAGCCGGTCGCGCAGATTGCCCATCTCGTTGAGACGGACCATGGTCAATTTCAGTTGCTTGCCGTCGGACTGCGCCGCCTTGATGCGTTCCGCAGTGAATTCGGCGAACGCCTGCTTGTTCAGCAAGCCGGTTTCCTTGTCGCGGCGCGGATCGTCGGCGTTGTTCAGAACCTCGTCCTTGGCGGCCAGACGCAGCGCGAAGAAGAACGATCCGGGCAGATCGGGAAGATGATACCCGGTCAGCATCAATCGCGGCGTCGGCCCGTTCGGGCCGGCCAGGCGCAGCATCATGGGTTCGAGACGGTTTGCGGTTCCCAGGCCTTCGAGACGGCTGGCGACATAGGCTTTTTCCACCGGATCGATCAGATCCAGAAAGCTCTTTCCGATGGCGTCATGGGGCTCGTAGTCGGTCAGTGCCTTGGTCGCACCGGCGGCATAGGTCACCGTCCACTTGTCATCGACTTCGAACAGCACATCGGCGGCGCAGAAGGCAAGCGCGACAAAACGATCGCGTTCCTTCTTCAGGTTGTCCATATATTCTGGTTTTTCCTGCGCGGTCATGGAGCGATTTGCCGGTTTTTGAACCCTGAACAGCCATTCTACGGGCCGGCCCTTAACGATTCCTTGCGCTGCGGTCCCTGCACGGCCAAATTCTCCGAATGACAGAACCCAATACGAACGGACCGTCGCCGGACGGCCTCGATCACATCGATTTCTGGATATTCGACCTGGACAACACGCTGTACCGGACGACCCCGGAAATGCTGGCGCAGATCGACGAGCTTATGGGATCGTTCATCGCGGATTTCCTCGGCGTAGACCGCGTCGAAGCACGCCGCATCCAGAAAGGATACTTCCGTACCCACGGGCTGACGCTGCGCGGTCTGATGGTGGAACACGGGCTCGACCCGCAGGACTACATCGAACATCTGTCGCAGCTGGATTTGAACGATGTGACGCCCGACCCGCATCTCGCGGAAACGCTGGCCGCGCTCGACGGTCGGAAGTTCGTCTATACGAATGCATTTACCGAACACACGCGCGACGTCATGGAACGGATCGGGATCACCGATCAATTCGACGGCGTATTCGATATCAGCGATGCGGATTTCGTGCCCAAGCCCGCGATCGATTCCTACCGGCGGCTGTGCGATCTGCACGGCATCGACCCGGCCCGTGCAGCGATGGTCGAAGACATTCCCCGCAACCTCGAACCCGCGGCGGAGCTCGGCATGACGACCATCTGGGTGCGCACCGACACGGACTGGGCAAAGGGTATTACGGAAACCGGTCATATAGATCACGTTACGGACGATCTGACGACGTGGCTGAAAGAGACGATTAAACGCCGCTGAGCGGTTTCCACCGGCGGCGGAAATCCTCTATATTCCCGCCGGATTTAAACGGGGCAAAGTGACAGGAACATGAGCGACACCGCACTCGAACAAGCTATCGACCGCGCCTGGGACGACCGGGACAGCATCACACCGGACACCACGGGCGAGGCGCGCGACGCCATCGACGCCGCGCTGGAGGGCCTGGATTCCGGCACCCTGCGCGTCGCGGAGAAAGGTGCGGACGGCTGGACTGTCAATCAGTGGCTGAAAAAAGCGGTGCTGCTGTCGTTCCGGATCTTCGACATGGCACCGCTGCCGGGCGGGCCCTCTTTCCCCGGGATCGGCGACAGCCCGTGGTTCGACAAGGTGCCGTCCAAATTCGCGGGCTGGGACGAAGCCAAATTCCGCGACGCCGGTTTTCGCGCGGTCCCGAACTGCACGGTGCGCCGCTCCGCCTTTCTGGCGCCGGGCGTCGTGCTGATGCCGAGTTTCGTCAACCTGGGCGCCTATGTGGATTCCGGCACAATGGTGGATACCTGGGCGACCGTCGGATCCTGTGCGCAAATCGGCAAGGACTGCCATATTTCGGGAGGCGTCGGCATCGGCGGCGTGCTGGAGCCTCTGCAGGCCGATCCGGTCATCATCGAGGATAACTGCTTTATCGGCGCGCGGTCCGAAGTGGCCGAAGGCGTGATCGTCGAAGAAGGGGCCGTGCTGTCGATGGGCGTGTTCCTCGGCCAGTCGACCAAGATCGTTAACCGCGAGACGGGCGAGGTCCATTCCGGCCGCGTGCCTGCCTATTCGGTCGTCGTGCCCGGCACGATGCCCGGCAAGAAACTGCCCGACGGCAGCGACGGGCCGAGCCTGTATTGCGCGGTCATCGTGAAACAGGTCGACGAACAGACCCGGTCGAAGACCTCGATCAACGATCTGTTGCGGGACTGACCGTCATCGTCGACGCCGTCGAACTTGCCCGCGACCTGATCCGCTGTCCCAGCGTGACGCCGGAAGACGCCGGCGCGCTGGGCGTGCTTGAACGCGCGCTGGAAGACCTCGGATTCGTCTGTCACCGGCTGGTTTTTTCCGATGCCGACACGCCGGACGTCGAGAATCTCTATGCGCGGCTGGGCGATAGCGGTCCGAATTTCTGCTTCGCGGGTCATACCGACGTGGTGCCGGTGGGCAACCCGGACTCCTGGACCGTGGATCCGTTCGGCGGCGAGATCATCGAAGATGTTCTGTACGGCCGCGGTGCAACCGATATGAAAAGCGCCATCGCATCCTTCGTGGAAGCGGTAAGCCGGGTCCGGAATGACGGCGGCGTCTCCGGGTCGATCAGCCTGCTGATCACCGGCGACGAAGAAGGACCGGCCATCAACGGCACCAAGAAGGTGCTGGACTGGATGGCCGATCGCGGCGAGACCATCGACGTCTGCCTGGTTGGCGAACCGACCAATCCCAACAGGCTGGGCGACATGGTCAAGATCGGCCGCCGCGGCAGCCTGACGGGCCGGCTGACGGTCACCGGCGTGCAGGGCCACACGGCCTATCCCCATCTGGCCGATAATCCCCTGCCCCGACTGGTGCGGATGCTGGACGCGATCTCGTCCCATGAACTCGACCGCGGCACCGATCACTTCCAGCCGTCGAACCTGCAGCTCACCACCGTCGATACCGGCAACCCGGCGACGAACGTGATCCCCGCCTCGGCGACCGCCGGATTCAACATCCGGTTCAACGATCTTCATACCGGCGACAGCCTGACCAAATGGCTGCACGAACAGTGCGAAGCCGTGGGCGGCCAGTACGAGCTGGACATCAAGGTATCGGGTGAAGCCTTCCTGACCCCGCCCGGCGATTTCAGCGACCTGATTACCAAATCCGTCGAGCAGGCGACCGGGCTTGCCCCCGAACTCAGTACATCCGGCGGCACCTCGGACGCCCGGTTCATCAAGGATTTCTGCCCGGTCGCCGAATTCGGCCTTGTCGGCCAGACCATGCACAAGGTCGACGAGCGTATCGCCGTCGCGGATATCCGGGATCTCACGGACATCTACGCGGCGATCCTGTCAGGCTATTTCACGGATATCGCGGCACAGGCGTCATGATCACCAGCCGGGAGGTCGCGCTGTCGATATACGGGGCCTGCCAGTTCGCCAAATTCGACCGCGCCGCGGCGCAGTATTTCGACAACACACCGGAAGCGTTCTGGCGGTCGTTCTATGCAGCGGCGATATCCCTGCCGGCCTACGCGCTGCTGGTGCTGCTTAACTTTGCGGAAAACCCGGTCAATGCCTCGGGGTTTCGCATCCTGGTCGTGGAATCTTCCGCATATGTCATCGGCTGGGTGATTTTTCCGCTGATCATGATCGCCCTGACCGATACGCTGAACCGGTTCGACCGTTACTACCGTTTCATGACGGCCTGGAACTGGGCCATCGTCCTGCAGGTGTTCCTGTTTCTCGCCATCAGCGCCCTGATCGCGAGCGGTATGATGCCAGGTCAGGTGTCAGGCTTCGTCAGCCTGATCGCGGTCGGCGCGATCCTTGTCTATCAGGGGTTTATCGCGGTCTCCACGCTGGAAATACGGGCGCCTGCCGCCGTTATGATCGTCGCCATCGATCTGGTGGTGGCCCTGGCGCTCAACGTGATCACGCAGTCGTTTTATGCGGGATCCGCGGGCGCCTGACCGGATTCCGTTTCGGGATATTTGACGGACACGAGATACAGACCGTCCGGCGGCGCCGTGGGCCCGGCGGCGGAACGGTCCTTCGCATCGAGCGCCGAGGCGACGTCTGCCGCCGTCCATTTCCCCGCCCCGACCAGTTCCAGCGTCCCCGCGAAGTTACGTATCTGATGGTGGAGGAACGACCGCGCGCGCGCATGAATGTGTATTTCGTCGCCCGCCCGGGTAACGCGCAGTTCGTCCAGTGTCCGCACCGGCGATTTCGCCTGGCACATCGCCGCGCGGAAACTGGTGAAATCGTGACGGCCGACCAGCACCTGCGCGGCATCGTGCATGACAGTGACGTCCAGCGGCAAAGGCACGTGCCAGACCCGCCCTGCATCGAGCGCCGGGCGCGGCCGGCGGTTCAGGATGCGATACAGATAGGACCGTTCCACGGCGGAGACCCGGGCGTGGAAATCGTCCGATACCGCCACCGCCTCCGTCACGACGATCTGTTCCCCGCGCATGTGGGCATTCAGCGCTTCGCGGACCGTATGGGCGTCCGTGTCCTTCTCAATATCGACATGCGCAACCTGTGCAATCGCATGAACGCCCGCATCCGTCCGCCCGGAACCGTGTACGCGCGCCTCCTCGCCGCAAAACCGGAACACGGCCTCTTCCATAGATTGCTGGATCGACGGGCCGTTGTCCTGGCGTTGCCAGCCGGCGTAACTGCCGCCGTCATATTCGACGGTCAGTTTCCAGCGGGTCATGAGAGAACGGCGCCGACCGCCGCCGGATTGCCGCGCGCGTAATCGGCCGCCGGCATGGCCGATTTCCCGGCGCGCTGGACCCGCTCGACCTTCAATGCACCGTCGCCGCACGCGATGGTGAGGGGCTCGGCGATGACGGTTCCGGGATCTCCGTTCCCGTCCACCGGAGTGGCCGCCAGTATCCTCAGGCGCTCGCCGTCGCGTTCGCACCAGACACCGGGCCAGGGGTTCAGCGCCCGCACCCGACGATCGAGGGCGGCCGCGCTTTCGGTCCAGTCGATGCGAGCCTCGGCACGGTCGAGTTTGGCCGCATAGGTGACGCCCTCTTCCGGTTGCGGCACGGCGGGGGGCAGGTCGCCCGACAGCACGTCGACGATCAGACGTCCGCCGATATCGGCCAGTGCATCGTGCAGGCCCGATGCCGTGGTGCTGCCGGTAATCGGCACGGCTTCGGCCGCCAGCATCGGGCCGGTATCGAGCCCTTCGTCCATCTGCATGATGGTAATCCCGGTTTCCGTATCGCCCGCCAGAATGGCCCGCTGGATCGGCGCGGCACCGCGCCACCGGGGAAGGAGGGACGCGTGGATGTTTATGCATCCCAGACGGGGCGCCTCCAGGACAGGCCTGGGCAGGATCAACCCGTAGGCCGCGACAACGGCGACATCCGCGTCGAGCGCCGCGAAATCCGCCTGGGCCTCTGCGTCTTTGAGGCTGACCGGATATCGAACGGCGAGACCCTTCGATTCCGCGAATGCCTGAACCGGCGACGGCTTTTCCCTGTGACCGCGCCCGGCCGGACGGGGCGGCTGGGAATAAACGCAGACGATCTCGTGACAGGCCTCGATCAGCGCCGCCAGCGCGGACACGGAAAAATCGGGCGTGCCCATGAATACGACCCGCATCGGGAAACCCCCTCAGACGCCCGCTTTTTCGGCGGCCTTGGCGTCGGCTTTTTTGAGCTTCGTCAGTTTGCGCAGGATCATGCCGCGCTTCAGGCTGGAGATGCGGTCGACGAACAGTACGCCGTCGAGGTGATCGATCTCGTGCTGGATGCAGGTCGCCAGAAAACCGTCCATATCCTGTTCGCGGATTTCGTTTTCGTAATCCAGATACCGGATCCGCACCTTGTCAGGCCGTTTCACCTCGGCAAAGTGTTCCGGCAACGACAGGCAACCCTCCTCGAACACGGAAATCTCTTCGGAAGCGCCGACGATTTCCGGGTTTGCCAGGCACATCGGCTGCGGTTCTTCGCCGGTCCGGGCAACATCGGCGACGATCACCCGTTTCAGTACGCCGACCTGCGGCGCAGCCAGCCCGACGCCCGGCGCGGCGTACATGGTTTCCAGCATGTCGTCCATCAGTCGTCGCACGTCGTCGTCGACGGATTCGACAGGCGTCGCGACCCTTTTAAGGCGCGGGTCGGGGGCGGTGATGATGGGCAGCAAGGCCATCGGGCTCGGTTTCCTAAGTATCGGTCCGGGGTTAGGTATGCGTTCGGCCCCGCAGGGTCAAGCATCACGTTGTCCGGTCGGGTTGCGCGGACCGATTCGGAAAAGTTCGTGATATGTTCCGCTGCATGGATCCGATCACGATCATCGCGCTGGTTGTCGCCGCAGGAGCGCTGGCGCTCGCCGCATTCGTTCTGCTGCGGAGCGGCAAGCCGGACGCGTCCGCAGACATCGCGCGGACGACCGAACGACTGGCCGCGCAGCAGGCGGAACTGGCAGGCCGCCTGTCACAGATCGCGGAAGCCGATGCCGCCAGCCAGAAGGCGCTGTCGGAACGTCTCCAGAACCAGGAAATCGCGATCACCAAGACTTTGGAAGAACGCCTCGCCGACGTGACGAAAAAAGTCGGCGACAGCCTGCAGCAGACCAGTACGAAATCATCGGAGACGATGACCAAACTGCAGGAGCGGCTGGCGGTGATCGACGCGGCCCAGAAAAACATCACCGACCTGTCGGCGCAGGTGGTGCAGCTGCAGGACGTGCTGACCAACCGGCAGGCTCGCGGCGCCTTCGGCGAAATCCAGCTGCAGGATCTGGTGCAGGCGGCCCTGCCGCCATCGGCTTACGAATTCCAGAAAACGCTGGGCAACAACAAGCGCGCGGACTGCGTACTCAATCTGCCGAATCCGCCCGGCGCCATCGCAATCGACGCCAAATTTCCGCTGGAAAGCTATCATTTGCTGCGGGCCGCAAAGGACGACGCCGGCAGGGCGCAGTATGCACGGGCCTTTGCGGCCGACGTGCTGAAACACGTCCGCGATATTGCCGACCGCTATATCATTCCGGGCGAAACCGCCGAATCCGCGCTGATGTTCCTGCCGTCCGAAGCCGTCTATGCCGAGCTTTATGCCAATCATCCCGAGACGGTGGAGAAATCCTATCGCGCCCGGGTGTGGATCGTGTCTCCGACGACCCTGATGGCGACGCTGAACACGGTCCGCGCCGTGCTGAAAGACGCATCCATGCAGGAGCAGGCCGGCCTCATCCAGACAGAAGTCCGCAAGATGCTGGTCGATGTCGGGCGGATCGACGAACGGGTGGACAAGCTCCAGACCCATTTCCGCCAGGCGCAGGAAGACATCGGCAAGATCCGCACATCGACCAACAAGGTCACCAGCCGCGGCGAAAAGATAGAACTGATCGAGCTGGGTGAAGGTCCCGACGTCGACGAAATCGCTCCCGCTGCCGAGATCCACACGCTGGAGCGCGGCAACGGCTGATTGCGGCCTCGCTTCCGGGAACTATAGTGTGATCGAAGACCCGAAGCGGACGATCTGAAACGGACACTCTGCCCATGAAGGCTTTCTGGCGATCTCCCGTATACATCCTGTTTGCCGCAACCGCGATCGTGCTGATCGCCAACGGGTCGCGGCAAAGTTTCGGCCTGTTTCTCGAACCGATCAGCACTGATCTGAAATGGGGCGTTACGGAATTCGCAACCGCCATCGCCATTCAGAACCTGATCATGGGCATTGCCGCGCCCTTCACCGGGGCGCTCGCCGACCGCTGGATGCGCCCGACGACCGTGATCGCGCTGGCCGCCGGGCTGTACGCCACCGGGGTCGCCCTGATTTCCGTCTCGGTGACGCCGGGAACGATGTATCTGTCCGCCGGGCTGATCGTCGGCATCGGTGCCTCGGGCGTGGGGCTGACCCTGCCGCTGGGGATTGTCGGCAGGGTCGCACCGGAAAAATCGCGCACGTTCTGGCTCGGCATCGTAACGGCCGGCGGCTCCGCCGGGCAGTTCGCCTTCGCCCTGACGAGCAAGGGCCTGATCGACGGGTTCGGCTGGGCAGGCGGAATCGTCATTCTCGCCCTTATCGTCGCCGTCGCGGTGCCGTTGGCCTGGTCGATGCGGTCCGCCGGCGCAGTGGCGTTTTCCAAACCGGATACGGAAACCCTCGGCAGCGCCCTGAAGAGAGCGAGCCATCATCGCGGGTACTGGCTGCTGGTGATCGGATTTTTCGTCTGCGGATTTCAGGTGCAGTTCGTCGGCACGCACCTGCCCAAATTCCTGACCGATTCCGGCGCCGGCGCCTGGCTGGCCGCAGCGGCGATCAGCACCATCGGACTATTCAACCTGTTCGGCACCATTATCGCCGGCTGGGCGGGCGGGCGGTGGCGCAAGCGGAACCTGCTGAGCCAGCTTTATCTTGCCCGGGGCCTGCTGTTTCTCGTGTTTCTGTACCTGCCGGTGAACGAGATCACGGTCATCGGCTTCAGTGCGATTCTCGGGCTGCTGTGGCTGTCGACGGTGCCGTTGACCAGCGGAATCGTCGCGCAGGTGTTCGGCCCCCGTTATATGAGCACGCTGTTCGCCATCGTTTTTCTGAGCCACCAGCTGGGAGCGTTTTCGGGCGTGTTCCTGGGCGGGCTGTTTTACGACATGTTCGGGACTTACGACGCCGCCTGGTGGCTGGCGATCGGGCTGTCCGCGGCGGCGGCTCTTATTCACTGGTGCATCGACGACCGCCCCGTCGAGGCGCCGGACCCCGCACCCGCTTCCTGATCCGCTGAAAGCCCTGGAACTCAGGGGATTCCCGGACTGTCGAGCGCATTTGGAATGCATGGGATCCCTGTCGGAATTTTTTACAATGGTTAACGCCACCGGAGTCCGGCAGCACCATAACCTATTGAAATACCCGGATTCATCGAATCTGGCACGATAATTGCATTAACCATGGCAGTAGTTTGAGTCTCGCGTAACAAGTTTAGTTTTTCCGACGTGTTTCGAAGAGATCGACATGAACCGCATAAAGAAACATCTGCTGATCGGACTGGCGGCCCTTGCGGCCTCCGCAGTGTCCGTTCCGGCGCATGCGGTGCCCCAGCTCCGGCTTTCCGACGGTATTAACACGGTGACCGTCACCGATGGCGGCGCAGGCGATATCAATCCCCTGGCCGGCGTCGTGGTCTTCAACGGCGCAATCGGCGATTTCAGCGTCAACGTCACGACAGGGATCACAAAACCGCTGCTCGGCAGCCCGACCGATCCGGTTCTGGATTTGAATTCCATTGATGTCACTGGCGCCGCGGGCGGCATCCTGACGATCGAGTTTACCGAAACCGATTTTTTGTCCGGCGGACCGACCGTCAACTTCTCGACGGAAATCGGCGGCGTCACCGCGGATACGGTCCAGTTCGAACATTTCGCGTCCGCCGCCAACACCGGTTTCGCGCGGGATATAGCGCTCTTCGATTCCGGCGCCCTGACCGGCGGTTTCGTGTTCGTCGATGTCGGCGCCGAGGCGCTGACCGGTCCCTACTCCCTGACCACCGTCGCGACGATTACCCATGCCGCCGGCGGCCAGAATTCGAGCTTCAACTCGGTGCTTGAAAGCGGGTTCAAACCGACCACGGACATACCCGAACCCGCGTTGGCGCCGTCGCTGGTGATCGGCGGCCTCCTGATGGCGGGTCGCGCGTTTTCCCGTCGGCGCAAGGCCTGATCCGGATATTTTCTCCCTTGTTTTGAACGGAATTCGCACCCGTGTTCGCACGGGTGGTTGCGTGCCGGCGCGCGACCTGAAAAACTGCGGTCAGTTCGAATTCAGAGGGAAAAGGTCATGGCCGAAACGGCGCAGTTTCTGAAACTCACGCATGAAGGGGCGCTCGCCGCGCTGAACGCCGGTATCGCCAAAGCGGCCGATATGGGTCAGCCGCAATGCATCTCGGTGGTCGACAACGGCGGCAACCTTCTGGCGTTCGTCCGCATGGACGGCGCCTTTCACATGTCGCTGGAAACGTCGCTGCGCAAGGCCCGCACGGCGGCCTGCTACGGCGATCCTTCGGGCGGGCTCATGGAAGGCGTCGACATCAAGCTGGCTCTTGGCACGGACGGACAGCGCATCAATCTGCCGGGCGGCCTGCCCATCATCGTTGACGGCCACTGTATCGGCGGAGTGGGCGTCGGATCGGGCACGGGAGAACAGGATCGCGAGGTCGCGACCGCGGCGATTGCCGCCATTCCGGGAAGCCAATCTTTCTGATAAGCCCGGGCCAAGGCTGAATCGCGCAGAATCCGCGCGATTCCGCACGCTCCGTTGCATACGCGGAAAATGCCCTCGAGATGAC
>Ga0181591_10001307_pt1 | contig 21123 bp, 26 predicted proteins | sample 071ome_33_FD_133757 | JGI IMG/M metagenome (GOLD analysis project Ga0181591, IMG submission 133757) | Coastal salt marsh microbial communities from the Groves Creek Marsh, Skidaway Island, Georgia - 071412AT metaG (megahit assembly) | ecosystem: Environmental > Aquatic > Marine > Intertidal...
AATGACAAACCCATTTAAAGACATTGACACGTTTGGTTCTGCGTGTGATCAAGAACCGAGTGAAGCAAACTATAAAATGTATCTTAGTTTGATCAAAGAAGAATACGAAGAACTACAAGAAGCAGTCGAAGCAAATGACACTGTAGAACAACTTGATGCACTTATTGACATTCTTGTTGTTACTATGGGTGCTATTCGTGCAGGCGGTTTTAATGGAGAAGGTGCGTGGAAAGAAGTAATGGATACGAACTTTGCAAAGATCGACCCAGAGACAGGCAAAGTACGCAAGAGAGAAGACGGCAAGGTATTGAAACCAGAAGGTTGGAAGGCACCACAATTAGCACAGTTCATCAAATAAATTGGCCAGAGTTTTGGTTACCTCCAATTAATCTTTGGACAGTTCCCCAAAAATAATACTTGACTCCTATCAGTTTATACGTTATAATATGTAATAAATTGTTAGGAGTTTTTCTTTGGCTACACACGGCATGATTGATTTAGAGACACTAGGCGTAGAGCCTGACAGTGTTGTTATGACTCTAGGTGCTATTAAGTTTGATCCATTTAGTGATGCAGAGCCTCACACGCCATTATATTTGCGTGGAGATGTAGAAGAACAAAGCGAACAGTATGGGCGTTCAATTGACGACAATACTCTTGCTTGGTGGGCGACACAACCGCAAGCAATCCAGGACGAAGCATTTGGTGATCATAGCGATCGTGTAACTGTACAAGAAATGTTGCGTCAATTAAACAAATGGAGTGTAGGTTTAGATTATATTTGGTGCCAAGGTCCTACGTTTGATTTTGTAATATTACAAAGTTTATATAAGGACGCTGAGAAACCTGTACCGTGGAACTATTGGCAGATACGAGATAGTAGAACACTATTTGCTATGATGCCTCAGGATCCGCGAAAAGCAATACAAGAAGAACTACATAATGCATTAGCAGATTGTTATTATCAAGCAAAATGCGTACAACAATCATATAAACACTTTGGAGTAAAGGCACGATAATGAAAGACTTATGGGTAGAAAAATACCGTCCTAAAACAGTAGATGGTTATGTGTTTCGAGATGAAGCACAAAAAGCACAAGTGAAAACTTGGATTAAAGACAAGACTATTCCACACTTGTTGTTTAGTGGCAATGCTGGTATTGGTAAAACAACACTTGCAAAACTGTTGTTCAACGAACTAGATGTTAATGATTTAGACATACTAGAGATTAACGCAAGTCGAACAAACTCAGTAGATGATGTTCGTGATAAAATTGTAAATTTTGTCCAAATGATTCCATTTGGTGATTTTAAGGTTGTATTATTAGATGAAGCTGACTATCTTAGTCCAAACGCTCAAGCGGCTTTGCGCGGTGTTATGGAAGAATATCACACTACTGCTCGTTTTATTCTTACTTGTAACTATCCTAACAGAATTATTCCTGCTATCCACTCAAGGTGCCAAGGGTTCCATATTGCAAAAATTGACCAAACAGAATTTACAGCCCGTGTGGCTGAAATCCTCATCACTGAAGGAGTGACTCCAGACTTGGATGTCTTAGATACATACGTAAAGGCTACCTACCCAGATTTGCGTAAGTGTATCAACACCGTACAAATGAATAGTGTTGATGGTGTGTTGAATAAGCCTAACGAAGGTGATACAGGCGAGAGTGACTGGAAGCTGGACATGGTCGAACTGTTCAAAGCAGGTAAGATTCAAGAAGCACGTAAATTACTTTGTGGTGCTATTCGTCCAGAAGAAATGGAAGAAGTGTATCGTTGGTTGTATGACAATATCGAATTGTTTCCGGATCCAGACCAAGCGGTGCTAATTATTAAACAAGGACTAGTTGATCATACCTTAGTTGTAGATCCGGAGATTAACTTAGCCGCAGTATTAATCAAATTAGCGAGGTTACAGTGACATATCTAGTTGTAGATAATTGCATTAAATGCAAACACATGGATTGTGTTGAAGTATGCCCAGTAGATTGTTTTTATGAAGGTGAAAACATGTTAGTAATCAATCCCGACGAGTGTATTGATTGCGGAGTATGTGAGCCCGAATGTCCTGCTGATGCTATACTTCAAGACACATCTTTTTCTAATCAAGCCGAAGCAATAAGGTGGGAAGAAATTAATAGAGAGTATAGTGCCTTATGGCCTAATATTACAATTAAAAGAGAGGCGCCGTCAGATGCAGAAGAATGGAATGGTGTGCCAGATAAGTTTGAAACACATTTTAGCAAAAACCCTGGAAAGGGCGATTAATGATAAAAGTTTATGACGATGTTCTTCCTAAAAAAATTGTACAGGATCTAGAACATCTTTTTTCTAACACACCTGTCAAATTTGTTTTTGCTCCAGGAACGGTGGATCAAGATCAAGTAGAAGGAATCACTGAACATAAAAACATTGTGGATACTCCGCAAATTGTTCATATGGTGTATGGTGGTAACAGAGCAGAAAGTGAATATTGGCCTGATATAAAATCATTACTTTATTTTATTGAAGACAGGGTAGGTATCGATATAATAGGAATAGATAGAGTAAAAGCAAATATTCTGACGCCTCATCCTAAAGCACACAAAAATAGTTTTAATATGCCACACACAGACAGGTATGTTGATCATCAAGGTCTTAATTGGTATAGCCTTGTATATTACATAAATGATTCAGATGGCGATACATTTCTTTTTGAACAATATGCAGGAGAAACATTAGATGCTGATAGAATAGCAAAGAGAGTACCTCCTAGAAAAGGATCTTTTGTTATTTTTGACAGTACAAGATGGCATGCAAGTAGTAATCCATCTAAAGGACATAGAATGATTTTAAATTTTGTTTTAGCAACGAAGGAGAAAATAATTGAAAGTTAAGCTAATATCATATTCACAACCTTCTGAAGAATTCATGGAAGAAGGTGTTACTAATGCACAAGAACTAATTGCATTTTGTGCAAGGGTAAGCAATCCTTCAAATCAAATGAACAAAGAAACTAGTGAAAAATTAATCAAGTACCTAATCAAACACGCACACTGGTCACCATTAGAAATGGTTAGTGCTTGTTTAGAAATCGATACCACTCGTGACATCGCACATCAAATTGTGCGTCATCGTAGTTTCAGTTTCCAAGAGTTTAGTCAGCGTTATGCTAATCCAGAAGATATGGGAGACCAATTTGTCATCCGTGAAGCTAGGATGCAGGACGAAAAGAATCGTCAAAATTCTATTGAAACAGATGATGAAAGATTACAAGCATTTTGGGAAAACTATCAGCGTGGTGTTATTGAAGCAGCAAAAAATGCATACGATTGGGCAATTCAAAATGGAATAGCAAAAGAACAAGCTCGTGCAGTATTACCAGAAGGCTGTACTAAAACTCGGTTATATATGAATGGCACTTTACGTTCATGGGTGCATTACATTGAACTACGTGGTGCTAACGGCACACAAAAAGAGCATATGGAAATTGCTCATGCCTGTGCCAAAGTAATTGCAGAAATCTTTCCATTAGCGAAGGATCTTGTTAGTGAAGTCTAAGTTTATAGATGCTTATATGGATGTAGCAGAGCGGTTTGCACAACTTAGTTCTGCTACACGATTACAAGTTGGTGCGATTGTTGTAAAGGATGATCGCATTATCTCTATTGGCTACAATGGTATGCCTAGTGGTTGGGATAATGTGTGCGAACACGAAGGAAAAACTAAACCAGAAGTTTTACATGCCGAGTCTAACGCAATCGCTAAACTAGCACGTTCGCCCGAAAGCGGCGATGGTGCAACTATTTTTATTACCCATGCACCTTGCATCGACTGTGCTAAACTGATTTATCAGAGTGGCATAAGAGATGTTTATTATGCCCAGTCATACAGATCTAAAGACGGGTTAGATTTTTTAGAAAAATCTGGTATATCTGTTAATAAGGTAGAAAGGGGCTAATTGCCCCTTTTATTATTCGTCCCCATATACCTGGAGTACTTCTTTTACCGCTTCATGGCGCTCAATATCTCCTTGTGCGAAATAAACTATATCAAGTCTGGATGCTCTTCCTGTTTCTAGCAATTTAACAAAGTCAATTAGACCATTGTCTTTTAATCTATCTGCTTGTGCTAGGTCTCCAGTAACAGCCATTTGACTGCCTTCGCCTAATCTAGTTAATAGCATTTTCATTTGATTAGGTGTAGCATTTTGCATTTCGTCTGCTAGAATAAAAGCATTTTTAAAGGTGCGTCCTCGCATGAAAGCAAGTGGTGCTATTTCAATAATACCTTCTTCTATCATGCCTTCTATTTGTCTTGCGTCAAAATATTCTCTTAACACATCAAAAATAGGTCTTGTCCAAGGCGCCATTTTTTGTTCTAATGTGCCTGGTAGGAACCCAAGATCCTCATCAACCGATACTGCTGGTCGTGTAACAATAATTTTATCAATTTCTCCTTGTTTAAAGAGTTTGACTGCTACTTGAACTGCCAACAGAGTTTTACCTGTTCCTGCCGGCCCGATGCCAAAGACTATATCTTTCGACGGGTCTAACAGTTTGCATATGTAGTTTTCTTGATTAATGTTACGGGGAATTATAGTTACTTGTTTTTGTTTTTGAAATGTGTTTATATTAACAACGTTGTTGTTAAACTGTTGCTGCCTAGCAGCTTTTCTTTTTGCACCCATTAAGTCCTCCTTATGGAATGTATGGAAGTATGCAGGGTAGTGTGCTTTGTTGTAAAGCATTTGCCCTACAAAGTATTTACCAAGTTGGTCAGAAATTAAAATACAAACATATCCTTTTGATACGATAAATAAGTATAGCAAGAAATAGGACAGCAAAATGCATGATATTCAAGATGTAATCAAGAACATAGATAACATTTACAATAGTAATACAGGTTTTGAAATTTTAAAAGATTTTGAACGTGTTATCGACGAACTCGATTTGTATGTTTATAAGAATTGGGAAGATGGCGAACTAATGTCAGGACCTGATATAAGCAGACATTGGGTTACTTGTTCTTTTATGTGGCCTAGAGCTGATATGCCAGATCCAATGGGCGGCAAACGTTTATTAGATTATGACTGTAAAGTTAGTTATAAAAGAGACTACATAACAAAACCAAGAAAAATCCGTAAGCCGGATGACGTGCGTCTTGGAACTAAAAAAGGAAAACTTGATAGACATGCAATTTGGGTAGTTGAAATTCAAATGCCTAAAAAATTAATGGCAGATATTTATGGCGGCTATAACGAAGTAATAAAATACGAAGAGCCTGCCACACAAGAACAAACTCCAGATATGCAAGCACAACCAGCTGATATGGCTGCAATGCCACCAGGTGGAGCAGCACCTGCACCAGCACCTGAAGGTGGTGAAGTTGGTGCAGCTGATTTAGGAACAATTTAATATGGGACTCAGAAACGAAGATCTTAAAGATATGATTGACCACATTTTTGAAATTGATTCGTTCGCTTCAAAAATGGGAGACGACAAAGATATTGTTACACTAAGTTTCAGCATTAGATCAAAAGATCCTGCAGACGATTTGGTTAGTTTTATAGAAAAAGGTTATCCATTTGTACTAGATAGTGATGTAACATCAGGCGAACAAAGTGACGGCACATATAAAGTGTTTGTCGAAATGGAAAGAACCAAAGAAGTGCCAGAGCAAATTATGGAACTAATTGATGGCATTTCAAAACTATCAGGTAAAGACGATTTTAAATTTCGTTACTATAAAAACTTTAGATCAGTGCCGTGCAGTTTAGATGCACTATCAGCTTCAATTCCGGCTGACCCTGATCAATATGGCATAAAAACTAATGAATCTAAATTAGAAAACTATAAAAACTTCTTTAATAAAAGTTATGTGGATTCAATCGTCATGGAAGACGAAATACTTAGAATTCAGAAGAAGTATGCAGATCCTGTTTATTTCAAATTCATTGATGTTGGAGATAAACATGATGTTCTTGATAGTATAAAAGAAACTATCAATGTAAATGATTTTTCAGAAATCATTTTTCTTTCAAAGTACATAGGCGACTATAACATTACTAAATATGGTAATAAGCTAACTCTAGAGAACGAAGAAAAGTTGCTTGTTCTCGAAAGAATTGTAACATAAGGAATTAGACAATGCTCACAGCAGATCAATTTGGGGAATTATTTCCTCGTTGTAAAGATCCAGAAGGCTGGGTTGATGCAATGAACGAAGTATTTCCAGAATATGAAATAAACACGCCTAAGCGAATTGCTGCATTTATTGCGCAGTGCGGGCATGAATCAGGTGGATGGAGAACATTCTCTGAAAATTTAAATTATAGTGCAAAAGCACTTGACGCAGTTTTTGGCAAGTACTTTGTACGTGCAGGAAGGGACGCAGAAGAATATGCTAGACAACCAGAAAAAATTGCAAATGTCGTGTATGCTAATAGGATGGATAATGGTGACACTGACAGTGGGGATGGTTGGCGCTATCGCGGCCGTGGTCCTATTCAGCTAACTGGTAAGGCAAACTACACTGCTTTCTCAGAAGATATGGATGTAGATGCAGTTGATGATCCAGATCAAGTTTCAGATGATAAGAAAATTGCACTAATGAGTGCTATTTGGTTCTGGAATAAAAATGGACTAAACCGTTATGCAGACAGTAGCGATATTAAAACAATGACCAAACGCATCAATGGCGGATACATTGGACTAGAAGATCGCATACATCATTGGAAAGTTGCACTTGCTGCAATGGGAGAAATGCACGACGACTTGCATGAATCAGACGATGAAGATGATTCATTTGATCTTGATGATATTGGTGTGTTACGCAAAGGTGCAAAAGGCGAAGGTGTTAAATTAATGCAAGAAGCACTTGGTATTAGTGCAGATGGCGACTTTGGCCCTGGTACAGAAAGAGCATTAAAAGAATGGCAAGCCGCAAATGGGCTTGTAGCAGACGGTATTGCCGGACCTGCAACACTTGGCGAACTATTGGGATAACTATTAGTATGTTTAGTTCAATAAGAATTGCTATTGTTTTAACACTACTTGCTGCCGCAGGTGGCGGCTACATGTATGTTAAGAAATTACAAAGCGATTTAGATACTGCTAGAGCAAATGTTGCAAAGATGGAAATCGCTGTACAAACTAGCGAACAAAGTCTTAAACTTGAAAGAGCAGAATCTGCAAGACTTGGAGAACTAAACAGTCAGTTAAGTGCTGACCTACAAAAAGCAGAGCAGTACGGAGATGAACTTCGTTCTACTCTGCAAAAACATAACCTTACACACTTGGCTAATAAAAAGCCAGGTTTGATACAAAAGAGAATGCAAAATGCGACTGATAAACTATGGGATGATCTTGAGTCTATCACTGCTCCTTCTACAGGGGTGCAGCCTACTGACTCCGGAACCACAGATAGTAACAGTAACTAATACAGTAAAAACCACTGTACCAATAGTTGCTCACCCTAAAGGCGTTCAATTGAACGATGTTAAAATCTATGTGGTTTCAAAAGAGAATTACGATGAGTTTATAAAAGACTTTGAAGCAAAAAATGGCGGCGATGCTTACATTGCGATCTCTGTAAAAGACTACGAAAACCTTTCTTTAAACTTTGCTGAACTACGTAGGTATATAGAACAGCAAAAGCAAATCATTCTTTACTACGAAGAAGCAGTAAAGCCAGAAGAAAAAACTCCAGAATCTAAATAAATACACATAGTAAAACATAGGGGTTATTATGTGGGAAATGATACAACAGATGGCGGGAGACCGTCTTTGGATCTACACTAGTATTGCAGGGTCATTACTAGGTGCGGCGTTTTTGTTCTGGTTCAAAGATACAAAAATGGCAATATGGGCAGTAAGCAAGTTTGATCGTACATTAGAGTATCTAGCAATACGCTGGGGTTGGACTTGGCTCCAAAACGATCCAAATGCTTGGCGTGTAAAGTATCCTAAGATAACTTCAAAGATAGATGAGCTAGAAGCTCGTATTGCTAAACTAGAGGGGAAAAAGTGATGGCAGAAGAAGAAATCAAAGCAGCAGGACTTCATCCAGCAGACACCAACGGTGATGGAAAAGTATCCGATGAAGAACATGCAATGTATCTTGAGTTTAAGCGTAAAGAACTAGAAGATGCAGATGCTCGTAGAGATGCAATGCGTACAATGACATGGTTTGCTTTAGCAGGAATGTTACTATACCCTGCGGCAATTCTTATTACATCATTGATGGGCCAAGATAAAGCCGCATCAATAATTGGTGACATAGCACCAACATATTTTGTTGCAATTTCTGCATTAGTAGCAGCCTACTTTGGTGCTAACGCATATACAGATAAAAAGAAATAATCACTAACGTTAATACCTAATAGTCCATGCGATAAGTACATGTATGGACTATTATTCTATTCTAGGTATTCAACGTAATGCTTCGCAAGACGATGTGCGCAAGGCGTATAAAAAACAGTCTATGAAACATCACCCAGACAGAGGTGGTGACGAAGAAGAATTCAAGAAGATTAACGAAGCATATCAGAATCTAAGTGATCCGCAAAAACGTGCGGCTTACGATAATCCTCAACCCCAATATAGATTTGATACTAGTGGTATGGGCGGCGGCTTTGAAGATGTATTTGCTAGTATGTTTGGCGGCAGAGGTTTTAATCCTAGACAAAGACAACCAGTAAAAAATCCTGACATCACTGTACAAACTAGTATCAGTATGAAAGATGTTTATACAGGTAAAAAACTTTATGTCACTTATGTATTACAAAGCGGGCAGAATGAAAGGGTTGAAATAAATATCCCCCGAGGTATAAATGATGGTCAAATAATTCGGTATAGTGGATTAGGTGATGATAGCATTAAAGACTTGCCCAGGGGAGATCTTTATGTTAAAATACGTATTAGTAGTGTAAGAGGATGGATTAGAGAAGGGTTTGATTTACATACATCTGTCACAACAAATGTGTTTGATTTTATAACTGGTTCTGAAATAGAACTAAACACATTAGACGAAAGAACTTTATCTTTAAAAATTCCAAAAGGCACTACTCCAGGCACAACTTTTAGCATACACGGCTATGGAATACCAGACATAAAGAGAGGACGGAAAGGTGTATTATATGTTAAAGTTAATGCAACTGTTCCAAAAATTACTGATGAAAAATTGTTACGAAAGATAGAGAAAATAAAAAATGCAATTACTTAAATCGCCACATCCTTTTTTAGAAAAGCAAGTACAGCCATTTGATTTTGAAAGATTAGATGCTGAAACTATTTCACGTGAAATGACTCAGTTAATGCTAGAAGAAGGCGGCATTGGATTAAGTGCTAATCAGGTTGGCATCGACGCACAGATTTTTGTAATAAAGCCAATACTATTAGAAGATAAGACTCCATTAACAGTAATAAACCCAGTAATAGATAAAATTACGCAGGATACTGAAACAATGCCAGAGGGGTGTTTAAGCCATCCTGGATTGTTTCTAACGGTGAAAAGACCTAAAGGGTTGATTGCCAAATACTTTGACATTAATGCAAAAGAATGTATAATAGAACTTACTGATATAGATGCAAGATGCTTCCTACATGAGTATGATCATTTGCAAGGTATAGAATTTACTAACCGTGTATCTAGATTAAAATTAGACATGGCTAAGAAAAAAGTAGCAAAAAACAAAAGAAGGATCCAGTATGGTTGAACCAAGCGAAGAACTACAACTAGTATTTGATAAGGCTGTCAAAGACGCTCGTAAGTTACAACACGAATATGTTACATTAGAACATTTGCTGTTTGCAATGTTGTGCAGTGATCCTTTTATAAAACTTATAGAAGGTTATGGCGGTGACCCTGAATACATTAGAAAAAATTTAGAAAATTATTTAAAAACTAATTTAGACGAAATCAAAGTAGAATCAACAAAACATAAACCTAAAAAAACATCTTCTGTTGAACGCTGTCTTAATAGAGCATTCACTCAAACACTGTTTGCAGGTCGTAGTGAAATTACATTAAGTGACGTACTATTAAGTATGTTGTCAGAAAAGAAAAGTCATGCTTTCTTCTATTTAGAAAGAGCAGGAATTGAAAAAGAAAAATTTGCAGAATATGTTAATTCTGAATTAGAAGCTAATTATGCCGACGAAGAAGTTTCAGGAGCATCACAAAAAGCACTCAGATCTTTTACTACTAATTTAAATGATGAAGTAAAAAGAGGAAAAGTAGATCCGGTAATTGGTCGAGGTGAAGAACTAGAAAGTATTGCTCTTGCACTAGGTCGCCGTAACAAAAACAATGTATTGTTAGTTGGCGAGCCAGGTGTTGGTAAAACTGCTATTGCAGAAGGGCTTGCTTGGAATATTGTAAATGATGCTGTTCCTGATTTCTTAAAAGAATATGGAGTGTATATGTTAGACATTGGCAGTATGCTTGCTGGTTCAAAATATCGAGGTGACTTCGAAGAACGCTTTAAACTTGTTCTTGCAGGATTGAAGAGCAAAGGCAAAACTATCATGTTTATTGATGAAGCACACATGATGAGTGGTGCAGGTGCAGGTGGCGGTAACAGTGCTAACGATTTAGCAAACATGTTGAAACCAGCACTAAGCAAAGGCAACATTAAAGTTGTTGCATCTACTACTTGGGAAGAATATCGCAAGTACTTTGAAAAGGATCGTGCTCTTATGCGTAGATTCCAACGTGTAACAGTTGATGAGCCTGATCAAGAGACTACAAAAGATATTTTGCAAGGTATTAAGAAATACTACGAAGACTATCATAACACAACTATCACAGATGAAGCAATCGAAGCGGCTGTTAAACTCAGTGTTAAATATCAAGCAGATAAAAAATTACCTGATAAAGCAATTGACTTGATTGATCAAGCATGTTCAAGATTTAATCTTAAACCTACAGATACAAAAATTGTTTCTGCTAGTGAAATACAATTTGAACTTGCAAAGTCTGTTAAAATACCTGAAGAACAAGTAGCTGAAAGAGAAACAGAAAATCTAGCAAATCTAGAACATAATCTCAAAAGCACAGTGTTTGGGCAAGATGAAGCAATCGAATCAATTGTTGATAAAATTCTTGTTGCACAAGCAGGACTTAAAGACGAAAACAAGCCAATTGGTTCGTTTGTGTTTATGGGTCCAACAGGTACTGGTAAAACAGAAACAGCAAAACAACTTGCTGAACAATTAGGCAGCAAACTTGTTCGGTTTGATATGAGTGAATATCAGGAAAAACACAGTGTTGCAAAACTGATTGGATCGCCTCCTGGTTATGTCGGACACGAAGAACGTGGAGGACTGTTGATTGAAAAATTACAAGAGAATCCTAATTGTGTTTTACTGTTAGACGAAATTGAAAAAGCACACCCTGATGTTTCGCAACTATTGTTACAAGTTATGGACAACGGACGTATTACAGGTTCAAACGGTAAAGAAGCAGATGCACGTAATTGTGTTCTTATCCTTACAACTAACCTAGGTGCTCAAGAAGCCGAAAAGAATACTATCGGTTTTACTGACGAAATGGAAAACGAATACGATGACGGATCTTTGAAGAAGTTCTTTGCTCCTGAATTTCGTAACAGACTTGATGGTGTTATTACCTTTGCTAAACTGGGCAAGCCTGTAATGATGAAGATTGTTGGCAAGTTCTTGTTAGAACTAAAGCAAATGGTTGTTGAAAAAAATGTTGCTATTAAAGTTTCAGATGAAGCACTTGATTATCTTGTAGATAAAGGATTCAATAGCAAGATGGGTGCTCGACCATTACAGCGTGTCATTGATCAAGAAATCAAAAGACCTCTCTCTAGACAATTACTATTCGGCGATCTTAAAGACGGCGGAAAAGTAAATATAGATATAACCAATAATGAATTGGTTCTAGAATGTATAGGGATAGAAGAAGTTGCAGAAAACAACACAGAGATCTAGTACAACAAAATTGTTTTACGATAGATACCTTTATAGGGTATCTATCCATAACAGTCTATCTAGTTTTTTTAGAGATAAAAATTTTACCTATGCTAGAGAACAATTAGACAAGTTACAAACTTTATATGACTATCAACAGCCTCTACGTTTAAAGTGGGGATTGAGAAACGCAGAAGTTAGTTTAGAAGACTTTGTCAGTGCTAAATTTCTTTTATCAGAGTTTGAAAAACATAACGACTTTACTTTAAGAATACAATCTCCCACACTAAATCTTTACACAAACAATGAATCTTGGGTAGATTTTTTAGAACAACAAAAATTAAATGTTTATCAAGTAACAAAACCTTGTAAAGAAGATATAAAAAATCTTGCAGCGAATACAATTATCATTAATGATCTAGTAGATTATGAATACAAAATCACTTTAAAAGATAGGATTGATCCTAACTTTTCAATATGGGTTAAAGCAAATAGAGACAAAATTAAAATTGGAGAAGTTGCTTTAGAAAACATCTCCAACAACAATTATGTAAGAGGTTTCTACTTTTACATAAAAAATGAAAAGATTTTACAACTGTGCAACCTGATGATCGGCGGCAGTATTGCCAGAATCGACAAAATTGTATCAAGTGCTGTTATTGATAAATAACAGTATGCCAAGTAATAGTGAAATAATATTATCAAATCAAGTACATCCTGGGGATTCAACCTCGGAAACAGTCACCGGTGACAAGTACAAAGGTGACGGATACTACGGTCGTAGTGACGGATTACATACTGTACAAATGAATGTAGATGGGTTCATAGGCTCAATTATAATGCAAGGAACACTTGCAGTTGAACCTGCTAGTGATGACTGGTTTTCTATTACGGCAACAGAACACATTTCACTAAACGATAGTAGCGCAAATGCTGACGGTAGTTTTATCTATAATTTTACAGGCAACTACGTTTGGGTTAGAGCATATGTAAGTGGTTGGACAGACGGCACTGTTCAATCGATATCACTCAATCACTGACAGGACAATAGATATGGAACATTTTATAAGCATTGTATTTCCAACTAGAAAAGTAAAAAAATCAGTCGTAGAACATATGGCTAAATTTTCTGGTATTCCTCTTACAGAAAGCAAGATGAATTATGGAATCTTTGAAAGCGAAAACAACGGGTTAGTTTTAAAACTAGAATTACCTAGATCACTTACTGAGCACGAGTCAGACATATTTGCTGATAAGATTAGTAACAAGTTAGTTGAACTAGGCTACAACGACTTTGATGTTGAAACAAGCGTTGAACTAGATGAAAACTGGGATTTTGTTTTTGAAGAATCATTAAATGCAATTCAATTAGGTGACCAAAAAGGTCAAGTGTTTAAAGGTGCCGATGTAGATTATTCACTTCCGTATATTGATGCTGAATTCCAAAATAGAACAGGAGCCACTGTCAGGGTAAGAGTTTATGGTAAAGCACCAAGACTACAAAAATTTATTCAATTCAAATCACCTAAGATTTTTGGTTCTGGTAACGGATTTAATGCTCCAAAAACTTCAGGTGGCACAGGTGATGTTCCTCCTGCTGAAAAATCAACTTCAGGTCAAGAACAAACGCCGGCAGCACAAGGTGGTGCAAAATCTATAGAACAAATTGTAGATACTTATGCAAAGCCTGGTATGACACTTGCAGATCTACAAAAGATGGAAGCAGAACTTAAAGCAGCTGAACCACAAGACCTACCTAAGGATCAGCAGTCTGGAATTGCAGGTTTCTTTAAAAAGTTAGGTAGAGGTTTGCAACAACTTACTAGCACAGAAGACTATAGAGTAAGAACAGGATTTGCTGCGGCTGCATGGAAACTGAGACTCCCAGGATTATTTGATTCTGAAGGTTACTTCCACTTTACTGAAAACGGTACAGGTGAGCCTAAAACAAGTTCAGGTGCAAGCCTAAATCAATTAATACCACTAGCAAAAGCAGGACTACTAACCGACGAAAAAGTTGCTAAAGTGGTTAAGAATTGGGAATACAAAACTAAAGATATTAAACCAGGTGATGTTGAAGCAAGAAATATTGCAGACAAAATCGATGCTATTGTTTCAGCACACGAAGCGGCTAAAGGCAAAGCAGCAGCTGGCGATCAGAAGGCTCCACAAACAAGTGCAGAACTTGATGCGGACAGCAAAGACAGCGGTACAAAGCCAGAAGACGAGAATCCATTTGCAGGTATGAGTCCAGCAGAAGCAAGGAAAGCAGTTGAAGAAAGAATTGCTAAACTGATGGAATTGTTAGACGGATTAGGTGAATCAAGTCTTTATGCAGAAATTATGACAATGCTAGTTGAAGGTCCGCAAGAAGATGCACAAATATACAAACTAGTAAAAGAAATTGAGCAACTGCTTCCGATGATGGGAGAGGACTTTAAGCCATATGCACGTATGGTGCAAGCTCAAATTGACAGAGCGCAAAAAGCAGTCAAGCGTCATGAAGCAACACTAAGTCAAGAAAAACCAAAAACATCAGCTGGAACAGGTGATGTTCCTCCGGGAGAAAAATCAACTTCAGGTAGTTTAGCCCTTGACGATTTTGTAAAGTCAGATGGATCAGTTGATTGGGACGCAGCAGCAGAAAAACTAAACGGTGGCAAACCAATTCAATTTGGTACAGTCGGCGGCACAGGTGTTGAGAACCCTAATTACAAAGATAGTGGTGTTAAGCCAGCTTCGGCATCAATGCCGAATTTAGATAAATTTGCACAAAGCGGCAAAGGCGGCTTAGCTAATGATCCAGACGAAGTAGAAGCTATTAAAGAACTACAAGAACAACTTATTGCAAAAGGTTATGATTTAGGTCCTAAAGGTGCAGACGGCAAGTATGGTCCTAAGACTAGAGCAGCAGTTAAGAAATTCCAAGAAGATAACGGGTTGAAACCAGACGGTGATGCAGGACCAAACACTATTGCAAAACTTAAAGAAAAACCTGCAGGTGATGTTGAAACTGGTAAAACAGGTGATGCTGAAACTGGTAAAACAGGTGATGCTGAAACTGATAAAACAGGTGATGCTGAAACTGATAAAACAAAAACCATTTATTACAAAGGCGATCCAATTACAGCAGAAGTACAAGAATACTTAAAGAAAGTAGGACGTGATCCAGGAGTAGTTGGCGAGACTCTCACTGACGAAGATGCAAAGGCACTGAATGATGGTATTACCAAAGACATTATTCCTATGCCTGATGTTAATTGGACTGAGAAAGGTAAAACTGATACTGAAGAACCAACTGTAGATGAAAACTATGTTGGTGTTGCACCTAAAGAACAACAGAAAAAAGGTGCGCCTATTATATTCTTAGTTAAAGGCAAAAAATACTATTGCTTTAAGAACCCAGAAGATTCAGCTTGGTACTTGTTTGAAGTTGAAAATCCAGGTGAAGATGACGTTGCAAAATACAAATTACCAAAAGATGATAAACGAGCTATTGCTATTGACGATATGAACGATGAAATTAATTCATCTGAAACAGAACCTGAAGTTTCAGGTGCCGGTGCAGGACGTGGTGACGGACAAGCAGAACTAGACAAACGTAAAGCTGATGATCAAATGGGCGGCGGAGAAGAAACTGGTAAAACAGGTGATGCTGAAACTGGTAAAACAGGTCCAGTTGATAAACCAGGTGATGCTGAAACTGGTGGAGAAGAAACTGGTAAAACAGGTGATGCTGAAACTGGTAAAACAGGTGATGCTGAAACTGGTAAAACAGGTCCAGTTGATAAACCAGGTGATGCTGAAACTGGTGGAGAAGAAACTGGTAAGACCTATACAGACATGGGCCAAGCATTTGTAGATATAGAAAACTTAAAGGCTGGTGATACTGTAACAATTGGCGGCGAAAAATACACTGTAACACCGAGCGATCTTGGCACATACTTTAAGCCAGAGAACGAAGCAGGACAAAAATTATTGGACGATCAAGCAGATAAATTGCTTAAAGATCTTGAAGGAGGTTTATAATGAGATTTTACAGAACCCTATCAGAAGCAGCAGATAAAGAGAAACTGCAAGGTATCATTAAGCAACTAGAAGCAATGCTTCCTGGCTTATCTGATGCAAAGCGCAAACAAGTTGAAGTCAAGATAGGCGAGCTAAAAGCAAAACTTAAAGCTGCTGGTATTGAAACTAAAATTGGTTCTGAATTCGCTGACCAAGGCACAGAAACCAAAGAAGTAAGTAAAGCAGCAAGAATGATTGCAGAACTTGTACATGAAGGCGTTCAAGAAGGTTTTATAAAAAGCAATACCAAAAAAATTCTAAAATATCTAAAAATGCTAGATGACGAAAAAGAATTCAATGAAGCAAGTTACGCATACTCAGAATTTGACGAGGATGGTAAAGAAATGCGTGAAGTGCTTGACGGAATAGCATTTAAGAATTTTTGGTTTTACACACCATATTATGCAGAATTGCGCAGAATGAAAATTGCTCATGAACTTCCAGATAATCCTACAAGATTAAAAGGTCAAGTTCTAAGCAATAGAGAATGGGAGCAAAACTTTTCAGAATATAAAATTAATCCAGACACTAGAAAGTATGAATGGAAGCCAGGTAGTGCAGCAGCAGAAAGCATTGAAGAAAATGCATCTAAAGTTTTACATTTAGAAGAAATGTATGACGGTAATGACTTCTTTGAAGCATATGGAGACATGTACTACAACGATGATGATACAGTAGATGAAGCAGAGTATCAAGGACGTAAAGTTAAACTAGGCAAGCCAATGCGTGGCGATGTTAAGAAGTTTAAGGTATATGTGCGTAATCCAAATGGTAACATTGTAAAAGTTAATTTTGGTGATCCTAACATGAAGATCAAAAAGTCTAACCCAGCAAGACGCAGAAGTTTCCGTGCAAGACACAACTGCGATAATCCAGGACCAAGACATAAGGCACGTTACTGGTCTTGCAGGAAGTGGTAATATGCGTATAAATGAGTTCATAACAGAAGAAGAAAAAGGCTGGTGGGATTCATTTAAAAGCGGCCTGGGCAAAATAATGAACAACAATCCAGATGAAGAACTTTATCAATGGATTAATGATAATCTTCAAAAGAAAGGAACACAGTGGATTTACAGAAATGTAAATAAACAGTTCCCAAATCGATATGTTAGATCTGATATAGATAAAGCACTTAATGTTATAATGGGTAGAAATTAAAATGCAAATTAAAGAACTAGATCAATTACCAGACAATAATAAATTTAAGTTTGATGTTGTAGATGACGCTGTTGTATTCATGCGTAATGATCCTACGTTCTATCGTAAGCATTATTTTCCTGCTGTAAGCAAACTAGCAGACATTAAAAGATCTGGCAAAAACATAGACCCAATGAAACATCTTATGCCAACTATAGAAAAAGGTTGTGACATATACACAAGAAAATATAACCTTGCTCGTAGTCCAGAAGAAGTATTTACAAACGAAGATAGAAACAGTATTCTTGAAAAAATATATTCCGAAGAAATGGACCAAATAGAAAAAGGCGAGTACAAATGAGAATTATAGAAGTTGTTGAACAAAAGAAAATAGCCTCTTTTGCGTTAGGCAGAATGAATCCTGCCACAATTGGTCACGAACTTCTTGTAAATGCTATTAAAGCACAACCAGGTGATCATTTTTTATTTTTAACAGATCGAGCACCTAAACTTCCAGACAATCCATTAACGCCAGAACAAAAACTAGACTGGGCTAGAAAAAGTTTCAACGGCATTGCTATAGGACTTGCTAAAACAGTACTAACTGCCGCAGACCGTTTGTACAAAATGGGCTACACTGAAGTAACTTTTTTAGAAGGTGAAGACAAACTGTATAAACTTTTAACACAATACAATGGTGTTGAAAAAGAAATGCATAATTTTAACTTTGACAAAATAGGCTATGTGCGCCTATCTAGAAATGCTGGCGCAGACGATGCTACAGGGATGAGCGGAACAAAGTTAAGAAATTATGTAAAAGAAAATAACTTCGAAGCATTTAAAAAAGGTATAACAAAAGCAGCACAACCTTACGCTGAAGAAATGTATAAAGAACTACAAGGTGCTCTAGGTGTTGATCCTGTTGAAAGTATCAATGAAGCTACTAGGCCTCCTGTGGCACAAAAGATTAAACCAATCAAAATGTCAAATCCACCAAAGGCACCCGATTCTACTATCCCTCGCACAAGAGATGGTTATACAACAAAGGACGGCACTACTTATAAGCAAGACAAGTACGACGAAAACATTATGCATGTAAGTAATGGTGGTGGTACATACACATTTGACGGCAGTCGTTTAATTAAATGGACAACTCCTAAAATACAAGGGTATAGACAAATTCACGACTTTGTACAAAAAACAATTAAAGTTGATAGTGATACTACAGTTAAATCACCAGAAGGTGCAGACGTTGTAATCAGTACAAAGGCTGTGTATGATCTTGAAGGTAATCTACAGAACGGTGGAGAACTTGGCATTAGTTTAGGTGGCCTAGGTGTTGGACTATCTGATAAACAATTAAGCATTAACTACGTAGTAAGCGATAATTTAAGCATACATACTAAAGCACCTAGAAACACTAAAATTGACCCTAAGACACAAAAACAATTAGCACAAATGGTTGCAAAAACTCAATCTGGAAATGTGAGCCAAGGTAATCTATTAACTATGGCAAAGCTATTTAGAAAAGCAGGTGCTAGTTTTACTTTTAAGTCGCCTGCTAATGGTCCTGCAATACCATTTAACCAAGGGGTAGAAATGCTGAGACAGGCAGGTGAATAATGGATATTGCAGATCTTCAGCACCTAGCAGGAATTAGGAATAAATTTACTGGATACAGTGAATATCAGCTTGAAGAAAATCCTAGCGAAACTGCCACAGAATTAAAGAAAAAAGAAAAAGCAATGGGATTAAAGCCTGGAGATCCTGACTGGTTTAAACTTTGGTTTAGTAAGCCTTATATGACAGGTCCTGTACAATTTAGAGGACGTAAGAAAAAATGAGATATAAAGACTTACTTAGTGAAGATGGTAGAATTGTAAAAGGTGTTAATACAACTGTTGATGTTGGTGTTAATCAAATTCCTATTGAAGCAAGTAAGTTTGGAAATACCGTTACTAAAGACGGAAGACCGCCCACACTAAGCAAAAAAGTAAAAGGCAAATCAACCAACGTATTATATAATTTAGGACTTGCTGAAAGTGTTACTAAACAAGACTTAAATGCACCAACACCTACTATACAAATGTTGGCAAGAAAATGGAAAACATCTCCAAAAGAAATATTGACACAAGTTAAAAAAGGTGTTAAAGTAGAAGCAGAACATACAACTGACTTTGACATAGCAATGGAGATAGCATTAGATCACATAAACGAAGATCCTAAGTATTACGATAAACTTAAATTTATTGAAGCAGACTCATTGGGAGAAATTGCTTCAAGCTCGCAAATTTATGTTGATATGGACGGAGTGCTTGCTGACTTTTTCGGAGAGTGGGCAAGACTAATGAATGTAAATCATTTTACAGACATTAATAAACAACATGACATAGACGATGCACTGCAAAAAATTAGAGACACCGACGACTTCTGGTTACGTTTGCCTATGTTACCAGAGTCAAAAAAACTTCTCAGTTTAATAAAGCAAGTAAAAGGAAGTTACAATATTTGTAGCTCTCCGCTTGCAGATGATCCTAATTCAGAAAAACACAAACGTACATGGGTAGAAAAAAATCTAAGTTTCTTCCCTCCGGACAATGTGTATATTACACACGACAAAGCACAGTACGCAACCAACGAAGATGGCACACCAAACATTTTAATTGATGATTATGGCGTTAATATACGCAAATGGGAAGCTGCCGGAGGCATAGGATTCAAGTATAAAGACCATAAGTTTGAACGTACAGCAAAAGAACTTAAACAGCATATGCAAGAGCCTGTACAAGAAGGTGTTAATGAAGGTTCTTTAAGAATGCCAACTGGCCAGTTGCGTGGCATGATTATTCAAATGCTACAAGATATGGAAACACAACAAGATACTGCTACACTAGTTAAGATTGCTAGATTGCTTGGTAAAGAAGTTTATTTTATGAAAAAAGGTGATCAAGTAGTATTACAAGATCCAGACTTTGATTTTTATGCTAAAGAAAGCGTTGATGCACTTGTAAATATATACGAAAAGTGGTCACAAAAATATAAACGTTCAATCAACTGTAATAACCCAAAAGGATTTAGTCAAAAAGCTCATTGTGCAGGACGTAAGAAAAACGAAGACATAGACGAAAACTTTGCTGACGGTAAGCGTAAAGGCAAAAGCAGACCAGGGCGTGTAAAGCGAGCTGGCGCTAGTTGTAACGGTAGTGTTACGGCTTTACGCAAACGAGCTAAGAACGCAAGTGGTGAAAAGGCTAAAATGTATCACTGGTGCGCCAATATGAAATCCGGGAGGAAAAAATGAAAATACATGAATTACACGAAGGTTTTTTAGATTGGTTTAGTTCTGATAAACCAGCAGATATGAAAAAAGATGTTATACCTATGGTTAAGCAATTACTAAAAAAAGGTATGCCCGAAAATAAAATTATTGCTAAAGTCGAAAAAGAACTACACGTAAGACCACGTTATGTTAAACAAGCAATAACAATGGTGCAAGCAGGTATTAACGAAGTACAAATGCGCAAATATGAAAAGCGGGAAAAAGAAATGAAAATATATGAAATAGTAGAAACAAATGCTGATACCTTTAAGAAAGGTGCAAAGGATGCTGAAAAACTATCCAGAGCCGCAGTTGATATGCACAGTAAAGCAGATGCAGCTATGGCTAACTCACCAGTTTCTAAAACACAGCAATACAAAGGCTATAAAAAAACAAGCCAGCAGAAAAAAATTGCTGCAATGAAAAAAGGTATGCCATATGGCAGACAAGACGTAGATGAAGATGCTTCAAAGGGTGCTGCTATTCTAGCAAGAATCGATATGGCACTAGATGGGTCAGGTTTAAAACGTCAAGGATTTGAACTAGTCAAAGACCCAAATAGTTTTACTCGCGGTAGTATTACTAGAGAAGCAGAAGCTGCAATTAGAAATTCACTTGCAAAAGCCAAAGCAATGCTTGGCGGAGTAGAACCTGAGGATCCGAAACCTATAATGA
>Ga0181591_10001310_pt1 | contig 21110 bp, 18 predicted proteins | sample 071ome_33_FD_133757 | JGI IMG/M metagenome (GOLD analysis project Ga0181591, IMG submission 133757) | Coastal salt marsh microbial communities from the Groves Creek Marsh, Skidaway Island, Georgia - 071412AT metaG (megahit assembly) | ecosystem: Environmental > Aquatic > Marine > Intertidal...
CGAAACCCATCGTCCGCGTGATCGCGTTCGCCGATTTCAGGCCGTCTTCATGGAACCCGTGGCCGGTCCAGGCACCAGCGAAGTAGAGATGGTCGGTACCCTGGATTTCGGCCAGTCGCGCCTGTGAGGCGACTGCGCGCTCGTCGAACACCGGATGCGCATAGTTGTAGCTTCCATGGACAAGCGCCGGATCGGGTTCCAGATGCGGGTTCAGCGTCTCGAACAACGGGTAGTCATCATCAATCTTTTGCAACCTGTTCATCCAATAGGTCAGGCACAGCGAGGTATCGACCCCCTCGCCGCCAATATAGTTCCAGGACCCCCAGGCGGCGCGGCGGCGCGGCATCAGGCTTGCATCGGAATGCAACACGGCCCGGTTCGGCTGGAAGCGGAACCCGGAAAGAATATCACGCTCTGCCGGCGTCGGATCGGAAATCAGGGCCAGCGACTGGTCTGCATGCGCGGCCATCACAACGCGGTCAAACCAGACATCGCCCTCGCCGGCGATCGACAGGATTACGCCGCCCTGCGCGCGGCGCACGCCGGTGATATGGCTGTTCAGATGAATCCGTCCACCGGCCGTGCCGCCAAGCGCAGTGGCGATGCGGTTTACATATTCGCGTGACCCGCCCTTCACCGTGCGCCATTGCGGACGGTCGATGAAATTCAGCAGCTTGTGATTCTCCATGAACTGGAGAAGTGAGCGCACCGGATAATCCATCATCGTCTGTGCAGAACATGACCAGATGGCAGCTCCCATCGGCAACAGATGATCCTCGACAAAGGCGGTGCCATAGCCTTCACGCGCGATGAAGCCGGCAAGTGATTCGCCTGCCGGCCCGGTGAAGGCGCGGGCATATCCTGTCCGGTAAAAGCGTGTCAGGTCACCCAGCATCGACCAGTAGCGGGGCCGCAGCAGATTCGCCGGCTGTGCCACCAGTCCGGCAAGTGAGCCCTCATACTCGCACCCGCCATTGCGAAGCGAGACAGCAAAACTCATGTCACTGTCGATCCATGGCACCGAAAGCCGTTCAAACAGCGCGATCAGATTCGGATAGTTCAGGGGATTGAAAACGATGAACCCGGTGTCGACCGGCACCTTTTTGTTGCCAAAATCCGCCTCAACCGTATGGCTGTGACCACCAAGGCGATGATCACACTCAAACAGATGGATATCGGCATGAGGATTAAGCAGATAGGCGCTTCCAAGGCCGGATATACCCGACCCGATAACTGCAATACGCATGGCCCTTCCCAGCAACTTTGGCTGCTACCCACGGGCACCTGCGGGGGACAGTCAATTAGAATTCATCGTCCTGCTATATAGTGAGCAGAACCCGGATACAACATTCTTTGCCCGGATACGGCCGTGAAAAGACTTTTGACAATATATGACGGATATTTTTGGCGTTTCTCCGGAAAATCAGCCTTTTTCGCGAATCACCCTTATCGGGCATGGCCGGGCATGGCCGGGCATGGCCTTGCACGGACTGACCCTGGCAACACATGCTTTCGCGACTCATGCCCTGGCAACTCTTGCCTTGGCGGCCCTGGCAATGCCACCCATGCGGCCCTGGCAATGCCACCCATGCGGCGCTGTTCCCTGAACCCCGTCTGTGACCGGACGCACCGGCCCATCCGGAATTTCCATCGATTGCACTGACGCCGGATGACAGCTATCACCAGACCAGCCAATTTGCGTTTTACCGCATCCGGACGTAACCAAGAGTGACAATGAAGAGGACCCGGGCGTGATTTACAACAAGCTTGGAAGAACCGACCTGAAGGTCAGCGCCCTTTGCCTGGGCTCGATGACATGGGGCACGCAGAACACGCCTGCCGAAGGCCATGCGCAGATCGACATGGCGCTGGACCATGGAGTCAATTTCATCGATACCGCCGAAATGTACCCGACCACGCCGATGTCAAAGGATACCCAGGGGGACAGCGAACGGATCATCGGCGAGTGGGTGGCGGCTTCGGGGCGCCGGTCCGATGTCATCATCGCAACCAAGGTTACCGGCGAAGGCAATATGAATGTCCGTAACGGCGCGCCGATCTCGCCAGCCACCATCAAAGTGGCGCTGGACGCCTCGCTGACCTCGCTGAGGACCGACTATATCGACCTTTACCAGCTTCACTGGCCCAATCGCGGATCCTATATGTTCCGCAAGAACTGGCTCTACGATCCGACAAGGCAGGACCGCAGCGCCATTCTGGACGATATGAACGAGATCCTGGAATGTCTTGGGAAATACCGGCGCGAGGGCAAGATCCGTCATGTCGGGCTGTCGAATGAAACCGCGTGGGGCACCGCGCAATGGCTCCGCATCTCCGAGGACCGCGACCTGCCGCGCATGGCGTCCATCCAGAATGAATACAGCCTGCTGTGCCGCCTGTTCGACACCGATCTGGCAGAAATGTCGCACAATGAGGATGTCGGGCTGCTGTCATTCTCGCCGCTTGCCTGTGGCCTGCTGACCGGCAAGTACAGTGCCGGCGGGACACCGCCGCAGGGATCGCGCAAAAGCATCAATGACAATCTTGGCGGACGCATCACGCCGCGCCTGTGGCCGGCCATCGACGCCTATCAGGCGATTGCGGACGAACATGGCATGGATCTCGGGCAGATGGCGCTTGCCTGGTGCATAAGGCGGCCCTTCATGGCATCGGTGATCTTTGGCGCGACAAGCCTGCCACAACTGGAGAACTCGCTGCAGGCCGCCGAACTGAACCTCACTGACGAGATCATGGCGCAAATCAACGATACGCATAAATCACATCCCATGCCGTTCTAGCCGCCTCCGGCTTGACGTCACGGGGTTGCAACCGCCCAAGGGGTGCATCATGGCAAAGAACAGGTTCAACATCGCGGTCATCGCCGGTGACGGGATTGGCAAGGAGGTCGTGCCGGAAGGGCTTCGTGTGCTGGAAACGGTCGCGTCGAAATTCGGCATCAATCTGCATTTCGATCATTTCGATTTCTCGAGTTATGACTACTACGCCAAACATGGTGATATGCTGCCGGAGGACTGGAAAGAACAGATTGGCAGCCATGACGCGATTTTCTTCGGTGCGGTCGGACTTCCCGACAAGATCCCCGATCATGTCTCGCTATGGGGGTCATTGCTGAAATTCCGGCGTGAATTCGACCAGTATGTGAATCTGCGGCCGGTGCGCCTTCTGCCCGGCGTGCCCTCACCTCTGGCCAACCGGGCGCCTGGCGATATCGATTTCTACATCGTCCGCGAGAATACAGAAGGCGAATATTCCTCGATCGGCGGGCGCATGTTCGCCGATACCGAGCGCGAGGTGGTGATTCAGGAAACGGTGATGAGCCGGATCGGCGTCGACCGGGTGCTGAAATTCGCCTTCGATCTGGCACAGAGCCGGCCAAAAAAACACCTGACATCGGCCACCAAATCAAATGGCATCTCGATCACCATGCCCTATTGGGATGAACGCGTCGAGGCGATGGCTGCCCGCTATCCGCAGGTCGAGACGGACAAGTATCACATCGACATCCTGACCGCGCATTTCGTCCAGCATCCGGACTGGTTCGATGTTGTCGTGGCCTCCAACCTGTTCGGTGACATTCTGTCCGATCTTGGCCCGGCCTGCACCGGCACCATCGGGGTCGCGCCATCGGGCAACATCAATCCGACAGGTGATTTTCCGTCACTGTTCGAGCCCGTCCATGGATCGGCACCCGATATTGCCGGTCAGGGCATTGCCAATCCGGTTGGCCAGATCTGGACGGCGGCCATGATGCTGGAACATCTCGGATTTGCCGATGCGGCGACATCCATCACCGACGCCATTGATACAGCCCTGTCCGAACCGGCCTTGCGGACACGCGATCTCGGCGGGACAGCCACGACAGAGGCGTGCGGCAAGGCCATCGCCGACATCATCGGCGGCTGAGCATGGGATTCACACTCGACCAACGTCTCACAAACAGCTCTCATCCAGTTGTTTGTATTGATGATATTCAGATCAGACTTGCCGATGATTCGCGCTATGTCTGGCTGCTGCTGGTGCCGGAGATTGACGGCGCGGAAGAACTCCATGATCTCAGCGAAGATCTGCGCGGCCAACTCCTTGATCTTGCCACGCAGCTTGGCGGCTGGATGAAGAGCGCCTTCACGGCGGACAAGATCAACATTGCGGCCTTGGGCAATCTGGTGCCGCAGCTGCACCTGCATGTCGTGGCAAGGCGACGCGGCGACGCTGCCTGGCCCGGACCGATCTGGGGACATGGCGATCCGGTGCCTTTGACCGAGACGGAGCGGCAACGTCTGATCAACGCGGTCGCGGAATTTCTGCAACAAAGGAACCGGTAATGAGCATCATCTACAAGATCTGTGACGCCGCAATCTGGGACGAGGCCGTGGCCGGGGGAAGGTTCCGCGGGGCCGGCATCGACCTCGAGGATGGCTATATTCACTTCTCGACAGCCTCGCAGGTCGAGGAAACCGCGCAGCGTCATTTTCGGAACCGGCCCGATCTTGTCCTGATCGCGGTCGAGACCGACGGGCTGGCTATCATGTGGGAACCGTCGCGAGGCGGCGATCTGTTCCCGCATCTATATACAGACCTGCCGGTCACCAGTGCGGTATCGGTGGCACCGTTGACTTGCGATGATAACGGCGTGCCACGACCTGAAGGCGGCTATCCCGCCGCCTGACAAGGCCTGGTGCTTCGTTCCATGGGGTCAATGCCATGGTGTCGATGCCATCGCGTCAGTTTCTATTGAAGGTAGCTTCATTGAAGAGGCGGTAACGCCCCTGGCCGCGTCGCCGGCCAGCCGGATCATTCAGGCCGCGAGACCAAGCTGGTCACGCAACACACCGACAAGCGTGTCCAGCGAACCGCCATCAGCCTGCTCCCGCGCCCCGAAGCAGTAGAAATCGGGCCGCAGAACGAGCGAACCGACACCAAGCCGCTCCAGCATGCCGGCCACCTCGTCATGGTCATCGGCGCTGACGGCGAGTGCCATGTGCGATGGCGGCAGAGAGGCGGCCTGCAGGGCCGCACCATGCCCGATAATGGCAAAGCGCCCCTGCATGGCATCACCAAGCCACTGCCCGTTGGCAAGCTGTGGCTGTGGCATCCGCATGCCGGCAAAACTGTCATCCGCTGGACCGATTGCCCTTTCAAGCCCGCGATTGATCGATTGCATCTGCGCCGACCCGTCGGGACGAACGGCATGCGTCAGGGCCTCGGCTGTCTCGGCACTGTTCATCATCTCGCCGACACTGACCGCTGTTTCGATATAGATACGGGCGTGATCACGCCGCTCCATCTCGTAGCTGTCGAGAATGGCCTCGGCCGCGCCCCATTTCAGGATCGCCACCAGTTTCCAGGCAAGATTGGCCGCATCGCGAATACCCGTGCACATGCCCTGCCCAAGAAATGGCGGCATCAAATGCGCGGCATCACCGGCAATCAGCCGCCTGCCCTCGCGCCACCGTGTCGCCAGTTTTGATTCAAAACTGTAGACGGCCTTGCGCCTGATGGCCCCCTCCTCCGGCGTGATCGGCGGGCGCAGTTTTGGCCAGATAAAGGAATCCTCGGTGACCATTTCGGCGGTTTCTTCGGGTTTCAGACTGATTTCCCAGCGCCGCCAGTCGCGCGGGCATCGCACATAGGTGGTCGGCCGTGCCCTGTCGCATGTCTGGATGGTGAAATCCCCAAGGTCCGGGCGTGGCTTCAGCAGCTGAACATCGATGACAAGCCAGCGTTCCTTGAAGCCGAGATCCTCCCAGCCGCTATCCATCGATGAACGCACCACCGAGCGCGCACCGTCCGTTCCCACGACATACCGCGCAGAGACCGATTTGGCGGCCCCTTCATGCGCGAAGCTGACAGTCACATGGTCAGCATGGTCGGTGACCGCCGTGACATTGGCAGAGCGCAGCACCGCCACTGTCGCACGGTCCGCAAGGCCACGATTGAGTTCGGCTTCGAGGTCCGGCTGATGGAACCGGTAGCTTGGGTGCCAGCCAAGCGGCCCAACCTCCTGCGGACGCGACCAGTCAAGCATCAGTTCCATATTGGCATCGACGAATTTGGTTCCGACATTGACCCGCGCATCGCGACCAATACTCTCGGCCAGCCCGATTGACTGGAAGACCCGCATCGCCTCGTCATCGAAATGCACGGCGCGTGGCAGGGGATAGACCGATTCCTCGCGTTCGAGCACAAGGACATCAAGCCCATACTCGCCGAGGATATTGGCAAGGGTCGCCCCGGTGGGGCCAAGGCCGACAATCACAACATCATGATCCGCAGTGGCGGACAGCGGTTCTTTCATCATCGCGAATTTACCCACTCAATTGATCATAGAGCCAGGGACAGTCGACAAGCTTTGGCGTGCGTTTGCCCTCCGCCGCCGCCTTCAGGCGCATGTCACGCATCACGGCGCGGCGATCTTCGGGAAGATGCACCCGGTCATGGCCCCAGAAGCTGGGCCCGACATGGGTTTCATGGGGTTGCCACTGGTCGACATCGATCACCCGCCCACCCCAGCCGCTTTCGATAAAGAAATTCGACGGGGTGCGGGCATAGAAGGAGGTCATGTAGTCATTGGTATGGCGGCCAAGCGTGTAGGCGATCCGGTCTTCCTCCTCGAGCGCGATGTCATAGCCCTGCCCGACATCATCAAGGTTCTGATATTCAACCATGAAATGGTGCAACCCGCGACGACCGGTGCCGATCATGGCAAAGCTGTGATGGCGGCCGTTCACATGGAAAAAATACATCGGATAGGGAGAGAGACCATAATCACTGACCCGGAATTCCAGCACGTCGCGATAGAAAGGCAGGAGTGGCGCCACATCCTCGACATGAAGAACAACATGTCCCATGCCGAAGGGGCCGGTCAGGAACCCGTCAATCGGCCGTCCCGGCGCGAACGGGTCGATGGCCAGTTTCGGCGAAGCGAAAAGCTCGACACGATTGCCGTCCGGATCGTCACAGAAGATCATCCGGGTCACAAATCGCTGGTCACATAGAGACCTGTTCGCCTCGGTGACATGGATGCCGGACGCCTCGATCCGCGCAGCCAGCACATCGAGATCGCCGGCATCATCCACCTGCCATCCCATGAAGGCGAATTCATCCCCGGCCTCGTCAAGCAGGACAAGGCGCTGCTGCCAGTCATCCATGCGGAATGAAAGCGTGCCGCCTCCCCGGTCGACCTGCTGCATGCCAAGCTGTCGCCGGGCATAGTCCGACCAGTCGCCAAGCAGAGGTGAACGGAGGCCCATATAACCAAGCGCAACAATCGACATAACGGCATCGCCTCCCTGCGGGGAATGCTAAAGACCGGATCGGGCGGCGGCAAGTCGTCAATGCATACCGAAAGAGATCAGACGGCATAATGTGCCCGACAAGCATGAAGATGCCGCCATCAGACAGCGACAGATGGTCCCTTGCGGCTTTTGCGATTGACCGGACGCGCCCTGCTGTGGCTTTTTCATTGACCTGACATGAACACTGACAGCCACAAACTCAAACCCAAGGACCTGTATCTTGACCCGCCATCGCGAAACCATGACCATCTGGCCCTATCGGTCATTGTCACCACGCGGCTTTGCGCTGGTGATGATCGCGCTTGGCGCGCTGGCATTCTGCATCGGCCTCGGCTTTTTCCTGATGGGCGCCTGGCCGGTCATCGGGTTTCTGGGCCTTGAATTGCTGGTAGTCTGGTTTGCGTTCAGGATGAATTACCGTGCCGCCAGACGCCGCCAGCATCTGACCGCAACAAGTCGGCAGCTGACCATCGAGACTGTGTCGCCGGCTGGTGACAGCGAGACAACGCAAGTGCCGACAGCCTGGGCGCAGGTCGAACTGACGCCGCGTGACGAGCCGGAGATGCGGGCGCGCGAGCGCCAGAAGGTGATTGTGCGCTCGCATGGCCGCGCCACCGAGATTGGCGGGTTTCTGCATCCCGCAGAAACGCCGAAGCTTGCCCGCGAGGTGAAGCGCATGATCAGCCGGGCGCGCACGGCGGCAATGACGGACGAAGAAACGCCGGCTGGCGGCCAGCTCGACACGCCACGTTGACCGACTATGCCGACCTGACCGGGAACAATGACCTGACCGGGAACAATGACTTGACGAGGAACACCGCGTTGATCAGGGGACATGGCCCGTGTCCGGGCACATATCCGCAAACCTGCCCGAAAACCTACAGGGTGCCTGCTTGCACCAACGCACCACCAGCATGGATATCCTGATCCCCTTCCAGATTGCCCTCTTGCTGCTCACCTCGGGTGATGCGGAATTGATGGGAATTATCGGCCTGTCACTGACCGTCAGCCTCACGGCGGTGCTGGCATCGCTGGTTATCGGCCTGCCAATGGGCGCGTTGCTGGCCACCTACCGGTTTCCGGGGCGAACCGCGCTGATTGTTGTCAGCAACACATTCCTTGGCATGCCACCGGTGGTGATCGGGCTGCTGATCTATCTTCTCATTTCCCGATCGGGACCGCTTGGTTTCATGGGCATTCTCTATACGCCGGCCGCCATGATGCTGGCGCAGACAGTCCTCGTCCTGCCGATTTCGATCGCGCTGTCACGCCAGGCGTTTGAATCACTGAACGGCGAATATGCCCCGCTCTTTCAATCGCTCGGCCTTGGACGGTTTGACCGCATAAAGGCACTTGTCTTCGAGGCGCGTGTCGCCTTGCTGACGATCGGCCTTGCCTGTTTTGGACGGGCCATTTCCGAGGTCGGTGCGGTGATGATCGTCGGCGGCAACATCAGACATTCGACCCGTGTGATGACAACCTCGATCGCGCTGGCCACCTCGATGGGGGAACTTGCCTTTGCAATGGCGCTTGGCATTGTGCTGCTGCTTGTCGCCCTCACCATCAATATCGCCAGCCAGTTGCTGCGCCAGAGCTTCCGGAATCTCGGCCATGATGTCTGAACGCCCCGCACCCGATATCATCATGACAGCGCGTGGCCTGACGCTGCGGCGCGACGGTGTGACCCTTCTGGATTCGGTCTCGGCGCAGATCCGGCGCGGCAGCATAACCTTGCTGCTGGGTCATAATGGCGCTGGCAAAACGCTGCTCCTGAACTGTCTTCACGGGCTGATCGCATGTGACGCCGGAACGATCAGCGGCCCACCGCTGGCGCGCCAGAAAATGGTCTTCCAGAAACCCATCATCACCCGCCGCACGACCAGCGCGCATCTGCGCTTTCTGTGCCCGCGGCTTGACGACGCTGCGCGGCATGACTGGTTGCGACGTGCCGAGATGGACAGGCGCGCCGATGCGCCGGCGCGCATGCTGTCCGGGGGTGAACAGCAGAAACTGGCGCTGATCGGTGCATTGGCCACACGCCCCGATATCCTGTTCCTTGACGAGCCGACGGCACATCTTGACTTCGCGGCGACAAAATTTGTCGAGACAATGGTATGTCAGGCGCATCAGCAGGGCATGACCATCATCATGACAAGCCATAACCGGGCGCAGGCCGAGCGTCTTGGCGAGGATGTTCTTCTCCTCGACAGTGGCCGCATCGTCGAAACAGCGCCGGCGGACCGGTTCTTCAGCGCCCCGTCCCATCCGCTGGCAAAGCAATATCTCGATCATCTCTAGCCCTGCAGAATGCTTGGCACCCGCTGTCAAATCGACTAGATTCAGGCAATGGGCGAATCACAGAAAACAATCATGCTGACCGGCGCGAGCCGTGGCATCGGCCATGCTACGGTCAAACGCTTCTCCGACGCCGGATGGCGTGTCATCACCTGTTCCCGCGGCGCGGTGCCGGGGCAATGCCCGTGGCATGCCGGTGATGGCGATCAGGACCATATCGAAATCGACCTTGAATCGCCTGAGGAGATTGAGCGTGGCGCCGCCGAACTGATGCGCCGCCTTGATGGCCGGCCACTGCACGCGCTTGTCAACAATGCCGGCATCTCACCGAAGGGCGGTAATGGCGAACGTCTTGATTCGATTCTGACGCCACTTGATGTGTGGCAGCTTGTTTTCCAGGTCAATGTGTTTGCCCCGGTGATGCTGGCGCGCGCCCTGATCGAGCCGCTGGAACGCGGCAACGGGACGGTGGTCAATGTCACCTCCATCGCCGGAAGCCGGGTCCATGAATTTGCCGGTTCCGCCTATGCCTCGTCTAAGGCGGCGCTGAGCGCCCTGACCCGTGAAATGGCCTCTGACTTCGGCAAGCGCGGCGTGCGCGTCAACGCCATCGCGCCAGGCGAGATCATGACCGAGATCCTGTCACCGGGAAGCGAGGAAGCGATGCTGCCCGGCATCCCGCTTGGCCGGTTCGGCACCTCCGCGGAGGTCGCGGAGACGATCTTTTTCCTGTGCAATGAAAGCGCCGCCTACATCAATGGAGCCGAACTGCATGTCAATGGCGGACAGCATGTCTGAGCGCGGATTACGCCCTCACCGCCGCCCCGATTATTCAGGCATGAGACTGGCGGCATGAGGATAGTGGCATGAGGAAGTTGGCATGAGCCCGGACGACACCCTGACGACGGACAAATTTCCCGGCAATTCCCCGGAAAGCCGCGATATCGCCTTTCACATGCATCCCTACACCAAACCGGCGATGCTGGCTGATACCGGCCCGCATATCATGGCGAAGGGAAGTGGTGTTTTCGTACATGATGAAAGTGGCAACCGCTTCTATGAGGGGATGAGCGGGCTGTGGTGCACCTCGCTCGGCTTTTCCGAACCGGAGCTTGTGCAGGCCGCCATCGACCAGTTTGGCAAGCTTCCCTTCTATCACAGCTTTGCCGGAAAGACGGTGGGGCCGGCCATCGACCTTGCCGAACATCTGATCAGCATCGCCCCGCCTGCCGCCGACGGGTCAAGCCTTGCCAAGGCGTTTTTTTGCTCGTCCGGATCCGAGGCGAATGACACCGCCATGAAGATGGTCTGGTATTTTCAGGCGGCGCGCGGCAAGCCCGAGAAACGCAAGATCATCAGCCGCCGCCGCGGCTATCACGGCGTTACCATGGCCGCCGCCAGCATGACGGCGCTTGCCTATGCGCAGGACGGGTTTGGCCTGCCGCTGGATTTCGTGAAACACACATCCTCGCCCTGCTTCTATAATGAGGGACGGGAGGGTGAGAGCGAGGCGGAATTCGCGCGGCGCTGCGCGGATGAACTTGAAGAGCTGATCCTTGCCGAGGGGCCGGACACGGTGGCGGCACTGTTTGCCGAACCGGTGATGGGCGCCGGCGGCGTGGTCATCCCGCCACAAGGCTATTTCGCCGAGATCAGGCGGGTGCTGCAGAAATATGACGTCCTGCTGGTTGCCGACGAGGTGATCTGCGGCTTCGGACGGACCGGACATATGTGGGGCTCGCAGGCCTTGGATGTGCGCCCCGACATGCTGACCTGTGCCAAGGCATTGTCGTCGGCCTATCTTCCGATCTCGGCGGTGCTGATGTCGGACCGCCTCTATGACACTCTCGCGGAACAGGCAGACGCACTTGGCATTTTCGGCCATGGCTACACCTATTCGGCGCATCCGGTCTGCGCGGCGGTGGCGCTGCGCGCACAGCAACTGATGCAGGAGCGCGATATTGTCGGCCATGTTCGCTCCCTCGCCCCACATTTTGCCAGGCGTGTGAAGGCAATGGAGCGCTTTGACTTCATCGGCAATACACGGGCCATCGGGTTGATCGGCGCGATGGAATTCAGTGCCGATCCGGGGTCGCGCCGCAAATTCGATCCGGCGGTCAAAATCGCCGCGCAGGCCGCTGCCGCGATCCAGGAAAATGGCGTGATCCTGCGCGCCCTGCCGGGCGACATTGTCGGTTTCTGCCCGCCGCTTGTGATGACCGGGGCCGAGCTGGATGACATGTTTGACCGCATTGACACCGCGATGGACAAATTCGCCGCCACGGCCGATGCCCATCGGTAACGCCATAAACGAGACCCTGATTGCGGCATGAAAGCCTCTGTGTGCATCATCGGCAGCGGCTACAGCGCCGCCGCCTTGACCCTGCATCTGCTGACCCGCGGCATGCCGGCGGACCAGCTTGCCATCATCGGGCCGGGCCAGCTTGGTCAGGGGCAGGCCTATGGATGCGTGTCGAACGATTTCCGGCTGAATGTCCGCGCCGGTCTGATGCGCCTCTGGCCGGACCGGCCGGACCATTTCGCCGAATGGGCCGCCACACATATCACCGATGATCCCGATGCCGGGACGAATGCCGGCAATTTCTTCCGGCGCCGTGATTTCGCCGCCTATATGGCCGACCAACTGGCCTCCTTTCCGGCCATGGCCGATATTTCCCGCCATGAACAGCTTGCCGAAAGCATCAGCAAAGGGACAGAAGGCTGGCAGATCACACTCGGCAACGGAGCCGCCCTTGACGCCTCACGGGTCGTGATTGCGACTGGCAACCCGGCCCCCGACTGGCCGATGAAAGTGCCGCCAGCCGATGCGCCGGGACTGGTCCGCGTGCCATGGCGCGGTGACTGGCCAGAGCGGGTCGCGCCGGATGCAGAGGTGGTCATTATCGGCGGCGGGCTGACGGCGCTTGATGCCCTTCACGGCCTGCACCGACGCGCGCATGACGGCGCCATTAGCCTGATCTGCCCGGAAGGCATGCTGCCGCCGGTACAGACCGATTGGCAGGATGCCACGCCGTTGCAATGGCCAACGCCATTGCGTGGCACGGGCTTTCTGCGCTTCATGCGCCAGGAAATTGGCGACCAGGACTGGTCGCGCACCGAATGGCAGCGCCGGTTTGAAAGCCTGCGGGTGAATATCTCCGCCGCCTGGCAGAGCCTGCCGGAAGACGATCAGGCGCGTCTGATACGCCGGATTGGCTGGCTGTGGTCGCTGGCACGCTTTCGCGCCGGGCCACAGGCGACAGGCTCGGCGCAGGCCCTGCTGGATAGTGGTCAATTGACAATCAGGCGGGACATTGTGACCGGACTGACCGCCGGCGCTGACACTGCACGCCATCTTGTCAGCCTTGGCACCGGCGCGCGGATCGAAGCTGACGCCGTTATCAATTGCAGCGGAGCCGGCCGTGACAGGCTGATGGCCCGCCTGATTGGTGACGGGGTGGTCGCCGCGCATCAAACGGCACCACGCCGCCCCCGCATGACTGCCGACCTGACGCTGGTCGGGCCGGATGGGACGCCGCATGACGGATTGTTTGCCATTGGCCCGGGGACAGCGCATTTTGTTGGCGATATTCTCGGCGCCGCCAGTATTTCGCGCCAGGCGGCAACACTTGCCGAGCGGCTTGCAGCCGACACATGATCTAAGTCGAATTTTTGCCGGGAGGCCTATGCCATGACCACCACCCAGTCACTGATCATCGACACCGATCCCGGCCAGGATGATGCCGTTGCCATTCTGCTGGCGCTGGCAAGCCCGGAGATCAACCTTCTTGGTATCACCACAGTGGCCGGCAATGTGCCGCTGGCCTTGACCGAGGTGAATGCCCGCAAGATCTGCGACCTCGGCGGGCGGCAGGATGTGCCGGTGTTTGCCGGCCTGTCACGCCCGTTGGTCCGCGATCTTGTAACGGCCGAGCATGTGCATGGCCGCACCGGCCTTGACGGCCCCGATCTACCACCTCCGGCAACGAAGCTTCAGGATCAGCATGCAGTTGATTTCATAATAGATACAGTACGTGCCGAGCCGGAAGGCAGCGTCACGATCGCGCCTATCGGCCCCTTGTCCAACATCGCCATGGCGTTACAGCGCGCGCCCGATATCGCCCCGCGTGTCCGGCAGATCGTGCTGATGGGCGGCGGCTGTTTCGAAGGCGGCAATATCACCCCGGCCGCCGAATTCAACATCTATGTCGACCCGCATGCGGCGGCGGTTGTCTTTGCCGCCGGTATCCCGATCACGATGATGCCGCTGGATGTCACGCACAAGGCGCTGACCACGGCCCGCCGCAATGAGGCCCTGCGCGCCCTCGGCAACAGGACAGGACAGGCGGTTGCCGAGATGCTGGGGTTCTTTGAACGGTTTGACGAGGCCAAATATGGCAGTGATGGCGGGCCGCTTCACGACCCCTGCACAATTGCCTGGATGCTTGCGCCGGAGATTTTCAGTGGCCGTCATTGCAATGTCGAGATTGAGACCGCCAGCGAGCTGACAATGGGCATGACGGTCATCGATTGGTGGCAGGTAACGGGCCGCAAACACAACGCCTTTGTTGTCGGAGACCTTGACGCCGATGCCTTTTTCGAGCTGATCACGACAAGGCTGGCACGATTGCCCTGACGGGTAATTTTCCATTTGGAACAGCGAGGCAATCTGCGCTAAGAGCAAACGGTGCCCGAGCGAGCATGGCCGCGGCGCTGCAATTGAGTATCCGGCATGAAATCCACCTGCGTAAATTTTACCGAGCTGCGCTTCACCAACGAAGCAGCGCTGAACCGGTATCTTGATGGCCTCGATACCATCTGGCACGAGGACGTGATGAAGCAGTTGTCGGAACTGGGTCTCGAGCGGAAATCCATCATGCGGATCTGGAACCACAGGGACCAGTACAAGCTCGGCATCCTGTGGGAATACAGCACGCCACAGGCCTACAAGGAATGCCAGAAGGTGATTTCGGCGCATATCCTGCCGCATGCCCATAAATTCGAGATGGTGGCGCGCTCGCTTCGCGGGGTACCGGTCGTCGACTGGCGTCGTGATGATGTCGGGTTCACAAGGAATGACCGCGCCGCCAAACAGGCCGCTGCTGACATGGACTCTGCCGGAGATGTGGACAACTCCGTTACCTGAGCCACACGGCCATGACCCGTTATTCCCATTGCGGCGCACCGGGCCCCGGGGATAACACCCGCTATAGGTCGATCTCGATCACACCATTTTCATCGGCGGCGCGTGACTGGCACAGGATGATGCTGTCAGCCCGCTGGCGCTCGGACAGCACGAAGTCACGATGCTCCACATCGCCGGCAATGAGACCGCATTTACACACGCCGCAGAGCCCGTCCGCGCATTTCACGTCAATCGGAAAGCCTTCCGCCACCAGCGCGTCGGAGGCGGTTTCCTCGGCTTTGACCCTGATCCTCCGTCCGGAGCGATGCAGCACAAGTTCAAACGCGAAATTCTCGTAATCCGGTTGCTCAGGCACAGAGAAATATTCACGATGCAGATTGTCATCGGGAAGTCCGGCCGCAGCCGCCGCGGCGAGGACAGCCTCCATATAGCCATCCGGCCCACAGACATAGACATGATCATCAGAGGTCACACCGGCGAAAATGGCTGCAAGATCGGCGCGCCCGCCCCGTGACGAGACATGCGTGGCCACGTGACCGGACCAGGCGACCGACCGCAGATCCTGTTCAAAGGCGAGATCATCCGGCCGTGACACCGAATAGTGAAGCGTGAAGTCACGCCGCGCGGCGTGCAGGCTGTGGCCAAAGGCGACCATCGGCGTCACGCCAATCCCGCCTCCCATGAGAAAGGTGCGGCCGCTGTTGCTCTGCAGATGAAAATGATTGATCGGGCGCGAAATAAAGACGCGGCGGCCCTCGGTAAAAATCCGGTGCATCAGCAATGATCCGCCGCGCCCTTCATCCTCACGCAGAACCGCCACCTCATAGACATCGCGCCTCGCCGGATCGCCGGACATGGAATATTGCCGCATCATGCCGGGCGCCACCAGCACATCGATATGCGCCCCGGCATTCCATTCCGGCAGCGGCGTTCCATCCAGCGCCGCGAAAACATATTTCGAGATATCGCCCGACATCACCTCGACGCGTTTGACAACCGCCTGGATGACCGGCGAGGCATCGCCCTGCCCGTCACCATTCACATATCGATGGATGTGGCTTTCATCACCAGTCGCGATCCGGCGGCGATACTCACCGGCGCTGACCAGAGCCTCAAACGCCTTGATTCCAGCCTCACGGTCCATCGGAAAGGGATAGGGATAGGGGTGTGGCGCCAGTGGGGCCGGATAGACGGCCATCGTCTGGTCCTCGGCCCGCAATTTCAAGGCGCGACTGAGACCGCGCCGGTTGACCGGGTGGCTTGTCGGGCGATAGGCACCATCCTCGGCAAGTTCGAGATCCCACCACCATTTTTTCAGATCATTCAACCCGCCACGCCCGGCCATGTCATCCAGCTTTGCAAGAGCCTTCGCCGCCATCGGCAGATTCGAGGCCGCCCACCGGAAGGGCGCCTCGGCGAACAGCCCCTCGAGATTCCACGGGCATGTCTTCATGCAGCGGCCACACATCGCCCCACCCTTGGTGGTGATGCGGTAGGTGGTGCATTTCTGGCTGTCCGATTTCCAGGTCTCATAGCCGTTGAACATTATCTTCGGCCCGGCGGTGATGGCCCCTGACGGGCATTCACGTGCACATTTCTGGCAGGATTCACAGAAATTCTGCAGGCCAAAATCAATAGGACGGTCGTGTTCCAGCGGCAATGTCGTCGTCACAACACCCGACTTCAGGCGCGGTCCGAGGAAAGGATGAAGGATCACCTCGCCAATACGGCTGACCTCGCCAAGCCCGCCAAGCAGCAGCAATGGCGGCTGCAGGACATCGCCATCAAGAACGGTATGCGCCTTTGCGCTGAAACCGAGATTGCGGATCTGTTTGGCAATCACACCGCCAAGCATCGAGAATCGCAGATAGGCACGCATGGACTGCGCCACCGAAATCCAGTCATCGCCGGAGGCGCCCTCCATCGTCTCGAACCCCTGGTCGATGACCATGCTGATGGCCTGGTCATGCGGCGGCGTCACGGCATCGCCACGCGCATCATGCGAATACCAGGCCCAGTCCGGGCAGCGTGACAGGCCGACCGCATCCACCCCCAGAAAATAGCTGGTGGCCTTGATCTGGTCACTGTACCAGCGAGCGTCACGACGCGCTGGCGGGGCCGCCTCCTCGGGCCCGTCCTGCAGCAGGACAAAGGCACCGAGCGCACGGCGCTGCGCATAGGATGGCGCGGCCTTGCGGGCATAATAGCCACCTGTGGCAGCCTCCTGGTTGGTCTTTCCCATATCACCGAACTGCGAGCGCGCGAACATGTCGGTCCGTTTCGGCACGCGCGGGATATTGGCCTCATCCATATAGGTCGTCGGCCGGTCAACGCGCCTCAGCGTTTCCAGCTTCATCGCGCTGTCACGATAATCCCGCCCGGCGAACGGATCGCGGTTGAATGCCGATTTGTTGCTGTGCCGGCCAAGCTGCCAGTTCAGGCCGGTCAGTTCACTTCTCGGCTGCGCATCGCGCGGGGCCAGCGGCCGGTCATGCGCCAGCTCCATATCGGTCGTCACCACGGCGACACCATAGCGCGTCCCAAGATAGGGCACGACAACCTGCCCGTCTTCATTCCAGCCAAGCCCGGCGGATAACACCGCCGATTGCAGACAGATATCAGACGAGGTGAGCGTATGCGCCTTCGCATCAAAGCCGAGGAGTCGCATATAATTGGCGATGACGACGGCGGTTTCAGCCGACAGCAGACAGCCCCGATGCGCCTGCGCGCCCTGTATCCAGGCCGCCCCCGGTTCGTCGGGGCGGGGGTCACGACGATATTCATAAAGGAACACGAGCGCCGAGCTGTGATGCCCGATCTGGCGCGGCGGGGCAGTGACCGAATCTTTCAGATCGGCCATGATCTGGTCGATTCCGGCAGCAAGGGTCTTTGTCTGGCGGGTCCGGATCATCGCGGCCAGATCATCGATCGCCGGGTTGTGGACCGGCGTGTCAAGCCACATGGAGTCGGTGATCGGGCCTATGCCAACCATCGACGAATCACTAAAATACCCGAATGATTTCAGGTGATTGCTTCGCTCCACCAGATCTTCGGGAATGTCCGAAACCACACCGTTGACAAGACCATCCCGAATGGTGTCGAGCATCGCCTGATGCTCGGCCATGGCGTTGACAACGCTTTCCGGGTCCTCGGGACGGCTGAATGCCAGAAAGTCGGTATGGCAGTCACCGTAATCAACCGGTCCATCCTGACGGCGAAGCCGGTGCAACGGATATTCGCCAAAATGTATCGGACGATCTTTGCTGGAAAACAGCCTGTGGGCACGCATTCATCAAAGCCTTTATGCAACACTGACATCATCTGCCACTCATCGTGCAAATTTCCCCGGCCGATGACAACCACAAAGCCCCCGAATTGCAGTGGGACTGGCAGCGGGATTGACAGCAGCTAGCCGGCCTTGGGCTGTCTGACGCGTTTCGACAGTTCGGCATGGCTTTCCACGCGCTCGGAATAACGGTCCACCAGCACATCTTTGATGTCGCGCGTCAGCAGGGTAAAGCGGTAGAGCTCCTCCATAACATCGACCAGACGGTTATAAAAGGGCGAGGGCCGCATGCGACCGTCCTCGTCAAACTCATCCCACGCCTTCGCGATGGATGACTGGTTGGGGATGGTCAACAGGCGCATCCATCGGCCAAGAATCCGCAGCTGGTTGACGGTGTTGAAGCTCTGGCTGCCGCCACTGACCTGCATCACCGCCAATGTCTTGCCCTGGGTCGGGCGCACCCCGCCAAGTGACAGCGGGATCCAGTCAATCTGCGACTTCATCAGGCCGGTCATCGCCCCGTGCCGTTCCGGCGAGGACCAGACCATGCCTTCGCACCAGGTCACAAGCTGTCGCAACTCGTCAACCTTGGGGTGACTGGCGTCAACGCCATCATCAACAAGCGGCAGGCCGGCGGGATGGTAGAATTTCACCTCGGCGCCAAGCCTTGCGAGGATGCGCGCCCCCTCCTCGGCCGAAAGCCGCGAATAGCTGCGCTCACGCAGCGAGCCATAGAGGATCAGTATCCGTGGTGGATGCGTGCTATGGCTGTCCGGAACAAGGCTTTGCGGGTCGACGGGCTTGAACTGCGCGTCATCCAGATTGGGGGTGTCAGTCATGGAATGCCGGTGCGTCATGGAACGTACCCCCGGTTTAGCCGATCCCTTATGACAGGTCTGCAAAAAAATCGGCCCCGGCCCTGATGACGCTCGTGACACCTGTCTGCTAGTCTCATGATCCGGGAGTCGAAACATGGCGGACAATGGCACGATGGCGGCATATGCCGCCAATATAGAGAAATACCGGCGGATGGTTGGCAAAATGGGCGGCAACGCCATGCTGCCGGACTTCCTGGCGCGCCTGCCGGGGCGGGCCACCGTGCTTGATTTCGGCTGCGGGGTCGGCGACAGCGCCGCGCGCATGCAGGCGGCCGGGCATGATGTGACCTGCATCGACGCCTCACCGGAAATGGCCATGGCGGCGAAGGAGTTCTTCGGGCTCGATGTCCGGCAGCAGAGCTTTGACGAGCTTGAGGACGTCGCGACGTTTGATGCCATCTGGGCAAGCTTCAGCCTTCTTCACGCCTCGAAATCGGCGATGCCCGGCATTCTGGCGCGTATGTACCGCGCACTGCGCGATGACGGGATAGCCTATATCGGCCTGAAACAGGGTATTGGCGAACAGCGCGACGATTTCGGGCGCTTCTATGCCTATTATGAAGAGGATGAACTGATCGGCCTTGTCAGTGGAGCAGGAATGACCGTAGTCGCCACAGACCGGAATGTGATGGCCGGCATGTCGGGCAGGATCGAACCCTGTCTTCACATCACCGCGCGAAAGACATAGGCCAGCCATCAACCCTCAACGCTCAACTCTCTGGCCCTAAACTCTCAACCCTCAGGCCTCGACACGGAAATGCAGTTCGCTCGGCACGCAGTCCCGGCCATTGACCGGGGTCACGTCCTGGGGGCAGGCCGACATTACGGCGATGATGTCCATCTCGGCACGCATGACCATGCTGTTGCCGGCCGATGCCTGCGGCGGCAGCCAGGAGATCGTGCCGCTGGCGGCAATCGGGATATTCATCCAGAGATTGAACGGGTCCGGAACATGCGGTGGCGTCTGCCCGATCGCGGCCAGCGCCATGCGCAGATTGTCGGCACAATTGTCATGATATTCGACGCAGCCAAGACGCTGATAGCGCGGCCAGTCGCAACAGGCGATCACCGTGTCATGAACGCCGGGAGAATCATCATGCGTGATGGTGACGACGGGACGTCGCCGGTTGCTGACCAGCGTGTCACCAATTGCCGGCATGACGCTTTCAAGTTCGGTATGACAATGCGCCATCGACAGGAATTCGAAGAGATTGTCGGCGCTGAAGGCCCAGAAATCGCAAACCTGGGTCCCATGCGTGTTGATCACACGGAGTGACTGGCCGGCCGCAACCCGCACCGCTATCCCGCACCGCGGCGGCACCCGGTAAATGGTGCCGACAATGGCCTCGCCCGTTGGGGATATCGCGCTGTCCAGCGTTGCATTCCGTCCGTCGGCCTGATCAGGAGCATATGTCATGGTCCTGTCTTCCTTCCCGGCCGGCGATCAGCCATCCTGCCTGCCGCGGGAGTTCAGCCACCCTTCCGCGCCGGTCTTGACGAAGGTTCCGGCATTCAGCTCGCGGAATGCCTCCTGCAGTTCAGCCCGGCTGTTCATCACGATCGGCCCGTGCCAGGCCACCGGTTCGCGAAGCGGTGCGCCGGAAATCAGAAGAAAACGCACACCATGCTCGCCAGAGGTGACCTCGACCTCGTCACCGGCCCCGAAAACCACAAGGGTCCTGTTCCCCGACCGGTCGCGGATCTTCAACTCCTCGCCGGCGAATTCCTTTTCGACATTAACCCCGAACGGCGCCGAGGCATTGCCGAAACTGGCATCGCCCTCGAAGATATAGGCAAAGCCCTGTCGTCTTGTATCGAACGGGAAGCGCTTTGTCGTATTCGCCGGCAGGCTGATATCAAGATAGGAAGGGTCGGTATCAATGCCGTCAACCGGGCCCCTATAGCCACGATAATCACCGGCGATGACGCGGATATGCGTGCCGTCATCATCGGTCAGCGTGTTGATATCGGCTGACTTGATATCCTGGTAGCGCGGCGTGCACATTTTCTGGTCGCGCGGCAGGTTGGCCCATAGCTGAAAGCCGTGCATCTGGCCCGTTGCGTTGCCGGTCGGCATCTCCTGATGGATGATGCCGGACCCGGCGGTCATCCATTGCACGTCGCCATCGCTCAACACCCCGCGATTGCCAAGTGAATCCCCATGCTCGACATTGCCCTTCAGAACATAG
>Ga0181591_10001316_pt1 | contig 21086 bp, 21 predicted proteins | sample 071ome_33_FD_133757 | JGI IMG/M metagenome (GOLD analysis project Ga0181591, IMG submission 133757) | Coastal salt marsh microbial communities from the Groves Creek Marsh, Skidaway Island, Georgia - 071412AT metaG (megahit assembly) | ecosystem: Environmental > Aquatic > Marine > Intertidal...
TCAGTATGGCAGAAACGGGCACAATTTACATGCTTACCATGGAATATCCACCGATGCGTGGTGGGGCGGGTGTGTATTGTGAGGAACTCTACCTAGTCTCTGAAAAAAAAGGTAACAAGACACAAGTCATTGGCCCAAAAACTGCCCAAAAGGCCAAGGATGCTAACTACCTTGAGATGCCGGTCAAAGGTTCGCAGGACTGGACATGTTCCTGGAAAGCTTGCTCTTATTTAAAAAATCTCGATCTGAAAACTCATACGCTTCACTTAGCAGAGCCAGGTGCTTTGCGTGCATGGATTAGGTTTAGGTGGAGAGTGCCCAAACCCAAGAGGCTTCTGATAACCCTGCATGGGTCAGAAATAACCAAGTTTTCTAATAATTTTCTGGAGCGAAGAAAATTCATTCAAGTATTAAAGCAGGCAGATAAAATTCACCTGCTTTCGAGGCATAACCGAAAGGCACTGATCAAATTATGCCCAGATCTAAAAGAGCAAATTCTCTTGCAGCCAGGTGCTCCAGCTAGCGATGTATTGCCCGCCGAAAAGGTCACCAAGGTTTACAAACAAACGGCAAATAGGCTTGTTTTACTTTGCGTGGGAAGAATTCACCCTCGTAAGGGCCAGCTAGAGCTACTACGAGCGATCGAAAAATTACCGTCCTCTGTAAAAGCTAAAATACTCTGTCGATTCGCAGGCCCATCAAACCATAATGCATATGCCAAAACGCTTGGAGCTTTCAGTAAGAATGTAGGATGTAAGGTCGAATTTCTTGGTGACTTATCAAACACCCAATTGAAATCTGAGTATGAAAAAGCGGATTTATTTGCCCTTACCTCGATTCCTCAAGCAAACAGTGTGGAAGGGTTTGGCTTTGTTTACCTGGAAGCATCGGCACATGGTTTACCCATAATCGCAAACCGAACAGGAGGCGTGGAAGATGCGGTTAAGGACGGACAGACAGGCCTACTCGCCAACCCCCAAAACCTATCTGAAATTACTGAGCACATAAAAACATTACTCGAAAATAACAAGCTGCGTGAGAAAATGGGTGAAGAAGGGGTTAAATGGGCTGCGAAACACTGTTGGGCAGATGTAGCTCAAGCCCTTTACCAATGAAGGCAAAACTCTTCTCGCTTCTACAATACATCCGCAAAGGCTGGCCGTAAGCGATTGAAAAACCAGGCACCACCCAACAACACAATGATTCCGAATATCCAGGCATAAGCCACACCGGTCCAGTCTGGTTGCCCACCCCACAAAACCACCTGTCGCAAGGAGTCGATAATACGCAAAAGCGGGTTCCACTGCAAAAATGTCCATATTCCCGGGGCTGTCGCTTCAGCCTTGGCGGCAGAATAAAACACACCGCTTGCATAAAGCAGTGCAAGTCCCAGAAAAGACCCAATCTGGCTGACATCACGAATGAATACACCGAGGGCGGAAAAAAACCAGGCAAGCCCAAGAGCGATCATAAAGACCGGGAATATAATCACCGGCGTGTATAAACAGGATGAGCTCAACCCAGGACCAACCAGACTTACTCCGATGAGACAAAGGCTGAAACTGATCAACAAATCGTAAGCCAACGCACCCATAGTGGCTGCCGGTAAAATTTCCAATGGGAAAACCACTTTCTTAACAAAGTTTGGCTGGCTTACGATGATGCCAGGGGAAGAACCTATTATTCCAGATACCAGACCAAGTACATTCAGCCCCAAAAAAACACCCAATGCATAATCCAATGTCGATTCGGTCGGCGAATCAGTGAATCTGCCTCCGAAAACTACACCAAATGCAAAAACATACAGCCCAAGCATGAGCAGTGGGTTAGCCACCAACCAAAAAGCTCCAAGAATGCTCCCTCTGTGCCTTGCTTTGATGTTGCGAACTAAAAACTGCCAAAGCAGTTCCCTTCGCGTAATGAGTGAAATAAATGGAGTCATGCAATGAAATACCTAACAATCCATTTTCATGTAAGCGAGCAAGTATAACCCCATGAAACTAAAGCAAAAGAATCTTTTCAGGGATAGCTTTGCCAACAAGTCGAAGAGTAATCATAAGCCCTTACAGTTGAGCCATTTGATGATTCAAGGAGCACATACATCCAGAAAGAAGCCTCCGAAGAATAGCAATAGATGAATGGGAACGCCTGATCAGATAACCAAACCCATTTGCTTAAATGAGTGCTCCACCCCCAAAAGGAATTCCCTTTGGCTGAAGGTACATAGATCCACCCAAGGTTTACATGATAAACCCAATTATTAGACACTGGGATCAAAGTACCAAGCCATGGATTTTGAATCCATCCAGTTTCATCCAATATTTTTGAATCTGCCCAATCAGGTAGCTGATTGAGCAACCAATCGTAGTGGGAAGCCAGTCGGGTATAAACCGTTACATCCCCATAGGCAGAATCATGGGTGCCGTACGACACAACCCCGTGCACTCTCCAAGAATTGTTTGTGCGGCAAAAGGCGGGCCCACCGCTATCACCCACGGCGGTACTTGCTTCCAAAGACAATGGGCTTGCCTGGCTGTCACCTGAGCCAAGCAAATCTATAGAGGTTCCAGAGAGCGTATTGTGGCTTTGCTGAGGTGAATCAAAGTCAATTCCGAGTACCCCACCCCTCTGACTCTCAGGCACACCAGATTTAAAAACCTGAGCAACCGATCGATCAATGGTATTTTCTCCACCCACACGGCGTGGGTTTGAAGAATCCTTGTTGGCAGTATCCCCCTCGACCAAAGTACCAAAGCCGGCCAAAACGGCTCGTTTACCCAGGGGGTCATCATCGGCACTCGGTAGTCTCGCTGGATAAACTCCAGCAATCGATCGATTGAGGCGGACGATCGCCAGATCCACCCCCAGCTCATCTCCATCTCCAAGGGTGTTTGAGGTAGTCTGCCTAGCAACCCAGGCAGGGTGGATTATGATTTCACTAATCTGGTATCGGTACGCCGAACTTGCGTCATCAAAATTATAATACAACACAAACTCCCAGTCTGATGCTCTGGGAATTTCGTAATAATCATTTTTCACAACATGGGCTGCAGTAACCACATAGTTGGGTGCTACCAATGTTGCGGTTCCCAGGGCTCCACTTTTGGAGATGAGAGCCCCCACAACAGATAAATCAGGATACTCCTCTGAACTTGCGTAAGTATCGTAATTTGTGCCGAGTTGGTAGTAAGGAATCCAGCTAAGATCATGCCTCTTTCCAATTCGTCTTTGATCACCAAGTGACGAACCGAGAAGACAAACGAAAGCAAGAAAACAAAAAGCTCTACTCATCCAAAGAAGGCAAGATATCGGGAGGAGGGGAAGGTGGTAGGATATTAGGCGGAGGCGGCGGCGGCGGAAGATCCTCCAATTCAGACTGATCATCCGTCTCTGTAACGGGTTCACTCTCATTTACTTGATCAGGCATTGTGGGATTAGAAGGAACTGAATTTGAAGGAGAGCTAGCCGATGGACTGGAAGGGGTTCCACCAAATGTATTGGATGGAGCAGGAGCAAATGTGCTTCCAGTTGTCGGCGAACCAGTGGATGGTGAAAAGGATGAAGACCCACCCGTGGAACCAGTCGAATAAGTTGGTGCCACACGGGATGGAGGAAAGCTCATTCCAGATGAACCTACGGTTGTAGAACTTCTGGAAGAAGGTGTCGGAGAGTAAGAGGAACCTGGACGGGAAGCCATACGGTTTGCCAACCAATCCGGCAACTTAGGAGCTACTCTTGGCTTGGGAGGCATGGTCTTTCGTGTGCCACTCGAAGAAGGGGAGGAAGAAGAAACACCGGGAGGTAATTTTACTTTTGGCAAAGCAGAGATGGGGGTAGCTTTCTGCGGGATACTTTTGGATTGCTCAAGAGTGAGGGTAAAATCCTGACCACTGAAAGCGAGGGTAAGAGTTTCGCTCTCCAAATCAAATGCTTGGGCCTCAAACTCTTCATAAGTTTTTTCATTCAGTTTTATCCATTCGCCCATGTTTGCTTTCTTGTTAAAAATGGAAAAATATGGGATTCCTTTCAAAAGAAAGTAACCCCTGAACTCCACTTCCTTGGCAAATGCTGGGTTTGGGACAGGTTTCGGTGGTGGCGGAGGTGTATTTACCGGAGGGGGCGGGCGATTTGAACCTGGGCGCAAAAATGGATTGTTAGCCACTCCCCCCGAACAAAAAGGTAAAAGCACCAGCAATAAAATCAGATTTTTGCACAATACAGACACCTACTTAAGATTTCAAAATTAGCAACTGTACGCAAGAAACAAGAACGATCGCCGGTCTTGTTCGAAAAATATAAATCTCAGTGAAAACTTAAGTTTGCCACCCGAAAACCAATCCAGATGAAACCCAAGGTTCCTAAAAAGTTGGCCAGCATATACCCAAGCCCCCAACCCCACGCTCCCTTTTGTAGGAGGTTGTAAAGATCCATGCCAAAAGTTGAAAATGTGGTAAAACCGCCACAAATACCGACTATCCAAAAAGCACGAAAGAACTCTTCACTGCCCAAGTGAGAACTCCACTTGGTCAAAAAACCGATTAAAAATGCACCCCCTAAATTTGCCACAACGGTGGCAAACTGGGATTGACTAACAAAAAGCAGACCAACTAATGCCCGGAAGACCGATCCAATTGCACCACCCAGGGCGACATAAATAAAATAATTAATCCCCATACTTCTTGGGGTAGAGTAAATTATTCTTCAGGGATTTCCTCAACAGTATCTTCGGTGTCGTCTTCCTCCTCCACTTCAGACTCCGCTTCTTCCGCACTGTTGTACTTTAATACCCTTTGGTTTTCAGGAAGGGGGGAAAGGTTCACAATAATAAAACGCCCATTTAATTTTGGCTCATCATCTGGTCGTCCAACGCCCGATAAATCCTGAATCGCCCGCTTGACCACATCCATACCAACATTGATGTGCTCCATTTCCCGCCCCCTAAACATTAGGGTGACTTTTAATTTATTTCCCTGATGAAGAAACTTTTCTGAGCGGCGCAACTTGGTAACATAATCGTGCTCTTCAATCCGGGGCCTAAACTTCGCCTCTTTGATCCGTTTGGCAGATTTCTCTTTGTTCTTTTTGTTTTTGCTAAGTTCGTATTTGTACTTACCAAATTCCAAAATTCTGCAGACCGGAGGATGTGCATTGGCCGCAACCTCGACTAAGTCCAACCCTTCCGATTTGGCAATCTTGACTGCCTCTTCAGGAGGCATGACTCCGAGCATCTCGCCATCTGATCCAATCACACGTACTTCGCGTGCTCGGATCTTGTCGTTCTTTCTGATGTAATTGCGATTGCTAAACCGCTTGTTATTTTTACCACGTGGTGCAGGTGCCATGTGGTTAGTTAAGGTTATGCATAAGGGATTTCAGTACTATTAATAGTTCCAACCTATCTTATCTACTCGGGCTGATTGCAAGTTTTAATTCGAAGACCTAGAGGTTGAAACTCTCGCCACAACTACAGCTTGCTTTCGCATTGGGGTTGGAGAATTTAAATCCTCCGGCAACCAATTGATCGGAATAATCGAGGGTAGTGCCGCGTAAATACAGGGCTGTTTTCGAATCTACTAATACTTTGGCACCTTCGCTGGAAACAAATAAATCGTTGGGCTTTCCATGCTCTACAAACTTCATTTTGTAGGAAAGACCGTTGCATCCACCACCTGTAATGCGAATCCTAAGGTACGGTCCTTTATTCTCTCTTTCGATAAGTTGGGAAACTTTGCCAGATGCACGAGGGGTCAGGCGGACCAAGTTTTCATTGGCTTGTAAATATTCTTCCTCGGTAAGCATTTGTAAAAGATTAAACTACTCAATCAGGAGCGAATGGCAATTCCTTCCAGATTAAATCCTTACGAGTGTTTATCCACTCTGGCAAAACCTCTGGTACCTGATTCAAAAAAAGAAAGAAATTCCAAAGCGATGGAAGACTTCGGGCAATCCTGCCCTTCTCGAATGTGCAGGGATGCCTTTTTTAAATTGGTATGCCCAAATATTTCCCGAAAGATTTTTTTTAGTTCAGTGATTTGAGCCTGAGCAACCTTTCTTCTTTTTAAACCAATTAGATTTAATCCCGAGATAAGATTTCTTCCGGACACCAAAACCTGCGGAGGTACATCCAGCGATATTTCTGCCAACCCCCCAACCATCACTCCCCCTCCAATACGGACAAATTGATGAACCGCGGCACCTCCTCCAAGAAATGTCTCCGCACCTATCATGACATGCCCCCCAAGCAATACACCATTGGCTAACACAACCTTGTTTTGCAAAATACAATCGTGAGCGACATGGGAATACCCCATAAGAAAACAATCTGCCCCAACCTCAGTTTTGCCATTCAATTCAATGGAACGGTGGATGGTTACACCCTCCCCTATTCTGGTTCGGTCACCCACGACAACCGTAGATTTCAACGAACGGTCAAATGCGAGATGTTGCGGATCGCCTCCGATCACAGAAAAATGCCCAACTTCAACTCCGTTTCCCAGCACAGCGTGTTTTTTAATCACTGCATGGGATTGAATGTGACAATGGTTCCCCAACTGGGCACCTTCCTCAATCACTGCATAAGGACCCACAGTGGAATTTTCTCCCAAAACCACACCGCTGCCCACGATGGCAGTAGAATCAACTAGATGGGCATTCACGACTGATCTGGCTGGGTTTAATCTTCTTGGAAAATTTCCAATTGTGGGTCTTTGGACAATCCATAGGCTTTAACCAATCGTAGAGTCTGTAAGACTTCGTGTCCATCATACTGTAGGGAAGGTTTGGATAATCGCAGCAAGTTTTCCAGAATGGACCCAAGGGTAAGAACACCGTCTAATCCATAATTCTGAAACTCAGACAAAACTTTTTGCAAACGGTCTACACCCTGGGGAAGAGCAGGCACTACCATTACCTTGATCGCTCCTGAGGTGTCAGATGCTTGCCATTCTGGATTGGAAGAAAAGCATTCCGCGACACGGTTGGCATCAATTTCAGACTTAAAAAACTTCTGCATTTGTACATCGTTCGTTAAGCAAGCCACCGAAAACATACTGTTACTCCAACCAAGGGTAGCCACCTGTGCCGACCTGATTTTTTGGAGATCGGCAGAGAAAAGCCTTGTATTGAGAGGACCATCGTTTTGAAGAACTCTTGGGTTCATTACAGTGATGACAGGAAGCGTCTCAGTTCTTTTTTTGGGTCCGCTTTTGGGTGCAATGACAGAGGAAGAACCTTTACGAACTAAAAATCCGTTACTTTCAAAATAGGCTTCAACCAGATCCTGCTCGATCATCCCAACCTTACCATTTTTCTGAAATTTTTCAGGTTGCCCCCACGGATTTCCAAACCTGGTTGATTTGTTCTTCAGTAGGATCGGTGCTGCAATATGCACTTCCGATTTCTTCCATGACCACAAAGCGCAGCTTTCCACGATCCACTTTTTTATCTGAGCCCATCGCAATTTTTAAATCTTTGACAGGCAAGGGTTCCTTCAAACTACTGGGGAGGTGGTAAGATTGTAAGAGGCTGAGTAATTGATCTTCAGAAAAGGACTGGCACATGCCCAAATGTTTTGAGAGCCGGAGGGCACAAACCAAGCCAATAGCGACCGCCTCACCGTGTAGGTAACTGCCAAAACCAGCCACTTTTTCAATCGCATGTCCAAAAGTATGCCCCAAGTTTAGCAGTGCCCTGCCCCCCTTCCCCTCATTGGACTCTTTTTCATCGTCCTGAACAACCCTTGCCTTGATTGAACAGCAGCGCTCGACCATATCGGCTAGGCCTGCATCTCCAGGACGGATGGGTGTCTCCCTGTCCTGTAGAGACTGAAATAATGCTTGGTCTGCCAGCATACCGTATTTGATAACTTCAGACATCCCAGCAGAAAATTCCCTCTCCGGAAGGGTTTCCAGCAAAGCTAGGTCTGCCCACACGCAGGAGGGTTGGTGGAAGGAACCAACCAAATTTTTCCCAGCATCTAGGTTGATGCCTGTTTTCCCGCCCACAGAGCTGTCTACCATGGCAAGCAAGGTTGTGGGTATTTGATAAAATGAAATTCCCCGAAGAAAACTAGCAGCAGCAAACCCAGCCAAGTCACCCACCACTCCCCCACCAACCGCTAAAAGAAACCCACTTCGATCAATTTTCGCAGATGCAAGAAAGTCCCAGGCAACGCTTAGTTGATGGACCGATTTACTCCCTTCCCCAGAAGGAATGACTAGTTGTGGAATGGAACGGGTAATTTCCTGGGAAAAATTTGGTTGAGCCTGGGCCAATTTCTCATCGATCAAAACAGCTCCTTTCCTCCCCTCATTCAACAAATTAGCCACGGTTGTAGAAATATCTGAACCTAGGTTATACCCGATGTATATAGGATAACTTCGATCATCCAAGTGCACCTCTAGGCTTTGCTTCTTATTCATTAGATGTATTTAAGCTGCTGAATCACTTGCTCCTACCAATTCAGGTAACAATGAGTCCAAATATGCCTCAACGGAAAAAGGCTGCAAATCATCTGGTTGCTCCCCTAACCCAAGAAAGTAAACTGGCAATTTCAGCTCACGGTAAATCGAAACAAGGGCACCACCCTTGGATGTTCCATCCAGTTTTGTAATCACTAATCCAGTGAGCCCAAACTTTTCATGAAAAATCTTCGCCTGGGCGACACCGTTTGTACCGGTGGAGCCGTCGATCACCAACCACGAATGATGGGGGCATGAGGAATCTTTCTTTTGCAAAACACGCTTGAGCTTGGAGAGTTCCTCCATCAGGTGTTCCTTAACATGCAAACGCCCCGCAGTGTCTAACAGTAAATAGTCACAAGCTTTGGAACTTGCAGAGGAATGGGCATCATAAGCTACAGCCGCAGCATCTGCACCATGGTGCCCAGATACCAAGTCTAGGTTTAGGCGCGTGGACCAAGCCTTCAATTGCTCGGTAGCAGCTGCACGAAAAGTATCACAAGCACCGAGTAATACGGTTTTGCCATCTTGAGTAAAAAGATGGCCCAGTTTTGCACTGGTAGTGGTCTTTCCCGAACCATTCACCCCGATCAAACAGATAACCTCGGGTTTCGCTGAGGGAGCTTCGAGCCTGCCCTCCGAGCCCTGTAACACTTCAGCCAAAACGGTTCGGGCAATTTGGCGAACATCTTCCCCCCTCAAGTCCTTGTTATTCCGGTGAGCTAATTGAACCTGAGAGAGAATATCCTCGGTTGTCTCAGGACCAAAGTCGCACGAATAGAAGGCTTCTTCTAATTCGAAAAGATCATCTTCGGACAAAGAACCCCTGCCCGACACCCGGTCGATTGCCCCCTGTAAAAGCTCTGAGCCCTTACTGAGACCTTTTTTAAACTTTGAAAATAAACCCATTTGTTATGATATAAAATAAATGTCAAAGGCTCATACCGCCTAGGCATTTTTATTTTGGCTGAATCAAAAGGGTACAGCAAGAAAAGTCGAGAACCTGCCGGGTGCAACAATCTTGCTTGGAATAAGCATGCAGGCATAAAATTAAAATTCGGTCCTCCAGTTCCCATCGGTCGGTTACCAATCCACCTTCATCATTTAAGGGCACCTTGTAAAACGGAGGGAAGGCCACCGTTTGGGCAGGCAAACCATATACCTCTATCACCCTTTTACGAAGGGAAATCCACTGAGGTTGCACAATGTCATCGTAAAAAAAATCCTGCCAGCCGGCCTCCCCCTGAATAAGACAAAGGCTCAGGCCATCACCCTCAAATTTACAGGTCAACTCATAAGCATGACCATCCCAGCGCACTGGAGATTTTATGAGGTTGGACTGCAATTCGGTATATCCTAAAAACCCCTTGTCCTGGAGCTTTTGTAGGACAATTTCTCGGGAATCTCCAACTACCAAGCCCGCAAAGAAACCTGGTTCGGTTAAATTTGTAAAGTTGGGAGATTCAGGAAACTGATTGGGTACGGCATAAGCTGAACATATGAGAACCGCCCAAACCAAAAGCAGGGATGCTGAAAATTTAAAGGGCATAGTAAATACGCTCCAATGCAAGCATCGCATAGCAAGAAACAAGCACGGGGTCTTTTTCCCACCAGCGACCCGACTCATTCACCCAAAAACCTTCGTTGTTTTGCAAGTCAAGCAAGGCTACGGTTAGCTCAGTCTTCCAATCTTTGGGAGCACCCGAACTCCCCTTCAATTGATCAATGCCCGCAAGGCTCAATGCCTTGGACATGGTATGGTAGTAGTAAAAAAGCCCCTGTTTGCCCATACCCGGATTTTCATCGATTTGATAATTATGGGTTAACCAATCCTTTACCGCAACTACCCGCGGGTCCGATGCGTTCATTTCTGCGTAAATAAAGCTCAACAGTCCTGCGTAGCTCATACTTCCATATGACCTTAATGTCTTCGACCCATTAGCATCCGTCCGTTCGCCCGCCATGCTGTGACCGGGAAAGTAAACAAATCCCCCCTTGTCCTCCACATGGGAACTTACCCAATCCTGCGGGTTGCTGCTCGGTAAATTTTGACATTTGGAAACAAAGTCAATGGCGGCCTCCCAATCTAAGTCAGATGAATCACCTTCCTTATTCTTCAAAGATTTTTTGGCGTAGTAGAGAGCTTCCATCGCCAGATGGGTGTTAGAGAGATCGGAATGAGCCCAAGTAGAACCATATCCCACTCCGCCATCGAAGAGGTTATCGGATTTTCCTTTCTGATCAAAATCAGATTGTTGATTCACTAAAAACTTCCTAGCGGAACGAATGATCTTTTCGTCCCCTGGGTCGCTAAGTTGTAGAAAAGCCATCAGGCTGATTGAGGTATTATACGAAGCTAAACCTTTGCCATATATTCCTCCGTCAGACTGTACCTTTGATCTTAAAAACTGATAGCCTGCTGAAACTTGATTTTTGTATTTCCGAGCTTCTTTTTCTGAGGGATGACCAAGGGTGGCTCGAAGGACCAAAGCGGTGAGGGCAGGATATTGTGGACTCCCCCAATATCCTTGAGTTTGATTTTGTTCTCCGTGCAACCAGGCAAGACCTTTGTCCAGAGACCGCTCGATTTCTAGTTTCAAGGATTGATTTGGCGACCCCAACAAAGGAAAAGCTGTTAAAAGAAGTACGGAAATAGTGAAGAAGGGAGAGCTATATTTCATGACTGTTTTAAGTAAGGTAAAAGGACAAAAGCTAGTTTTGCAATTGGAAGCGAATCGTTACTGGAAAATCTACCGGGGGCATTCTTTGTTCATTTGCGATCCAGACATCATCGGAATGACTCTGCAAATCTCTGCTGTTGAGAGTGGCACGCGAATCGTGGTAAATTGCCACAATGGAGCCATCCATCTGTGCCAGATAAGTTCCTTCGATTACTTTTGAACCTGTAAAAACAAATGCATGTTTATTTAGCTCCCGGTTATCGTTTTGGTTAGTCACCATAGTATGAATTAAAGCGGACTCAAGGGTACCATTTTGTTCCCACTCTACCACAATGTCTATGCCTCGTGCCTGAGATATTTTGGTAGAATTCTTTTCGAGGTAAGCGAAAAATTGATACTCGGGCTTTTCTTTGAGTAAAAGCAAACAGGCATGGATCATTCTTGGGCTAATATCCGTTCTCATCAAGGACTCATGCGTTTTCCCATTTTGATGAACCAAGGCGTATTCAACCAGTCCACTTGTCTGGTTGCAGACAGCCTGAAAGGAAAAGCTTTTTTTCTCTTTATCGATTAGAATACCACCAAATTGATACAGACCTGACTCTGTTTTTTTAACCGGAGGGAATTCACTGGTTTTTTCTGCTAAGAGAGCAATCTTCATGATCGAGCCAATCAATAAGAAACAAAAAGCATTTCTGGATCGAATAAACATATCCCTTTAAAACAGATACGAGTTTGCTCAAAGTCAATTGGTTCAGATGGAAAAGTGAAAATTTTTGCAGGCAAATATCAAGACGTCCACTCTTCTGTGCTTGCTTGACCTTAGTTGTTCTTTATCGATAGGTTAATTATATAAATTCCCTACCTGCCTAATGATCATGGAAGAAGACCCTGAAAACCAAGAAGAAGCCGACTACGAAGAAGATACCGATTTTGACATGGAAGAGGATTCTACTTCAGTTACCGAAGTTCCTCCCACGGAAGGTGCGTTTGGTAAGTATCTCCGGGAGTACAGACTGCTCAATAGCTTACTACTGTCTCTTGGAATCATTGTAGGAATTATCGGTTTTATGCTCGCTTGGACCATCGTGGTGAATGTTGGGGAAGAAGGAGACTCGGACTTTGGCGAAGCTGGCCCACCTGCGGCTCAACAACAACAGCAAGTACAAAAACAGATGCAGAAGTTGATGCAACGGCAGAAAAAAGCAACCCCTTCATCCAAATCTGAATTTAAAACAACAACCATCTCGGAAATTGCTCTTCCCGATTTTAACGAGCTGGATGTTAAGGACCTCGCTCCTGTTGTCGAAGCTGCTCCTCCACAAATGTCACAGGCAAGCATGAACAACCAGGCCATGAAAAGTGCACTCAAAGGTATCAGCATGAGCCTGCCTAAGGTAATGCAGCAGCGTTGCGATCCCAAGAAGCGTGTCGAACGGTTACGCTCAGGTGGTGGTAAAGACATGACTGAAGATGCCATCGTTAGAGGTCTTAACTGGTTAAAGAGCGTCCAAGACTCGGACGGCGGCTGGGGCAAACAAGATAAAGATGATAAGGGTGAAAAGTATGGTGGATCTCCAGAACACAGGGATGCGATGACAGCGATGGCACTGCTGGCATACTTAGGTCATTGCGAGCTGCAGGACTCCCCTGAATTTGGCGATTCTGTTAAAAGAGGTATTGACTTCCTTACATCTACTCCACCCGACAAACTTGGAAATTACGATGGTAGCGGAAAGTTTTTAGGCCTTAAAGGGGGAGGAAACAAGGGATCGTATGCACACCCCATACGAACATATGCTTTAAGCGAAGCATACACCATGACCAAGATCCCTAAACTCAAGGAGTATGCTCGAAGAGCTACGAAACTTCTTATCGATGGTCAAAATCCAAATGGCGGTTGGGCATACGGATTTGGACAGGGAGTGGGAGCTCATGTGGATTTATCTGTAACGGGTTGGTGCATCCAAGCCCTAAAAGCCTTTGCTTTGACTGGTATATCTGATCCTCAAGTAGATGAAGCGATGGATAAAGCCATCGATTATGTGAAAAAATGCCAAGATTCAGCGGGTCGTTTTAAATACACGCTCGATAAAACAACTGGTAGCAACAGCCTTACCGGTACTGGTATCTTGTCCCTTCAAATCTGGAAGAACGCTAAATCTCCAGAGGCGAAGAAAGGCTTAGAGTATATTGTCGAGAATCGGCTTTTTGAGGATTGGAAGAAAGTTAATGTTTATGAATGGTATTACCACGCACAGGCATGCTTTCAATCTACTGGTGTGGGTAGCAGCAAATACTGGAGAGAATGGAATAAAAACTTTCAACAAGTTGTTGTAAAAGCACAGGAATCAGACGGCCATTGGCCACATGGAGCTCATTATCATGGAGACTCGGATATTTACCGAACAACCATGACCATCCTTATGTTAGAGGTATATTATCGTTATGCACCAATGACTAAAGTGTAGTTTTCTTCTTTCCTACCATACACCTCCATTACCACCCAAAACATTCACGCCATGAGACATCTATACCTCCTTATCATTCTTACCTTTGCATTTGTCACACACTCCTATGGTGAAAAAAAAGAATCGAGGGAAATTACAATTACTGGAAATGATGCAATGCAGTTTGATGTAAAAAAAATCGAGGTATCGTCTGGTGAAAAAATTAAGGTTACTTTTAAAAACATTGGATCTATGCCCAAAATTGCTATGGGTCATAATTGGGTACTTTTGAATAAAGATACCGATGCTCTGGCATTCGGTCAAAAAGTACTTGCTTCCGGTGGAAGTGCGACCAATGCACTTCCCAAATCCCTGCTCGGAGAAGTTATTGCCCATACCCAGGTTCTGGGGCCAGGCGAATCAGAATCTGTTACCTTTGATACTCCCAGTGAAAAAGGTGAGTATGAATATGTATGCACATTTCCTGGTCACTTCGCGATGATGCGCGGGGTGTTGGAAGTAAAATAGCCTGCAAGCACACTTCTCCCACTAAGAAGTACCTCTATGTTTCCTGCACGTGTCCCACTCCTCTAAAGAAGCAAATCTCTTAGAAAAGGCTCAAGGCCGTGGGGGAATCCATAAGTTTATTGGCTTTAGCAAGATAAGTGGTCCCGGCATCTGGCTGGCTCTCGCTTCTTTAAGTGCAGGCTCTCTGGTTGGTTCCATTGGACTCGGGCAGTGGTTGGGTGCAGGGGGACTTTGGGTGCAAGCATTTGCCATGCTTCTTGGAGTATTTTCCTTATGGGCGATCAGCCAAATTGTCCTGAATACCCAACAGAGTTTGTTCTCCCTCATGAAAAATGACTGGAACCCATCGTTAGCCTGGTGGTTTGGGGCATCAGCCCTGATTACAAACTTTGCATGGTGTATGCCCCAATTTCGTTTTGGTGCTGAGATTACCGGTTCCGTATTGATGCCTTTTCTGGATAATAAAGGAGGTAAAATTGGGGTCGCTTTTGTGATGCTTTGCTTTTCAATCTTCCTTTCCTTTTGGTACGAGCGTTCCGGTCTGAATTCCAAATTAATTCAATGGGTATTTCGAATCATTCTACTTTCCATAATCACATGCTTAGTGCTTTCAATATGGATGGTTTTGCCAGGCTCTAACCTTTCGTGGGTGCAAATACTGTCTGGTTTTGTCCCCGACGTAGATGTTATCTCTAAAGCATCTACCCCATTTGAAAACCTGCTGGATCAAACCGGAGAATTTCGATCCTTTTGGGAGGATAAACTAGTCGCTCGGCAAAAAGATCTCACCCTGATCACCTTTTCTTCCGCCCTTGGGGTAAATCTGTTGTTTGCCCTGCCTCTTTTGCTTTTGGGAAGAGGCTGGCGGAGAAGACATAACCAATTTGCAAAATTTAATTTATTCTTTGGGTTGCTCCTCCCCTTCGTTCTTTGCTCATCCTGCCTGACAATTTTATCGGCAGTCGCTCACCAAAAAATGCTCCAAAGTTTTACGGATGATTCTAAAGATGTTTCCGTTTCTACCGAAATACACCAAGATTCAGTTCATCACTTATTAAGAGAAAGGATTACTCTTGAAGTCGGGAAGGGAAATTTTGATAAGCTTCCTCCTTTCCAGCAGGAAGAATTGGTGGCCTCTCTGCCACAAGCTGAATTGCATCTCGCCCAAGTTGTAACCCCTACTGACACCAAGAAATGGATTCATTTACTCAGTCGTTCCAACAATCATTCGGTGCAGTACTTACTGGGCCTGACCGTTCTTTTGCTTTCATTTTCTACAATCGTTGTGTTGATGGTTTTAAATGGTCATTTGGTTTGTGAAATTATGGGAAAACCTCACAAAGGTGCACCCTTTCAATCAGGATCGCTGTTGCTTGCTATCACTTCAGTCGGTCCCTTTGTATGGTCCAACCAAGATGGATGGGTGGCCGACCCGTCCTATTTCTTAAGTTTAGCCATTCTCCCCTATGTACTCCTTTCTTTCCTGCTCATGCTTAACAGCAAAGAAATGCTCGGTAGGCAATGCCCTCAAGGCATTAAGGGCATGGCAATCAATCTTGGGGCCAGTCTTTCTTTTCTTTTCCTCGGCAGTAGCTCTTTTTACCTTGTATGGAACCACAACTGGGGAAATTTTCCAGTCGGGCAGGCATTGGTCACTTTGATCGGCGTGCTCGTGCTAATCGGCTATTTTTCACTTAAAAATAAAAAGCTTTCCCAACGATTGAGTGGTTTGGAAGCGAGGTTGCAAAAAGCTGAAAAGTTAAATCAATAATTGAGAGCCATTTAGTTTCACTTGTTTGAATTTTCCAGAGGGATCCATTTACGAACCTCGCCTTTTGGACCGATCTTAGAATACAATACCCAAGCTTTTCCTGTCGTGGTATCCAGTTTGATCAACCTTTTATACAAAAAGGGCTTAGCATCCTGAGAGTAATACTCTCCGCTCATTATCAGATACTTACCATTTTGACTTGAACCACCCCCAAAGCTTGGTGGTGGAGGTATACTTAAGGGTAAGTTGGGGGGTCTGTTATTAGGTTTCGGTTGTGCAAGCAGAGCAAACGGTAAGACTAAAGAAAGTCCAATAACAGGAGATAAGATTTTCCAGAAGTTAAAAAACATCATCAATACCACATACTTCATTTTACTTGCTTTATTCAAACCTTAAACAAAGAAAGCTCCCCCGGTCTTGCCCAAACCGGGAGAGCTTGAGTGAACAATAATGTTCGATAATAGTTCAAAATATTTCTAATTTTTTGGCAACTTTATATTGAGAATACAGTAATTTTTTTAACAAATTTTTTAATACGTTTTTAAAATAATTATATATACTTTAAAATAAACTTTTAATGTTTAATTTGTTAAAGTAGGATTTAAACTTAAAATTTTCATTGCTCATATCTAATTGCATGCTACGAAGGGAATAAGTGTCTAGTATTTTTGCATTTGGTAAACGAATTGCCCGGAGAGAACATCCTTGGATTGCAATGCTTACATTGAGTGTGTTCAGCGGATGCAGCGGCTCTGTGAGTTCGATTCCCGATGCACCACCTCCCTACCCAAGCTTTCCCATTCCTCAGGAAAGATATAATTCCGCACAGGTGTATGGTGGTCAAAACCTGCCAACCTCCTACACACCACCCTATTCCCCACCAAGTGGATCCTACCAACAGCCTCCTGCACCCACTTTTTACACCCCTCCGCCTTCTGCACCGCCCACACAACCCAATCTTTCCGCTCGTCCATCCCATAAATACACGCCTCCCGCACCAAACCGCTTCAGTAGCAAACCTAATCGGAGTTCTCAGTCTTCTAACTACACTCTGAAAGCGAACGCTGACCTATGGGCATTGGTTCAAAATGCCAAGGGAGTGGAACTAGAGTGGTTAAAGATGAAAGCCGGTGATTCCACCGAACTTAACTACAGTGAAGATCTGACCATCACATGCTCTTCTGGAAATCAACTGGTTATCGTCGATAACAAAGGTAAACAAATTGATACCAATCCGAATTCTAGCGGGATATCCATTGTTAGACTATCCCATAACTAAACTCGGTAACCCCGCAGTTGGGATTACCAGAGAGAATTATTTCTCTGCTGAAAGTTGAACGGGCGGGTCAGACAAAGTCACATCTACTTTAGAACATTTGCCCTGCAAAAAATAAAAGGTAACAAGGCTCCATTCAAAAACCTTGTCAGATTCATCATCTAACACTGGCCTACGGTAGTCCCAAAGATAATAACCGTCTTGTCCGAGTGTTCTCCCCTCGGGCACTCCCATCAATTCCTCTACCTCAATTTGGTTTTTTCCAACCATGAGGTATTGGAGGTTAAATTTTTGTAAGGGCCTCTCTTCCGTTCTTTGAACGGTGAGAAGTGAGCCGTTTTTTTCACCACCTAGCCTATTTTTTTGGCATCCACAAAGGGTAGCAAACAAAAGTGCAAAAACAAAAATAGACTTAGTTTTGAACATGAAAATTAAAATGGCGGAGAGAACGGGATTCGAACCCGTGGAGGAACGATTAGCTCCTCACCGGTTTAGCAAACCAGCGCATTCGACCACTCTGCCATCTCTCCAAACTCCATTCTTATATTCCAACTGAATGAGTTGGTAAATATCAAAAGCATCTTACCTAATTATTTTACGGAGTGATTCTAGGTTTTTTTTCGCCAAAGCATCGCCCCCATTCGCAGCGACCTCCAACCATTTTAAGGCTTGCTCCGCATCTTTGCTTACACCTTTACCCCGAAGATACATGATACCGAGATAGCGTGCCGCCTCGGCATCTCCCTGTTTTGCACAGTACTCAAAATCATTCAGTGCTTGTTGAAGGGAGATGTTCGAGGATCGTCCCCAATAAATTTTTTTGGCACCTTCTCTTCTCTGTGCCACAGAACGGTCAATTTTATTTGCTGTAATTGGACGAGCAGTAGAAACATCTGGCTGGATTATGGAGTTTTCCTTGGTTGTTTTTTCACTGACTTCAGTCTTTTCCTCTCCCTCAACCTTGGTCAAATTTTGGGAATAAGCTGATGGCAATCGAAGCGTTTTGGCAGGAGGAGGAGTTATTTTTTCGGGAACAACTGAAGGGATTGGTGCATTGGGTTCTTTCTCGGTACTGGAGAGCGATTGGTTCAATAGTTCATCACTTCCAGAATCGGTACTGGGGTTAAATAACTCCTGGTATTCATTCATCTTTTCTTTGGCCCCATCATGATGAATTTCCACGGCTTTTTGGATATATTCCATCGCCAAATCTTCTTTTCTTTCACCCACCACTCCATAGGCATAAAAATCGGCAACCCTTACTTGAGCAGCCCCCTACCCTCGGTCAGCGGCTGCTTGAAAATGAACAAAGGCTAGTTCTTTATCCAGGCTTACACCACGACCCTCCAAAAAACATTCCCCTAAATAATGGTGAGCAGCAGGTAGCTTTTGATCGATTCCTTTTTGCAGGAGTGATACCCCCCTCTTTATCTCGTCCGATTCATGAGTAAAGGAGTTCGCAAGCCCATGAATTTTGATCAATGCACTTTGAACACAGGCGGGAGCAAAACCAGCTTCAGCAGAAATTTCATAATATTGGGAAGCCATATTCATATCTGGGTTTAGTACAGTCTGTATTTCCTCAGAAATAAAAATTTCGGCCAATACATAACTGGCAACGGGGTCGCCCATAGCGGCTTGTTTAATTACTATACCGTCGGGGTCACGAAACGATTTGAGCAAATACTTAGCGACCATTTTAGGATCTGGACCAATCGGTTTATATCTGGACAAAACTCCCAAAACAAAATTACCCAACCAATGTCCACGGCTGGCAGAGTTTTCTGCGTAGAAGCGAGATTCTAATTGAGAAACCATCAAGCCTTTATCCCCATGGAGATGACATAATGCTAAAAATCCCTGAGCATAAGCATCTCCTGAATCGGCCGCTTCTGTGAGACTGGTTAAATCGGATGCCAACCAACGAGTGCCCTGATTTGCACAAATAACTTGATAAAGGAAAAAAAGAGGTAAAAGGTAGAGGAGAAATCGAAACATTTTACAAATACCTCCTACCATGCTAGAACATTTTCAATTAGCAAGTTCTCATTATTTGTGAACTATTATATGCTGTAAGTAAGAAAGAATTTTATGATCGAACCAACTGAAGGATCATCCACCCTCCGCAATCCAGGCAAAGAACCCATCAGGCAATTTGTTATTTATGCCGAGCATAAAGTTGGATGGCTCAATGATTTCATTTCTATGATCAATGACGAGAACATTGATATTCTGGCAATTTCGGTACTCGATACCACGGATAGTGCGGTAATTAGGCTCATTTCTAATTACCCCAAAGACCTGGCCCGTTTATTGAAAAGCTTATCAATCAGCTTTACAGAAAGAATCGTTTTAGCGGTGGAGTTGGCAAAGGAAGATTCTTTCCAAGTGCTAACCAAGGCTCTTCTTATGGCAGAAATCAACATACATTATGTTTACTCGTTTATGCATCAGCCTAATGGAAAACCAGTTGTCGCCATTGCTATGGAAGATGAAGATACCGCGGAAGATGTACTAAACTCCCACCACTTAAAGGTATTGTCGCAGGACGAACTGATTCGTTAATAGAGAAGATAAGGCTCGGTACGCCTCCTAAAGTCTGCCACTTCACCCTTCCAACGATTCATGAAAGGAGAGGGATCAAGTGATGCCCCTGCGGACTGCAAATACTTCCACCATGCGGTTGATCCAACATGTTTATTAAAAAGGTTGGACTCTGATTTCTTGGCCTCCTGAAAAGGACTGGGAGATTGCCATCGAGCAGTTAATTGCATCATTGCAAATGCCATTTCAGTCGGCTGCCAATCCGTCCAGTTTTGAATGGCTATGTAAACTCCATTCACTGTATTACCAGAAGAATTTTGGGTATCCAAAATTTTGTAGGACAGCCCCTTCAATTTAAGTTCTTCCAGTGCTTTCTTAATATCATTGGATGATTTCCCTTCAAAAGTAAGAAACCGAAAGGGATGTTTTGTACCAATACCATGCTTAAAATTGCCCAACTGGGCACCCAACCCAGTCATCGGGTAACCAGCCACTGAATCAAGCGTAGGGATATTGGGGGATGTGGGGAGCCACCTTAGCCCCGTGGCAGGCCAGGTCATGCTTCGTTTCCATTTTTGCATGGGAACAATCGACAGTTTCCCTTTTCTGCGTACTTTTTCTTCAATTTTTAATACCCCAGGGCTTTGCTTGGACCATAGAGCCAACTCGGCGATGGTCATACCATGTACGAATGGCATAGGGAAAGCCCCCACATAACTGATCCATTCCTGGTCTATCATGGGACCCGCCATTTTCAATCCGCCCAGTGGGTTGGGCCTATCCAAGACAATAACTTCGACTCCTGCCTCAAAGCATGCCTCCATCACATAGCGCATACAACTGATATATGTGTAGCAACGAACACCAACATCTTGAAGATCGATCACCAAGCAGTCCAAGTTGGCTAACATCTTTGGGCTTGGTTTTCGAAATTTACCATACAAGGAAAAAACTGGCAGGTTGGTTCGGTGATCGATCTTATCATCAACAGGCACAGAGGCTTTCTCATCGCCGTAAATTCCGTGTTCCGGGCCAAATAAGGCAGTGAGGTTGACTTCTTTGGCACCGTGTAAAACAAGCACCGTGCTTTTGCCTCTAGAATTGACTCCTGCCGGATGGGTGAGTAAGCCCACTCTTTTTCCTTTTAGAAGATCGAACTTACGAGCTTCTAGGTAATCCACTCCGAGCATGATTTTGGGATCTGCAAAGGAGTTAGCCATGAGAAGAAAAAAGACAATAAGCCCCATTATGGGAGGGTGGATGTAAGGGATCGTTCGTGACATGGGGTCTTTTCTTTTCATAATTCTTAACTTGCTTAATTTTTGTAGAATTTGGACAAAATTTTGTAAAGGAAGACCGTGATAACGGCAAAAAAGA
>Ga0181591_10001318_pt1 | contig 21063 bp, 29 predicted proteins | sample 071ome_33_FD_133757 | JGI IMG/M metagenome (GOLD analysis project Ga0181591, IMG submission 133757) | Coastal salt marsh microbial communities from the Groves Creek Marsh, Skidaway Island, Georgia - 071412AT metaG (megahit assembly) | ecosystem: Environmental > Aquatic > Marine > Intertidal...
TGCTCTGTTGGGTCAAGTATGCGAAAGTGATTATTCAACCAAAGCATTATTTTATCAAGCCTTTCTTCGCTAATTGGATTATCGCTGTTATGCTCAAGCGTTTCGCCTGCTGCCAGCTTTTCAATCAGCATCTCAATGATTTCGTATTTGTCTCCTGTCTCAGGCGATAGGATAAGCCACTTCCATCCGTGCATCAAGGATGCGTTCAGTATTAAGTCAAAGGTAAATTCGGTCTTGCCTGCGCCACCTACTCCAGCTATCATTATCGGATAGCCTTTTTTAAGGCTAATGTATTCGTTGGCATTCTGCCAAGCTGTGTCAAGACCTCTCTTGCGATTGGTTATCCTGCGCTGCTTTATTTGGTTCAGCACTTGCAGCGGTGCTGTTGTCATTTGTTTGCTCATCTGTGATTTGTTTGTATTGTTTAATGTACTCAAATATAAATTCTTTTGCGTAATCGTTCTCGCAAAGGAATGCTCCTATTAGGCTCAAGCCTTGTTTTGTCAGAGCGTTACATACCAGCTTGTTTGCTTTCGCCATTATGATGATGTAGTTGTCTGCCTCACTCAGTTGCTGGGCTAACTCCCTGCGTTTATTTCTTGCATTCATATTCAGTATATATAACTTTCAACGCACTCATAAACGAATTGTCTATCTTCGTTTAATATGTCTAGTTGCTCTTGTGTCATTGGCACGCCATCGTAGTCAGCAGCGCAAATAAACGCATCGCAGAAATCAGGATAGTCAGAATAGTCGATGCCATCCATATCTATATTGTCTATTAGCTTGTAGTCCATATTTAAAAGTCTTTTGATTGTGATTTGTTTAATTGATATTTGCCCTTCGGCTGTATAGTTTTTAGATGAGGAATTACTCCGTTGGCTTTTGACTTCCAAACCTTGATTGGTTTATTGTACCCATCCTTCCAGCCATTCTCTAGCCATTGCTCGTATTTAAGTTTTGCGTGTGCAGGATCAACATTTGCTTGCTTTTTTATACAATAAGAAACAAACTCATCGGCTGATGGTATATTCTTATCTTGTATCTTCTTGTCTTCTCTTGTAGCATTGCTTTTGCTATGCACTTGCATTGCACTTGCATCTACCTTCCATCTTTTCTTAGCGGCAGACGCTCTTTTTGCTCGCGTTTCTGCAAAGCCATCTAGCTGTTCGTCAAGGAATTTAATGCTTATAAAGTCATCTTCGACTTTGATAATTCCGTGTTTCTGCAACTCAACTAACGCTGCCTTATTGTTGCCACATACTTTTTGTAACGCAAGCGCGTAAGGTAGATCACCTACCCTTGTCCAATAGATACAGCACAGGTCAATGAATATTGCGCGTGTATTAAAGCTGCATATCTGAATGTTTCCGTTATCCCATTCACTAGGTTCAAACTTGAAGTAAGGAAGTTCTTTTGCCATTGTCTGTTTGTTTGTTTCAAAATTAAACTATATCTCAAAGTTAGCAGTCAGCAAATCTTTACTTTGTTCTGCAAGCGCATATCTTTCGGTTTCGGTCTTGGTCTTTTTTGCAGTCCAATAATCATCCAAAACAGCTTTGACGCTATGAATGATGGTCGCGTGATTCTTTGGTTTACCATTACTGATGACCTCGCCAATTCTGCCCAGCGACAAGTGCGTGTTTTCCTTGATTAAATAGATAGCAACTTGCCGAGCAATGACCACCTTGCTATGCCTGTTCGCGCTCAACATTGTGGACATTGGAATACCTGACAAATCAGATACAGTTCTGATGATGCTGTCCACTTTTTGGTCATCACTCACCGCCTGATCGTAAACAACTTTTTTGTGTGTTAGCAACTCAAGCTGTTGCTTCGCTGCTTCGTAATTCAATCTCGCGTTTCGCAAAGCCTCCACGAATTGTGGAAGCTGGATGCGTAGTTCTGCTATCTCATCAGAAAGGTAAGTCATTCTCTTCTTTTTTATCGTTTGACTGATTGTTCTCTTTCGGCTGCCAAGTATCTAATTCAAGATAGAAAGTGCCGCTTTTGGATTCTTTTAAATTCCAATTAGACCATCCTTGCTTATTCGCGTGTTTCTGCATTGTGCTGACATCCTTTGTGCCAAATGCGATTTTAGTCATTTCGCCATACTTGGTTTGTACCTTTTTGACTTGTCCAATAAATACCTTTGTAGGTTGATTGTTTTCCATTTTTAAATTGATTTTAGTTTTGAAATTAAGGTTGAAGATACATCGTACTTAGATGTAATTTTTTCAATGTCACCACCGCCTGCGATGTACTCTTGCGCTTTTTGCCAAGCAGATGTGTTTGCTTTAAGCTGTGGCTTGCTAGATGCTTTTACCTGCTGACCACTAGCGTCTGTGTCTTTGTCTGTAACAATACCAAGTGCGCTGCTTAGAGCGTATCTGCGGATGTATGTAATTCCTGAGCCTAAGACTTGAAATTCATTCATCCCTTTAAACTGAACTCCTTGAATTAGATTGGCTCGACTTGCTCTAAATTCTCCGCTTTCAATATGAAATATGGTTGTGACAAGTGCATCACCATCAAGTTCTTGCGTGAATCCAAGTCCGTGCTTCTTCATTAGCGGATTGATGATTTTGAATATAGCAGGAAGGTCGGCATAGCTGTATCCATAACCCTGCGTGCCTTTGTGAATTGTTGGGCATTCTTGCTGGAATGCGGCTAGAGATTTAAAGAGATTTTTCATTTGTTAATTTGTTTTTAATGTTAATGATTTGGTTTTGTGATGGCACTTTGCCATCGGCTAAATTAAAGAGAAATTGATTGAATGCATATCTATTGGAATAGAGATGCGCGTATACATTGGCAACTAGCAAGTTGTCATTGTGCTTTAGGTGACTGTGCTTCTCAAGCATTTCACCTATTGTTTGTTCAAGGTTCATAAGATTATGATTGCTATGATGATTAGAGTGACAATCACCAAGTTGATGATTGCTTCGTGCTTTAAATCGTCTTGGTTCATTGCTTTAAGAATGTTAGTTTGTTCATAAAGCTATTACTATGGTCTTTCTCTCGATATGCACAGAGAACTGTGCCGAGTATGTCTGAGCATTCGACCTCTTCGATTTTGGTTTTAACAGTTTCGCCTTCGTAAGTTAAAGGCTTCTCTGATGCCAAGCGATTAAACTCGCCAACCCAATACAGGAAGTCTTTATCCCCTTCTTTGTGATACGTTCCGTTGCAACCGCATCGGCATTGATCTTTGAATCCGTGATAGATTTTCGTGATTTTCATCGTTGTTTGTTTTAAAAGTTTGAGCAAATATAACACTAAATGTTAATAAAGCAAATAACTTTTTAAAAAAGACAAAAAAAAGGGCAGTCATTTCTGACCACCCCTCTATTAAACAAACAAACAATGAACGCTTCTAGTCCGCTAAAGTCGGCAAATAGTCTTTTAATATGCGATTGACGAAATGCAAATTCTCTTTTCTGATTCTTTCTAGCATTATCTTGTCATCAGTTGCACCCTTGCCTGCCGCAATTTTAGCATTCTGCTCTAACAAATAATCCTTGACAATATCCTTCCATTCTTCTACTGTGTACTTCATACGCGAATGTACTAAAGATTCATTAATAAATTGATAGGTGTTTTGCCATTATCTAACACTACCATACATCCAATAGCTGGCTTCTTGCCATACTTAGCGTATGCCATCGCGTATGCTTTGTGATTAATGCCACATCCTACCTGACTACCATAGATTTTAAAGTTCTGACCTACAACATATTCGGTGTAAGCCTGCGTGTGTAAATGCCCTTGCACAGTTGACATCAGGTCAGCTTTGCACTTGGTTCGTGCTGTGCCACCTTCTCCGTGAATATACTGAACATCGTCAATGACTAATCTCTCTACGAAGTTCCACTCAGGTACTTCCAAAACATCTTTATAGCTTTTAATCCACTTGCTTGGAATCGCTGATGTCTGAGCCTTGCGCATAATTAACCGATCGTGGTTGCCTATTATCACATCAGCTTTTGGAAACGCATCTCTCCACTTAGCTATTTTATTAATCGACAGATCAAGTTCCTGACCACCCCCCATACCATCAGCTGATGTCTCGTGATAAGAACTGAAATGGTTATCTATCACATCTCCAATGAAGATGGTTCGGTTTGTATTGAACTTCTCAGATTGCTCCACACAAAACTCAAGATATCCATCAAGGCAAAATGGTTCGTGAAGGTCACCTATGACAAGTATGCGATTCTCTTTGGATTTTAAACCGCTTACTAGCTTGTTTAGTCCATCGCTAAGTCTTGGTCTGTTCATATCTGTATAGATTAAATTCTATTCTCGGATTCTCTTTATCTAGCTTTCTATGTGCAACTATCTCAACGCACTTGTTGTCGTTCTTGATCGCCCCAGCTTTCTGAAGGCAGTCAAGGATTATCTTTAAGCTGTTGTCAAGGTCTGCTCTGCGTGAAGGATAGTAAACAGTTAACTTTATACCAAACTCGCATTCGAGCATCTTAGAGGCTCTGTACTGCGTTAAAAATGATTTCTCGTAGTCTTTTAGGTCTTTGCTCTTTGCGAGCGAGCAGCGACTCCCTAAACGAATGATACGATAGCAGTTGCTTTTGCTAGGTACATTCCCTTTTATAGTGGTTTTATAAACTTCCACGCTATGCGGATTACGATTCCGACTACCGCTAAAATAACGAAAAACCAAAGCAATCGCTTGCCGTGTTGTGTTATTTGTTCAATAACAGATTGTTTCCTTACCACGATTTGCTCAACAGGTACAGATACAGTTTTATATATTGTATCAGTCTGACACTCGCCTGATATATAGACAGTATCACCCTGCCGAACGTATTGGATTCTAAGCCTGTCCTTATATAAAGTGACAGTATCACCATCTTTTCCTTGAAAGAAAGTATCAACTTCGACTTGTGGAATTGTGATTGGTATCGTGTCATTGATCGTGTCTCGTTTTAATAATTGAGGATATAGAATTGTCAGCTTTTCAATCTTGCGCTCTGCCCTTCTCAACTTCTTCTCTACGCGCTGCTCCAGCGAACAACTGCTGAGAATCAATATTAAGGCTATTATAAGCCCTCTCATCTATTATCTTTAAAGTTTGTATATACAGTTCTGCCTTTAGATTTTGAAGCCCTTAGAACTTGTTTTCTGTTGGCTTCTGATTTGTAAGAAACGTGAACCCAGCTAGGGTTTAGATCATCGCCAAACTCCCATATCATTTGGTCAAACTCTAAATGGTCATAGATGTACCAAAATATGTCTGCGTTGCTTGGATATTCACGCGCATCATTATCAATATCAATAGCCTCGCCCTTGCAATGCTGAGATGTTTTTGAACCTCCTATTGCTTTATTTAACTCAGGCGAACGATAACCACTACTGACAAAGATAGGCTTACCGAAATGCTCACGAATCGGCTGAAATACATTGTTGGCTAAATTGATTAGCGCAGTTAAATGCTCACCTTTTGGCTCATTGTCGATGCCTCTGCGTGTCGCTGTCAGGCTTTTACTGACTTCTTTTAATGTTAGGTTAGCACTAATTTTCATCGGTCACCCTTCTCTTAGATACTCGCTTCTTAGCAGTTTGAATGATGCGCTCCTCAAGACGTGCGATTGTAGCAGATTGCTCTATCAAAACCTGATTCATTTCGTCTAGCTTCTTACGAAGTTCCTCAATCTCATTTTTTAAAGACTCAATGATTTCCTCATTCTTCTTGACAATCGCTGATGCCTGCAATGTCTGCACAACAAACGCTCCTATTGTTTTCCCCTTCCAAATCAAAGTACCTAATGCAACCGCACTCAGCACAGTCATTATTCCGTGTTCGCTGATTAGTTTAGCAACGCCCTCTATAACTTCCATTCTTGCTCAATTTTTTGATAAATCTCTGCAACTTGATCACGTTGCTTTTCTTTGGTTCGTATGATTTCTTCTTTACAGTACCCATCCGCAGAAGTTACTTTCAGATGCTGGATTGACATCGCTGTTAGTATTAGATGAATACTCAGGGAATAAACTGCTATTGTTGCATAGGTAATCAACTAGCCTATTAGAATAGTAAACAGCAAAGTCTCGCTCCTGAGATACTAAGCTGTCAACGTCTGACTTATCCAATGCTGTGGCATTCTCAGGTTGATGGCGATAAATACCTCCGTTGCCGATGGTAACGCTTCCCATTGGCAGAAACTCAACCAATGACCAATGAATTAAAGCTGGCTTTACCCAATCCGTGACAAGTGATAAGTAGTTGCCTGCAAGTGTACCTGCAATGATGTCGGCTTGTATCTTCTCAAGTAGGTCAGTTCCTAACAAACGCTGGATGTGCATATCCTGTGCGATTGCTATGTACTGAACGAACTTGTCGCTGTCTACATTGCCACTCAAGTTTGAGTAACGTAGTACATCATCTGTCTTTATGAGTAGTGCTTTTGCCATTTTATCTTGGGTTTACAAAGCCTTCATTCGGCATATCTTTTGGCTTCATCGCCACTTCTTTAGGATTACGAACGCGATAACCTTCTTTTTCACTTTTGTTGGTGCTAATGGTTGGTGCAAGCGGACTCTTTGTGTCAATACCTCCATCTTCAACAGGCTTGCGATAAACTCTACGCATCCATTTATGGTGACATCTTGCACCGCCTTTGTACTTCCAAATGGAATAAGTAGATGCACCACGTACTCCAAAACCAGCGTTTACCGCTTTATCACCCATTGCAATGATGTCTTCTTTTCTGTACAGCTTATCGGCTGAAGTCATCTTCTTGCAAAAATCTCTACTGTTTGCTGATGCTCTGTTTGGTGAATAAACATATCGTGTTTTGTACGCAACGCCATCAATCACTCTGTCTTGCTCGCTCTTCGCATTTGGTCTTGCTGTGCCTGTGCTTACAAAGTTGTAGACCTTTGATAGTAGGCTTGGCTCTTTGTCATCTTCGTCATAATCAACTTCGCTTTCCTCTATCAACTCCCATCCCTCACCAAGTTCTTCGCCTTTTTCAATTAGCAGTTCTGCTATCTCGTCAAGGTTGTCACCTTTTGACAATTCAATACCTGTCTTTTCCTGCGCCGTGTCCTCGTCAACTTCTTCGATTTCCATCTCGCTAAACTCAAGCGGCTGACTTGTCAGGAAGAATGTGTTTAAGCTGATGTTGTTAAAGGATAGAATCGCGTTGACTGACTCAATAATGACTCGTTGCATTGGCTTGATAACTGTGTTGTCAAACAACAAAGCTGCCATCTTAATTTCATCTGCGTTTGAACCAAGTCCTCCATTCTGTGGCAGTCCAAATAGTAAAGGCGATGTAACGCGATGCGATACCATTATCTTCCTGCTTGCCTCCTCTGAGATGAATTGATATTGATTGTGAGCGTCAGGTAAAGTAATGGACTCTATTTGCGCTGCTGTGTCTTGCGAATCATTAAAAGCAACAATTACGCTATCTCCTTCTGTGCCTGTAAACTTGTCTTTGATTTTAGACTCAATCATCCGTTGCTGCTCTTCTTCAGGCGTGCCATTATTAAAGTTGATTATAGTGCTGCCTGAGAACCTTGTGTAGATGTTGTTTAGGTGAAATTGTCCAAGTTCTATCTCAACGAACGCGTAATCTAATCCTGACTGATATTCGACAGGTGAGAAATAATGAAAGCCAGCTTTATATGGTTTGATGACCATAACTTCAAGACCTTCTTTGCTTTTACCAAAGCAAGGAATGCGCTGATGCTCATCGTTACGTTTGGCGTTTGCCCAATCATCGCAGTAATAGTAAGCCTCAATATAACCTTCTTCGTTCATCTTCTCAGGTCGCAGGTTTTGGATTGGCATATGTGCTACCTCCATCACCTTCGTGTGTGCTGTGTCGTAGATTACCTGATAAGCAGCTTGACCGAAAGTGTAAAAGTCATCGCATATCTTGCGCATACAATCCTCGCTGAATAGCTGAACCATCATAGCGTACTCATCAGGCTTCTTTGCAGCGTTTGTGGCGTGTAACCCTCGCCCATAAATCATATCGCTAATGCCATTTATTAACGCGCTATTGGTAGGCGATTCTTTGGCATCTATGAGCGTCTGATAGTAGTTATTATCTACGCCATACGCTACCCATTTGTCGCGCTTGTTCTCGCTGATCTCAGGCGTTGTGTACTTACCTAGTTGTACTAAGCTAATGTTGCTGCTCATATTATGACAAATTCGTTATTAGATGACTGCTGCGTAAACACATTCTCATTGATGCTGAACTTAGAAAAGTCAGTATCGTCTGTAATGTAGGCTTTGCCTCGAAAACAAAGTTCTGCTCCATCTTTTATTTCAATGATGTAATTCTGGCCATCCACCAGCACAGGAGAAAATGTATTTGTAATGGTCAAGTATCCGTTCAAATAAGTAGCTGCTAGATTAAAAGTGTGTGTCAGCTTGTTTTGTTGCTCACTTGTGAAAGTTACATCTACATTTCCTGTTGGCTCAAATCGCGGAATGACTTGGAAGGATTGAGCCGTTGCTGATGTGGTTAAGATTACCATATACTATAAACGAATTTTTTAGGTTTTGTTCTAAATAAAAAAGGCTACCCACATTGGATAGCCCTTTCTAATCACCTTTGCTAATTATTAGCTGGTGACTATTGAAGTAATACCTAAATTGGTTAGCTTATCTGCAATTGTTGTTCCTGTAGCTGGAATACAAAAGTTCGCAGGAACTTTCTCGCTTCCTGAGAACGTCAATGTGTAACCATTCAAATCACCTAACGCACCGCCTGTGGCAAACGTACCCCCTGTCACATCAAGTCCGTGTTCGTGACCGCAAAGCAACAAATCTCCATTGTTGGTTTCAACTAAGATTTTTGGCCTACCATAGCAAAGCAATTTCAACTCTTTGTTGGCTTCCTTAGTCATCTTTTTCAAAGTGATGTTTAAGGCTTGCTCAAAGAATGTAGTGCCGTTATCTCGGCTTGCTGTGATGGTCTGCTCAAGCGTATTAGTTGTCGCTTTCAATTCGTACTTGTACGCAGTTAAACTTGATCCCAATACATCAATCACATCTGTGTCTGTGGAATCGAATGTAAATCCTGATTCGGGCAAGTCTGCGTAATTAAAAATGTAGATGTTATTAATACCACCTACTGCGTCTTTGCAAGGCTCAACTCGTCCTGCTGTAATATCGCAACTCATATCTATTTTTTATTTAAAAAAAAGGGCAGACAAGCAATCGCTCACCTGCCCCAATTTTGGTTAATATTAAATTAAGCGTAAAGAACTATGTCTTCTACTACTCCGTAAGTTGCACCCTGAAAGAAGCGAGCAATAAATCTGAAGTTGTTAGAACCATCAATGTCAGCCATATCAAGTAGCTTAACTTCTTGCATTGCGCTGAGTAAAGATGTTCCGAAGAAAAGGTTGCTGGTTTGAGCAGCTACCATCTTGTTGTCAGTCAATCCTTCTGCAACAAATACAGGGATGCCATTGAAGAACAAGTCAACCAAACGCTGGTTTGAACCTCTGTTTTCGTATCCGTTAGCACCTACTCCAGCAGCAGCGTATCCAGCTAAATGCTCGATGTATGCCTTATATACATTCTTAGAAACGTATAGCTTCAAATCCTCTTTGCCATATACAGCAGATGGAATTGCAGTCACAACTTTCGCCATTTCAGTAGCTACGTTAGCAGCAGTAATAGCGATTGCAGTAATTTCTTGAGCAGCAGGAAGAGCAGCGTCAGCAGCAAGCTGAACAGCTAGTCCATCAAACTCACCTTCATTAGCGTTTACACCTGACCAAATGTTCTGCTCAATCTTCTGAGCAACTTTTGAACCGATGTGACCAATCATATAGTCAGCAAGCGAAGAAGGAACGTCACCTGAATTAGCACCCATTTGTGCAACTTCCCAAGTTGTAACAAAGTCCTTCTTACACATTTGTAGGTTTACTTGAGCCTCTTCAACTGTTAAGATTCTTTCGGTTAGATCAACAGTAGATGTTGGTGTAAAGTCGCAAGTTGCATTCTTTACGATAGCATCAACGTCAATTCGCTGAATAACCTCTTTTTGCATTACGTTGGGGCGAACTGTGATTCCGCCATTTTCGATAGTGCTTGCGCTTAATAGAGCAGCACTTATGTACTGACCTGCTGCTTCTCCAGCGTAGGTAGTAGTGATATTAGTTGTAGTAGCCATTTTTTACTTTTTGATTTTAGCTATTTTAGAAAGCACTCTAGATTCAGTACCTCCAAATTTGATTGAATGAAAATTGAATGATTTTTTAGATTCCTTCTCAGGGTTTGGCATTATTGCCTTTGCGGCTGGCATATCTTCTTTTGATAATTCAACCTCTTCTTTTACTTCCTCTTTTTTAGTCTCAGAAAGCATAGACTTAATTTCGCCAATAGCTGCTTCAAAGTCTTCCTTTGTTACATAGCTTGGCTCTTCGCTTGCCTCTACCTCAACTTCTTTGGTTTCGACAGCTTCTTCAGCAACAGGCTCTTCCTCCATTGCTTTCATTTCACCAATCACACCTTCTTCAGATACGACTAGCACTCTAGATTCGGGCAGTTCATACTCACCAACAGGCAATGGCACTTGACCATCTTCTGTGACAATGAAAACCGCCTCACCAGCCTCGAAACTCTCTGCTTCGATAACTGTGCCATTTTCAAGAGTCATTTGCTCTAGCTTAATTTCGATGCCGAGCAAAGTCTTGATTTGATTTAGTACAGAATTTTCCATACTGTATAAACGTAATTTCGAGAAAGTGTTAGATTTTCAACTCCCGCAAGCCTCGCAATCCTCGTCATCAAGGCTGCATTGCTGTGGTTTGACTTGCTTGGTTTTATCAAGTTCTGCTGCCTTGCGGAGCATTTCTGCGAACGCTTCGCCTTCTTCCGTGATGTTGCTCATTTATATTTCTTCGTCAGGTTGAAATTCGTATTTCCAATTATTGAAAGCGTCAGGTGTTGCAAACATTGTGACTTTGTTGTCGTCTATTGGCTCTGTGCTTTCTATGCCTATGTAGCTAGTAGTCGATTGATCTTCGTTGTATCTTACAAAGTCCCAAGTGATCGCTGTATTAGGTACGATGTAAGTGTTGTCTGTGATATATCCGTAGTGATTCATTAATGTAAGAATATGTAAGGCGTTACGAAGTTGCTAAGTGTTAAGTCATTACTGCTTGATCCGTCATTTGAAATAGTTGTAGTACCATCTGCAACATCGAATTTATACCAAATTGAATCGGTTAAACCCAAAATGCTTGACGGATCTGCGCCTGCACCGCTATTATACAACTGTTGCCCCTGTGTTACACTCCCTGTTTCATTGCTAACAATAAAATCATCTAATCCTACGTTTGAATAAAAAGGTGTTCCTGTACCCCTGAAAAACAAAGTGTCAATGGTCATTCCCACCCAACCACCACCGATGCCTTGATCAACACCATCGAATACAAGTTGAGCACCTGTTGCGCCTAAAAAAAAGTAGAAGTGATGCCAATCATTGTCATTCCAAGTGATACTATTCCACTCAGCCGTTGTGTTTGGCCCAGTATCTGTTGATGCAAGCCTAACGTTTGGAGATGTTTGACGTATAAATATATAATTGGCACTACTCGAACTATCCCCACATATCATATTAAGATCATTAGAAGAGCTTGCTTTTATCCAAAATGAAAAAACAAAATCTGAAGTAGCTGCTGAAAAACTTGTTGCCATATCTCCTTGATCATTAACGCCATCTGATACGATGTAATTTCCGAAGTTGTAGCTTGTTGATAATAAAGGTATTGTTCCAAGATACGCTTGAGACACATCCGCGCTTCCTAACTTCAGAGTAGTTATATCTGTACTTCCTAATTTTATTGGCATATTAAGCTATAATGTAAAGTGTTGATGCGTCAGGTGTTGCGATGGCATCGTATTCCGCTTGCGTCAAACTCATAATGTTCGTAATGACATCTGCTCCTGTAACTCCTGTTGGGTCAGATGGTAGGTAGTCAGCATCGTTTGTAAGCGTTGATACGTTATCGTTTGGCTGAACCGATGTTGCCCCAAGTGCTGCGCCTGATGTTACTGTGGCAACCGCTACACTATTAACTGTGCCTGTCAAATCACCGCTTAATATTGTGGCTGTCGAATCTTGGTTTGCTGTCGCTCCTAAAGCTGCTCCTGACGTTACTGTGGCAACTGGTACGCTGTTGACTGTGCCTGTCAAATCTCCAGCTAAGATTGTCGCTGTTGAGTCTTGGTTTGCTGTCGCTCCTAATGCCGCACCGCTTGTGACTGTCGCAACCGCTACGGAATTGATAGTGCCTACTGTTGTCACCCCTGTGTTGTCAATCGTAACATCACCTGACATTGCAACTGATACCGATTGGTTGGATGCGTTTCCAAGAAACATCTTGCCTGAGTCAAGGTTTGGCGTTGCGTTAGCCCTACCTGCACCACCTACTTTTATGATGCCTGCGCTTGCGTGACTTCTTATGACTCTACCGATGTTCTGAATGTCTGCTGATTCGCCGCTTGGTGCTGTAGCTGTCAACTCACCTGCTGATGTTGAAACGTATAGTGTATCGCCTTCAGTAAATGCTGATGTGTTTAACCCTGTTAAGTTTCCAAAAGTAATCACCTCGCAAGCTGCGTTATTGTTCGCATCCGCATAAACTAAACCGAATGCTGGTCTTGCAGTAGCGTCATCTGCATCAGCTAAATCTACAAGCGTTTCGTTTCCGCTTACTCCTGAAATTGAAACAACCTTGCCTTTGAGTAAAGTTGCCCCGCTTTCGTTCTTGGCATTGAAACGAATTGCTCCATTTACATCGCCTATAAATTCATCTGATGTAACTGTGCCTGTAATGTTTATGTTGCCTGTGCCTGTAACATCGTGTGTGTTTAAATCTAAGTCACCGCCTAGCTGTGGCGTAGTGTCATCGACTACCGCAGCAATACCACCACCCCCTGCGCTGTATTGAGGAATGTTTAATGTATCACCTACCAATGTAGCTGCTCCTGACGTTCCTGTTGTGGTTAAGGTTATACTATTCTGCTTGTCGTTAAATGTATTCCAATCAGTTGAACTTAAATAACCATCTGTCGATGTCGTTGATTGTGAAATTGATAAATCAGGAGTAGTTGTTCCGTTTGTTACAGCTAACGGAGCGTTTGTTGTAACTTCTGTTACTGTTCCACTACCGCCTCCTCCACTATACTGTGGAATATTTAAAGTATCACCTATCAATGTAGCTGCACCTGATGTGCCTGTGGTAGTTAAGGTGATGTCTCCTTGCTTTGCGTCTAAGGCTGTTTGTGTCGCTGTGCTTATTGGCTTATCTGCATCGCTGGTGTTGTCTACGTTTGCAAGTCCAACATCTGACTTTGTGTAGTCACCGCTTTGAGCAGTTACTGCGCCTGTTCTGCCAAATACTGAATCAACAGCATTGACCTCTGCGCCTGCTTCAATGCCAGCTAATTTAGATATATCGCTCGCGTTTGTGAACTTGTTTGTTGTGGTCGCATCACTGATATCGTCAGCATCTAATACAACTGCTCCTGTTTGAGTATTCACGCTATCTACTGCGTTGACTTCCGCACCTGTCGCTATACCTGCCAACTTAGTTTGCTCCGCGTCCGTAAATGCGTTTGTGTTAGCGTTATTTTCATACGCTGTTTTTATTTCCGCGTCAGTTGGGTTTACCTCTGCTCCGCTTTCTACGCCTGACAATTTACTTTGTTCAGCGTCTGTAAATGCGTTTGTATTAAGGTTGCTTTCGTATGCTGTTTTGACATCGGCTGCTGTTTTCGCGTTTCCGATTGATGCTTCAAGTTCTGCGAAGCTATGTATGCCTACTCTCTCTGTTGCCATTAGTTGACTGTTAAGTATAGTTCGTTATCGGATGTGACGTATTTGAAATCATCCGTTGTGATGTATATGTAGTTGATGATGGTTGGAGGCGTGCCTGTAATATTGCCTATTCCTTGCGCCCATAGTGAGCCATCGCAGCACTTGACTGAGTATGTGTTGTTAGGACATAAGCATCCCCTCCTACCGCCTCGCCTTGATGATTGCGCATTGTAATACCGCAGCTTATCCTTACGCATCTAAGCTGTTGATTTTAGATTCTGCCCAACTTAATGCAGATTTGCCACCCCATAGCAAGTAGCTAATAGTTCCGCAAGCCTCTGTGTCCGAAGCATCATAATACTCTGCCGCCCTGCTCAAGTAGCTTTTCATTCTCTTAATAGTTTCTATGCTTATTGGCTTGCCTTGTGCTAACTGCTGCGCTCTTATCTTACCGACCTGTGTCGCGCATTTATTGTTGACCTTCTCGTTTAATTCTAAGCCTCGCTTTGCGTTGTTCTTTACCGAATCAGGATAGTCGCTATATGATTCCATTGAAACACGCTTGCCGCTTTTGGTTCGCTTGTCTGACTTGATTACCGCCTTGACTTCTTTAAGCAAGTATTCTTTTTCCTCTGCCTCAAGTTCTGCTAGGATCGTGTCTATGGATTCAACAGCTTTCAGTTCTGTTTTGTCTGCGAAATAACCTTCAATAGAAAATCCTTTAACCCTACCTGTTTTGACGTACTCATTCCATACCGCATCGTTGTCAACTTTTACGCTGACCATCCAAGTGCCGACAGGCATCGAAAGTCCGTAATACGCTGACTTGTCTTTTTCTGTGTCATCGACTAACCAAGATTCAACTACTGTCAGATTAGATAATTTAAGCTGATGCTCTAAAGTGCTTTTGCTCTGATTGCCTTGCTTCAAAAATAGCTGCGATGTTTTGGCAATAGTCTCCTTTGAGAAGTAAACGTAGAACTCTTCCTCACCATTCTTGCGGAATATGGTTTTGTTAGGTATCAATGCTGCGCCCATTAGTACGCGCTTCTCTTTGTCTACTTCTGCCAGCTTGATTTCTTGGTCTTTGCTTAAAGCAATGAAGTCAGACTCTATTGCAGGTGACTCAACGATGCTGATGGCATTGACTCCAGCGTCAATACTTTCTTCGTCAAGTATCAGTTCTATAATCTTCATATCTAATAAACGAATTTTTTAGGTTTTGTTTTTATCAAAATGATGACTTGTCTCGGCTGTTTCTGTCAAGGCTCTGCTGACTCGTTACGTCTGTCGATACAACATAGGCTTTCACAGGTTCTTGATTCTGTTCTGCAATACTGCCAGCCACTTGATTAAATCCGCTTGTTCCGACTGTGTTAAATTGTGGCGCGCCTCCACCAGCTGCACCTCCTGCTGATGGCATTGATGGCTGACTTACTGATGGCTTAGAACCACCGCCACCGCCTTTAGGCTCAAACTTTTGCGATGCTATTGTGGCAATTTGAGCAACCCCCATTGCAACTGCTGCTGCTGCTGCAATACCTCCAAGCACAGGACCGACAATAGGAATACCTGACATTGCCTTGTATGAAGATTGTGCTGATTGTGCTGTGTCTATTGCTGTTTGAGCGATTGATACAGCCTTCTGAACTTGAAATGCTCGTTTTGCTGAAATTAATTGATTCGCTGCTAGTGCATCACTAATTGCTACTGCTGCGTTTAAACCATCTTTAGCAACAGAAGTAATTGCCTCCTGCTTTTGTTTTTGTAATTCTACCTCTTCAGCAGCCTTTTGTTTTTTTAACTTTGCATCTTCGTCAGCATATTTTTTTACAATCTCGCCTGCTTCTCTTTCTTGCGCCTCTGTGATTTGCTTTTGTAGTTCAGCGTTGCCTTCTGCCTGTGCGTATAGAGCATCATATCTTTGAGCAGACATCATCAACTCTTTATCAATACCTTCTTGCATTATTTGAAGGCTGATACTAGCTTCTAGATTTTGTTGCGCTATTAACGCTTTAATTCTTGCTGCCTCTTCTTCTGCTGCTTTCTTCTGCCTTGCTGCCTCTTCTGCATCTGCTTTCTTCTGCCTTGCTGCCTCTTCTGCTGCTGCTGCCTTTCTATCTCTCTCAATCTCTTTATTAACTCTATTTAATTCTCTCTGAGTCTGTCTCTGCTGATTTAATCGGGCTGCATTCATTCTGTTCACTGCCGCAATAGCATTCGCTTCTGCATCTAGATTCTCCTTGTTTGACCTAGCAAATGTGTTCTCCAATGTCTGAGCCTCTGCTCTTAATGTCAAGTATTCAGTCTCCTTCTCTAATAACGAATCCTCTAATGTCTGAGCATCTAACAATGCTTGTTTTCTTTCCTCCGCTGAGAACTCCTCCTCTTGTCTCGACTTTAATCTAAGGGCTGCAATCTCACTCTCTAACTTACTTCTCTCTACAATCAAGGCTCGCTCAATCTTATCAGCCTTCGCTCTCATATCAGCAACCTTAGCACCCTGTTTTGCTTCTTCCAAATTCTGCTTACCAAACTCAACCAATGCATCTCCTGCCTCCTTGATTTTATCAGTTACATTCTCAACTCCAAGAACTACCTGACCAACTGCATTAGCAGCAACCTTTCCTGCTGCTCTGAACTTCCCTTCAAACACTAAAGATATCGCCTCCCCAAGACTTGGAAGGAGATTCAATAAACCTGTAATCCTATTAGTGATATTTGTTTTGATAGCATTAGCGAAGTTTTTAATTGTCTCCTGAGGATTCTCAAAAGCCTTGATTATAATGTCTCCAAGATCCGCTAATAAATCAACAAGGTTGCCTGTGAGGACGCCAATAACTCCCATAATCTTGGCTAGTTTATTCTGACCTTCCTCACTACCCCTAAACGCAGCAGTCAATGCACCAACAGCTACAACTAGTAAACCAATCCCTGTGGCTGCAATAGCAACCTTCAGAGACTTCATAGCCATAACACCTTTCTTCACTCCTGATACTACACCTTTGAATCCTGATATAGCACCACCTGTCATTTTATCAAGCTGGTTTGTCAGTCCCGTAGTAGCCGCATTAGTTTCCTCTAAGTTGCTGTTAGTGGTTTTTATTTCTTTGTTTAATTGAGTAACCTCAGAACTCTTAACATCAACCTCAACCTCAACTACTTTTTTTATTGTTTCAGCCATTACTTATTTCTTTTAAAATAGTCTTTGTATTCTCTTAAATTCTGCGGTACTTTATACTTGCCTTTTGCCATCTGTGTTAGTTGACCGCCATCGTGCCAATCATCGCTCTTCAGTAGTTCTATAATATCCTTAATCATTCTACAAGTGTTAAAAGTTCAAACGCTGCTTCGCCTGTTGTCAGGTTTAGCTTCATATTGTTGATTGTGTATTTCTTAGTGCTTATCGTCAGCACATCATTGACCTTGATTTCTAGGATCAAATTCAATGGCAATATCGCTCTGACCATTGTCCTGCGCATTGACAGGTCATATAGGTCGGTGATGTAATCTTCCCAAAATGTTTTGTAAATACTTGGACTGCTGGCTGTGTCAGTAGCCAATGTAAACGGATTTACCTCCGCACCAAAGTTTAGGCTTTGCGTGTAGTTGTTGGTTTTGTCATTGTACTGAAAGCATAGGTTGTATTCTCGAATGGTGTTGACAATGTTACTATGCGCTCCGTTAATGTAGAAAGTGCGGAAGTCAAAAGCTGTTTGATTAGTGACTGAAAGGTCTTTTGTTGTGCCTCTGTAAAACATAACTGTTTTACCTCCTGTTGTCGATAAATCACTTTTGATATAATGGCAAACCATCAATTCACTTAGAAAACTAGCCTCATCTGAAACAGGGGCAAAGTTGGTTAGCCTTGACCAGCTAGGATTTTCAAAAGGTATTTTCAACTCAAAGTTTTGTGAACTGATAGCATCACCAAATGAATCCCTGATTTCCGTAATTGAATCACCATAGCCAATACCTCCATTCAGTTGAGCGTAATTCTTACCTAAAACTGTATCGGTTTCTGCGTAGCTAAATTTTAATTCATTGTAAAGTGATGCTGGTTGCACATCGACCTTATCCATATCGACATACTTGGTGATGTCTATCTCACCTCCTAATGCCATCCAATCGTCAAAAGTCTCTACTTGAAATGTTGTTGCGTTTATAGGAAGGATAACTAAGTTGAACATCTTGATGATGTTCTGCAACCATTCAGCAATGTTTTGGTCAGGCAGTCCACCTTCGATGTTGATGGTTTCGTTGGTTAAGCTGTCGGTGTATGTATGATTGAAATATCGAAACTCACAACTAGATGAGTCATCCATATTAACTCCTGTTCTTGTTACAATAAAATTTAAGTTAGCAGTACTACTTGCAAATGCCCAATCGAACTTTTCAGGGAAGTTTGATTTGACATAAAACTTGAAAGTCCTAGCTGACGCTGAGTCAGGAAAGCTGAATGTGTAATTAACAAGCTCATCTCTTATACTACCACCATCTAAGTGAACATAGTCGTATGAAGTTTCTGTGCCTCCTGTGGTTTCAGTACATACCATCTTCACTTTAGGCTCAGGCAAATATTCGTTGACCTCTTCAAACAAACTCATCCTCACCTTGATTCCACCAACAACTGTTACGTCTCCTGAATTTGCTGGAACTGTTAGAACTCCTGTGTTTGTATCCCAAACCGAAGCACCTCCTCCAAATTTATCACCTCCTGTAAGCTGCACATAATCCATCTTGAAATGATCACCAAAACCTTCCGCTCTATTGCTCCATACATACAAATCTTGCCAAGCATCGGTATTCCAAAAACCACCTGTAAAGTTGATTGAATACTTACTCTCAATCTGCTCAAGAATAAAGTTAGCTTTCAACGCTGGTTTCAATTCGTAAAACATACCGCCTTGCGCTGCGTATTGATAAATATTGCTGATGTTTATAAAGTCATTTCCATCGCGCATAAAAGCTACAATGACCATACGAAAATCAGAAACAGGCATATCTGAAAATTGAAACGCAAGTTGTCTTGCTACCGCACCTTGAACTATTGATGCTTGTGGGTTAGCTGGTGTTATAGTAGCTAAAGTTGCAAAATCATTAGCTGCATTTCTAACTTTTATTTCCCAAGATTCTGTCTTGGCTGTCTGTACCGAAACAATGAATGTATCTGTTTCTGCTCCTGCAACTTGATTAAACCAATTATTCTCGCGGTCATAAAATGAAGCACCTCCTTCAGTTACAGTAACCTCATAAGGCACAACTGTTAACCTGTTATCAGGATAAACAAAATCACCACTAGCAAGTCTTTGACCTGAATATGGTTTGTAGTTAATGGAATTATACATCCCATTACCTCTACCTTGTAGATTCCAATTACGTTGCGATGTGATTAATGGAATCAGTTTATTGCCTGATCCTAGTGTGCCTTTAATAGCGTCATCAAATTGGTCGTATGTCAATTTAAAGTTTGACGTTTCGGTCAACGTGCCTAGCTGTGGGATTGTGTCTTTGCCAAAGGATTCAAGTATGTTCGGCATCTCGCTAAAGAACTCAACCTCGTAATAGTCAACGCTGCCATTTTTTAAAACAGCACGATTCAGCCACAAATAACCTTCTCGAAATGGTAAGGTGTTTATCTCAATGCGTGCAGCTTTCTTGGCCGCTGGATTGAACCCTGTTGCAATGGACTCATCATACCAATGACTCATTGCGATGTTGTTGTTCTTAGAAGCTGGAATTGTAAATGATTGTGTGTAGTCAGAAAAGACCTTATCCAATTCTCTGAAGTCTTTGACAGTTCGATTTATCTCAATGACTTCATCATCGAACAAGTCAAGCCTCAAATCGCCAATGTAAACTTCGACATTTAACCTCATAATTCTATTGTCTTATCTTGTCTTGTCTTGTCTTGTAGCATACCAAATGCAATGCAAGTGCATAGCAAGTGCATAGCAAGTGCATCAATAAACTTGTAACTACTTGATTGTCAGATAACATCATTCAACTCATTGTAAGCAAAGTCAAAGGTCAAAGTGTAATTTATCAACTTATCATTGACAGATTTCTTAAACTCTACTTGGTTGGTTTGTATCGTCACAGGTGTGTAAACATCATCAATGATTAACAAAATGCTTTCGCTCAACATTATCTCCTCCAGCAACAAGCTGAATGACTCATCTACAAATCCTGTGTTGACAATAATTGACTTTGATCCATTAACATTATACCTCTTATGCTGTGCTGAATTAGTGTTGTATGTGTACGCGCTATTGACTACCTCACCGATGTTTCTTTTGAACTTGCTTTCGGTAGTTGACATCTGCGTCATTGACTTCTTGATGAAGCTGAAGCTATCCCAAAAGCCAAACTTGTTGATGAACAAGCAATCGACCACGTTGTATTTAGGCTCGCAAATAATCTCATATCTAAGCACAGGCTGGTCATTGATTTGAGCGATAGTGTTTGCACCTGATATTCTTGGAACATCATCAAGGAGAATATAGAAGCCTTGCGGCATTTGCTCCTGCGTAATTTTCAACTGCTGCAATGCTGTAACTTGTGCTGCGCTTAATGTACTTATATCTAATACCAAAACTGAACTTGTAGTGTTGGCATCAACGTCTAACTCTTCATCTATACCTTGATAGGTAGTGCCCCCATCCGTAAAGGTTGGTGTTATGATATTAACTGTTTGACCTACTGAAGCATCATTCGCCACAGTTATGTCTAAAAATGCTCCAATCGTAAAGTCATTTTGACTTGTGATTTCAACAGATACTCCCTGCGTAGTCGGTGATGGACTGCCAGCAGCGTTTCTATTTAGGAAGTGACCGACTCTTAGAAAGTCTTGACCTGTAACAAAGTTTGAGCATAGATTCTTTTTACCAAGCGGAATATATACAACGGAATATTCTACCTCATCAATAGCCTCATCAGAAGGCAATATCTGAACGTCATAGATGTTTTGAATGGTGACATAATCATCATCTACATAAGTCAACCAAGCCTCTTTTGTCGTGCCAATTTGTGTACCTGCACCCCATTTGATGCGAGCGAAAGTTTCAACATCAGGTGTGTTGTGATCAAACTCACCTGTAAATATTGGAAGGATTGCATAGCTATCTGTCCCCAGCTGTCGATAGCAATCTGTTGCCATTATTGTCACATCCGTTTGCTTGGCAACTGCTGGTGACCAAGTAGGTGTGCCATAGTTACCTGTCGCTCCTGTTGATGGTAAGAA
>Ga0181591_10001319_pt1 | contig 21059 bp, 11 predicted proteins | sample 071ome_33_FD_133757 | JGI IMG/M metagenome (GOLD analysis project Ga0181591, IMG submission 133757) | Coastal salt marsh microbial communities from the Groves Creek Marsh, Skidaway Island, Georgia - 071412AT metaG (megahit assembly) | ecosystem: Environmental > Aquatic > Marine > Intertidal...
ACAGTATTATTGAGATCATCAAAAGTAGGAGCTAAAGAACTACGAGCAAGAGCCTGGAGAGCTTTAGAGGTTTCGGTAGCACTAAGTCCAGCCTGCGATAGTGTTCTAGAAATACCTATTAATTCTTTTGATGAAACACCTAAGCCAGTTGATAATTGCGTAATTCTACTAACCAAAAAATCTAATCCAGAAATTGACGTATTTGTTACCTGTGATACTTTAATAAGTTCTTTTTGAAAATCCAGAAAGTCTTTACTTGCAGAACTAATAGCATTAGATACTCTATATATTGCCCCAGTGACTGTGGCGAAGGCGGCGAATCTTCTAACAGCAAGAGCTGATTGCTTTCCAAACTCTGCAAATTCACTAGTAAGTTCTTGAGTAGCTTTAGCTGCCTTAGCGTTAGATTGAGAAACTTGTTGAGCAGACTTTGCTGCTTTCTGAATAGACTGAGGAATAGATCTTAAATTGCCAGATAGTCTACCGGCAGATGATGAAAGTTGACCAAATGCAGCAGCTGTTGCTTTAGCTGTTGAGGTAGTCTGTTGTAATGTTTTATTAAAAGATTTGAATGCTTGATTAGCTGCATTTATTTGTTTAGCAGTCTGAGGGTTAAGTTTTACATTTACATTAGCATCGATACCCGTAAGTTGTTTACGTATATTTCCAACGACCTGTCTAATATTAGATGGGCCACGTAGATTAATTTCTGCAGTAAGATTGAAACCTTTAGCCATAAATTGTTACCTCTAAAAAAAATAACGCCACACCGCAAAGCATGGCGCTATAAAAAGTAAATGAAAAACACCCACACAAAAATTATTCTGATGATTCAGATTTAGGTTCTTCCTTAGGTTCCTCTTTTGGTGCTTCATTTTTTTGGGTCTCTTTTTCTTCTTCAACAACCACTGGTTTTCCATCATCATCCAAAAACGGTTCACTGTCAACTATGTATTCCCCATCTTGATCAACCCTGTTGCCGTCTTTGTCAATAAAGTTACCTTCTTCATCAATATATCTGCCTTCTTCATTAACAAGTCTACCTTCACTATCTATTGTTCTACCGGCCTTATCAATAAACCTTAAATCATCATTCACAAACTTATATTTTTTCAAAAATCTATTTTCGGGTAAATTTTTCTCAAAATTATTATCTAACCCATAAATTATGTTTGCCAATTTTTGTGCAGCTGCCAAAGCAACAGGATCATCCATCCTGTTCATATAATCTTCTAAGTCTTTAAAATAAGGCTTATCGTTTTCTTTATACACCACACAGGCACTAACTAAATAGTTAAATCTAGCATTATCTGCTTGACCTTCGGCACTATGATTATCTAGACTAGTTCTAACACTAATAAGATCTCTAATCTCTAGTCTGATATTTCTCATTTTTAGTGCGAGTTTTTTCGCCTCGGTAAGAGCAAAACCACCCTTGGCTAGTCTTTTTTCTCCATCAAAAAGCTCTTGCTGCAAGCTTTCGTATTTATTTTGTTTTTCCTTATTCCATAGCCCCTGTTCCTCAAGAACATCATCCATTTTGGCTCTTACAACACTATTGCTTTTAATAGCATCTGTAAAAGCAGTATTATAAACCTTTTGTGCTTCTCTCTGATCTGCAAGAGATGGAGATCTAACAGTAAAAGTTTTTTCCTGTCCATCGATTTCAACCTTTATGTCCTCTGATTTCATAATATATAATCCTTTCTTTGATTAATTATCTGTATTAATTTTGAAATTAACTTGGCTTTGATGTTTCACACTCATCGGTATACTACCTGCTATAGAGGGCGGAGTGAGTTTTGCATAGTCTTGTTTTAAATTTCTGATCTCCTTATTGCCTTGATTTAATATAGAGTTTCTGGTATAGTCCCAAAGGTCAGCAAAAGCCTCTTCTTGGTCTGTTAGTGGTCCATCTTTAAAATGTCCCCATAGATGCCCAAAATTATTTTCCATCTTAGATAATGATCCTATCATTGTTGTTTGTATTCTTCTGCATGCTTTTTCTAAAAAATCATCCATACATCACATCCTTTTTTTGTTTAATTCGTTAACTGCTTTTCTTATGTCCATTCTAACATCTTCAAAATCCATATCTGTTTTTGTTTCTCCTTCTTGAAATTCAGACCTAGCCTTAATTTTCTGCATAGCTTCGGCCGAATTCATATCCATGACACTGTCTATATCTTGTTGATTATTGGCCATTAAGAACACTTCTCCAGCTCCGCTTCCTTTTCCTAATGACTTATCTACACCTTTTTGTTTTTTTTGCTTGAGATTTTCTTGTTGAATATCTAACATCCATCCGTCTAAAGCATCGTCATCGTCTATAATGGATTGATCTGGGGCGTCAGGATGTTCATTTATTCTATCATACATTGCAGAAATACTTAATAGCGCCTTTTGTTCATCTGTATATTCAGAAGCGCAACCTTTGAATATTTTATTTTTGTTGGCATAATAGATTTTTTTCCAATATTCATTTCTGGCTATCTGTTTATATGTAGAAATATCAATAACATTTAATGCTATCGATGATGCTATTTCATTAAATTGTACATAATCAATTTCTGGATAATTATTAAAAACAAGATTGTTGTTTTGATCATATAAAGTTTTTGACAAAATAAATTCGTTTTTAATATTTTCACAAAAATTTTCCAATGTTAAAAAATCCATCGAGCTTTTTTTTACATAAGCCTGATTAATTAATTTTTTAAGATGAGAAATTGTGTTTTTATGCCTATTTTTATTGTGAGTAAAAAACTCCTTATAGTATTTTATTTTGGCTTGATCTAATTTTTTTTCTGTCAGAGATATATCTCTATCTAAGGTATCAGATATAATACCATGAGATACAATAAAATCTTTGAGACCTGTTTTTAGTATAAATCCTGTATATAAATTTTCTTCATAAAATTTTTGATATAAAATATTAGCGGCTATCTTTAAGTCTATATTTGGACTTAATAATTTATAAAGAGTATTGTTAACTCTAACGTATTGATAACCGCTAATAATTCTATTTAATATTATATCCAGTTCTTGATCATTCACATCATACTATGATAAATTATTTCTTGAGTTCGTTGCCAAAAGCATCATAATTATCAAAATCAACTTGCTCCATAGGTTGATTGCTCAACAGATTGCTGGTACCATAGCCAAATTCACTATAGTTAATATAGCTATATGTATAAGTAACATTATCGCCACCAGCATCGCCACCGGCTTGACTAACGCTTTGTAATTTATTTTTACCTCCACAATCAAAATATCTACCATCACATAAAACAACTTGTATGTTTTGATTCTGAAGATTCTTAGCATTCGCACAATCTGCAGACGCTTCCGTAACTGATGCATAATCACCACTAGCAGCAATAACCTCTATCTCTGTAGTAACTTCAACAGGAAAATTGATATATCTGGTAAAAGGCAACTGTTTTCCAAGTTCATAAAGATCTTCTCGACCAAGATCAACACTAATAGTAACATTTTGAATTTTTGACCCCGCTGGTATAGCTCCACTTACTCCATCAAAATTACTAAATTGAGAACTGCCTTGATCAACGAAATTACGTCTTTGTACGCCAGTCAAATTCTCTGATGGCCTATTATCATTACTGTCAGCATAACTCCATACTTTACTATTACCAACAACAGTATAGTCAGCAGTAAATAGTCCATCTGAAGGAAAATTGAACGTAGCGCTTTGGAGATAAGCAGGCCTGATAGTACATTCTGCAAGATTATTGGTGGATGTAGCGTCGCCGGTTTGGGCATGATATGCTATGGTTACTTCTCCACGAGCATCTGAGCACTGAGAAAGAGTGCCTGCCCCCATAAAATAGTTCCATGCATCACTTCCCTCTGTCAGGGCCTGAGTAAAAGTTACTTCTATTTCAGGAGTATTTTCATACTGGTCAGCAGGAGCAATTCTACCTAGCTGATATACAGGCTCGAGATTATAATTGGTAGTCATGCCGAGACTTTGGATGCCTTCTAACACAGTGGTTGATGCTGTAGTATTACCATTTACGGTTCCTCCATCAGATCCACTAGGTCCAGCTGCTCTAACTGCTTGACAGGCATAAAATGTTCTAAGATTTGCCATAATATAATCTCCGATATTTTTTAGTAATTGGAATTAAGGAATAATTGTTTCAGTGGTTAATCTTATTGTACACCAATAAATGCTTTTATTGAGACTCTGCATATCCATAAATTCAATATTTTTGACAAAAAATTGATTCCAAAAATAGCCATTTTCATCTGTTAGTTGGTGGTACATCAAACCATCTGGATTAATGGAACCTCTGTAATCCAGCGGATATACTCCACTATTGACAACTTTATTGATATCATACATTGCGATAGTAGATTCATTTTGCAGTCGTATGATGTCAGATATTTTATTGCTATCTCTGCCATTTTCTGTAAAAACATGTAAAAGTATATCTTGGTATGTCCACCGATCCCTCCTGCCTAACTGGAAGGGTTTGGAATAACTACTTGCTATAGGCTCAATAATAATAGCAGGCATTTGTATTCTATGATTAGCCCCAATACTATAATCGCCCTTATTTTGTTGATCTATAGAAGGAGATGGTTGATAGGTTAATTCTTGTAGTTCTTTCCAGTGGGGATCTGTGCTAGATTTATAAATCTGACACCATCTATATGAATAATCCAATTCTACCTTAGATGTTTTAGCGATAGGCTTATCAAAAATTACTTGGCCAAGAGGATAGTTAATATGGTATCCGCTAACAGAAACCCCGGTTGGACCAGGCAAAAAATTATTATTTACATTAATACCGGAAATATTATTAGGAGTATTATTATCTAGCCAACCATCATTATAATAAAACCCGCTTTGCCATACCCAATCTTTTTTGGGTGATTGCCAAACCTGTCCAAGCTTATATCCAGGTGTTTCAACGGTTTTTAATTGATGAAAAGTTCCTCCATATAGGCCACTAGTTGGTATATTTACATTAATATAACCTCCAATATTTAAAAATCCCCAATCTAAATATTGTTTGATATTTTCTTCTAATTCCTCTAGTAATAGACTTTCTCCGAGCCTCGATACTCCATAAAAGACATTATACGATGGCAAAATATTGGAAATTTTAGCATTATAATCTGTCATATAGATTTCTCCAAGGTATTTTGAATAATTTTTTGGATAGAAGAATCATCTATTTTACTAATAGCTCTATACACCCAATTATTATTTGGTGTACCAGCAAACTGTGGAGGCATTCTATAATTTCTATTAGAACTTACCATAACAGCCATACCTGTACGAGATCTAGGGTTTGGTCCAAATTTTACTTCGTAGTCTTTTACTAGGATATCGCCACCTCTTAATAATAGCCATTCTAACCAAGGGACTACCGAACCAGTATTTGCATCAATAATATTTGCATTTTGAGAAGATAATACATCACTATAATCGCTTTTAATCATATTTATAGTTAACCCTCCAACCAAACTATTTGTATTTGATCTAAGGGGTTTATTCTCAAGATTTATATTGTTAACCCAGATATCTACAATAGAGTCAACAATAGATGCATTCGGCACACCTAATTCATACTTTAGTTTACCGGAAATAAGTGATTGATATTCTGGCTCAGCAACTATATTCTTTTTTACCAAATCTTTAATTTTATCAACTATAATGGGTTTTGCTTTTGTCAATATTTTATTTAGTCTATTTTTTAGTTCAGATATTATCTTATTCTGTATGTCTTTATCAGACTCAACTAGATTTAGAGTAAATTTCATGATTTTTGCCACATGCTGATAATATAATCATTAGATCCTAGACCTACTGGTTGCGGGTCTCCAGCCAACCTGTAAATGTAATTATCATAATTAGCAAGATCAGTGTCCATTATCATATCTTTGCAGTTTTTAATTTTTGGTAAAAGTTCTATTTTTGATAAGCTTTGAACCATACCATCAGGAATTCTCATTGTTTTAGAATCCCAATTGAGCCAATATTTACTATCAAATATAATAGCTAAATAGATTGTTTCATTAGAAGATTTGTCTATATAGCCAAAACCATTGCAAACAGGACAGATAGTTTCTCTAGCAAAATAAATAGGACCGCCGCTCTTATGTCTATTAGATGATCTTTGTGAAGCAGGATCGAACTCACAATTATAACATAAGTCTCTTTTTGTGTTTTCATATCGAAGAGTACAGGGAACAGTTAGGCTGTTCTGTGCAAGTATTGTATCTATTGAATCTTTGAATATCTTTTTAAATTCAGCTGTAATTAAGTTATTAAACATATCAACCTTTCTTGCTACAAAGAATTACAATCAAAATTACCGTGATAATAAACATCCAAGCCATTTGGCATCCAATATATTACACCTTCTACTGTATGCATGTGTGCTGTACCATCGCCATTTACGTCTCTTTCGGCGTCATATCTCGAAGAATATAAGGGATAATATCCTGCTATACACACAGGACTTTCTGAATGATCTAATAAGAAAGAAGTATTTGCTGACAGCGTAGAAAAAGCAGAAATAGATTTAGCCGTTAAGTAAACATTTATTGTTTCATCATTACGTTCCTCTATATTTGTTGAACTGATCGAAAAATAACTATTATTGAATTGATTCCCAGAAACATAGGGACTACCTATCATACTCCAAGTATAATCTATATCATTAGCAGAAGCGATGACAGAAGAACCAAGAGTGTGTCCACTACCAGCTATCAAAGTATCAATACCAGATATTATTGATAGGCTTGTAAATTCTGTGCCTTCTAAAACATTGATATTAAATGTTTTTTCAAAAAATCTATTAGTTTGATCAGTAGTTCTAACCCTAATATGGTGTGAAGATTGAATACCATGACTTAATATAGAATTCACTCTAAGTTCATTATTATATATAGAGAAATTACCATTATCTGCGTCTCCATCGCCAGACACAAATGTATAATTGTGAATATCACCAATATTAGAATCTGAAGTAGTAAAGGTACCTATAATAGCATTAATTGTAGCCTTTTCACTAATTCTATTTTCAGAAAGAGCTATGTCTGTAGGTGTTGATGGGATTCTTATTCCATCTATGCCGTTAGGCATATAATAGGTATCATTAAATATTACGTATGTAGTATAGGTGCCGTCTCCACCATTTAATAATCCATAGTCTCTTGCTGCATCTGCATTAACAAACAATGGAAAATATCCATCGACTGTCAAAGGATTAATAGAAGGATCAATATCTTGTGTAATCTTTTGTTGTTTTGAGTAATTACCAATAATATATGGATACTTTGGAATCAGCAAAGTATCATCTGTAAATGTTAAGTAATAAGCATAAGTTCCATTTGGATACTCTGGTGTTACAGCATATCTCCCATTATATTGATCTAATATACCAGAACCTTCAACGTATTCAAAATCTTCTATAAAAGCGCCTGCTGTTAAATTGTAATTGATATCATTAACAGTAATTGAATTAGTATATTTCCAATCTGTTGGTCTATGAGTATCGTTCGGTTTTTCAACATACGAGCTGGACATTAGTGTTATTCCACTGGCCGGATTTTCAGCATCTCTATATCCAAATGGACCATAAATAGGATATCCATCAAAACAAAAACCTAGTATTTTGCTGTGTCCATTAGCATGTCTAAAATGATCATTTTGATAATTTGTACCACTATAGTATGCATTGTTATAAATAACTTTGTCGTTATTCCAACAACGATTTAAGAATTTATTACTAATATAGAAATATTTTCGTTCAAAGTTGACATACCCACCACAATCATCTACTTTATAGAAAGTAGAGAAAAAATCTCTATTATAATGAAAACCAGAAGGAGGTGCAAAAATTCCTACAGCCTCATTTGAAGCAGAGGGGTTGCTGAATAATGAGCCATTAGCCATTATACCATTAAATCCAGAAATAGCTAATTCAGGATTATGACTAAATTCTCCACCTCTATACCTAAACGCAAAATTATAGTTTTGATCTTGAATCTGATAATTATTAAAAAAGGCATCTCTATAAATTATGCCATCATTAACTAAATTATTTGAAGCCTTAGCCGGATAAGGATCTCCGTCGCTAATAGTAAAAATGTTAAATCCGCTGAAATAAATATTTGTTATACTAGGATATAAACCATTATTATCAGAAAGAGCTATTGATCCTGGATCAAACCAGAATTGCTGCTCTAGAGGTATTCTTTGCCAAAAATTCGGTCTTGTGCAAATATACATGTATCTTCGATCTGTAAATACAGAACCTGGCCTACCTCTGCTGACAGGACTATAGAGCGTTCCGCTACTAAAAGGAGAGAAAACCTCATCTAATGAGAATGTTAAAGAATTATATTGTGAAGAATATTGTAGGTCGATACCTCTCTCAGCAACAATGTTTAATTTTTCATTGTCTGATAGATTGCAATTAATTCTTGGGCTATCTTCATTAATACTCGAATCTCCAATAATTAAGTTAATATCTGGAGGATCGGGAAAATTAATAGAACTACTATCTACTGTAACATAATCCAGGTTATTCCAATCGGTACTATTATCTCCTATTTTTAGTAGTTTTGTGTCTGTTTCAAATCCTGGTTCTCCCAGACCTAAAACGGGATTTACCCCACTCCACTCTGTGGCAGTATCTCTTCTTAGCCTTATCCTGGTATAATTAGCATCATTAAAAGTATTTGATGTTCTAGCTATTAAATTTGATTCTGGCGAAATAATAGGAGATATATCACTATAGAGGCCTGTGCCTACATTATTAACCGCCGCAACCCTAAATATATATTCGGTATTATTTGATAGATTAGATACAGTCAAGCTAGTATCATAAGCTTGTCCCGCATCTATCCAACTAGGAGCATTATTGCTATCTGCTAACTGATATTGTACTTGATAATACAATATGTCTGATGAACCATCTTCAATAGGGGCATCCCATGAAAGATTTACCTTACTATATCCAGGTGCGCCATTAAGATTAGTTGGTATATCTGGTTTTGTAGCACGATAGCTGATGCTGATATAAGAATCGATAAAATTGTCTATTTTATGTAGTGGGCCGTTATCTGAAAGATTTTTAATTAATAAAGAGAATCTATGATTGGTTTTTCTGCTATCAACATTAATAACGCCGCTCAATATATCAGTTATATCAATAGAAGAAGAACCCAACGGCAAAAGAATCGTTTGAGATATTGCAAAATTATCAAAATCATTGATGATGCTTTGTGGATCATCACTACTATAATTTGATAAGTCTCTGTCTATAACAGATATCACCCCCGAAACCCTAGCAGATGACCCATCGTGTCTTTGTAGATCGGTATTTATAAAAGCAGATGCTAAGGAATTTGCGCGAAGGTTCGTAGAAATATTATCTATTAACAAATAGATATTTCCGGTATTATAAAGATTAGGATTATCAATATTAAAACCAAAGTTATATCCAGATTCTGGGCTACGTGTAAATAGTGACTCTGTATAGACTTCTATAAAACTATTTTGTAGTTCTAAAAATAGAATATTCTTACTGCCAATAATACTCATAGCTTTCTAACTCCGAATAGTATTCCGGATGGGCTGTTGATCAATCCTGTTGTCCATGGCTCATTGGTCAAAGGATTATTATACTCATAAAATTGTTGTATTTTGCCATATCTTGTTTTAGTAGTTAGTTGTGTCTCTCCTAATGTTACAAAGTCGTCATCTAATGCTCTTAAAAAATCAGTAGGAACATTAAAATTTTCTTGATATCTAACTTCATAATTATTGGCAACCTGTATTGTTCCCTGTGTTAAGCGCATATCTGAAACAAAATGATTGCCTCCAGCAAAAATAGGCCAGCGAGAAGCAGAAGGATAGAGGGAAGAATCCAAATCTGTTAATGCATAACCATTACCAAAATTCGCAAAGAGACCCTGAGGTTTATTATATGAGCCGCTAGGCAAATAGTACAATTCATTATCAATCACATCACTTGCAATATATCCTGATTGAAGATAAAAATCAAAGGTTCCTCCGCTATCATTATTACCATTTGAAATAGATATCTTGATAGAATCACCGGATGCAACATTAAGACTCAATGAATAATAATTACTATTTGCAAACCAAGTTCCTGGTATTCCTGTTGGAGATGTATTGTCATTTCTTATAACTTGTGTTATATTATTTTTAAGAATATTTACAAAATAAAGCTGGTTTGCTCCAGCTGTATTTACAGCATTAAAAGCCAAAACTAAATATCCACTATAAGCAGTATCAAAACTAAAAATTTCTTTATATGCATCATTCACATTGTCTATATAGAAAGGAAAAGTTCCAGTAGTAGGACTGGAAAATAATCCAGAACCAGTCGCTGTTCCAGAAACGAAATTTAGATCTATCAAGCCTGAGTTTACACCAAGATCAATATCTGTACGATATGCGCCACTGAGACTTTGACGATCCAATAACAGTAAACTGCTGGTATCTGTAATATTTATATTTGAATTATAGTCTGTATATGTATATTTTTTAAAAGAAGATACTAATATTCCATTAACAAATCCCATTAAAGGATAGTTTCCACTACTATCAATAGTGCTAGAAAAAGCAATATGATGCCATTCTCCAGTAGCTAGGGTATTAGTAAAAGGAATACTAACTTTATCTGTAATTGTATCTTTATAATAAAAAGCATATTCTATTTGGTCTACAGTGCAAGAAATCTCATAATTAGCAGAGCCGACATAATTAGGTTTACTATATCCTGTAGGGGGACGAGTTGAGAATAATAAAAGAGGTTCACTCCCAGTAAAATGCACAAAAGATTCCAAGGAAAAAAGATATGGCGTCAAGTCTGTTGAATCAGACGGAGATTCATCATAAGGCCTCAAGGCTATAGACTCATTAAGTTGTAAATAAGAGTTTTCAAATTTTAGAGATGGATGATTATTGAATTTGGTAATACCTGTTTCCGATCTGACTTCATCTATTTCCTTAAAAGTATATGATCTGGTTCTATCTATAGCTGTATCGTTTTCTGTGTCTGCATTAATAATAAATTTTACCTTATCAATAAAATTTTCATCATTTATTCCTGTGCTCATTATAACTTCATAAGCACTATCAAGAAATTCTTTTTTGGCTTGCGTATAGACCTTGATTCCTCCTATTGCATCTTCTATATTTAATCTCCATTGAGACAAAATATCGCTACTAATGTTCATATTGTCGTTTTTATATCTAATAGCTGTAATACTATTCGGTGTACTACTAGTAATTTTACCAGTGTCTCCATCTGCATTTTTTAGCGCAATCCTATGACTCGATGAATTAGTGGTCCATTCCCTATAGCCGTCAGCAACACCACCATTATTATTTACATTACCATTAATTCCTGGCGTAAAAGGCACAACCTTTGCGTTACTTCCTATAAAAGTGTATGGGACACCACTCGCATCACTGAGTATCAGATCATCAATAAGAGTATTTGCGCCGCGCATATAATATCTATTATACCACAAATTACCAACATACTCTTCTCCACCATAGGAATTAGTAGCTCTTGTTTCTTTATAACTTATGCTGCCATTGTATGTTCTGTTAAAAAATCTAATATTATCATAAGAAAATCCACTAATATAAATTTTATCTTCCCAGAGATCCTTGTCTGAAATTGAATCATTGGCAGGAATAGACAAAAGGTCGATATCCTCAAGCTTAATTTGTATATATGGAACACTACCTGTTTGTATAATACCAAATTGTAGATGACACCATCTACTTAAAGGGCTGTTTTTGTAAGACTCTGGATTATCATTATCTCCATCGCTATCAATAGTTAAAATTCTTCCTATCATATTTCCAGATTGATATCCTGTTTCATCGGTATATACAGACCTAATAAGATATTTGTTGAGATCATCTGAGATATTAAGATCAAAAGTGCCACTAATACCATTAAGCTGTTCAATTTCAAGTCCTATGGTCATATTTTCATTTTCAATTAGTTGAATATGATTACCTGTGGCTTTAACTATATTTAGAATTAAACCAGTAGTATTGCCACTACAAAAAGCCACCAATGGATGCTTATCATCAAATCTGCCTGGTTTGTCACTCTGTGCATAATTAGTATCTTTGGTTTCTATTCCAAGAATTCTAGCACTTAAAAAACTTTGACCACTTTGAGGTAAATAAAATCCACTTAACTGTATATATGTTATGGGAGCAAGTAGGTTGCTATTTGTAATATCTAGATTATTTAATGCTAAAAAGCCAAAAGACTGGCCAAAACCAGGATGATAATTTCCACTAGCATATAGAGCCTCTCCTCCTCCGAATGTACTACCAATATAATTACCCATAAATGTACCACTAGGCAAAATTGCATTATTTGGTGAATAATATGAATAAATCATACTATACGAATCTTGATTATGATCATAAGAATAGCCCCCAAAAGCATATTTTTCATATTCCACTGGCTGTTGTGGCTCAAAACTCCAGTAATTAGGGTCTAAATCCTTAGTAATAGTAGAGCGGTCAAAACCGTCAAAAAATAAAATAGACATATTTTCTCCTTATAAGCTATAATACCCCAATGCCATATTTTAAGGGATAAATTCATCGAAAACAGTAGCAGATGTAGCTGCTACAGTATAGCTACCACAATTATCACAATCAGCCACAACAGTATATTTATCCGGAGTGAACGAACTTTTGGCATATCTAGAAGAACTACTAATCATGATATCGTCTATATGTCCAATGAATGGGTTAGAAACAGCCCCGCGACCTATTCCAAAGGTATCTGAAATATCGTAACTATCACCCTGATTTGCTCCAACAATCAAAAATTGACTATCGATATATACATCAATATTAGATATTTTTTTATCCTTCAATTGTCCGTTAATGTATAGTCTAGTAACTTCATAAAATCTAGAAATGGCAATATGGGTAAATGAATCTGTCGGAAGTGAAACTTCTGCTGCTGTAAGTGTCAAAGAGTCGGACACGGAACCATCATTCTTTTGGATATTAAAAATTACAGAATTATTAGTTCGTGTTATTTTCCAATAATTATTATTTAAGATATTGCTTTCTGCATCTCTTTGAGAATATACAGACATAATGGTGTCGGAACTGCTGCTATTATCTGGTTTGATCCAAAGTTCGATGGTAAAATCGTTATCTATGGACCAATCATCTCCTGTAACACCAGAATTATTATCTATTCTTAAGTGAGAATATGTTGCTGGTGATGGAGGAAAGTCATATTGTCCATTAAAATAAAGACTGCCTGCTCCAAATTGAGAAGTATTACTCAAAGACACACCTGCTAAATAATTAACATCTTTTTCCCTACAAGAATAATCTCGCAAAGCCTGTTGTATATCTGTTAAATCGTTTGGTTGTAGAAAAAGTTTTATATCACAATATTCATGATATGTGGCTAGTGGAGTTAAGATTCCTGTTGTGCTAAATTCTCCGGTGCCAACACAATTAGTAGCAGCTATTCTGAAAATATGTGGCTGACCATTCACAAGATCTTTAACAGTAATACTATTAATAGTAGGAGGTATGCCGCTAGATTGTTCAGTCATAAAGAGTAATTCATTTGCTGTTAGCCTATCTTTATTTTCAATTAATATTTTTTGATAATCATACTCTTGATAATTACAATTATCTCTATATTGCTCACAAATCATAGTATTGGTATTTTCAGTCACAATATTATTTTGGTCTTCATCTAAAATATTACTTAAAAAACAATCGGTATATTGTAATATATACTCTGTAATATCACATCTATTGTTATATGGAGTTGACCAGGATAGCTCTATTTCGGAATCTCCCATAATAGAAGTTAAAAATAGAGAGATTTCTGGTGGAAGAGGAGGAGGGTCATATGTACAAATATCAACACTGTGATAACCGATACTCATTTCGTTGCTGAGGCTTGGTAGGCTTAATGCTTCCATACCTAAAAAACTAACAGAAACACCGGGTACAGCAGACTCGTATACTGCCACATCAGCATTCAAATAACTAACAGAAACTGTAGGTTTAGGTTCTCTAAAAGTTAATAAATCATTAGACAAGTATGTTAATATGATTTCTTTTATAAAGTCTTCATCATATGGAGAATTTATTCCAAAAAAAGGAGGTAGTATCATTTTGATTTATCCTATGGTCCAGAATTAGCATCTGTTGTATCTCCAGACAATATCAAAACAGTATCAGATATTTTAACTATTGTAGCTATAGAATATTGACCTACTAGTTTGGTATGATCATATCGATTTTGAATAGAAGAATCAATTCGTACCTGTCCGCTCCCTAACTGAGCAATTAAACAGTTAAAGCCTACATCAATCGCAGGGTCTATGGTTATACTAACATATGAAAGATCATAATTAAATGTGATAACTTTTCCATTATCGGACTGTACTATTTCATACGAAGAGGCGGTCTGTTCATTGACAGAAGCAGAAAATCGATTAATGGCACTATCACCAAAAGATTGAGGACCCGTAAAATTATTACCTCCATTCACAATAGCAAAAACACCAGAATCATAAGTGGATATACTACCCAATCCAAGAGTTTGTCTTTGTTCTACCGCAGATGTGTCGTTTAAAAAGTTTTTACTTGTATTGGATAGGCTTATGAGTTCAAAATTATTCTCTTCATTTGCATATAAAAGCTTGCCTGATTCTAATACTAAATTAGATAGATCTTGTAAATTTTGATTATATGCCTGTATATTTTGTCCTATGGTCAGCCCTGTAACAGATACTGTTAGTGTATTATCGTCAGGATCTTCATAGTCTAACTCAATATTATTGCCCGCTACTAATAAATTGGCTACCCTATCATCTACAGATTCATTAAAATCAAGTATGTCTGATGATGCATGGTTATGGCCGACCAGTGTATTCGAAATTGTAATAGAATTATTTAAACTATCTACCGATAAGCTTGTACCATTTCCTGCCAGAAAATTAAGATTTGAATTAGCGTCGTCTAGTGTAATACTGTCAGACTGATAGTTAAATGTAATACTGCTAATTCCTGAGCCAGTTAATCCTCGTTCTCCGCTTGGTCCTGGTGGACCAGGTATGCCAGTACCGGGAGGTCCGGGTATCCCAGTGCCGGGAGGTCCTGGTGGCCCTGGTGGTCCTTGTACGCCAGCCTCAACACTAATCGAAGCAACATTGTTGATAGATAAATCTGTAACAACTATATTTGTTGAGTATGCATTTTCATCATCACCACTTATTTGATTAACAAGTAGAGTATAACTAGTTCCAGGTTGTATATTAAGTATTGGCATAATATTAATTAATAATTAAAAACATATTCATCAGAACCTGTTTCATCAGATACTTTAATTTTTACACTAGAATGCTGGCTCCAATCTATACCATAATCATTGCTAAGAGTAATTCTTATATTTAATCTATCATTAATGCTGTCATATTCGTCTTTAATGTTGTATGTCTGTGTGCTGTGCCTAAAGAATCCGCAATATCCCAAATCGTTGGTTCCCGCAGCTAATTGTATATCAGGAGTGTTACTGTATATAGGTCTTTTACCACCTAATATACTGAAAGAAAGAATATCTCCATCTTTTGCAACAGTGCTGGGGATTATTGTAATTGGTTTATTTATATGCAAAGGATAGTTTTGGAAATATTTTTTAGGATTAATATTAACAGATGGATATTGTGCGCTATTAAAAATAGGCATACCAGAATTTTCTGCAGTACATATCTTATAAGTTAGGTCTATATTTTCGAATACATTGGATCTGCCAGTTATTTGGAAGCTATACCTACCTTCTGTAATAAAATCGGTATTATATGGCATAATTTTGATATTATCATCTAGATTTTTATATAGTAATACTATATCATTGGCAGTAAAATCATCATGCCAATCTGTGCTACCATTACTATTTTCTAAGTACATTAGAGAACTATCTCCAGAAACAATACTAATTTCGCCATGGTTATACAACAGAGCTAGTTCGGTGGAAATATTATCTTTATCTACACTAATTAGATCACCAGTATTAAATGGAATATTAGTATGTTGAATAACAATTTGATTATTAATTATTCCACTAATAACACTAGCAAAAGAAATGTCTGTGAATCCTTGCAGGTTACCATCAGAAATATCTTTTGTAAAAGTTAAATATTGATTACCATCGATATTTGATGCTGTTAAAATTAAAGAACCAGAATCCATAATAGTTTTAATATTCTGTGCGTCTAATGTGTAAAACTCATAAAAAACTGCATCACCAACCGCAAAAGAAGTATTTTGTACAGTAAAGGAGTCATCTATAGCGGAGTATTCTGTGGGTATATTATTTAATGCGTCTTTATTAAGACCACTTTGTATCACTCCAGAAATAATGGGCAGATAATCATCTGTAGACCATGGTAGAGCTGGAGAACCTGTTATGTTGTATGGTTCTACCTCACCTATTCCTGCAACACTAGGAACATATCCTCCTAGTGCTATGCCAATAATAGGATCCATAACTATTCCCTGGGGATCATTATCATCAAGATCATTAATAGCTGATATGCTATCAAAACCAAATGTTACAACAGGAGGGAAGGAGTTTTGTGTTGGTATAGCTGTCAAATTATTTGCTTTATGTATCCAAATATATTCATTTTCGTCTCCTGGTAAAGAGTTTGGATTTGTAGATGGGAAAATATCTGGGTCCTTAAGTATATTTATCTTATAAATTGTACCAACATTACTACTTAAAGAAACCGTGTCAAAACTACTACCAGCAGAAATATTCCCACTCTGTATACCTGTATTATTTAGATGATCAGATAGTAAATATTTTATGGTAGCAGATCTTTCATTCTCTGGTAGCAACTTCTGTGTTTCTGTGACACCAACAGAAAGTCTTGTTCCTAAAGCAAATCTTGCTCCGTTGAAAGAAAATTCATAATCTTGAGCCGGAGGAGGGTCAACGATTTCTACACTGACGGGTGGCACAACAATCCCGCTCAAATTAAGATATCCTGTTTGCCAACAATCAGACCATCCCACAGTAGAAACTATATTTACTGACGGATTGATTCTTGTAAACTGCAGGCCACTATATCTAGTATTGTTTGTTTCAAAAGCATTCAATCCAGTTACACTGGTTCTAAAACTAGGCACAATAGTTCCCCTTAGTCCTCTGTTGGTTGTAGTAGCATTTGGTAATAGAGATCTGCCAACTACTCCTCCCCCAAGTATGCATTTTGTTGTATTGTCTATAATATTTGTATCAGTAAATAGTTCATCAAAATTAGTGAGATTTATGTCTTCATAAGAACCCTTAACCACTTTGGCTAATCCCGTAGCTGGCTGAGGAGTAATACCAGCATCTATATATGGTAAACCGCCAGCTTCTGCATATACGATATGAGAACCATCTATCTCATCATTGGTAGCATCTAGAAAATCTATATATATTTCATCAGCATCCGAAATCAATAAGTCATCATCTGTATTAATATCATGTAAATAAATTCGTGTGTCAGCACCGGCCTGACCAGAATATACAACATCTATAATTTTACAACCATTGTGTGGTAATATACTGCTACAAATAAGTGATTCTTCAGTTGGAGCAGGCCTCCAGCCTTTTGCTTGACCTCCGGATAAAATATCTAATCCAGTAGAAGCCGTTAGCACAGGTTTATCATTTTCAAAATATATAGCTATAGAAACATCAGGATCTAATGGGGTTGAGCTATCTGTAAACTTAATAAGTTCTTCTCTAGATAAATCTCTAGCATCTGTTACTGTTAATAGGAGCTCTTCTGCGTAATCCGTGCCACTAGCAAATGTAAGTGGATATCCCTCTATCAAAAGATAGCCACTAGCAATATTTGAGTAAGGAGATATTGGTGCATTTTCTTCTTCTGGGAAAAATACTGTATAGCTCAAACCAGATGGTACAGATCCACTGATTTCAAAACTTTTTATTCCAGTTGGACCTAGACAGAAACCGCCTTCTGCTGGACCAAAGAATATTTTATTTCTATAAAATGTATTATTGCATAGGGGTTTTAATATTAATTGATTATTTTCAGCATCTGGTACTATATTCGGTGGAGATCCAGAAAATACTGTTTCCGTATATGTAATTAAATGACTTTCTGTAATAGAAGCCACGTAAGGATTAGATGGTAATAGGCTTGTGTCGGTATCTATGGCAGTAATAGTAAAAGGAAATGAACCGAGCAATACACATGATGGTAATCCGGTAAAACTATAATTCCATGAACCTCCCAGATCATCTGGATTCCAGGTGGGTGTTGCAGCGCATTGCATCTGCTCTTCAATTATTGGATCAAAACCACTGCAAACAGTTGGCATTTCAGAAAGTATAATAGTAGGAGGATAGTTCTCGTGAGCTAATCCTCCTATTGTCTTAAAGGTTAATTGCCATTTATTATTTCCCTGAGCTACTATCGTGCCGCTTTCAGCTCCATAATTATTAATACCTGTAATTCTTAGAGGTAAACCCTGAAGTTCATTATTTTCGATCTCAATAGTATTTATTTTAGCAGCCGCTATGATTTTGTCTGAACCAAGTCCTTTGCATTGTAATGTAATACTATTATTAGTTAACAATAGTCTAGCGTCATATTTATCAATCATTGCATTAGAAATATATCCATACTCCCAAGTATTGAGATGTCTATCATATAGCTTATCGATAATATTTAAATTAATACTTTCTTCTTTGAGATTATAAGGAAAAGATATTTCTGAAACAGTATCATTTTCATTCAAATTAAATGAATCAGCTTTTGTAAAGAAGGCGTTATTGGGTGTGCCGTAGACCACCTGCTGGATATTTCTTCTTTTGCTTGTATGAAAATATATTAAATTAATTTCATTATTAATATCATAACTAGAATGTCTATCCTCTGCAAAAATACTAATAGGATAAGTACCGGTTTCCATAACATAGTCACCAAAAATATCTTTTTCGGAAACTACGCTAACTTTCCATGCTTTTCTTTCTGTACTATATTCATATTCTACAGAATACTCTGGGGGATTATTTTCATATGGACTTAAATTTGGTGCGCCGAATACTCTGATATTTGGACTATTAAATTGATCATGTTCAGTAATACCGCTTAATACATAAAAATCTACTGACCAAGCAGAATCTGTATCAAAAGACAGGTCTCTGTTTTCTGGAGCAGGAATAAGGTCTATTGATAAGTCTTTATAAAGAGTAATGTTAAATCCAAAAGACTTTGTATATGTTTGGTATGTATAATTACCAAAACTATCATATACTGGTTGTTTCAAAGATATACCAACTGTTTGGTTGGTGTACTTAGCGGAATCTTCCACGTATGAAGCTATACCTGTTTGTTGAGGTATGGCTATGATTTCAAATCTTCTTGTATTACTATTGTATGAAGAAGAATAAAGATACATATTATAAGTAGGATTAGTAGTAAATGTTATATTGAGATTATTCAGAACCTCGCTTGGCACAGGGCCTAGCTCAGCAGGAATTTCAAAAATAATTCTATCTTGATGATCTATATTTAGATAATACTCAAATTCAAAATTATTAAGCTGTAAATCAAATGTAGGTTTATTTGATATGTGATCCAAAATCATTAAACTGCCAGTAGCGACATTTATAGTTTGATATGGAGTTGTGGTTAAGTCTACAATTGAGAGAGTAGGATGATATAGACCGGTACCTGTACCAGCTGCTCCAGAATATATAATAGATCTATTGTCTGTATGTGATAAGTCATATATATTACCAGGAGATCCATCAAAATCTAGTCTAATTTCATTGGCGATCAATTTAGTATCTACATCAAGATTAGACACATCAAAACCCAAAAACCAATTATTTCCAGTGCTAGCATATCCTGTATATATAGGTGTAATGTCCGGTTGTAAATATTGATTTATGTTTATAGTTTTTTCATCATAACCTGTTAAATCAGATGCTCTAATCGTGATATTTTTATTATATCCTGTTTCTGCTGGAGGCGTGCATTTAATACCTATGTCCCAGTAGCCGTTTCCTCTGCCAAAATTTATTGGTTCATCCATTTCTATTCTATATCCGCCAAGCCCAGATATTGCAACTTTAGGAGTGCTCTTTTTTCTATCATCAAATAATGAATTATCTCCATCAACAGTTCTAACCTTAAAAATAATTTCGGTAGTCTTGCTATTAATAGTCACGGTATTATTTTCGATATTTTCATATGTATTACTGTCATCTATAGAATACTGAATATTGTCTATTTTTATCTTCTCAGGACCTATTGATAAAAAGTCAACACTTTTATTGGTAGCGATATTTGTTGAATACCCGGTATGGGCAGGTTGTTTGTCTATATGAACTGTATGTTTCCATCTTTTTGTACTATGGTCAAAGTAATTAAAATTGGTAATGTTAACATCTGGTAAATTGCCTAGAGAACCATTAGATATAATTAGTTGATTATCAATATTTGGATTTAAATGACTTTTTATATTCTGATCACTGTCTATTAGGTATACAATTCCAGATCTACCTAGATAACCACTATTATACGGAGTTTTTATTGTTAATACATTTGGAGCAAGCATGTCTTCTATATAATAGACATTGCTAATATCCGGTGCCCCATCATCAAAATCGAAATAAAATTTTCTTTCTGATCCATATGGTCGAACAACACCCATAGCTCCATTTGCATCAGTTAATACATTTGTTCTTTTACCAATGTTAGCCCTGTCTGCAAAATCCGATATTCCTGTAAATGCAGCTATGTTATATCCAGATATCGTGATGCATAAAGTTCCCGACGAACAAGCATCTGTATTATGCACTATGGTATAAATACCAGTCTGTGGATTAGAAACATGTCTACCTTTATCATCAGATGGATAATTTGCTGTAACACCACCATATGTATGGTAATATATATTATTGTAATCTAATACATCTAATTGTCCGGAT
>Ga0181591_10001322_pt1 | contig 21043 bp, 15 predicted proteins | sample 071ome_33_FD_133757 | JGI IMG/M metagenome (GOLD analysis project Ga0181591, IMG submission 133757) | Coastal salt marsh microbial communities from the Groves Creek Marsh, Skidaway Island, Georgia - 071412AT metaG (megahit assembly) | ecosystem: Environmental > Aquatic > Marine > Intertidal...
CGAGGCGGTGGCCTTGGCGACAGACAACGCACGCCGATTAACACTGGACGTTAAGGTCATGCAGGGCAGCTGGTATGAGCCGTTGCTGCCCGGCTACGATTTGATTGTTTCCAACCCGCCATACATAGACCCTGATGATCACCACCTGAATGAAGGGGACGTACGCTTCGAACCAGCGTCTGCGCTGGTGGCCGAAGCGTCGGGCATGGCCGATCTGTTGCATATCATTGATCACGCTCCGGATTACTTAACTCCCGGTGGTTGGCTGTTGCTGGAACATGGCTATGATCAGGCGTCGCAGGTGTGTGATTACTTACGCCAGCGAGGATTTGATCAGGTCGAAAACCGCCGCGATCTGGGTGGCAACCCGCGTATCAGTGGCGGATGTTGGCGCGGATAGTGCCCGGTCTGGCTGTCGAGCTGGTTCAGGATTGTGCTCCGTTGTGTCACGTTAGAGGAAAGCATTGCAAATGAAAGATGAACAACTGCTGAGATACAGTCGTCATATCTTACTGCCGGACGTCGACATTGACGGCCAGCAAGCCATTTGTGATGCCCATGTGGTGATTATTGGTCTCGGTGGTCTGGGCTGCCCGGTGGCCTTATATCTGGCAGCCGCTGGGGTAGGACAGCTGACGCTGGTGGACGATGACGTGGTGGAAGCGTCGAATCTTCAGCGTCAGATTGCGCACCGCGATGATGGCGTGGGGCAAACCAAAGTGAGCTCGGCCGCCGCGCAATGCCGGGCGTTGAATCCTGACATCCGTATCACCGAAGCCGCGCACCGGGCAGATGCGACCTGGTTGTCGGACCATGTTTCCGGTGTGACTCTGGTGGTGGATTGTTCGGACAATGCGACGGTTCGCTACGCACTGAATCAAGCGTGTCTGGCAGCCAAGGTGCCTTGGGTGTCTGGCGCGGCGATTGGTCTTAGCGGGCAAGTGGCCGTGTTTGATCCGCGCCCAGCGGATGCTCCCTGTTATCGCTGTCTGTACCCCAACTTAAGCGACGAGCAGCTTTCCTGTGCGGAGAGTGGCGTGTTGTCGCCTGTGGTGGGGGTCATTGGTGCCATGCAGGCCACCGAAGCCTTGCGATTACTGACGGGGTTTGGCAAACCACAGCATGGAGTGCTGCATACCTGGGATGCCCGGGATAATGAATGGCGCCGTTGGACGTTGGCGCCGGTGCCGGGGTGTTCTGACTGTTCTAGCAGTTCTGACTTCTAGCTGTTCTGGCGTGGCTCAGCCAGACTGAGGAAGTCTGGGCTGAACGGCTTACCTGGAGCCTTTATTCTTCGCCAAACAGCGCGCAGTCGATCAAGTCACACAGACAGTGAATTACCACCAGATGCACTTCCTGAATACGCGCGGTGACGTCCGATGGCACGCGGATTTCTACGTCCTCAGCCGTTAACAGTGATGCCATGTGACCACCGTCTTTGCCCGACAACGCCACAACGACCATGTCGCGTTCATGCGCCGCCTGAATCGCCTGAACGACGTTGCTGGAATTACCACTGGTCGAGATCGCCAAAAGCACATCGCCCGGATTGCCCAGTGCACGAATCTGTTTACTGAACACTTCGTTGTAACTGTAATCGTTAGCAATGGAGGTGATGGTGGATGGGTCGGTGGTCAGCGCAATCGCTGGCAGGCTAGGGCGCTCGCGCTCGAAACGGTTTAACAGCTCGGATGAGAAGTGCTGTGCGTCTCCCGCAGAGCCACCGTTACCACAGGTCAGGATTTTACCGCCACTGACGAGGGCATTCACCATAAGTTGAGAGGCGTGTTCGATGTAAGGAGGCAACTCTTCAGCCGCGAGGGTTTTGGTTTCAATGCTGGCGCCGAAGTGGCCGATAATACGATCTTGCACAGACAGACTCCCAAGTGACAGTGCGCCCATCATAAAGAAAAAGCGACGCCTCAGAAAGCGTTAGTAATCCACTCAAACTGCACCGGCTCACCGCTGGCTGAGATCACATCGAAGCGACAGTCGGGTTCGTGATTACCATAGTGGCGTTGCAGGTAATGGCGCGCCGCGCGATTCAGGCGTTGTTGCTTGGCGGGGCTGATGCTTTCCGCCCCCGAGCCATGGGCGCTGTTGCGACGGTAACGCACTTCCACAAAAACCAGAACCTGCTGGTGGCGCATGATGAGATCAATTTCACCGCCTTTGATCAGATAATTGCGTGCTACGGGCGTCAGGCCCTGACGCTTCAGAAAGCGTTCTGCGTCGCGTTCAATTTTCTCACCGCGCGCACGGGTGGAGTGTTCACCTTTCGACGGTTTGGAAAACCACATACGCCCTCCTTGGCGTTAGATAAGTGTGGCGGGATCAGTCAGCCTTAATGACGCCTTTGGGGTTAACCCTAGGGCTTATTCGGTCGTCAGGCTGGCTGATTCGTTGTTCGACAAAGTCGCTTCCTGACTGAGCAGTACCGGTGCGCCACGCTTAAAGCGTGTGCATTCGGTCTGACGACGCAGTCGTTGTTGCGTATCCAGCGTCAGAGCACCGGTACTGCCGTAGAGCTGCGATTCCGGGAATGCCTGCAACTGCTTTACTCGTGCCACCAAACGAAATGCATCGGCGCCCATGGCATACAAACGCGCGTAGCTGCCTTGGCCACCTGTGGCATCGTCGACCTGTGTTTTCAGTTCGGACGGGCGCAGCAGCCATGGCGTGTCACAGAAATAGATGCCATTCAGGTCGCGGTCGGCGCGTAGGTTCTCAACGCCAGAAAAAACGTGTGAGGTGGCATACACCGGCAGATCGCTGGCAAAGTTAAAGGCCAGCGTCGGCTTAATCTGGCGCGCCTGATCGGGCAGTGCCACCAGGAACAGCCAGTCAGCATCCTGACGGCGGCGCGGTTCAAACTCCACTGGCTGGCGCATCAGACTGCGGATGGTGCGGTAACGCTCTTTACTGCGATCAACGTTCAGCAAGGCACTGATGTCCGGGTTGTAATCTTTGGCGCGCGGATAGCGGCGGACTTCTTCAATGTCGCCGCCCAAGGTTTCCCAGTGTTGCTCAAACGCACTCATGATGCGGTCACCCCAGGCGCCCTCGGGAATCATCACCAAGGCACGACGGTGACCGTCCTGCCAAGCCTGTTCGGCAATCTGAATCGCTTCGTCTTCCGCCGCCAGACCAAACTGGAATAACTGTTGCGGCGGGGTGATGCTGGTCAGCTCGTTGGCGTAGTTCAGTGCCAGGGTCGGCAATGGTAGTTGTGGTTGCTCTGCCAATAACTGTACATCGGCTTTACTCAGAGGTCCCACCACCCACTGGCTACCGGCTTGAATGGCGGCAGCGTAGCCTTGCTCCAGAGATCCGAGTTCTGCGCGGTCGACCACACTGATGGCCGGCACTGGGTAGCCTTTACTGTAGGTTTCGTACCACGCGGCCATGAAACCATCGCGAATGGCTTGCCCGGTGCGCCCCAATGCACCACTTAACGGCAGCATCAGTGAGACTTGCTCAGGGCGGGAAGCGGCAAGGTCTTCGAGCATGGCTAAGGCGCCCGGCAGCTGCATAGCGGCCGGATGATCCGGGTGCAGCAGTTGCCAGTCCTGAATTGCCGCGAGCTGATCGTCAAGCGTGAGCTGGTGGTTACGGCTGAGAGCCGCAAGGGTCAACCAACCACCGAATCGTGTGTCCATAGCGTTTTCGGCGCGGGCCATAAGATCCGCATGCGGCAGTGCCATGAGGTTTGCCCAGAGCTGATCACGGTTGGTGAGTTGCTGTTCTTGGGGCAACACCGCCGAGATAAAGTCGCGTTCCCGGGCGGCGGCTAACCATTGCTGGTTGGTTTCAAGAATCTCGGCATTGAGTAGGGCTGCACGGTATTGCTGTTCATCGGTGCTGTCGTTGGCGTAGCGCTCAAAGGCATTGAGCTGGTCACGGGCGCCGTCAGGGTTGCCTTCCTCTAATAGCAACTGTGCAGACAACAAGTACCATTCCGCCTGAGCCGCAGGCGACAATCGGGTAGCGGATAAGGCTTGCAGTTGGGTTCGGGCACCGTCGAAGTTTTGTGCCAATAGCGCTTGCTCAATGCCATCAAATTGCAGACTGGTCTCCGGGGCCATGCGTGCTGTGGTATTCTGCGCGGTATCCGGTGACGTGGCACAGCCACTCAACCCCAGCGCAATGACCAGCGCGCTCCCTTGCGCTAGTTTCCGCGTTACCCCTGACCCGGCGATTGTCATCCAGTGCGTCCATCGCGACTGGCGACGGCGCTGGGAAATGAATAATTGTGTATCAGGTGCAAAGTTCCGCATGAGTTCCCATCCGATCAAGCCCGAGAGTGGCGTTCTGTACGTTGTTGCCACGCCCATCGGCAATCTGTCTGACCTGAGCGAGCGTGCGATTGCCGTGCTGACTGAGGTCGACTTAATTGCCTGCGAGGATACCAGACATACACAGAAATTACTCCAGCACCTGGGGGTACGCAAAGTCCTGATGTCGGTGCACGATCACAATGAGCGCGACCGTATTCAGCAGGTGGCAGAACACCTGACGGCGGGGCGCTCAATGGCGCTGGTGTCGGACGCCGGAACCCCGTTGATATCCGACCCGGGCTACCCTTTGGTTGAAGCCTTGCGCGCCATGAATCACAAGGTCGTGCCCGTGCCGGGGCCGAGTGCACTGATAACGGCGCTCAGTGCCGCCGGTTTACCGACGGATCGTTTTGTCTTTGAAGGTTTTCTGCCGCACAAAGCCGGCGGTCGCCGTGAGCGTCTTGCGCCGCTGGCCAACGAAACCGCCACTTTAGTTTTCTATGAATCTAAGCACCGGATTATCGAGACCCTGACCCTGATGGCAGAGGCCTTCGGTGAGCAACGTCAGGCCTGTGTGGCGCGCGAACTGACCAAAACCTTTGAAACCTTTTATCAGGGCACGCTGGCGGAGTTGATTGACGCGCTGCAAGCCGACGAACACCAGACCAAAGGCGAGTTTGTGGTCATGGTGGCAGGTAACCCGGAACCAGCAACGGCAACGGCCTTTGATACGGATAAGCTGTTTCGTTTGTTGCTGGCGGAGCTGCCGCCGAAGAAAGCCGCGGCGATTCTGGCGGATCTGACCGGCGAAAACAAAAAGGCGCTGTACCAACAGGCACTGGAGATTCAGGGAAAACGCTAGGTTTCCTGACGGGCCATTAAACGGTTGTCGAGCCCGGGCGATGACACCCGGATCACAATTCGGTGCGTTTTCTGTAAAGCGGGGTGCTAATTGCGCCAGTGCTGGTATATATTGAGCCAACAAGAATAAAAAAACGTCACTACGGTACCCGCTTATGCCTCTGCTCAAAGCGTCACTGGTATTACTCACCAGTTTGTTCCTGATTGCTTGTCGTACTGAGATCGTCTCTCCTGAGGCCGATGTTCTGTATGGCGACAGCGACTTCGATGTTGAAATTGCCTTCCCTGAAAATGCCAAAGGCCCTCGTGCCGGTGGGTTGTTCCGCATTCGTCTGAACTACATCGACGTCACCGAGCACTTTGTGATCGACAAGACGGGCGCTTACGCTCGTGCCAGCGATCTCGAAGCCGCCTTAAAAGAGGGCAGCAACTACCTGCGCGTCAGCGGTTATCGCAACAGCGATGATGTGACCTTTTATTACGACAGTCAGGGGCCAGAGATTCACATCACGGCCACCGACTGGGATCAGCGTGAGGTTAGTGGTTACGTGGTGGAAACCGGAGAGATTGCCGAGTTTCGCCTGAACAACGAAGACATTGTACTGACAGAGGGCAACCGTTTTACGGCAAGCTTCGATGATGCTCCACTGCAGACCTTTGCTGCCGAAGACAGTTTTGGTCGCACCGCCGAGCGCGTCTTTGCCCATCGGGATATGACTCACAGTGGATTGTCGGCACGTCTGAATCAGGGCGGCTTTGATTTTCTGGTGAATGTATTAGAGCAGGAGTTGAATAACTCCGATCTGTCTCCTTTTATTGCCGATATGGAACCAGTGCGACTGTTGAATACACTCGGCTTGTTCGACATGAGCATCGCCTTCAATAACGTCTCGTTTGACGATGTGGACGTTGATCTGAATGTTCTCGACAACGAACGCATTGATACTGGCATTGCCGTACAGAATGCTCGTCTGGGCTTCAATCTGACCGGGCGTATTGGCTTCTTTATTCCGTACAACAGCACGGGCAGCATTCGATTCACTCAAGTGAATTCAGGCACTGACTTGCTGATGGATATCGAAAATGCGGATCTGGCATTAAGCCTGAGCAATACCTCGATTGATCACACCTATCCGGTGGTCGATTTTGATAACACCAACGGCCTGCTGAACATTCTTGATGCACTGGTGAGCGCCATTGTGGCGGTCCTGGCTCCAGTGTTTGAGTACCTGTTTGTTGAGGTGCTGGAGCAGATTATTGTTCCGGTGATGTCTGATTTTATCCGTGACATTCCTATCGTGGCGGATGTGACTTCTCCGACCAGTGGTGAAGTGGTCACCTTGCGTGCTTTGCCGCAATTCCTGGACTCTAAAGATCGTGGCGTCACAGTCGATCTTGATACTCAGGTGCGTGCGCAATCGCCGGAGGGCAGTCCTGCCATTGGTTCTCTCTACAGCGAAGGCACGACACCGTCGTTAGGTGCGCAGACGCCAGCGGGGGAAGACTTCCACTTTGGTGCGTCTATTTCGGACAACGTTATTAATCAGGCCATGCTGGCCGCGCTGGAAGCGGGCATGCTGAACGTCGACATCACCCAGGATCTGTATCGACACGCCACGCCAGAAGGGATTTCAGTTTATCGTGTCGGCGCCGATGACATTGAAGACAGCGATGAAATTCGCATGCGCCTGACGCCGCTGTCACCGCCACAGCTGCAGTTTAATGATGCCGAGGGTGCGGCGGGCACCCTGGCTTGGTACGACGTCGCCTTAGGCTTCGATCTGTACAAAGCACGTTGGGGCGAGTTCCGTACCGTCTTTGGCGTAACCTTTGATCTGACGGTGCCGTTTGATATCAACGCCACTGAGAACGGCTACCTGAGCATTGGTATTGAACAGATGCCTGCGATCCGTATCCACGAGATTGATGAAGCCGGCATGATTCAACTGACGCCAGGGTTTGTGCAGTCGACGCTGGATTACTTCATGCCTTGGGTGATGCCAACGGTGGCGGAACGTCTGGATGTCGTGCCATTACCACGTATCTACAACCACACTCTGTACATGCGTGACTTCTGGGTAGCAGGCCAGCACAGCTTGTCACTGGCCGGCGATCTGGTACCGATTCAGGTCACGGAAGCGGCCAGCACACCGGCGACACAGGTACAGCAGATTCTTACCGAAGATGTCACGCTGGAGCGCACCTCGCTTGATGCCAATGGCGTAGAAGTGAGTGAACAAGTCACGGTGCGTCAGGGTGAGGTGGTTATTTCACTGGATGGCCTGAACCCGAATGCAGCTCAGGGTGAGCTGGAGTACCGCTATCGCGTTGATGGCGGCAGTTGGTCGGTCTGGAAAGCACGTGATGAGATTCGTCTCCGTCGTTTGTTAACCGGTGACCATGAGGTTGAAATCTGCTCTCGTTCACCATTGATGAAGCGTGAGGAAAGCTGCCCAGTGGTGACCTTTACGACCGAGTTAGCGGACTGAGATTTATCCGCCAGAGAAAGCCCGCCATCGTGCGGGCTTTTTTGTGCCTGTCGTTTGCCGATGTGTCATCGTTTATATAGGTAGTTCACATATGAACTAAATAATGTTTATATGTGAACTATTACAGAGAGGGGCACATGGATAACCGACTGTTTTTCTTACTTAACATGGCGCAGAAGAAACTGTTCCGTTTTATGGATCAGACCTGCGAGCGCGAGCTGGATGCCTCCGTCACTCAGCTGGCCGCCTTAATGGTGATTGCCAATCAGGAAGGGTGTCAGCAAAAAGACGTCGCGCAGACACTGCAACTGAACAAGTCCGCCGTCACTGGCCTGGTAGCGCGCATGGAGAAGAATGGCTTGCTCACACGCACTACGCCGCCAGACGACGCCAGAGCCGTTGCGCTTGGTGTCACTGAGGAGGGGCGACGCAAGCTGGCGCAGTTGAAGCCGTTAATCGCCACCATGAACCAAACCTTTACCGATGAATTCAGAGCCGACGAAATGCAGACCATCCTGCGCTTCCTGAATTTCATCATGCAGAAATACTAATGAGTACCGGGAGTGACTATGTCTACTTCAACTAAGGCAGCATCAACGAAGAATGCTTCAAATGACACCGCATCAATCGAAACCATTAGGCTGACTACCCCAGTGGGCCACGACGTGGTCACGCGCGTGTTTACGGCTGCTGAGCCCGTGGCAGAAAAGCGTGGCGTATGTGTGATTGCTCCGGCCACTGGGGTGGCGCAGTACCTGTACGATGACTTTGCGCAGTGGCTGGTGGCGCAGGGCTATGACGTCGTGACGTTTGACTACGATGGTGTTGGGTTGTCGGTGTCAGGGCATGTGAAACACAGTCGCAGTGATAAGTTGTCATGGGCAAATAACGATTGTCCAGCGGTACTGGCCTTCGTTAAGGCTCGCTATCCGCAGGCACCGCTGACCTGGATTGGTCATAGTGTGGGCACGCACATGCTGGGCATGATGCCTTCCACGGAGGGCATTGACCGGGCCATTTCGGTGGGTGCCGGTACGGGGACCTGGTGGATGAACGCGACGCCGACCAAGCGCATTGCCTGGTTGCTGTGGTACGGCATCGTGCCAGCGACAGTGCCGTTTCTTGGGTATTTCCCGGGAGACCGTCTGGGCATTATGTGTAACCTGCCTAAGGGCGTCATCATGCAGTGGCGCCGTTGGTGCCTGCACGGGGACTACTGTGTGGGGGTCGAAGGCGATTGGTTAAAGCAACGTTTTGCCAATATGTCGGTGCCGGTGACCTGTGTCGCTTTTACCGACGACGATATGATGTCGATGGCCAACGTCGATAAGCTACACAGCTTTTTCACCTCAGCTGATGTCAACAAAGTGGTGGTCAGTCCTGCTGACGTGGGTCAGAAGCGCATTGGTCACATCGGTTGGCATAAACAGAAATATCAAACCCTGTGGGAGACGGTCTTTACGCCAGCACTGCAGGCTTGATTGTCTTCATTTAAACGGAGGCACGCTGCAATGACAGGCAGAGTATGCATCCGTGGGGTGGATTAACAGGTGTCTTGGGCAGGGCTTTCCGTTACACTCCGCGCCGGAGTCGGCCAGACAGTCGCTGCCTGCGCAAGCAGGGGGAGGAAAGTCCGGGCTTCATAGGGCAGGGTGCCAGGTAACGCCTGGGGGGCGTGAGCCCACGACCAGTGCAGCAGAGAGTAAACCGCCGATGACCGCTTCGCGGAACAGGTAAGGGTGAAAGGGTGCGGTAAGAGCGCACCGCGCGACTGGTAACAGTTCGTGGCACGGTAAACTCCACCCGAAGCAAGACCAAATAGGTTCCCTGATACCCTTGAGGTACAAGGCGTGGCCCACGCTGGGAACGGGTAGGTCGCTCGAGCCTGCGAGTGATTGCAGGCCTAGACGAATGGCTGTTTAACACAGAACCCGGCTTATAGACCGACTCCACTTATTCAAAACCCCGCATGCGATCGCCTGCGGGGTTTTTCTTTGCCATTTATTTTTCATGTATCTCAACGGGCCATTTGTGGGGTGTATGCATGTCACAAATGACGTCAATTTTAGGTCAAGGTGGCCGCCAGAGACCTGTCAGAATTTCGACGCTCACCCTACGATGGATAGGTGCCTGATATTCATATCAACAAAGAGAAAGGGTGACGATGTCATTGCAGATTCCTACTAACACGCCCCTGACTCGTCCTCCTGAGGATTACTGTCGGGCGCAAGACGCTTGCTGGTTTCAGATTCCGGGTGGAAAAGACGCCGGCAAGGTGATGTTCTATTACGACATTACCGTGGGCGAAGAGCCAGCAGAAGCCACCATCGTGATGGTGCACGGTAATCCGGAAACCAGTTATACCTACCGACACATCCGCGACGAATTGATCGCCAGCGGTCGCCCGGTGCGCATCATCGCGATGGATCACATTGGTTTTGGCCTGTCAGATCAGGCCGACTTTGAAATGATCGACATGCATCATGCTGAGAACCTGCTGCAATTGGTGCGCTTTCTGGATCTGACCGAAGTGACGTTAGCCATCCATGACTGGGGTGGTCCGATTGGGGTTGGCGCGTTCATTGAGGACCCTTATCGGGTGCGCAATTTACTGGTGATGAATACCAGTATCTTCCCTATGCCGAAAACGGGGTATACCTACACCAACTACCCACACCCTGTTCTGACCTGGGCATTGTTTCCACGTTTGTACCCGGCGTTTGCCTGGGGCGGTGTGGCGGCGACGGCCGTGACCAATGGTGAACCCCAGGGAGCATTAAGCCTGATTGCGCGCGCCATGCGTTATACATTTGCACATGTCTTTAATCGCCTGCCCAAGGATTCGCCCGAGTACGTATGGGCGCAGTCGCTGCGGTCAACGGCGAATGCTCTGAGTTCTATGCGCAATGTGAAGCAGACACCACGCTGGGGCTATGGATATCGCTATAACGATACGTCGTATGGCATTCAGGATAACTCCGAGTTCTATCGCCTGATGCAGGAACGCGTTCCGGAATATTGGCGTGACTGTCCGGCGGTCGGCGTGTTTGGCCAGTGGGACCCATGCGGTAAAGAAGAAGTGATTCAGCAATGGCACGAGGCCTTACCTTGCATGAAACGACATACGTTGCGCTACTCTGACGTGGGGCATTTTGTCGAAGAGTACAAAGGTGCTGAAATTGCGCGTGAAATTATTCATCTGAATTTTTCTGAGTAATACCGTGTTCGTGGGTTGTGTGACGAAATGTCACTGAATCCGCGAATTTCACGCAGTTATTTACCTCTCTCTGACTCTCTTTCGCTTGTCTCCAGCATTCGCTATTTGTAGCGATTTTTCATAATTAAATCGTCTTAAAGACCGATTTCTACTGCATATACTGAATCATGGAGACGGCAGTGGAGGTCCCATATGAATAAGCACATCGTCATTATCAATTCGCCGAAATACAACCGTGACATCTATTTTCGGCGCTTTGTCGAGCAGATACGACAGAATGCCCAGCACCGGAAGACGCCGGTGGTATTAATGAATACCGATTATCCTGATGGGTTACCGAAATCACTGACGGGCATGGGGATTCATCTGGTCCATGCCCATGGCAACCACGAAGCCGACTTTAAGCAAGCCAATCTGGCGGGCGCTGAGCACATTCTCATTCTGGCGAAAGATGAATACGTCGAAGACTCAGACAGCCTGTGTTTTGACCTCTGCTATCGCATGAAAGAGCATGGTTTGGCTTATCGCGTCATCGTTGAGTGCGTTGAGGACGAAAACCGTGTGCGTATTAAGCGTCTGGGCGTGAAGTCCGTGATTCGTCCGATTCGTTCTTACCCTGAAATCCTAGTAAGGGCGATGGAATCTCCCGGGGCGGAACTCATCATCGAAGACATGTTCACCCACGATCAGGATCACTTCCTGCGCTTCCCACTGTGGATGGAGGGCGATATGTGGCGCGATGTGGTCGCTAGTATGCAAATGGCGAACATCGGAACTCCATTGGCGTGCATTAGCAAAGAAGGGGACGTAAATATTAATCCATCAGGCAACGAGCGCGTCTACGGCCAGAGCGTGATTATTCTGGTGAAGACCAGCAGCACGCCAAGCGAGAAAGAAGTTCAGGAAGCATTCCGCCGTTACATGGCTGGTGAGATGAGCGCCTGATATTCATCGTCGCTGGACAGTCAATTTCCGTTTCACAGTGCGCCTGAATTTCAGGTGCACTGATACGCTTAGCGACTATTTTTTTGATCGTGCCCCTTTCTATTCCCCGTTTAATCACTGCGATTATCTTATGTGATCCTATATAGACGGTCTCATGCCTGAGTAAACTTGGAGCGATGTCTGCGAGCAGCGTGGTTCAAGGTCGCGCTGATTGTCAGGCTCCCCTTGGTCTAACTCACGGCTCTGATATGATAGAGCATTAAAGGTTTCGTGATATCACGTTACGACGTTCTGCAAGATGGCGAAATATAGGATGCAGTAAACCGGTGATACACACTTTAATTTAAGTGTCTGAACACACAGGGCGCAATTCGCCGGGTAGAGTAAGTAACCGCACCCGTCGTCCAGTATTGCTACGAGATTGCGCTACGAGACAAGGATGACTCTTATTATGATGAAACATTGGCTATTTTATGGCTTATCAATCAAGGGAAAGTTGGCACAGGGATTTGGACTGCTTCTTTTTGTTGCCATTTTTTCCGTTACCATGCCTCCTCTTTATTCTGTTCTTAATTCCCATTACGAGTCGTCTTCATGGGTTCAGGTGCCCGCGACGCTAGCAAGCCTCACCATCGATACAGAATTTGCAGTTGCTAAAGCCACTAAAAAAAGCACTTACTCTACTCCTGTCTACCGTTTGGAAGGTCGCTATTACTACCACTATGCAGGGCAACAGTTCAGTAGTACGAGTATTAGTTACTACCGGGGGCACGATAACATCGGCCAGTGGCATTTCAATACCAAACAGCGTTTGCAAGAAGCCTCAATCGAAGGGGAGCTGACGGCTTGGGTTAATCCTAAACAACCTCAGCAGAGTTATTTAGTGCGTGAGATCCGAGTGAAGTATTTTGTCATGGGTACTGCGTTATTTACCCTGTTTTCAAGCATTGCTCTTGCCTTTGTTGTTGTTCCTCGTTTGCTAGCTCCTCGTGGTGTCGACTCTCTTGGGCGAGTGTACCCTCAGCGTGACTCTCATCTTTTGATGTTTGTTTTGATGTCGGTTGGAAGTGCCTGTATCTGGATACCTTTATCGGATATAGCAGTCGATGGATTTTCTAATGGTAACCTGGGTTACTTGTTCTTCTTATTTTTCCCCGCTTTCACCTTGGGGTTTGGTATTGCTGCGGGGGTTCGCTTCCGACAACGACGCACTTTAGGGGATGTCCCTGTTCTTCTAAGTCCATGTCCAGGACAAAATCGTGGAGATATTGGTGGGCAGGCATTTTTACCGTCTCCGAGCCCTTGTCGTTTTTGGAATATCACGCTGCTCTGCGCGGAGAATCGTGGGAGCTTTGGCAAAGAGTCTAATAAACGTCAAATCTGGCGTGGTGCTCAAATCGTAGAGGCCGATGAGAATAACCTGCTGACATTTGTCTTTCAGCCCACGGGGGATGTTCCGGCGACAGGTAATGATGGCAGTAACGGTGCAGTTTGGTATCTAACGATCGAGGGTCAACACGCGGTGAGGCCTTGCCGAAGGGAATATGTGATTCCAGTTGAGCAAGGAGCAAAGAAAACTACTTTTACTACAACTGCAATACAAGCAACGAGTCTTTCATCGGCTAATACTCAGCATGTTGAGGTGCAGAGTGATAAGTATTATTCATTAACCCGCACAGGAGATAAGTTCGTCATCGAGAGCTCAGGAATTCGTCAATGGAGGGACGGTAGTGGTTTGCTGCTTTGGGGGGCGCTTATTGTTGTCGTAGGAATTGGTTTTTCTATGATCGATGATTCTGTGTTTCAGCTTGCTGGCATGGTTGCTTTGGGTATATCGATATTAACTATCGGATATGCCGTTGTATTGTTGGGACGTTCCCTACGAGCCCTAGTGATGCAAGATCAGGTTGTAGTGGAACGGCGCTGGTTGGGGCTTAGGTTGTGGCAACGTCGTTTATCCTTCACTAGTCCAAGTCAGGTTAAATCTGTCGCAGTGACTTGGGGAGCAGGGATAGATCAAGAAGATCATTACTTTGATGTGCGTCTTGAAGTCGGTGGGCAGACTTTACCCATCGTGCAGCGCATCAAAGGAGCAAATCAATCGCGATATCTCGTTGATGTGCTCCGTAATATGGAATCATGAATAGAATGTATGTCGTCTTCGTATTGGCTTTAGACAACAAGTAATAGGAGAACAATGTGATAAGGATATCGCGTAATCAGCGCACAATCGCAGAGGCCGCTGCTGTCGCCTTGGTGTGTATTAGTGTGGCGGTGTTTTTTTGGTCGAAATCGGCTTGGGTGACACTTCAATTACACGCGCAAACGCAGGATTGGGTGAAGGTGCCTGCCACCTTATATGCGCTTGATGTGGTGGAGGCTTCCGGTGAAACCACCACCTATTCATTGCAGGGCCGTTATGGTTATGAATGGCAAGGGCAGTCGTATACCAGTCTGGACATCAGCCTCGAGTCCAATATCGAAAATAACGATGACTGGCATTGGTATATGTGGGCCGCTCTGAAAAGTAGCGACGAGGATGGCGATCTGATGGCCCGGATCAATCCTCAGGCCCCGCAGCAGAGTACGTTGCTCTCTCGCCCACGTTGGGATCGATTGATTTTCGCCTCGACATTTCCGTTATTTCTCGTCTTTGTGGGCGTGATGGTGTTCGCCGCTGGGTGGTTTATCGTGCGCTTACGATCACCTAGGAAGACTCCCTGTGATGTGACGAAACACGGCGCTGAAGTCAAAGACGGCGTTGTGTATAGCAATGCCAGAATGGCGCCTTGGTGGTGGGTGTTTGGCAGCGGCACCATGGTAATACTTTCTGTGCCCGGCATTGCTGCAGCCATGATGCCGTGGGGCAACAGTCTGCCTGATGTGTTGACGTTCTCGATGCTGACGTTTGCGGTGTTGATGGCGTATCTGGCCAGACGCAGTCATCAGAAGTGGCTCTATTATGGCGATACGCCGCTGATCTTGAGTCCATTTCCGGGACAACACAACGGTCACCTTGGTGGGGAAGTCTGCTTTCGTCGAACCGGACTGCAGGCCGACTGGAAGCTACTGCTTCAGTGTGTGCATACGAGTCGGAAGAGCGATCGGGAACACAGTAATAAAAGTATTTTGTGGCAATCCGAAACCCGCCCGGAAGTGGTGGAAGAGGATGGCGAAACGCGAGTGCGGTTTATCTTTGCCTTGGATGGCAGTCAGCCTGCGTCGTCGGATAAGCACAGAATTACCTGGCGCTTAACGCTGATAGGGCCGACGGTTCCAGTGAATTACCAGCGGGTATTTGAAGTGCCCGTGGTAGAGGGTGACGCGTTGAGCGAGTTGGCCCTGAGTGAAGCGCATCGTAAAGCGGTGTTTCAGGAGCAGCGTGAACAGGCTCAAGAGTCTTTGTCAGAGGATCTTGAAATTACAACCTCGGCCGCATTGACGGCATCGGAACCTGTCGAGGAGCTTAGTCAGCAATCCAGTCAGCCATCGGTAGCGCAGTCTCTGGACCAGTCTCTGGAGCAGGCTCAAGCGCAGTCGGAGCATATGCACATCCACAGTCGGGCTGGCCGACATGGATTGGCCGGAGTGATCATGACGTTGCTCGGGGCTGTGGTTCTGATCTTTGGCCTGTCCGCGATAAGCGATGTACTACTGGGTTCGCTGATGGCGTTTGCGGTTGGTGGTGGCTTTGCCGGCTTAGGGTTATGGATGCTTGGGCGATCGCTGGAAGCCACTGTGAGGGCGGGGCGAGTCGAAAACACGCGTTACTGGATGGGCATACGCCTGTGGCAAAAGGACGGATGTTTTACGTCTGCAGACCAGTTGCTGTTGGCGTCGGCTGGCAGTGCGACCATGAATGGAGAAACCCAGTTATTCTTTAACATCGGCATCATGGATGACGACGCGACGCTCTGGGTGGCTGAGCAGATTGAAGGCGAAGAGGCCGCCAAGCTTATGATGGAGCAGTTGAGCCAGTTATTGGTGCCCGATGAACTGATCTGATGACCTCATTCATGCGTTCCGTTAAACTTAGACAAAACTGATACAAGATGGCGGCACTGATGCCGTCTTTGATGCGTGGAGTCCTTGTGAACAAGCCCCCTTTTGGTGTTCTTATCGCCAACCTCGGTACCCCGGAAGCCCCAACCGCGAAAGCGGTAAGAGCCTATCTTCGTGAGTTTCTTAGTGATCGACGTGTCGTGGATGTGCCCCGTGTGTTGTGGTGGCTGATTCTGAATCTGGTCATTCTGGTGATACGGCCTCCGCGAGTGGCCAAGGCTTACGCGAAGGTCTGGGGGCCTGAAGGTTCGCCGTTGATGACCATATCGCGCGCGCAGCAGCGAGCCTTAGCGCAGGCACTGAAAGCCGAATACGGTCAGGAGATTCCTGTGTCGTTGGCCATGACCTACGGTAAGCCGACGATGGAAGAGGCCGGCCGGGAGTTGCGCAAAGCCGGCGCTGAACGTCTGGTGATCTTGCCTATGTATCCCCAGAATTCGTCCTCTACGACGGCGGCTGTACATGATCGCTATGCCAATGCGATGGCGCCGTGTCCGCACGTCCCTGCCGCGCGTTGGATCACGGATTATCATGTGCATCCGGGGTATATCTCTGCACTGGCCAATTCAGTGCGTGAGTACTGGGCGGAACACGGACAGGGCGATCGGCTGATGATGTCATTTCATGGCATTCCACAGCGTTATGAAGATCGTGGCGACCCTTACCCAAGTCAGTGTCGTGCAACCGCCAAGGCGCTGGCCGAGGCGTTAGCGCTGACCGACGATCAGTGGATTTGTAGCTTCCAGTCACGCTTTGGTCGCGAAGAGTGGGTGAAGCCCTACACCGACCATACGCTGGAAGATTGGGGTAAGGCAGGCGTTGGGCGAGTCGACGTAATCAGCCCGGCATTTGCAGCCGATTGCCTTGAGACTCTGGAAGAATTGGACATGGAAAACCGCGAGACCTTTATTGAGGCAGGCGGCAAAGATTATCACTACATTCCTTGCCTGAACGACCGGGCAGACCACATTCAGATGATGGTGGATCTGGTGCGCGAAAACACGGCGGGCTGGCACTGAGTCGGGATCGTTCAACGCAGACAATCGACCATGACATAAGCAGGAGATGAGCCGAGATGCATCGCTTACCGATTCAAGAGTGGTCAGTCTGGCTTTCTGTTTGATGTCATTTAAAGTTCTTTGAATGTTGGCTGGGATCATGGCTCTGCCCTGAGCTTTGTGACACCATGCAGTCACATCCTGGGAAATTGCATTATGAGTGAACAGCCAAGAATTCTGACCGAGATCCGCGATCACATCGCTTGGGTTTACCTGAACCGACCTGAAAAACTGAACGGCCTCGACATGGCCATGTTTCAGGAGATGGTGGCGACGGCCAAGCGCCTGCGCAAAGATCGTAGCGTACGCGTGGTGATTCTTGCCGCTAAAGGAGAATCCTTTTCTGCGGGGCTGGACTTTAAAGCGGTCAGTAAAAACCCATCTATGATCCCTAAGCTGTTTTTAAAATGGCCCTGGACCCGGATGAATCTGGCGCAGCGTATTGCGCACTGTTGGCGTGATCTGCCGGTGCCGGTGATTTGTGCCATTCACGGTAATTGCTTTGGTGGTGGCATGCAGATCGCGTTGGCTGCGGATTATCGGATCGCCCGCGCGGATGCCAACCTGTGCATCATGGAAATGAAGTGGGGTCTGATTCCTGACATGAGTGGCATGGTAACCTTGTCCCGACTGACTCGTGTGGATATCGCTCAGGAGCTGACTATGACTGGGCGTCAGTTCAGTGCAGAAGAGGGCCATGAATACGGTCTGATTTCGCGTCTTGCTGATGACCCACTGGCGGAAGCCGAGACCCTGGCACGCACCATTGCTGAAAAATCGCCGGATGCTGTTGCCGCGACTAAGTATTTATTTAAGAAAACCTGGAAAGCGGATACCAACAAAGCGCTGCGTTGGGAGCGTTGGGTGCAGACCCGGTTGTTGGGTCGTAAGAACCAGCAGATTGCGATGAAAAATGGTCTGGCGGGTAAAGATAAAGCGCCGAAACCATTTCAGAATCGATCCAGTTTTCGTTGATTAAACAGGTACTGACTCACCTTTCTCGGATGAGTTTTTCCACGATAGTCGTGGTTCCCCGGAGCGGATCGGACTCCTGTCCGAACGCCTAGTCATCAGGCCATCGCGCTTCCGGGGCGGCGTCATAAAAACGCAATTTTGTTAACGTTTTATGACGCCTCTTAAACTTCCCAGAGGTTTCTCTTTCGTTTTCTTTTTTTCTTTTGGAAGCTTCTATCTAGCTTGCCAGCTGGGCTGCTATCTAATTTTCTAATTGCGCTTCAGGTTTGTGATTCTTGCGAGCACCAGTCATCGTCGTTTATTTAAATCCGGGCTTTAAACGTTATTGCTCGCCCAGAAAACCGCCCGTCTGATGCGCCCAGAGTTGCGCATAAATGCCACCCAACGCCAGCAACTCATCGTGTGTGCCTTGCTCGGCAATCTTACCTTGATCAAGCACGATCAGACGATCCATGGCGGCGATGGTGGAGAGTCGGTGCGCGATCGCAATCACGGTTTTATTTTCCATCAGCTGATATAGGCTCGCCTGAATGGCGGCCTCAACTTCGGAGTCCAGTGCGGAGGTGGCCTCATCGAGAATCAGAATGGGCGCGTCTTTTAATAGCACCCGGGCAATGGCAATACGCTGACGTTGTCCGCCGGACAATTTTACGCCGCGCTCGCCTACCTGGGCGTCGTAGCCACGATTGCCTTCGGGATCATGCAGGCCCTGAATAAACTCGTCGGCTTCGGCTTTGCGGGCTGCGCTGAGCACCTCGTCTTCCGTCGCATCCGGGCGACCGTAGAGAATGTTATCCCGCACGCTACGATGCAGTAGTGAGGTATCCTGAGTCACCATGCCAATGTGCGCGCGCAGGCTTTGCTGAGATACTTTGGCGATGTTCTGGCCATCGATAGAGATGGTGCCGCTGTCGATGTCGTAGAAACGTAACAGCAGATTAACCAACGTTGATTTCCCCGCGCCGGAGCGGCCGACTAAGCCAATCTTTTCGCCGGGTTTGATCGATAGAGATAAGTCGTCAAATACGGTGTGGCGTTCGTCTTCCAGACCCGCGTAAGAAAAGTGTACGCCGTCCAGATCAATGCCACCGCCGGGGGCGTGCAGGTCGGGGGCGTTGCTGTTATCCGTGACGGACAGCGGTTTAGACAGGGTGCTCATGCCGTCGGCCACGGTGCCCAGATTTTCAAATAAGGCACCGACTTCCCACATGATCCACTGCGCCATACCGTTAATGCGCAGCGACAGACTGATGGCAATGGCGATGGCCCCCACGGTAATGGCGCTGTCCATCCACAACCACAGGGATGCGGCCGCAATGGTGAAGGCGAGTAAGTAGTTGATCATATTGACCGAGACGTTTAAGCCGGTGGCGAGTCGCATCTGGCGATATACGGTGCTCAGGAAGCCATCCATGCTGTCGCGGGCATAGTCTGTCTCGCGATCCGTATGAGAAAACAGTTTGACCGTTTGAATGTTGGTGTAGCTGTCGACGATGCGCCCGGTCATTAAGCTGCGGGCATCGGCCTGTTCTGTGGCAACGCGTTTTAGCCGTGGGACAAAGTACACCTGCAAGCCGATGTAGATCCCTAGCCAGGCCAGCATGGGAATCATCAGACGCCAGTCGGAAGCGCCGACCATGGCTACGGCAGAGAAGAAGTACACGACGATGTACACCAGTACATCTAAGAGCTTCATGACGGTTTCGCGTACCGCCAAGGCCGTTTGCATGACTTTGGTCGCCACGCGTCCGGCAAAGTCGTTCTGATAAAAACTTAACGATTGCTTTAACAAATACCGGTGCGCTTGCCAGCGGATACGCATCGGGTAGTTGCCCAATAACGCCTGATGTACCACGGCCGCATGTAGGAACACGACCAGAGGCAGGCCGACCAATACCATGGCAGACATCCACAGCAGCTTGCTGCCTTCTTCCTGAAGCAGTGTTTCTGGTGAACGCACGGACAGCCAATCCACCAGATCGCCCATAAAGCTGAACAACATGACTTCGAGTACTGCCATCAATGCCGTTAAACACGACATCACCAGCAATGAGGGTTCGAGCCCTTTGCTGTAGTGGCGGCAGAATTCGTACAAGCCCTGCGGTGGCTGTTGCGGCGCTTCGGGCGGAAACGGGCGGATGAGACGTTCAAAGAAACTGAGCATGGGCAATCCGTGGTCGGTGGTCGCTGCACCTTAGCCGGTAATACTGACAATTGTAAGGTGTGGGCAGCGTCTGATCGGCACAGGGCGAAGGATTGGTGCGTTCATGATAGGGAACAATTCGCTGCGTTCGTAGGGTGATGGGCGTCTTTGCTGCGAGTGTGGGTTTTACTCATCGTCAGGGTAAGAAAATTTCACTGTACTGTTATCATAAAGGCTTTATTGTGGCGCCCAACGACAGACACCGAGCGAACACCTGAGGAGGTAACGAGCCTGATGCTGACCCAACCAGAAGATTACTACGATGCCGACACCTTCGCCCGCATCAAACAAGCGGCCGATCAGCACGACACCCCCATTCTGGTGGTGGATACCAAAACGTTCAGTGATCAGTTAGATCACCTGATGGGTTGTTTCCCGTTTGCTAAAACTTATTACGCGGTGAAGGCAAACCCAGAAACTCCTGTGCTTGAGATTCTGCGTGACCGTGGTTGTAACTTCGATGTGGCATCGCGCTACGAGCTCGATAAAGTACTGGCGCTGGGTGTCGGTGGTGATCGCGTTAGCTTTGGTAACACCATTAAGAAGATTCGTGATATCCGCTACTTCTACGAGAAGGGCGTGCGTTTGTTCGCCAGCGACTCAGAAGCCGACCTGCGTAACATTGCGGAAGCCGCGCCGGGGGCCAAAGTGTTTGTGCGCATCCTGACCGAAGGCTCACAAACCGCCGATTGGCCGCTGTCACGTAAGTTTGGTTGTCACGTCGACATGGCCCTTGAGCTGTGTGTACTGGCTCGCGAGCTGGGACTGGTGCCGTACGGTATTTCGTTTCACGTAGGATCTCAGCAGCGTGACATCGGTGCTTGGGACTCGGCCATTGCCAAGGTGAAGTGGATCTACGATCGCCTGAGAGAAGAAGAGGGCATCGAGCTGAAAATGGTGAACCTGGGTGGTGGCTTTCCGGCAAATTACATCAGCCGTACCAACGCACTGGAAAC
>Ga0181591_10001338_pt1 | contig 20943 bp, 13 predicted proteins | sample 071ome_33_FD_133757 | JGI IMG/M metagenome (GOLD analysis project Ga0181591, IMG submission 133757) | Coastal salt marsh microbial communities from the Groves Creek Marsh, Skidaway Island, Georgia - 071412AT metaG (megahit assembly) | ecosystem: Environmental > Aquatic > Marine > Intertidal...
GAAGAATGTGTTGGAGATACTGGTGGGGGCGATTGTGACGATCCAATTTATGCTGCTGCAAACCCAGAAGAATGTGTTGGGGATACTGGTGGAGGCGATTGTGACGACCCAACTTATGCCGCTCTAAACCCAGAAGAATGTGTTGGGGATACTGGTGGGGGCGATTGTGACGACCCAATTTATGCTGCTGCAAACCCAGATATATGTGATGAAGGCACTGGTGAAGGCACTTGTGACGATCCAATTTATGCTGCTGAAAACCCAGAAAAATGTGGTAAAGGTACTGGTGAAGGCACTTGTGATGATCCAATTTATGCTGCTGAAAACCCAGATATATGTGGTGAAGGTACTGGTGGAGGCACTTGTGGCGATCCAAACGCGACAAAAAATGCCGCTGGTGAATGCGTATGTAACGAAGGTTTCGCACCGGATGCAAGTGGTAAATGCGTAGGAGAGGGGCCGGGAAGATGTACTGCGGATAACGAAATACTTAATGAAGCAGATCAGTGTGTATGCAAAGATGGTTTTGAGCGAAATGAAAATAATGAATGTGTAGGAAAAGGCACTGGCCCCGGCGGTGAAGGTGAAGGTGAAGGTGATTGTGATAACCCTGTGTATGCAGCACTATACCCGGAAGAATGTGCAGAAGCCAAAACGCCCGCCCCTCCTATTTCTCTGGGGGGAACAGGGACTACGATCACTTCTGAAGCATCGGGTCTAGCACCTATGACTGACGCGTACAACATCACTACGGGGCAGTATGTCCCGTTCGACGAATATCTTTATGGTATGGCAAGTGGTGGCAGAGTAAGGCAAAATAGCTTAGTCGATGATTTAATTCGGCTTTTAGGAGATTAACATGGCTTGGACAGATTTTTTTAAGAAAGACCCTAGCAAGCCCTATTCGCTAAAGAATATTGACTTTCAAAAACTAGCAGGGTCTGGAATGACGGCGGCTGCAATCTACGCCGCTTTAAATCCGGATGACGACAACGTGTTGACTAAGTTCTTTGGTACCAACACCCCAAATAGCCAGCCGACTGGATATATGGAGGGGATTCCCCGGTATACCGCTTATCGTCAACAAGTGCCTAATACTTATGACCCGAACAGAAGACCCGGTTCTGGTGGGCAAAGATATTTTACGGACACCCAGTACGTTCCGCAGGGGGAAACCGAAGAAGATTACAATGCGGCTATGACACAGGCACAGGCTGACGCTGGCACGCAAACAACAGATTTAGAGAAGATTAACTTAAATAATTTAGCACGCCAAAATCGTCCTGTTTACGGGCAGACTGATGCGCAAATTCAGCAAAAATTTAAAGATATTTCTGGGAGAATGGGGCCACGGTTTAGCGGGAAAGACGCACAATACGAATTAATGGACTACGCTAACAGATACGGAGTCGGCCTTGGGCAATTAGCCGAGGCTAGTGGTACTCCCCTCCGTACGATTCAAGAACGAGTTAATAAAATGAGTGGTTTGGCAACACCAAGAGCTACCGAGCCACAAACTTCTTTTACCAACCCATTTTTAATTAATGCTGCGGGCGGAGGCTTAATGTCTTTACCCAGTACAAAAGGTTATTACTTGGGCGGGACAACAAACGGGATGGCTGATATGATACCCGCGAGTATAAACGGATCACAGCCAGCCGCTCTTAGTGACGGTGAGTTTGTTATTCCTGCGGACGTTGTTAGCGCTATTGGAGGGGGTAACTCCAACGCTGGTGCTAAACAGTTTTACAATATGATGGATCGGGTTAGGCAACAAGCCTATGGGCGTAAAGGCCAAATAAAACCCGTCGATCTTAACAAAACATTCCCCGCGTGAGGTGATAAATGACAAACGGAACAACCGATCCAAACGCAACTGACCCGAACGCCACAAACACTAGGGCCGAAGAATCGGCGCTGTCTAGTTGGGCTGGCCCCTACGTAACAGAAATGTTGGGTAGAGGTTGGGCTGCTGCGGCGATGCCTTATGTGGCCTACCAAGGCCCACTCACCGCAGGCACATCTGCTTTACAAAATCAAGCCTATCAAGGTTTGGGCGCCCTCAACGCTCCTACTGCCCAAATGGGCGCGTATACTCCCGGCACTTTTACTGATTCCGGTGTAGCACAAGCCTACATGAATCCGTATATGCAGATGGCGCTGCAACCGCAAATGGAAGAGGCGCGTCGTCAATCCCAGATAGAACAGCAGAACCTCCAGAGCAGGTACGGTAGAGCCGGTGCGTATGGTGGTGGCCGTCAGGCTGTAGCCGAAGCCGAGTTGTCCGGGGCACTGCAAAGAAACCTTGCCAACATATACGGCACAGGAATGGAAAAAGCCTATACCCAAGGTATGGGTCAGTTTAACACAGAAGAACAAGCCCGTCGCCAAGCACAGCGGGACATTAATCAGTTTGGTATGGACGTAATAGCTAAGCAGCAAGCTGCTGGTGCGGAACAACGCGCTATTGAAGGTGAAGGTATAGCTGCCGACTACAAGCAATTCCTTGAAGAACGGGATTGGCCTTATAGACAAGCTACTTATATGCACTCGTTGCTAGGTGGGCTACCGTTAGAGACTCAAACTTATAGCTACAACCAACCCAGCGGGCTTGAAAGTTTGAAAAACGGAATAACTACCGCCGAAGACCTCTGGGAATTTCTATCACAATATATTTAAAGGTATATGATTATGGCTGGCATAGCTTCCATCCTCCCACAACCTACTCAGCAAGGTGCCCCTGCCACTCAAGGGATGCCGCAACGTCCTATGCCTGCGCCCCCCGCTCCTGCACCTGCTGTACCGGGAGCTATGCCAGCCGCCCCTTTACCGAACAATCCTACAGCACAAGCGGCAATGGGATTGGCTCAAAGTAACCTTGCTCCCTACAATTTAGACCCAAGGACGGAATACACCACGGCGGTAATGGAAGCTAAAAAGATATTGGACAGCGCCGAAAACAAACTTAAATCGTCATACCAATCGCCCATGCCCCCTCAAATTGCCCCGCAAGTAGAGGCTGAAGTACGGCAAAGACTGGGTGGTCTTAACCTGCGCTCCGGAATCGCGGCCCCTAACCGCCCTGCAATTACTGCTATGCCCCAAACCCCTGCACAAAACGGGGGGCTTGGTGGGGCTAGTATGCCCAACATGATGATGGGCGGCGGTATTGTTGGATACGCTGATGGGGGCTATGCCTCTGAAATGGAACGCCCTGTAGGCCCGACAAAGGACATGGTAGACCCGGAAATAGAATACTTCTTAAACGCTTATGATGCCTATATGGATGCTTTAGACCGTGGGGATGCTGTAGTAATTGCCAGAACTCGTGAAGTCCTCGATAGCTTTGACCCAGACGTACGACTCAGAGCTATGCAACTGCGCACAAGATACCCAAAGAAAGCTATGGGTGGTGAAGTTAAACGTTACCAAGCTGGAGGTCTGACCAAGGAAGAAGAGGACATGATAAGCGAGATGACCGGCGAAGATGTAGACCCTATATTAAACTTGCAGCCTGCCACTAATACCCGCGAGGAAGCTCTAAGACGTATGATGGAGATAGCCGGTGCAGACCCTGTTCCATACGAAAAAACTGAGCTTGAGAAAGCTGCGGAAAAAGCAGCTATGTCCGGGTTGTTGACCGACGAAGAAATGGACAAAAAACGTATGGCCGAACAAGCGGCTGCTGAACTTGCAGTTGGTAGGACACAGGAGGAGAAAGACCTTGCAGCAGAAATAATAGCAGCTCAGAAAGCATACTACGGAGACTTGAGTTCTCCTGAAGAAGAAAAACGTATGCGAAGGGAAGCTCTCATGGGCAGGTTGGGTAAATTCCAAGGTGCTACAGAGCGAAAGATAGCAGACGAACAGAGAATCCGACAGACAATGCGCGAAAGGCGGCGGGACGCGACTATAGTACCTAACGAAAAAGCGTTGGAGTACGCAGGAATCGACAGAGAAGCTAGGAAGTACGGTTTTGAAACCGGCCAAGAATTGTGGACTACTCTATCTACACGTCGTAATCAGGCTATGCAAACGGCTTCCCAACTAGCTACCAACCAGCGCAACTTTGAACAGAAAGAACGTTTAGAAGGTATGAACCGCGCTATGACCGCACTTGATGCCCAGCTTAGAAATGAAATAGAGCTTGCTAGTCAGGGACAAGACAATATTGAAAGTTTGCGGGAAGTACGTACCGATTATGAAAGTATACGCCAAAGTATAATTACTGCTTTTGCGAGCGCATTAGCATCGGGAACTTACAATAGTCCAGAAACAATAACCGCTTTAGAAAACGCAAGAAACGATGCATTAGCAGATATAGACGCTAAGATTGAAATGGCAGAAAACGCTATTTCGGGAGTAATAGGTGGTGCATCAGCGGGAACCCCTGAATTACCTGACGGATTCCAATTAGACACACAACAGTAGCTAGGTAAGTATTATGGCTAGAACCGCAACTAACCCTGCTACTGGTGAAAAGTTAATCTTTATAAACAACCAATGGGTGCCCGTAGAACGTACTGCGACTAACCCCAATACTGGGGAAAAAGCCTATTTTGCGGCTAACACATGGACTGTAGCTGAAGCTACAGCGCCACAACCCCAAGAACTTATACCTGAAGTACCAGAACCTATACCTGAAGTACCAGAACCTACACCTGAAGTACCAGAACCTGCACCTGACGTACAGGAAGATAGCTCTCTATTTGGTAAGGTGTCTGATTTTTACCGGTCTGTCAGTCCTATAAACCTCTTCAATAAAGCCGTTTTGTATAAGGCGCAAAACCTTGACACTGTGGGAGAAGGTAAGAGCGGGTTTGGAATGGGGCTAGGGAACGTCCTACTTACCCCAAAAACTTTAAACTTACAATTTCAGTCCTCTTCTATAAGAACCAATCAACGTTATTTAGAGGCAATGCGGGCTATCGACAATGGCGCTTCCCCTACTAAAGCCGCAGCAATGTTCCCCGGTAAAGTAGAACTAACATTTTTAACCCAATACGCAAAAGCCGATCCAGATAGAAAGGCCAAGTTAATTCAAAACAATGTCAAAGGTATAGAAGAAAGCCTTAATAAGATCGAAGAACTATACCCCGAACTAACTAAAAAACGGCAAGAGTTGGCAGAAAAGTACCCTGCCAAAGTAGGAGACCTTACAGACATACGCAATCCAGTAGACGCACTTAACTGGCTTTCTTACAACGTAGGTGCCGCACTTCCTCAACTAGCCCCCACCGTAGGGGCTGCTTATGTTGCTGGCCCTGTAGGTGCCCTAGCTGTATCCACACCTCTTGCGCTTCAAGAGACTATTAATAACCGTATAGAGTTCTTAGCCGATAAGTTGCAGGGTATGAGTACGGAAGAGCAGGCTAAATACGTTTCAGATTATTTAGAGGAATCCAAAAATGTTACTTATGCAGTAGGTGCGGTAGTCGGACTTTTGGATTTGGTCGGTGGCCCGACTAGGACTGTATTACAAAACCAAATACTCAAGCGTATAGGCAAGGATTTCGGCGAAGAGTCAATCCAGTCTTTTCAGACAGAGCTAGGCAAACAAATAGGCAAAGAAGTTTTAGAAGAATTTATTACTGGTGGTGCTCAATCCACCGCACAGTTAGTTGGTGAAAAAGCGCTTGGTGAAATAGAGAAAATAATTACAGGGGAAAACCTTAAACAAATCCTTAACGACGCGGCTGCTGAAGCTGCCGGTGCGCTTGGGGCAAGCCCCATGTCTGCGGTTAGCACTTACAATACGTGGAAAGAAAGAACCGAGATTATAGCCAAGCAGAAAATCGCTGCTCAAATAAACGCCGAAACCAACGGACAACTACAACTGTTCCCAGAATTAGGACAGCAGGAACCCGCAAGAGACTTTGCTGAATCTCGTACCGTTGAGCCTTCTTTGGAAGAGCAGTTGGCTACTCCATTCGAACTTGAAGCTCCTATAGAAAGACCTCCTGCTGAAGTACAGCCTGATATAGTTGATACCGAAGAAGAAGCCCAGATACAAGATATGCTGGAGGCCGACAGAGCCGAAGAAGCCGCTCAAGCATTAGCAACCCGTGGGATTGACGAAGAACAGGATGCAACCGAACGCGAAACTGCCGCGCAGTTTGAGACACTTAACCTACCGCCCATCACAACACCTGATGAAGAGCTTCAGAATATACAAGAGCGTATAGAGACAACTCGTGCGGCTGAAACAAAAGCTAAACGTCAGCCCATACTAGATAAGGTCATGGAGAACCCTAGTATAGCCACGATAGAGGATAGTGTAGCCGCTGTCAGTGCCGAATTAAAAAGGCAGGGGTTTAGGGACACAAATGTCTCCGAATCAGAACTCGAACAGCTAACAAAATCAGTTGCAGATAAGGCGGACGTAGCCGAAAGCACAGCTATTTTGGAGAGTCTTATACCGGAAGAGGGCGCTAGAGCCGCCGCTCGTGAAGCACAACTTAAACAGAGAAGGGCGCAACCAGCCCCTACCCGGACTTTGCCCCCTACGGCTGAACCGGCACAACCCCAACAACCAGCACCGACTGAACCGGCACAACCCCAACAACCAGCACCGACTGAACCGGCACAACCCACATCGCCAACGCAAAAACTGTCCGGTTTAGGCGAAGTCATACGTCAGCAGAAAGCGTTGGAAGCGGCAGAAGAGGATACAACTACAACCAAGCCGACGGCAACTGAACCTACCACCCCCGCCACCCCCGCCCCCCCCGCCCCCCCTACTACTACGACGGTAAAGAAAGCTACTGCACTACAAGATAGCGAAATAACTAACCCTGACGTACAGAAGATTCTTAAAGCTAAGAACGCTAAAGTAAATGACAGAAACCAATACAACGCATTACAGGCGTTTAAACAATTCATCACCGGTACGTTTCAGCCTACAGCCCAAGAAAAAAAGGCAAAACAACCTTCTGGGTTTGACTTACCTGCCCTCCGTGGAAGCGCCCGTACTCAAGGCGTAGCAAAGACATTAGACATAGCACTTCGAGATATGGCGGTAGCGTCTGTTACTCCGCTAGACCCAAACCTTCTTAAGATCAAAAAATTAAATGACGTAGCTAAAGCCGGTATTAGTTGGGTACGGAAAAACTTATCGGAAGAAATTAACAACAAACTAGACGCGTATATTGAAGAAGCGCAAGAGTTTATAGCTAAAGCCGAAGCACGTGACGCAAAACGTGTCGAAGATGAAGCCCCAGACGTAAGCGTTTGGGAAGGCGCTCCTACTGGTTCTGGATCAAGGATGGCTACAAACATGCCATTACGTGCCTACCAGCTTTCAGATTTCCAAGACTTACGCGGGTTCTATAATCAGGAAAAAGCAGAAGCTGGTGAAGTTACCGCCGTCCCAGTAGATGTGGCCAAGACGCAAATAAAACAAATACAAAAGACAAGAGATGAGCTTGTTAAAACTGCTAAAGCAGAAGACGCTATAGATGGCAACGTCGCTGATATTATTGAGGGGACGGACGAAGACTTTAATACGATAACCCTTGATGATATTGGACTTGATTTAGACGGTAGGAACTCGCTTGAAGAGTTACTTATAAAAGATGCTGTAGCGGCTACTATGCCAATGGTTTCGGAGGCCGTTAGTGACCATGTGCTAGACGGAAACTTTAGGTTAGCTTTGGATCAGTTCGCTAACGATACTAGCAACAAACAACTGGCTAAAATTGCAAGGCTACTGGCTAACAAGCTAAACAAAAACGTTAAAGTAGAATTTGTAGACACCCCGATTACTGATAGGAAGGGACGGCCTGCTGTTGCGTCATTTAATGGGAATACAAATACTATACAGTTTGACTTGAACGAACCGCTAAGTTCTCACGCATTACTACACGAAGCCTTTCATGCGGTTACGTTTGACACATTAAGTAACCCCTCGCACCCAATTACTAAACAACTTAGAAGTATATTTAACGACCTACGCGGGGCTGTCCAAGGGGCGTACGGACTTGAATCGGTATCTGATTTTGCGAACGAAATATTTATAAACGATACCTTTAAAGCTGATCTAGCTTCTACTAAATCTAAAAACGGTAATCTAACGCTGTGGGAAAGAGTTATTAAGGCGTTTAAAAAGCTATTGGGTTTAGACTCTGGTACTAATAAGAAAGCCGTAGAGACAGCTACCGAATTAGTTAATACCTTGTTAGCTACCCAACCTAACGCACGTAACGCTACAACTATACGTCAAGATATATGGCGGGCTAATGAGCTTACTGATGCGGATATGGAAAAAGCCCTCAAACCGTTGTTAGGTGGTTATAAGTTCCTTCCCCCCTCAGATTTAAAACGGCTGTGGAGTAATTTAAAAAACGCAAGTGCTAGAGTTAGAGCCTTTACCATCAACGCTGTCGGTATTGAAGCCATAGCGGATATGACCAAAGACACCTTGCCTGCTGCCGCCGACCTACAGAAAGTTCTTTTGAATATAGACGGTACGCGCCAAAACCTAATGATTAGATTCCAGTCTTTAAAAACGGATATGTATAAAGCGTTCCGTAAAAGAGGTGGGCTAGTTACGGATATGGACGCGATAGAGACTATAGCACAATTAGTTTCTATATCTACTATGAATGAAGTTGACGTATTAGACCCCACAAAGAGCGAAAAATACTACAGTAGTTACATAGTTCGGTATGGGACATCCGATAGGCAGATAAAAGAAGCGCTTTTCGATACCGCAGAAAAAGCTAACGCAGAAGCTGAAAAATTACGTGCTGATCGTAAAAAAGCCCGCGAAGAAGGTAAGCCAAGTATAGCCGAAACGGTACAGGTAATAAGCCCAAGCAAACGTCGTTTAGATGCGTACAAAGAAGCTACAAAACTAAAGAACAAACTAACTCCCGCACAACGTGGTGTATTCGTAACTATGCGGGATGAGTACGTCAAGATAGATAAAGCTATAAAGAAAGCAGAAGACGACAACATAGATAAGATAGATGCCGATGTTAATCTAAAGAACACTGTGCGAGATATTTTGTTTAGGCAACGCTTAGAGGCTGGCAGTATAGCGCCGTATTTCCCCGCATTTAGGGAAGGAGATTTTTGGGTTAGCTTTGTGTACAAAGATGAGGCTAATCGGACTCAAGCCGGTTATATGGCGTTTAAAAGCGAAGCCGAACAAGAAGCGGCAGTGGATAAACTAAATGAATCCGATTGGGTGGAAAGCGCAGAAGCATTGGATGAAGCCTCAATACGAAAAGATATAAACGCAGGTAAGATCAGTATAGAACTATTGAACAAACTACAGACTCAAGTTAAAAAAGCCCTAAAAGACGCGGGGGTTGACCCTGCTTCTGAATCAGCGCAAGAAATTAACGAGTTTGTCACAGACCTCATACTACGCTCCTTACCAGAACAGTCGGTTATCCAATCCCGTAAAGCACGTAAAGGTTTAGCTGGTTTTGAAGGCGACCCGTTGTATGTCTATTCTAAGAAAATGCCTCAACTCATAAACGCATACGCAAACATACAAAATCGTGTTGACCTATCTAAAGCCGCCCGTGACGTTATGGATCAAAGCCGGGGCAAAGATAGGCTAACGCAGGAAATCGCTGTCTCGCTTGCAGGTAGCGAAGAACAAACAAATAAACGATTTGGTGGATTAAAAAGCTATGTTGAGTTTGCTAAGAATCCCTACTTAAACCCAACAATTAGACTTCTAAGAGCAGGCGCATTTATAGGTAATCTCGGTTTTAACGTAAGCTCTGTTGCTGTTAATACTATGATTATGCCTATTGTTGTATGGGGTAGACTAACGGCAAGATACGGCGCAGTTACAGCAACACGTTTAATGGTTACTTCTTTTATTCAGTACATGGGTACCGCAGGACTTGTCTACAGAGAAGGTACAAGGGCAGTGGACAAAGACGGCAAACCACTCTCTAGTGAAGACGTTATTAAAAGAGAGTTAGGGGGTTTCAGTCTTACTAATGACGAGACAGTATTAAATAACGAGTATTACAAACCGTTTAAGCCACTCATAAAATTGATGAAGCAGTACGGATTTGACACTCGTACAATAGCGCAAGAGACTGCTGAGATAGATGCAGTTAGCTCTCAATTTCTAAACAAGATACTGTATGCGTCTGCCTTTCTGTTCAACCATAGTGAACGCGCTATTCGCCAAGGCACTCTCATGGCCTTCTACCGTGCTGAGTTAGAGCAACGCACCGGTAAGAAGTATGGGCAGCTTACCGATGCCGATATAGAACAGCATGGGGAGGAGGCCGCAAACTTAGCCGTACAAGAGACGCTTTGGACTAACACCTCTCCACTACTTACTACTGCGCCTCGTTTCGCACAAAGTAACCTAACAGCGTTAATTATGCAGTTCCAGCGTGTACCAGCTATGCTCCTGTACGGTCAGCTCCGTGCAATAAACTCAGTAAAAACCCTACTATTCAATAGCGCTGAAACAGAAGCACAGCGGGAAGAAGCTAAGATGCTGACTAAGTTCCTTGTGTACGAAACGTTAGCAGGATATGCGCTACTCGGTGTAAAGGGCGTCCCGTTTTACGGAGTTGCGGTAGCGTTGGCTAACAACATTCCGGGTCTTTTAAATGACGACGACGATGAAGACGATGCAGATACTCTTGTAAGGAAAGCGTCAGGAGATTTCTGGTACTACGGGTTGATCGCATACCTAACCGGAGGGGACATTACTGATCGCGCGGGGGTCACTAACTTGCTAATACGAGATAGGCGAAATTATCGTGGCGAACGAACAGCGTGGGATACTTTTGAAGGTTTAGGAGGCGCGTCGGCAAGTTTGATTAGGGACTTTTATGATCTCACTAATAGCGTAGTAGAAGCTCAACAGGGGCCACCCGTTACGAGTAGATACGACGAAGCCCTAAGAAAAATACCGTTGCGGGCAGTAAGTAATATCATTCAAGGGTATAGCCTTCTGCATGATAAAGAATATAGAACACGCCGTGGGGACTTAATTACAGACGTATCTACTAGGGACGCTCTGTTAAAAGCATTTGGCTTTAATCCAGTAACTATGCGTGAAGGTATCGACAAGCTCAACTTGAACTACCGAAAAAAAGAAGGTGCAGAAGCTAAAAAACAATCGCTTCAAGACAGGTGGAACATAGCACGCGACGAATTAGAAGACCCGAAAGTGCTACCCGACGTAAAGGCGGATATTCAAGAATACTTAGATAACGAATGGAGGGAACTTGTAATGGACTATAATACAAAGCATCCAGAAAATCCGATCACTGGAAAGGGGTTACTTCAGTCACGTCGGGAAAGATTGAAGCGCAGTGCAGTAGCTGAAATAACAGGCGGCTTACCAGTAAACCGTAAATACATACAGCAAATACTGGACTCAAATGCCGAGTTCGATGAGGACTTATAAAAAAGCCCCCACATAGTGGGGGCAATGTCCTTTAACAAGGAGAATGATGATAGCGGCAAGGAGCCGCATTAGGATATTACCAATTTACCCAACTGTTTACAATCGCCACACCCGTATACCATAAAGTTCTTTCTCTATACGTACTATATATTTTAGTTTAGCTCGTGGTATACGCGACGCTTGTACGATATGTTGCATGGCCTTGGTGGGCTTTGTAGTCGGCACAAAGAAAGAAGCCCCTGACGTAAATTTGTCCCAATCTACTAGAATCCGTATCCCGTCAGGGGATATATCGGTGTATTTAACTCTTGTCATCAACCCCGATCCCTAGCGGGTCTCTGTCCCAAGATAATTCGATAACGCGCTGGGGCGGCAAGTTCAGCTTAGTTCCCCGTCCTAGTCGGATGGTATTTGTGCTCCCGTTTAATTGGGCAAATATAAGGTCACGTACTGCGCTGTAATGATGACCTTGAGAGACGCACCAATTCTTAAATGGTCTAGGTAATATATACAATTTATTCACATCGTATTCATGCCTACCTACCCATTTATACATAGGCAAGGAATCCGACATAATTGGGGTAAGTATGTTCTTCATTTCCGGGTCTTCTATCTCCCCCATACTTTGTAGACGTAAAATACCCCGTACGTTATCGTTATAGAACTGAGCAACCAAGTCGCCAATATCTATATCCATGTCTTTAACTTCATGTTTCTTTTCACGTAGCTTACGTATAGACCAGTCAAATAAATTGTCTAAGTCCCAATCATGTAGCTCAAGCTGTTTAGCTATAGTCAGCCCAGCAATAGTAGTAGCTACTTTCGCCACCCAGAACCTATTCTGTGGCCCTAGATCAGCCTCGCGCATTATCCGAGTCCAGAAGTCCCGTACTAGCTTTTCTACCGATTCCATATTTTGTAGGACATGCTGAATAAATACGTCTCCGGCGTGCCCATAGTTCTGTTCAAGGCGCTCGTTAAGTTCCCGTGCTGTAGCCGCTTCATCGGGCGAAAACAATAACTGTCTTGCTGTAGCTTCGAGCACACGTTGAGCTTCTCCCTTTGGGATAGCGCGGTACGAACTCATTTTCTCTATAAGGCTTACGTTTCCGTTTGTACCTGCTAATAGATTCCATTCTTCCCCACGTAACCGCTCTACGTTTTGTCCTGCATTTGATTGGCGGTTTCTCTGCTCACCATCCGCAATAGCATAAGCAAAGTCACTGGCATCTTTATCTCCGTAGTTACTTAACTCATCGACATACAACACTATGTTTTTGTATATCTCCGCACGGTGCCAGACAGAGTTACCGGTATCTTTTCCCTTCAATACTAGGCGCTTGGGGTTCCCCCAAACAGATGCACCACCAAACATCCCTGTAGTTTTTCCGTAGCCAGAATCAGCACTCGTCAAATGATAGATAGCCCCAGAAACACTAGGTATAAATACCATAAGAGGAGAACCAAAACTTAACCCAAACATCATCTGGTGTTCTTCAAAACTCGGACGGTTATAGAATGCGGTGATTTCTTTCCACTCGTCTAACGTCCCACGCTTTGTGAAATACGGGAAAAACTGTGCAGTTCGAGAACTTGGAGGGTTAGAAACTACCTTATCTGCAAATATCTCCCTGTCACCCACTACGAAAGACCGCAAATTTTCTGTCCAACCAAACTGAGTACGTGCGACTAACTCGTCCTGCCCATTCGGGCCTTTAAGCTGTTCAATCCACGCTGCTATATATTGCATAAGACCATCCGCATTAGAGTGAAATATAAATATGTCATTAATACCCATAGCCTTCCTAAACTCCTCTTTCGACGACAGTTTAACTCCGGCTACTACGAACCTCTTTATCCCTTCACGGGCTGTATGGTGTTCAAACTCGTAACATGGGCCTTCTAACGGGTCACGTATCCGCTTGGTAAGATATAAGTCTCTATTATAAATCATTATCTCATCGGGATTTCCATCCTTGTCCCGTTTCCGGACATACACCCCACCGCTCTCCGCTCTAAAATACGGGTTTGGGTAGGGAGGGATAGTGTGCTTCATAGGTGCCGCTTGCGGTAAAGATACAGAATCGGCATCGGCATCAGCATCAGGCTCACTTACAGTAATTTCTATCTCATTAGTTGATGCTTCCTTCACTTCCATACACAGCTTTATAGGTGTACGTATCTTGCTTTTGTGGGGGCACCCTTCGCATCCACTTGGGTTATCCTGCGCAAACGTGCTACACAGGTGCGGGGTTTCTATAGACTCAGCGATCTTCTGGGTTTCTTCAGGAGAATATCCGTCGTACCCACGGGACACCACATGAATAGCCATGTCACCGTCTTCGCAATGCTTCGCTATAGATAGCACATGAAGCCAATCGTTATACGATAAGCTGTTGGGTGCTAAGAATGCACGCCGAACCTGCTTACACCCCCCTCCAGATAAAGACGCTTGCGCAAGTCGTATAAACTTCTTTGTATACTTTTCCATACCAAGTATGGCCTGCATATCGCTAGTATCTTCAGCAGAAAACTCGCGTGCAGGAACGACCGCCACGTAAGCGTCCGGCAATGCCTCATAGAATTGATCTAATCCTACTTCAGCGCCGTAATTACCTATAACAAAAACATCTTTGGGTGGGTTACTTCCGTAGTTGTGGGTATTTGGAACGCGTAGTACACGGGCCGCATCCGCAGTAACACTCGTGTCTATCTTTAACCCAAATTCAACACAAGCGGCTTTAAGTTTAGTAGCAACTTTTAGCCATGTATCTTTGTTACAAGGTGTATTGAGTACCCAGTAAACATGGATACCATGCCCTGAATTAACAACCACAGTGGGCTTCGGTAGCTTTCTCGTCCGTACAAAATCACGGAGATGCTTAATTGCTTCGGCTTGGGAGCTATAAGTCTTATCTTCTTTGCCAACCTTGCAGTCTAAATCTAAGAATAAAGATTTTAATTGTTCGACATTGTTTGCTTTACGCCCGGCTTCTACACTTTTAAAAGTGGCAAGGGCAAAATAAGCATTGGTGCCGTCTTCATCAAATTTCTTCGATGCCTCTGCAATGGAATCTATAGATGTATAAAACTTCTGGGTCATCACTCCTGCGACTAAACCTGCGGCGCAATAGTGACCAGTATCCCCCAACACCGACGTAAGAAACTGTCTGGTGTCCATAGTAATTCCGTTAAAATACGGGCACCGCAAGCAGTGCCCGTTAGGGTTTTAGTCGTCGAACTCGTCTAGTAAAGAAGCCAAATCAGTGTCGGGTTTAACCTCTGGCTGGGCTTTCTTCTTAGAAACCTTTACTTTAGGTTCTTCTATTTTTTCTTCAGACGGCTCTGCTTTAGGTTGGGCAGTTATCTGAGGAGTATCATCTTTTGGTTTGACAGAAAGAGTAATCAACCTAATGGTATCTGGGTTTTTCTGCGAGTCGATAGCCATACCAAGTTCTTCTTTCTCTAGCGGACGAATAGGTTTGAACACTAACTTTGGTGTGCTACTTGCAGTGTCAAAACGTAGTTCGGTTAGTACAGAAGCTAAAGGTGCTTTCTGTGTATTAAGAAGTTTGGCGTAAGTCTGAAGCCCCATTTTTTGCTTGTCATCTCCAAACACACTCGTAGCAGGTAAGGTAAGTTGATATACCTCGTTGCTACGTACTGTACCGTCTTGGTCTGCAAGCAACAGGGCAATCCGTTGCTGAAACCTACAAGCACGGCTCTCGCCCATACCAGAACCTTTGATATTCTGTGGGCAGTCAAAACAGGTGCCAGATTGTAGATTCTCAGATGGTACGTCTTCTGAGGGACGGCCTACACTCGTATCAGCAGACCAGCAAGTGGGCGCTACAGTTTGTCCTGCAACATAGGCATCGGCGTAATATGTACGTGACACCGGAGCAGACTTAACGATAACGACATTCAGAAATCTGTCTTCTAATTCCCCTATCTCTTGTCCGTTTACTACCTTACGGAACACACCGCCACGTATGCTCAAACGATTGATGCTACTTTGCGTGGCAACTATATTTGTTTCTGGCTCTAACTGTGCCAGCAGTTCTTTATAATCATCGGACATATCTTGAAACATAGTTATATTACTCATACAAACTCCTAGACATCATCGTCTACATTAAAATCTAACGCTAAATGGACTGGGGCAGATACTTCTACCCGCTCTTCTACTGCCGCTTCCTGCGCTTCAACATCGTCGTCCTTAGTAGCCTTTAGCGCGTCAAGCACCAAAGGGATGTTAAACCGATACGTACTACCCACTTTTATATAAGTGTGCTTTGGTATATGCCCACGATTAACCCAATCGCGTATGGTCGTACTTTTAACAGCAAGCACTTTGGCTAACTGATCTACCGGAACGTAGCTTTCTTCACTCATTTTTTCCTCCTAACAGTGATTGTATATTCGCTATCGCAATTAAGCCCCATCGGTAATAAGTCGGGGTTGTCTTCAAGAAACTGCTTCATGTTTCCCTGATGTATCCGCTTTTCCAGAAGCTCCGGAACAGAATGATCAAGGATAAACTTGTTCATAGACTCCCAATCGGAAGTCCAGTATTTTGATCTAGTTGAACGGTAAAACGTGCCAGACTCGGTGCGCACAGATTCCACGCCGTTTGCCTTACAGTGCTCTAGCAAAACAGCATCTAGCCTAGCCATCTTGTCTTTGAGGACTTGTTCTTCTTCGGCAAACTTCTGCGCAAGTTCCGCTTTTTTGTCACGGATTTTTACGTACACGCTGACAATACGGTCGAGATCAAGAGTAACTTCTTTAGACATCATCATTCTCCATTTATGTTTTTATAAGTTTTGGAATTATATGGACAGTTATGTCATGTTTCAAGCATTTCGTTATATAAATCTATTATTTTTCCATGTGCATCAATTCGTTGGTCTAACAACTTATAAATTCTTTCTTCAACCTTTGAGCCTTGAAGTTGCACCACAGTACAGGGGTGACGTTGCCCTGAACGGTGTACCCTAGCATTAGCTTGAGCGTAGGTTTCCAGTGAAGCTACCGGCCCCCACCATATGATAGTGTTAGCGGCGGTAAGTGTTACCCCATGCGCGGCGGCTTGAGGCTGTATCAGTAACACACGCGGGTTAGGGGTTTCCTGAAATTGCCTAAATATTTCTGTCCGTTTATTGACGTTTACGTCTCCCCTAATAATGTTTGTGGTTATCTTATCTTTCTCTAGTTTCTCCTGTAGCACATCTATGACATGTCTGAACGGCACAAACACAAGGATTTTTTGACTAGCCTCATCAATTACCTCTCGCAATACTTTGTATCGGTTCTTTATGTCAAACTCCACCGTATCTCCACTGTCGGCATACACCGCTCCACAAGATATTTGTAGTAGTTTGTTCATCATAACTGCCGCGTTCACCGCAGTAATGGATTCCCCAGCGGCAATAGCCATCATCTGTTTGCGTACAAGCTGGTAGAACTTATCTTGTTGGCTCGTAAGTTCCACCTCACGTTTTGTGTATGTCATTTCCGGTAGATCAAGACATTGCTCTTTGGTAAATCGGATAGCCGGTTGAAGAGCGTTGTAAACCGTTTCGGTAGCGCCGGGTTTAGGTATCCATTTAAATTGAGTAGCCCGGTACATGACCATATCGCGGAACGCCCCAAAGAATGGAGGCACACCTCTTGGATTAATAAGTTTGGCTAACCCATACGCATCTACCGGTGATTGTGCCGCAGGAGTACCGGTCATCATCCACAACCACATATCTGGACGTAGTACACTGTTAAGAACTTTCCAGCGCTTTGACTGCGCGTTCTTGTAGTGCGTAGCTTCATCCACAATAATCAGATCAAACCCAGCCATCTGAATATGATCTTTGACTATCTCCACACCATCGTAATTTATGATGACAAACTCCGCATCTCCCATAATTATCTGACGGCGCTTTTCTTTGTTTCCATACGCTATGTCTACGGTACGGTGCATGGCAAATTTAAAAAGATCAGTTCTCCATGCGGAATCCATAATCGACAACGGGGATATGATCAATGCCCGGTTTACAACACCCTCTTTCATTAAAAAATCTGCCGCCCATATAGCAGAACCTGTTTTGCCTGTGCCTTGTTCATTAAAACAAAACGCACGTTTGTGCATGGTTAAGAAAGAAGCAGTAGTTTTTTGGTGCTCAAACGGTTTGTGCATACCAGTCCATTGGTATCTACCTAAAATGGGTGAAGGGATATTTCGGATGTTCATGTTATGCAGGACGCGTGTCTCGTCTACGCCCCACTTAACTAACACGCTATCGTTGCTAACAAGTGTACTAGATGGTATGGCAGTGACAATTCTTAGGGGGTCACGTACCTTCAGAAGCAAACCTCTGTTGTCTACTACTTTCATCAAAACTCCGAGTTATTTTTTCTTCTTTTTATGACCGTTACGACTACGGTTCTTGCTCGATGATTCTATATAGTATCCATCCTTATTGGAACCACCTTTGCTTAATAATTTTCTATGACTAACATCTTTACCTTCGCGCTTGTCAGCTTTGCCGTTTTTGTTTTTGTCCACACCTTTTTTATCTATCGCACGCCTAGCACGTTGGCGTTCCATACGGTCTGCATGTTCACCACGTTCTTTCTGTTGTTGGTATTCTTTTTTGTAGGGTCGTTTCTTGTTTACGTAAGGCATTATTTTCTCCCGTTATGTGGACACTCTAGCACAACACAATGAGCACGGCATAAACCAGTAGGCTTTGCATTCCATACGTCGTTCTCGTAGGCTCTTTCCAACTTACCGTACTCACTTAACCATTTTTGCCACAAGTCTGGCTGTTGCTTGATCTCATAAGTATCTTTTATAAAGGCGTTGCATACAACAAATAACAACCCACCCTTAACTGTATGTATCTCTGGGAAGTGCTTGAATATAGCTAACGCCATAAGTTCAAGCTGTCCCTTATCTGCGTACTTCGCAGACTTGCCGGTCTTGTAGTCAATCACCCTAGCTATACCGGATTCTCTATCTAGTATGGCTAAATCTACTACACCTCTAAACCACACCTTGCCGTCGAAAAAACCACAAGGATCGAGATTAGAAGTAAGCCCCATTTTGTGTTCACACAGTTTCTCACCTTTCATATTCTTAAGTTTGTCTAACGCGTTTTTAGCGTAATCAAACCTAGGGTCTAACTCTTCCGCATCGCCTCTTACATACAACTCGGCGGCTGTGTGAAACTCGTTACCATAAAGTATGGCTTCGGTGTTAAAATCCTCTTCGTAATCTTTTGCTACTTTTAAGTGGTAATATTTCTTTGGACATTGATCGAACGTCTTTATGCTACTGAAAGACCATGCTGGTTTGGTGTCCATTTAATACACTCCCCGTAGTTTTTGCCGACTTCCACGTCACCACGGACTGGAAGCCCCTCGGCCCAATCCGGCGTATAACGCATACATGAGTCGATATAAGTAGCAACTTCATCTACTGTGTCGTCCCGCACACAGCATACCACAGAGTCGTGCACTGTTAATAGAACGCGGTAAGTTTTTGAAATCATTAGCATTTGCTCTGCCATAACACATCTAGCTATCGCTTGACAAACGTTTTCTATGACTTTCCCTCCGTATATTTTTACCCAACCTGCTCTGGTCTTGTAGCTGAACTGAACGCCTTTCTCATCGTCTTCTGCCTTTAACTTGTTATAGTACATCCGCAAGCCAGATGGGAGGCGTATCGCTGTTTCTGTCGGTATCACAGTAAGAACTCCGGGTTTGCCAAGGGGGTACTGCTCCCCCTGATACATACCCATGAGCGCATTTTGCGCTTGTCTCCATAGGCTCGTGACCGCATCGCTATTGTCTCGGTAGGCTTGAATAATTCGCTGGCACTCTAAATCTGAAACGTCCACCCCAAACGTCTTTAATTGGTCGCGGAACTTCTTGGCCCCCATACCATACCCAGCACCTAGAATGGTAGTCTTACCAATAAACCGTTCGTGATCAGAAACATCCTTCTCCTGCTTATTGTAGATGCGGGACGCCATGCGTCTGTAAACATCCTCACCTTTTTTGAAAGCCTCTACCAAATCGTTTTGACCTGCCAACCACGCAAGAACCCTAGCCTCTATCTGGGCAGAGTCGGCTTGAACTAACGTGTACCCTTCGGGGGCGACAATGCAAGACTTCAGCACTTTAGCATTACTACCACGGCTCGGTAGATTCTGTAGATTTACCTTATCGTAACCACCCCAACGTCCAGTATGCGCGGCATAATACTTGATTGGCACGGGCATTGCCTTGCCGCGCATCGCTATGTCTAAGAATCTTTCGGTGCGTGTTTCTTCCAACGTACTTTTAAGTCCTATCCTAGCGGCAACTAGCGCTTGTACTTTTGGGTCAGAATGTTCTTGTAGTTCTTTGAACGCCTCGTCGCTCTTGGCAAAAGCAAACGTCTCCTTACCGGTACGTAAACTTATTTTGGTAGGGGGGGTTAGTCCTAGCTGCTCCAGTGCCTTTGCGAATTTTTGATTTGACATCAATTCTTCTTTAGCAATGCCGCACTCTTCCAATAATTTTTCTTTCTGATCTTGTAAGTTATCGAGATGCGTTTCCAATCTAGTTACATCTAGTTCAAGAACTGGGTCAATAAACATACGTAAAGTCATGTCAATAACTTTTAGCTCTTTCTTCGGAAACTTACGCCTAGTCATAAGTATGTTAAACAAACTATACGTAATCTCTACATCATTGATACAGTAGTCGCCGTATGCGGAAAGGTCAGCATCAGAAAAGTCTAAGCGTTTCTTTCCTTCGGCCCTGATAACTTCGTCCCCTTTCTCGCCGATACTATACATTTCAGCCAACGCTTTAAGAGAACCCGAAACATCGACACCGTGGAGAGCGCGAGACATACTAAGAGTATCAAGAAACAACTTAGGATGAATATCGAAATGCCAACTGAGTACAGCACCGTCGAAAAGAGTGTTGTGAGCCAATACCGCAGAGTTCGCCCAGTCGTAGTTATCGTGTAAGTATTGTTTGAGCGCATTATATTCACCACTTAACCATTCGGTTTCCCCATCATTAACTTTGACCGCCAAACCAATAACTTCAAATTCAGGATGTCTAACATATTGTTCCGTAGTCAGCTTGGAAAACCCGATCTCTTTACTGTAAAACGTTTCAAAATCTATTGTTATTAAATTCATACGTAAACCCTTGTAATTAAATACTTCCCCCATGCGGCACAATTTTTTTCCCACTCTTGGCTGTCCACAGGGTACTCATGAAACCAATCACCGACTTCTACTTCGTCGTCTCGGTCAGTATCCCATACCTCCTCTTCTGTATCGTCAGCATAATTTATATAAGGCACGCAAAAACTCATAGTTCGGTCTGCGGGTAGCTTAATTACATCAGCCATAAAAGGATCACCAAACTCGTCTATGTTGTGGAATATATCGTCCCATGTACGCCCTTCAACAAATCCTACCCATGCTTTATCGCCTTCAGGTTTAAATCTAAACAGTACTCTCATGTCATTCTCCTTTTAC
>Ga0181591_10001347_pt1 | contig 20895 bp, 25 predicted proteins | sample 071ome_33_FD_133757 | JGI IMG/M metagenome (GOLD analysis project Ga0181591, IMG submission 133757) | Coastal salt marsh microbial communities from the Groves Creek Marsh, Skidaway Island, Georgia - 071412AT metaG (megahit assembly) | ecosystem: Environmental > Aquatic > Marine > Intertidal...
CCTGCACAGCAAGAAGAAGATACTGTGTTTTGGGAAATCTTTGACGAGTTTAAAGACTTTATTGGTACAAAGACTAACTGCACAATGATGCGACATCCGCAACTAGAAGCAGATGATTTGATTGCAGGTTGGGTACAGGCACATCCTGAAGACAACCATGTTATTATTTCAACTGACGGAGACTTTGCACAACTAATTGCACCTAACGTAAAGCAGTACAATGGCGTTAGCAATACTACAATCACACACGAAGGCTACTTTGACGACAAAGGCAAAGAAGTTATAGACAAGAAAACTAAACTGCCTAAGGAAGCACCTAATCCTGAATGGCTATTATTTGAAAAATGTATGCGAGGTGATACAAGTGACAATGTTTTCTCCGCTTATCCAGGCGTTCGAAAGAAAGGTACAAAGAATAAAGTTGGCTTACTTGAAGCATTTGATGATAAGTCCGCGAAAGGTTATAATTGGAATAACCTTATGTTACAGCGTTGGGTTGATCATAACGGTGTTGAGCACCGTGTTTTGGACGACTACAATCGCAATGTAACATTATGCGATTTATCTGCACAACCCGACGATGTAAAAGAGATAATTAATAACACTATTGCAGAAGTAGAACCTAAGGACATATCACAAGTAGGTATGCGTCTTATGAAGTTCTGTGCTAAATGGGATATGCAACGTATTGCAGATCAGGCAGCACAATATGCAGTTCCACTACAAGCGAGGTATCCTAAGTGAAAGTTAAAGCAAAAGAGATTTTAAAAAACAAGTTTTGGATTGTCGAGGGCGATGGTATTAATATTGGAACACTATCAATGAATGATGATCGTTTTTTGTTTAGTAGTTCAACTGGTACAAGATTTTTTGATAATGAAAAGCAATTAAAAAGAAATTTTGGTTCAGATTTAACATGGCAAAATTTAGAAATTACCGAAATTAGAGAAACACAAAAAGAAGTTCATAGTTTTCCTACAAGTTGTGTTCCTTTTAATTCTATGTATGACGTAAAAAGAAAGTTGCCTTTATTTACTAAAAGTGATAAATCAAAAAGTTTGTATTGTGCAGGATACTATGTTATTAAGTTTGACAAAGGTTGGGTCAAATCTTTCTGTCCAAAATTAATTACAGTTGAACGCTACGAAACTAGAGGCCCTTTCAAAACTGAGTTAGAAATGCGTCAGGAATTATCAAATGTCAATTCAATCTGATCCTTTAAATACTGCTCCTATTCAACAGTTTATTAACACTGTAAAAGGAGCAGATGCTAGTAGAGCAAAAGAAGTCAAACTTGACATTCAAACTGCAAAACGTTTAGCATTTACACTAGGCGAAGTAATGACTAGACTTGAAGGTAATTTAGAAGAATTGATTGCAAAACAAAACTCAGGCGAAGATGAAGTTATTCAAGTTCAAATAGGATCTACAAAGTCAGGTTGGTAGTTATATGGTCATATAACTTAAATTTGAGATAAATATATGCGTATATAATTTAAAGGAAAACGCATATGAGTAGGCCTAAACCGACCGTATTGTTAGAACATGTAGATAAAAAAACTTATAAATCCGAACAGGTCTTACAAGCAGAAGCCATTTGGGCAGTATTTTATCACGATGCCCCATTTAATTTGAAATCTGCAAATATGCTTACCAACTATCCCGGACCTAAGTATAAAAAGGTTTCTTTTTCAAATCCAGGACATGCACATAATCTAGCAAAGAAGCTAAATGATATGTTTAACTGTGAAGATTTTACAGTTGTTAAACTAACATCTGGCGAAAAAATACTTGAATGAACTGGAAAGAAACATATACAAAGGTCTTTCTAAAGCAAGCCGACAAAGCCATCAACGAGGCAACTATAAAAGAATTCTTGCCTATATGGTGGCAAAATACACGATCAAAAAACGAAGGCGGCTTGCGTCTAACTGACGAAGGTTTTAGGTTTGTAGTAGAAGAAATAAAACTACAAACCTATGACGTTCCTTATCCTCCAAATTTTGAATTTACTACCCAAGTAATAATATTTTTAGATAAATTTATAGATTGCCCATATTACTTAGGTAAAAAAGCTCTTATAGTAACTGACGAAAAGAAAGCATTAGAGCTGCATCTTTTTTCAGGAGACATCCGTAAATACGGATTAGTTAAAGCATTAAAGCGACAAAAAGATTAACTTTTTGGCAAAAAACTTCTTGACTTTTATTCTACAGGTGCTATACTATATACATAGTTAGAAATAACGCAATGGCACTTAAAAGAGGAATACATCATGGAATCACAAGTACTTCGTACAGTAAGCCCTAACAAGGCAAAGTTAAGCATTAAACGTGCTTTTAAGAAACAACGCCCATTGTTCTTATGGGGACCTCCAGGTATTGGTAAGTCAGATATCATTCACCAAATTGGTAATGAAATGGAGGCTCATGTAATTGACATCCGTTTGTCATTATGGGAGCCAACCGATATTAAAGGTATTCCATATTATGCCGCTAACGATAACAAAATGGTTTGGGCGGCGCCAGCAGAACTGCCAGATGCAGAAATGGCAGCAGAACATAAATGGATTATTTTGTTCTTAGACGAGATGAACTCGGCAGCGCCTGCGGTACAAGCGGCAGCATACCAGTTGATTCTTAACCGTCGTGTAGGACAGTACAAACTGCCAGACAACGTTCTTATTGTTGCGGCAGGTAACCGCGAAGCAGACAAAGGTGTTACTTATCGTATGCCTGCTCCGTTGGCAAACCGTTTTGTGCATTTGGAACTTGCAGTATCATTTGATGACTGGTTTGCTTGGGCAGTAGATAACAAGATTCACAATGATGTTGTAGGTTTTTTAACATTTAGCAAAAAAGACTTGTATGACTTTGATCCTAAGTCACCAAGTCGTTCATTTGCTACACCCCGTTCTTGGTCATTTGTTTCCGAACTTCTTGAGGATGACGATGACGAGAATACCACTACAGACCTAGTTAGTGGTGCAGTAGGCGAAGGCCTTGCAGTGAAGTTTATGGCTCACCGTAAGGTTGCGGCAAGTATGCCTAATCCAACTGATATTTTGGATGGCAAAGTAAAAGAGCTAAAGACTAAAGAAATCAGTGCCATGTATTCCTTAACAGTCTCACTCTGCTACGAACTAAAAGAGTCGTCAGACAGCGGCGACAAAAAGTTCGATAACAAGGTTAATAACTTCTTGCGTTTTGCAATGGATAACTTTGATACTGAACTAGTTGTAATGGGCATGAAACTTGCACTTACGCAATATGGATTGCCAATTGACCCAGACGAAGTGGAATGTTTTGATGAATTCCACAGCCGTTATGGCAAGTATATTACTGCCGCACAGTCAGCCTAAATAAATGAGTTTGGACGTTCTCAATAAAAACGTCCATTTTCTCTTGACATTTACTGTAAATAATGTATAATATATACATAACAGTTAGAAGGATGGCACTATGAGCGTAGCGGGTACAAAACTTTGGCAACCTAACCCAGACATTACTCCAGAAGAATTAGAAGAAATGCGTGTAGATGTATTTGACCGCATTATTGTTGCACGGGTAGGTTTGCTACTCCGTCATCCATTCTTTGGTAATATGGCAACTCGTTTGCGTATTAAGGCAGCGGATGAATGGTTGCCTACTGCGGCAGTAGATGGTCGCAACTTATATTTTAACACACAATTTTTTAACGCAATGTCAAACAAAGAAATTGAGTTTGTTATTGCACACGAGATTTTGCACTGCGTTTTTGATCACTTAGGACGCAGAGAAGATCGAGATCCTATTCTACACAATATTGCATCAGATTATATTGTTAATAATTTACTAGTTCGTGATCGAATTGGTGAAAAACCTAAAATTGTTGATTGCTACCAAGATTTTAAATACGATGGTTGGACATCTGAAGAAGTCTATGATGAATTGTTTAAAGAAGCAGAAAAGAATGGTAAAGAACTAATTGAAGCATTAGGAGAATTATTAGATGAACACCTTGATGCAGAAGGTGATTCGTCAGACGATAATGATGCAAATGGTAATGGTCCAGACGGTAACGTATCTAAGAAAAAACCTAAGTATTCAAAAGAAGATCTAAAAAAGATCAAAGACGAAATTAAAGAAGGTATGATGCAGGCGGCACAGGCCGCAGGTGCTGGTAACACTCCGGGTGAAGTTGCTCGCATGATTAAAGAGCTTACTGAGCCTAAGATGAACTGGAGAGAACTGTTAAGACAGCAAATTCAAAGTACAATCCGTAACGATTATACATTTAGTCGTCCGTCACGTAAAGGTTGGCATAGCGGTGCTATACTGCCTGGAATGAACTACATGGATACAATTGATATTGCTATTGCATTGGATATGTCAGGTTCAATTGGTGACGATCAAGCCAAAGATTTCTTAGGCGAAATCAAAGGCATCATGGATCAATTTAAAGACTACAAAATTAAATTATGGTGCTTTGACACTGAAGTTTATAACGAACAAGACTTTAGTGCAGACGGCGGCGACGATTTATTAGATTATGAAATCTTTGGCGGTGGTGGTACCAACTTTGACACTAATTGGGAATACATGAAAGAAAACGATATTACTCCTAAAAAGTTTATTATGTTCACGGATGGGTATCCGTGGGGTAGCTGGGGTGATGAAAGTTACTGCGATACTGTATTTCTAATTCACAGTAATGCTGATAAAAAATTACAAGCACCATTTGGATTGACTGCACATTACGATGACGTTGCTTAAACTAAAAGAACCAAATGCATTAAATTTCTTTGGCATAAGGAAGTTAAAGATGCTTCCACCTCATTTTGAATATGCGTCTTTTCCTTTAAGTTATAACTTAGAAAGAAGCATTGAAAAATGGATAGTCGATAATCTAAAAGGCAGATATTACATTGGTAGAGATATTGGTGTAAAGTCTGACGAAGGCATTGAAGTAGTAATTAAAGTAGGTTTTGAAACAGCAAGAGAGCTAAGTTATTTCAATTTAGCTTGCCCACTTTTAAAGTATCATTAAATAAAGTGCGCATATATATAGTATAGGAGATTAATATGAGCGATAAAGAACAACAAGCAGAAGTAACTGAAAAAGTTGCAGAGGCACCCGAACAGCCACAAGGCCCTGATTTAACAGTACAAGATTTAGGTCAATTGCGTTCTGTAATTGATGTTGCAAGTCAGCGTGGTGCATTCAAGCCGAACGAAATGGTAACTGTTGGTAGCATTTATAATAAATTAGATGCATTTTTAAATGCTGTACAATCTCAGCAACAAGGGGCTTCCCAAGGAGACAAATAATGGCTTTAAAACACGTAGGTAGAATTAAAAGAAATCAAAGAAAAGTAATTGTAGCATACAGAACTGTTCCTAACGAACCAGAAAACTGTATTGTAGTTACAACTGAAAATCTCGAAGCTGATTCACACGACAGTCTTATGAAATTAGTTGAGTCTGATGCAGGACAACATGCTAACGAACTTGCAGAAGCAATGGCTCGTGCAAGACTGCCCGATGGTAGAATTATGTTGTCTGCATTTCATACTACAGGAAAAATGATTAAACTATCTACTGCTGAAGTAGAAATGACTCCTGACAGACATACAACAATTATGTTGGATGAACTTAACAAGGTAATTGCAGATCAAAAAGGTGTTACTTTAGAAGAATTATCTTTGCAAGCACCTGCTTCTACAGAAACTCCTACTGAAGCACCAGCTACAGCAGAAACAGAAGTAGAAACACTAGCAACTGCACAAACAATTCCTGCACCAAATGACGGAGTGCTGTCCGATGAAGATCTAGCAGCTCAATATCGTTCGCAAGCAGATGCATTATTTAAGGAAGCAAAATCCTTAAGAGAACAAGCAGAGGCGCTTGTTCCTACAAAGAAAAGAGCAAAGAAACCCGAAAGTGCCTAAAAACAACTTGCCCAAGCATGTAGTAGATGTTTGGCCTGAGGTTTTAAAAGACGTCGATGTTCAAGTTGTTCCTTTGGAATATTTGCATAGTGTCCGGGTAACTTTTCACGATGGAAAAGTTTGGGAAATAGACGTAGAAAAATCTAAGGCCAAAACAGATCTAAACATAGAACAATCATTAGAAGAACTATTCGCAGAGTACGAAGATGCTATTGCGAACGTTGATTTTAGGCTTGACACCGAACGTGTTAAGCAAGACATAACAAAAAGAACACATCAGTTTATGAAGAAACGAAAATAGATATTCTGGAAAAAGACATAAATACATATAGATAACGTTATTCCAGGAGTTACATAAATGGCCTTAAGATTAAGACGCGGTACAGAAGCAGATCGACTTTTGATTACCCCACTACAAGGGGAACTAATCTATGCCACCGATTCGGCAAAATTATATATCGGTGACGGTACAACAGTAGGTGGTAATGGGTTAGGCGACCTAGAAAGTGATACATCTCCAGCACTAGGCGCAGATTTAGATTTAAACACACATAATATTACAGGCACAGGTAATATTAACATTAATGGTACTATTACTGCTACAGGTAATATTAACTTAGGTGATGCAAGTGATGACCAAGTTAGCATTACTGGTGCTATAACAAGTAACTTAACACCAAATCAAGACAGTGCATACAACTTAGGTACTCCTAGTGTAAGATGGAATAACGGCTTTTTCACTGGATTACAAGTAGATGGCCAAATTGATGCAGTTGCGTATAATGGTGATATAGTTGCAGATGATAGTTCGTTAGTGTTTGATGCTTCTGCTAACACACTTACTTCTGGTACAGTTACAGGCGATCTTGTTCATGCAGGTACTACAACTAGCGAAGGTAGATTACGTTCATATAGTCAAAGCGAAGGATATTCTGCATTAGAAATAAACTCATATCATGACGACACTTTAGCTGTAATAGGTCAAGGTGTAAGATATAGAGGTACTGCGGCAGCACCTTCTGCTGTACAAAACGAAGATCAACTTTTTGCATTAACATTTAGTGGATATGACGGAACAACAGTAACTAGTGCTGCTAGTATTGTAGGAACAGTAGGTGCAACTGGTGCAATTAGTGCAGGTGCAGTTCCAGGAAAATTAGCATTTTTAGTAAGAAATGCATCAGGTGCAATAGTAACACCTATGGCAATTGATGAAACATCTACAACAAATTTTGTAGGGGAAACAGTCCATCAAAATGCAGATGCTACCTTTAAAGCAGCTTCTGCTATTACAGCAAGTAAGATTATGGACTTACAAAGAACACGTGGAACAATTGAAAGTCCAACAGTAATTAATACCAATGACCATGTTTATACATTAAGATGGCAAGCCTATGACGGCTCTGCATATACTACAGCAGCACAAATACGTAGTGAAGCAGAAGGTACAATTTCATCCGGTGTTGTTCCAGGTAGAATGAGATTCATGCTTGCTGACGACACAGGCAGCATTGGTAGTGCAGTAATATTAAGTGGTGCTAATAGAACAGCAACATTTAACGGTGATTTAATTGCTAATCAAACATTAACTGTTGCAGGAGATGCAACATTTGAAAATGTTGTTATTTCACAAAACAATATCAAATCTGCAGATTCTAACAGTAACTTAAGACTTAGTGGTGCGGGAACAGGAACAGTTGAACTAGATGTTCCAACACAAACCACAGTAGGTGCAGCAGGCGGTGCAGATGCTCTACCAGCAAATCCAACTACATACTTTAAAATTAATGTAGGCGGTACTGAGTATGTAATTCCTGCATTTGCAGTTTCTTAAAAAATATCTTGACAATACCATGGCTATATAGTATAATATAGCTATGGATAACTTCATCATTATAAATGCACCTTTCGGTGCTAGAGGACATCAGTTAGGCAGGCTACTTTGTTCTTGCGATAATGTTCTATGGTATGATCATTTTAAAAACGGTTCTCAGCCGTGGCTTCCTAGTTTTGGGTTAGGTAAAACATTTTCCAAATATCATTTTACTAGAAGGTTTGAAGGTGCTTACGGATTAGGCACTGACGAACATACTGTTCCGCCTGTACTAGAAAGAGCAGCAGCTACTGGTTCAGAACAAAGGCCTGTAGAATTACTAAAAGATTGGGCCAACAAAGTTTATCCAAATAAGTTAGTATTAGTATTACATGATCATTTGGATGTAACTAAAAGTCTTTTTCAAAATGCAAAGCATATAATAATTAGGCCAGATAATATTGATGATGTTGTTGCTAGACTAGATAAAGTAGGTGCAGACTATCGATGGGGTAAAAATCCTATACAAACATTACGTGAAGCATATACTAAAGACAACAAGACATTTGAAGAAAATATAAAACTAGTAATACAAGAAACTGTAGCAAGTTATGACCAAGCATCAGAAAACGATATTGTAATCGAATCTATAGATGATATAATCGATATAGATAATTTTATTAAAGTTTGTGATAAATTTGATTTAACAATAAATTATGATAACTTTAATAAAGTTGTTGATTTTGTAACCAAAGATAAAGCAAAACCGTTATACGAAGTAAGACAACTTCATAATAAAGATGTTCCTTTAATAGATACATTTCTAAATAAATGTTGTGATTTAGGATTTAAAAATAATACATCTCTTGATACTATAAAATTTGATTGGTGTATTAAAGAAGGTGGAAGTTGGTGGGGTGTATTTAAAAAGAATGATCTTATTTCAATGAGTGGAATGCATCCTTTTAAAGACGGTTATAGAGTTTTATTTAGAGGCGCCCAGATAGAGAAACGTGCTGTAAAAGGACTTAATAGATATCAATTCCAAAGTTGGGGCATGTGGAAAGAACTACCTATGCAAATTGAATGGGCACGGTGGCAAGGTAAAGATAAAATCTATATCACCACAAATGTATCTAATGACGCAAGTGGAAAAATGAATAGAATACACAAAGCATTTTCTGCTTTACATAAAGCCGGTGTAGTTGATTACTTAGGCGATGAAGAAATATTTTTTACACACCAGAGCGTTTGGCGTGTAAATATACAAAAATACTTTGAGGTAAGAAAAATATATGAAGGTTAGTATTATAGGTGGCGGAACCAGCGGTTGGTGGTGTGCAGGCTATCTAAGAAAAAATCATCCAGATATAGAAATAACACTAATAGAATCGCCTAATATACCTACTGTGGGTGTAGGCGAAAGCACAATGCCAAACGTTAAGGCATTCTTTGACGAATTAGAAATAAATGAAAAAGACTGGATGGATTCATGTAGTGCTGTAAGAAAACAAGGCAACATGAAATACAATTTTAAAGAACCAAATGACCCTCCTTATAACTTTATGTTTGTTCATAGTGGTTTCGACGAATGGTTTGAAAAATACAAAAACAAAGAATTAGATAAATTTAGTGCTTACGATTTATACAATCCAGACGACTGGCGTGGCTACGGGTATCACATAGATGCTGCTCAAGCCTGGCAAATTGTTAAAGAGCATACTGCTAATGTAACGCATATATTAGAAGAAGTTGATCCTAATAATTTACCTGAAGCAGACCTTTATATTGACTGCACAGGATTACGTAGGGCAATTATTCCAAATAAAACATTGCACACTTATAAAGATACACTTGTTAATAGATGTATAGTAAGACGTATAGAAGAAGAAACTAAACCGTATTCAGAAACAAAAGGCAGAGATTATGGTTGGGAATTCAATGTTTATTTAAGTGATAAAAGAGTTGGTTGTGGTTATGTTTTCAATGACAACATGATAAGTGTTGAAGAAGCAAAACAAGAATATATGAAGCACAACGGCCATAGAAAATTTTTATCTGACTTTAGAGACCTTAAATGGACTCCTGGTAGATTAGAAAACAGTTGGCAAGGTAATATTGTAGCGGTAGGACTTAGTAGCGGCTTTGTAGAGCCTATGGAAGCAAATGGATTAAGTTTGTTAGTGCATCAAATTAGAACACTGTCCAGAGTAATTAAACATCCTAACCGCGAAAGAATATATAATAAAGCAGTAGCAAAAGTACATGATCAAGTGGCTGATTTTATTTGGCATCATTATGCATGTACATCAAGAAATGAAACACCGTTTTGGCAGCACTACGCAGACTTAGATGGTGAAACAACATTATGGGAAAGGATAGAACACAACACTAATTTGGAACAAAACTTGTATCCATCTTATGTGTATGCATACCTAGCAATATACTATGACTTGGTTTAATTTTAAACATTTAAAAGAAGCAAAATCCAAAGCTGGTCGCGATGACGCTGGTTATTGGTGGCACTTTGCTTTAGCTATTAAAGAATTCCTTTTCCTATTTTTTGTTTGCATTGGCAGTCTTATTCACGCATTTTTTCCGTGGGTACTAGATTTTAAATTACTAGAATGGAGAATTAATAGACTAAAAATGCTTAAAAAGCAACTACCAGATGATCCACAACTAAAAAAGGTGCATTTCGATGACTGATGTTTTAGATTTAATTGCATATAAAAATGGCGAATACTTGCCTTTAAAAGACATTGGGCCTAGTATTTTAGACTTTGGTTTTATCCATTGTGATGCTACGTATGATGTAATGCCTGTGTATAACGGCAAAGCGTTTTGTTATGAACGACATTTACAACGATTTCGTAATAGTGCAGAAAGATATGGACTTACTATACCTGATGTAGATCCTTTAGAAATTATTAAAGAACTAGCAAAACGTAATCCAATTGAAAATGCATTTGTGTGGTTTATAATTTGGAGAGGATTTCCTCCTAGTGGCAATCCTAGAGACATTGATAATTGTCCAATAAACTTTGCAATGTATATCAAACCTAGTTACCCACTGTCAGTTAAAGGTAAAGAAAATGTTAAAGTTTATATAGACAAAAAATCGTTTAGAGTAAATGATTTATATTTTGGTCAAGAATACAAAAACATGAGTTGGATTGATCTAACACTTGCACAACGACAAGTACCTGAAGGTTATGACACTTGCGTACTAGTAGATGATCAAGGTTATATAACAGAAGGGCCAGGCTTTAATGTTGCATTTGTAAAAGAAGGATTAATTTTTACACCTAAAAAGAATTGCCTTCAAGGTATAACTATGAGTGTAGTTGAAGACATAGCGAAAGAAAACAATATACGATTTTCACGTATTAACTTAAGAGCATCTGACTGGAACAAAATGGATGAAATATTTTTAACAAGCTCTAGCGGCGGAATAACTCCAGTGACAGGTGGCCCAGTAACAGATTTACTTATTCAAAAATACGAGGAAAAGAAAATCGAATATGGAACTGAACTTTAATAAAATTCTAAAAGAAGGTTGTAAAATCAGTAGTAGTGGTACTACTGGCGATCCAAAACAGATTTTTAGAACTCCAGACAATTTAAAGGCATGCAACGAAGTAGCCATAGATTGCCAAAAAATAACTAAAAATAGTAGTATATACACTTGCACAAGAATGACACATGCAGGCGGATTGCTACTTCAAAGTTTGCCTGCATATACACTAGGTTGCGATATAACTATAGAAAAGTTTAACGCATTTAGCTTTTTAAAGCGTTTTAAGGGTCATACACACACGTTTTTGTCTCCAGCTATGTGTGAAGCAGTCATGAACACTAAGGGCTTTATACAAGCAGATTTTACGGGTAAAATTATTGCTATGGGCAGCGATCCAATACCATGGAATCATATTTATGAATTTGTTTCAAAAGGCGCAACTGTAATTGCAAATTGGGGGATGAGCGAAATAGGTCCATGTACAATTAATACTACATTTACTAACAAAGATCAAATTGATAGATATTTTGAATATGCTCCAAAAGATACTACAATCTTAGGAGATACATTTTACTGTGATGCTAAAGTAGAAAATAATAAACTGTTTGTAAAAGGTCCTACTTGCATTTATGAAGATTGGTTTGAAACTGGTGACTTAGTTGAACAAAAGTTTATGAGGCCTCAGCTTCGATGGAATCCACTGTTGTACTATCAAGGACGCAAAACATCATAGAATAACTATCTTCAAATGTTTCGTAAGGTAATCCGTCTTCGCCTATCGATCTTTTATTAAAAGGTAACCACTTTAAGTTTTTTTCTTCTATAAATTTTTCTATAGAACTTTTAGTTTCTAAATGGATATCGTATATAAATTCCATTTGTTCAGTTGTAAAAGTATTAGTATCTTGAACACGTTGTAATATTTGTGGCAACGAAGAAAATGCATCATTCACATGTTTTAAAAAAATATGTTTTGCATTTGGATATGCTTCTACAATTTCTTTAGAATATCTGCTACAACCAAATCCTGTTAAAACACCAACTTCATACTCTTGCGCCATAGTGTAACAGTGAGCGGCTCTTTCTAATACATGATCTAATGTTACAACTTTATCAATGCCGCCATAAAGTTCAGCTGCGTCTAAGGATCCTATAAACTCTGCTAATATTTCAACACCTTTTTCTTTATTGGTTTTTACAATATTAGAATATATTTTACCTTTACCACTTGATAAAGATCCATGTATAAAAATTATTTCAGACATTTTTTCTCCACCACCAAACTAATCGGTGTCCTCTAACTGTACCTTTGTTGTCTTTAGTTTCTTCAACAAACGGTCCTTTTTCTACTGTTAAGTTGTATTTTGTACTTAGTGTTTCGATGTCTTTTTCCGACCAGTAGTATCTAAATAAAGACGGTTTATTTCCCAAAGGACCTAACACAACTTGATCCTTTAATACACGCATTATTATATATCCAGTAGGCTTAAGCCAGGATACAATTTTTTCTACATCTTCATATACTTCTTCTTTAGAACCAAATTGAATACTCCCTAGTGCTAATATAACATCTGCAGATTCTTTATCAAATTTGGCATCTTGAATGCTGGACACAAAATCAGCATTTGGAAAATCTACAACATCAAACCCTACTAGATTTTTTATTTTATTTTTAAACTGATTGTGTCCGCATCCTGCATCAATAACTAAATTAGGATTAGACTTATTAATATCTTCTATAAGATTTTCGCCAGCAATAATATAATTAGATCTTGTTCTCCATAAATTAGGATCAAAGACCTGCTGTAAATGTTCTAATTTCGCTTTTTGCATGTAAGAGTATTTAGCATCCATAAATACTGCATGGAAGAGATTAAGAACGCAATCGATAAACTTGAGATATCGAGAAATAAACCCGCAAAAAGAATCTTCAAAGAACCTAATACTGTTACACAATGGTGTGGTAAAGACAATGAAGAAAATAGTATTTACGAAGAGGGAAAGCGAGCTAGAGATCCTTTTACCAATCACATACCACAAAGTCCTAATGCTCCTAAAGATGTTACCTATCGTTGGAATAGTTTAGGGCTAAGAGGTCCTGAACCGGATTATAATGCAGAAGTTAGACTACTTGCTGCTGGCGGAAGTATAGGTCAAGCAACTGGTGTAAAGGAAGAAGATGGCTTCGTTGCGCGAATTGCAGAAAAATTAAATGCGTCATATATAAACATAGGAGATGCAGATTCTATAACAGATCTTATTGCGCCTCTTATAAAATTTAAAGACTTTAATCCTACCCATGTATTAATCAGTGATACACGATTTTTTCAAAACTATGGTTGGGCAATGATTGATATCTACAAATTAAAACAAGTAGAAAATTTATCAGTCTATAAAGAAATCTTTAATGATACAGATGTATCAACACTTGTGATGTTTGATTATTTCCTTAAAGGATTATTTCCAAATGCTAAACTGATACTAGCATATTGCGAACGCAGAGCCTGGAGAACTGTTGTTCCTGAACAATTTCATAATTTAATTACTGTGCCATATCCTAAAGATATGGTAGTTGATTTAGCAAGAGATCAAACCCATCCAGGTCCAGAGTCTCATAAAATACTTACTGATTTAATTTACAAATCAATTACGTGATCTTTAGATCCGTTTTCTAAAAGCCATTCGAATTTTTCATTCATAAAGCCTGTTGCTTGTAAAGTGATACGCGGAGTATATCCAAAGTTTGCGGTACCATGTGGCATGTTTGTCCAGTCATAAACTATACATTCTCCTGCATCATATCCTTGATAATAGGTATTTCCAAACTGCCATACATGTCCATAATCCCAATCTGTTAATGCTATAAGCACTCTACGTAACTTTAAAGGATTCTTATCAGCTCCTGCATCAAGCCAACGCTTACGCCAATGAGGGCGAGCATAGCGCATTTGTTGATCAATATGCATAGGAGTAACTTGACCTAATTTTTGTATATGAACACGCACTGTATGAACGTCATACATACCTATTTCTTCTAACATTTTATAGAAAACTTGGTAGTCAGGATCTTCATCTTTGAACCATTCTTCTTGACCATCCATTCGTGGCTTTAATGACCAAAGACTATCGTGGTACATACAACTAACATCTTCTTTACCACTAGCACGTTTTACGTCTAGTAGTTCTCCGTCGTGTAGGCTTTTGTCTTGAAAGCTCTGTCCTCTTTTACGATAGTTGCCAATGGTATGTTCTTTACCTTTGTTTAATGCACGTTTAATACCTGCGTCCCAGTCTCCATTAAACTTGCAAATAACTTTATAAGTTTCTTCGTTTGGATCTGCTTTAGGATCAAAATGCCATTTAGATCTAAGTTTGTTGTGTTCCCATCTACTAGGAATGCCATCTACTGTGTATGGATTAATCCCTGCTTCTTGGTGTCGCTTTAATTGATCGTCTGAATAGATGTCGTCTGTGTAATCAGTATCATCAATTTGTTTGCCTTTAATTTCGTCAGGTATTTCTTTAGGAATTAAATCTTGTATCTTTTCTCCAGTGTCATAGTTTATGTCTTTAGTATCTTTTAAAGTAGAAGTTAAATCTACATATTGTTCAGCTTTTTTAGTCATCTATTTCCTCAAAATTATATTCTGCAACTAACACATCATAGTTCCAATATTTTTCATTGTGTTTCTTACTGCATTCTAAACTCTCTATATACAGCTCTAATTCAGGAGTACTTTTTTCTATTCCCCATCTGTCTTTCCAGTATTTGCTTCTTACAAGATCAACTGGCAAATTATTTTCTGTAATAAATCTTTTTGATGACTGACTTTCTCTATGAACTTCTTTTGTAAATTTTTCTGCATTTTGATAATAAGGATTATAATCTGGATAAGTTATACCTTTGAACCCATCTCCTGCGCCAGCAGTAAGCCATCCATGCACACACTGATGCTCTGGACGCAATACAATCATAATCTTAGAAGTTGGAAAGTTTTCTTTAATCCAATCTAAGTTTAATGCAAACTGATGACATTTAATTATGCGATACTTGTCCCAAGTCTTGTCTTCATATGCTGCATCTATCTCAGCAAGTACTTGTTCTTTAGATAATTTATTAATTTCATGGAATTGATTTCCAAACTCAAAGCCTGGTCCCCAATATGCTCCTTGATGTGCTACTGGCGGGTTAGGATGTTGATAATATCTGTCTGCTCTGTAGTCACTAGTATTAATTGGACAAATTTTATTGTGTGTCAATACGTGTGCTGTTGCACTCCATTTACTACCTGGAGCACCTGTAAAAAATATTAGTTTGCTTTCATCTACCATGACTACCTCTACGGGTTTATTTTGTGTGTAAATACTTATATATTTTTTAACCCCCAGGAACTCTTAATGGCGCAAATATTATTATTCACGGAAACTAACACTATGGGCTACGGAAAAAGTGCTGGTGCATATAGGATAGCAAGTGAATTAAGAAGTCACGGATATACTGTGCAAGTAATAGACAATTATACCAGATGGGGTAAAGGTGTTTTAAAACAAATGATTGCAAAGTTTGTTTCTAATGAAACACTTTGGATGGGATTTAGTACAACCTTCACCGACAAACGAGAAGGTAGAATGAAGATGCAACATGTACAAAGAGACATTGTTAATAAGATGGGCAGGGAAGATATTGAACAAATTTTTGAATTTGCTAAGTCAATTAATCCTAAATTAAAAATAGTAGTCGGTGGAGTATATGCACACTTTTTAGAAAAATATGATTGTATAGATTACATTATAAGTGGGCAAGGCGAAACCTCTATTATAAAATTAACACAAGCATTAGCTCAAGGTAAAGACTTTCCTAGACACTCTAATGACAAAATGTTCCCTTATGATAATTTTATTACAAGTACAATTGATTGGCACGAGAATGATTGTGTTATGCCTGGAGAACATTTACCTATAGAAATTGCAAGAGGCTGTATATTTAAATGTAAGTATTGCGATTTCGATCTTAACGGTAAAAAGCCAGGAGATTATATTAAAAATGAAGAAGTTCTAAAAAAAGAACTATTACGCAATCATGAATTATACCAACCTAATGGTTATCTTGTAAGTGACGACACACTTAATGATAGTCCCCAAAAGGTTGAAATGATACATCGTGCATTTACAAGTGTTCCTAAAGATTTAATTAACAGTGCGTATGGACGTATTGATCTTTTAATAAGACATCCTCGAACCTTAGACCTACTGTACGAAGCAGGCTTTAGAAGTTTCTTTTTTGGTATCGAAACATTCAGTCATAAGGCTGCAAAGTTTGTAGGCAAAGGTATGCACCCTGACGAAGTCAAGCGTGGGCTGGAATGGATTAAGAAAACGTATCCCGACATACTTATAAGTGCAGGTATTATATACGGACTGCCCGGCGAAACACTAGAAGAAATGCGGGCCACTAACGAGTATTTAAAATCTAGTCCTATAGATCATACTGCGCCTACAGTTTTTATGTTAAGTAGTGCAAGCATTATTGGTTCTAATCCAGAAAAATTTGGATACACTAAAGGCAATAATATTCGTGAATGGAAACGCGACGATGGTGTAACTTCAGAACAATGCGATCAAATAGTTATGGATGCTTACGACACATGGTTGCGTAAGAAAAACAGAATAAGTTGGGTGTTTGCAAACAGAGTTTTAAATTGTGGTTACACCCTAGAAGACTGTCATAATCTATCTATGGAGGACCATAACTTAGAAGAAATAAAACTTCGAGCTAGAACACTTAAACAAAACTATAGAGATCAAATACTTGGTTTATAAAATTCAAAGTATAAGCGATCGCCATTATCTTTCTTGAATTTTTCTAATTCTAGTCCGTGTGTTTTAGCAAGATCATATGCTACTTCAAATGTCCAAGGGAAAATATCTACATAAGGTCCTTTAGGCCACAAATGCCCTGGATTAGCTCTAAAGTACATTCTGCCGCCAGGCATGAGCAGTTCATTTAGTTTATTAAACCTTGTATATATGTCGTTTTTGTCACCAAAGTTTAAACTACCGAATACAATTATATGGTCATATGTTTCAGGTTCCACGGCAAACTCAAGTATATCTACCATGTAGTCTGCACTGTTATTATATGGATCAATACCTACTAGGTTGTTTATGCGACCTTTGAAAGGATTATAACCACAACCAAAGTCTAGAACTGCTTTAGGTTCCTGATTGTTTATTAGATCAACCAGTCCCCATCCGCTGTATTGATATTTGTCAGTTTCTGGTTGCCAGACTTCTCCGAAAAATCTATTCATATACTTTGTATCTAGTCTAGCAACAACTTCTTCTACAGTACCAGTTAGATCAACATTATCAAATTGAAGTTCTTCACACACTGCATCTGAAAATTTACGCTGTCTAGCTGGAGTAAAGGGCAAGAGATCGATACGTGTTTTTTCGTTGATGGAGTCTCGAATTTCGTCATACTTGGATAAATTAAACGCTATGTCTAAATTTTTTCGTATCATTTTATAAATTCGTGTATTCATTACTTTTTTCTCCAATCTGATAAATAATTTTGTTGAAAGTTAAAATTTTTACCACTTTCGCAAAATTTTTTTTGTCTCTTGCATAATTAATTATGCAAAAGATACAAGCAAAGGTTAAAGAAATGGCAGAGATACTAGCACTACTCACGGGAACACTATATGGACTAGCAATAGGTATTATACCCGGAGCAGGTGCAACAACAGGATTAATATTCCTGTTTCCATTTATGACAATGTTTCCAGACCCATATCTAGCAGTTATTTTTGTTATGGCTGTTGTAGCAGCAAGCACAACTGGTGATACATACACAGGAGTACTACTGGGCATACCTGGTGCAAACTCAGCAGCCGCTACAATGGTAGATGGCTTTCCACTAGCACTACAAGGTAAAGCAACATATGCTATTAGTGCCGCGGTAACAACTTCAACAGTAAATGGACTGTTATGGGGTGCATTAGTTTTCTTCTTGTTGCCATATTACACAGAATTAATAATGATTTTCGGTGTTCCAGAGCTATGGGCATTCACAGTATTAGCACTTGCCACAGTGACCTTTGTAAGCAACAAATGGTGGTTTAGAGGATTACTTGCACTAGCATTTGGTACCTTTGTAGGTATGATAGGTGTGGATCCAAACACCAATGCTGATCGCTGGACAGGTGGATGGGAATACCTTGGTGCAGGTGTGCAACTGCTACCAGTGGTTGCAGGATTATTTGCAATACCTGAGCTGTTTTCAGGACTTTTAGAAAGACGTAGTACAGCACATCCTGATATTGCAAACGGAACTCAAACTAAAGACGGTATGCTTGCTGTTTGGCACAACAAATGGTTAGCACTAAGAGGAGGATTTGTAGGTGCATTTATTGGTGTTTTGCCCGGGCTGGGCGGTGCTATGGCAGATTGGATTGCGTATGGTCAAGCGGTTGCAACAACTCCGAATGCCAATCCTCCAATGGGCAAAGGAAACATTAGAGGCGTGATCGGGCCCGAAGGTGCCAATAATGCTCAAAAAGCAACATCGATGATTCCAACCGTATTGTTTGGTATTCCAGGAGCACCGTTTGCTGCTATCATTATTGGATTGTTTGCTTACTTGGATTTTGAATTGGGTACTATTGATCTAGCAATGGACACCAAGTTCTTTGACAGTATGCTATACGGATTCATGCTTGCTACAGTGCTTGTAGGCGCCCTGTGCTTGCTTGTAACACGCTATATTGCAAAGATAGCACAAGTACCCTACGGATACTACTTTCCGTTGTTGCTGGGCTTTATAGTGCTTGCTTGTATGCAATATACAGGCGGATGGGAAGATTTAGCCATACTTATTCTATGTTCAATAGTTGGAGTTTTGGCAAAAGAGTATAAGTTTTCAAGACCTGCTATGCTTTTTGGATTTATCCTAGCAGACAGGATTGAGGCTTTAACAGTACAAATGTTTGGTTTGTACAATTTTGATAAGTTAATTGATCGTCCAATTTTTTGGACATTGATTGTTCTTATCGTAGCAGTACTAGTTTGGGGAATAACCAAACGCAGTAAATTAGAATATGCGTAATAAGGAGAAAATTATGAAACGCTTTTTAACAACATTAGCATTAGCAGTAGGTATCAGTACCGCTGCACTTGCAGATTATACATTTGTTGTTCCTCAGAAACCAGGTGCTGGTACAACTGTATGGACAGAAATTGTAGCAAAAGAACTAGAACCGTTCTTAGGTGAAAAAATTAACATCAAATTAATTCCAGGAGCACGTGATATTCCTGGCTTTAACGAGTTCCACAACGAACTACGCTTTGATGATAAAACTGTTATGGTATCACATGGTGGTAACGGTGTATCATTCTTGCAAGAAGAAGTTGATTACGATTACCGTCAATATGACAGCGTAGGTTTGATGAACTTGAACATTATTGCAGGCAAGCGTAAAGGTGCGGATATGAGCAAGCCTAGTTTTGCTGCTGGTAGTGGCATGGTTCCAGAAGCATTTGCATTTACAATGCTAACTTGCGGCCCTAATAAAACTACAGATGAATATGTTGCTTGTTTCAAAGAAAACGTTACTTGGGTTAAAGGCATGAGTGGTGCAGAGCGCAGATTAGCATTTAAGCGAGGTGAGCTAAACGGCACTAGAGAAAATCCAGCTGCATATAAAAAACATGTAGAGTCAGATGATAATGCAGAACTTTGGTTCCATCATGGTATTCTGCAAGCAGACGGTAGTCATGCAGATGATCCTAATTATCCAGGCTTCCAGTTTGAAAAATTGTTTGAACAAAAGTATGGTGTTAAACCAAGCGGTGATTTTTACAATGCTTACAAGTTAGTTAAATCATTCCGAGACGGTATGCAAAAAGCACTATGGGTTAATAAAAATAATCCTAACAGGCAAAAACTTGTCGATGCACTAGAAGCAATGAGTAAGGATCCAACAGCAGTAGCAAACATCCAAAAGAAAGTTGGTGCATACGAATGGAAAATTGGTGATCAAGGCAATGCTCAACGTGATACACTAATGACATTTATTACAATAGAGGCTTTAGGTAATCTTGTTAAATTCAACAAAGAAGCACTTGGTCTTGCCAGTGTTGATAAGGTTGAGTTGGCTTTACAGTGAATCACATTGTATTCATAAAATATGCAAGTGCAGTGACCATTCTTTGTGCAATGGTCCTGCACGTTGCAGGAATAACTCCATGGAATAGCATACTACAGATGGTCGGTGCTAGTGGTTGGATTTATGTAGGATATCGCTGGAATGAGAAAGCAATTATACTAAACTTTTTGCCTCAATTTTTTATTATAATACCAATGTTAATTGGCATGTATTTGATGTAAGTTAAATACTGTATGGAAGAGCAAATATATAGACTACACCCTGAAATACCTCAAGTACCTGATAGTTTATTTACAACACAGGTAGATGAAGTAAAGAGTATTCCTAATTTGTTTTTTCCTGAGTTTCCGTTAGAATCGCCTATGCGAAAATACAGTGTTCATGATGCTCCTAAGGAAATGTATGAATGGGCACAAGACCATTTTAGATTAAATAATCTTGCAGTTAGATATCAAATTGTAAGACC